>Ga0265327_10000331_pt1 | contig 89636 bp, 90 predicted proteins | sample 41621metaG_FD_202089 | JGI IMG/M metagenome (GOLD analysis project Ga0265327, IMG submission 202089) | Rhizosphere microbial communities from Carex aquatilis grown in University of Washington, Seatle, WA, United States - 4-16-21 metaG | ecosystem: Host-associated > Plants > Roots > Rhizosphere...
GGCGCTGCCTGGCGGGACCTCAAGGACCGCGACCTGCCCAGGGTCGCCGCCATGATCTCCGGCGTGAAGGCCCAGGGGCTGGAGACCTGCGCCACCCTGGGCATGCTGACGCCTGATCAGGCGGGGGCGCTGAAGGCCGCGGGCCTCGACTATTACAACCACAACCTCGACACCGGCCCCGACTATTACGACAAGGTGGTCACCACCCGCACCTATCAGGACCGGCTGGACACCCTGACCGCGGTGCGCGAGGCGGGGATCAACACCTGCTGCGGCGGGATTGTCGGCATGGGCGAGACGCGGCGCGACCGCGCGGGCCTGCTGCACGCCCTCGCCACCCTGCCGGCCCATCCGGACAGCCTGCCGATCAATGACCTGATGCCGATACCCGGGACGCCATTGGGGGGCTCCACGCCGGTGGATGGCCTGGAGTTCGTGCGCATGATCGCCGTGGCGCGGCTGGTCTGCCCCAAGGCGGTGGTGCGCCTGTCGGCCGGACGCGAGCATATGAGCCGCGAGCTGCAGGCCCTGTGCTTCCTGGCCGGGGCCAATTCCATGTTTGTCGGCGGCAAGCTGCTCACCACAGCCAATCCGGACAAGGACACCGACGCGGCCCTGCTGGCGGACCTGGGCATGAGACCCATGGGGACCAAGACCAGCGCCTGACCCGGCGCGCCACAAGCCTGGCGGGCAGAAATCACCCGGCCCGGTAGAATCTGCACGGTGAAGCTAGCCGAGCCTTGGCTGAGGATCGACTCCAAGGCCTTGATTTTAAATGCATCAACGCCGCGTGAGTTCGGGCACGGGGTTTGCATCGGCGTCTGCGCACAGTCCGGAACCGCCCATGCAGATTCCCCCGACCAATGCCGCCTCGCCGCTGAGCCCCCTCACCAGGCGGCCGTCCCAGACGGACGCCAGCGGATTCTGGGCCCCGCCCCTGACCGCCTCCGCGCCGGGCTCGGCGGAGCAGGACTTCATGGCCTATGCGAAGATGACCCCCGCCCAGAAGATGCGGGCGGAGATCCTCGGCTCCATGAAGCTCACCGAGAATGACCTCAAGGCCATGCCCGCCAAGCAGCGGCAGGAGATCGAGGACAAGATCAAGCACATCATCCAGCAGAAGGTGGCGCAGGACGCGGAGAAGAAGAAGGGCGTGGTGGTGGACATCAAGGCGTGAGGCGCGGGGGCGCACGAACCACGGCCCATTTCGGATCGCACAGCCGTCATTCGTCCTTCAGGCTAGCTTGAGGCCCCGCCGGACCCTATGTGGCGGGGACACTCGAACCCGCCGAGGCCCATGTGCAGCCGATCATCTCCGTCCGCGACCTGTCCAAGACCTATGCCGGAGGGTTCCAGGCGCTGAAGTCCGTCAGCCTAACCATCGACAAGGGCGAGATCTTCGCCCTGCTGGGCCCCAATGGGGCGGGCAAGACCACCCTGATCTCCATCGTCTGCGGCATCGTCAATCCCACGGCCGGCCAGGTGCTGGCCGACGGCCACGACATCGTCCGCGATTATCGCGCCGCGCGGTCCAAGATCGGGCTGGTGCCCCAGGAGCTCTCCACCGACGCCTTTGAGAGCGTCTGGGACACGGTGACCTTTTCCCGGGGCCTGTTCGGCAAGCCCCCCAACCCCGCCTATGTGGAGAAGGTGCTGCGGGACCTCAGCCTGTGGGACAAGAAGGACTCCAAGATCATGGCCCTGTCCGGCGGCATGAAGCGCCGGGTGATGATCGCCAAGGCGCTCAGCCATGAGCCGCAGATCCTGTTCCTGGACGAGCCCACCGCCGGGGTGGACGTGGAGTTGCGCCGCGACATGTGGGAGATGGTCCGCGGCCTTCGGGACAAGGGCGTCACCATCATCCTCACCACCCACTATATCGAGGAGGCCGAGGAGATGGCCGACCGCATCGGGGTGATGTCCAAAGGCGAGCTGATCCTGGTGGAGGAAAAGACCGCCCTGATGCAGAAGCTCGGCAAGAAGGAGCTCACCCTGCACCTGCAGAGCCCGCTGGCCGCCCTGCCGCCGGAGCTGGCGGACGAGCCCCTCAGCCTTTCCGCCGACGGCGCCGAGCTCACCTACACCTTCGACACCGCCGCCGACCGCACCGGCATCGCCGGCCTGCTGCGCCGGCTCGCGGAGCACGGCATCGATTTCAAGGATCTGCAGACCCGGGAGAGCTCGCTGGAGGAGATCTTCGTGAGCCTGGTCCACAGCCGCGATCCTGCCCCCGCCGCGATCGGAGCGCCGGCATGAACCTCTTCGCCATCCGCGCGATCTACCGGTTCGAGCTGGCCCGCACCTGGCGCACTGTGCTGCAGTCCATCGCCTCGCCGGTGATCTCCACCTCGCTCTATTTCGTGGTGTTCGGCTCGGCCATCGGCGCACGCATGGGCCATGTGGGCGGGGTGAGCTACGGCGCCTTCATCGTGCCGGGCCTGATCATGCTGTCGATCCTCACCGAGAGCATCTCCAACGCCAGTTTCGGCATCTACATGCCCAAGTTCTCCGGCACCATCTATGAGGTGCTGTCGGCGCCGATCTCGGCCCTGGAGATTGTCATTGGCTATGTGGGGGCCGCGGCCACCAAGTCGGTGATCCTGGGGGTGATCATCATGGCCACGGCCCGCCTGTTCGTGGCCTTTGAGATTGGCCACCCCCTGGTGATGCTGGCCTTCCTGGTGCTGACCTCGGTGACCTTCTCCCTGTTCGGCTTCGTCATCGGGGTCTGGGCCGACGGCTTCGAGAAGCTGCAGATCGTGCCGATGATGATCGTGACGCCGCTGACCTTCTTAGGTGGCAGCTTCTATTCGATCTCCATGCTGCCCGGGGTCTGGAAGCAGATCGCCCTGTTCAACCCGGTGGTCTATCTGATCTCCGGCTTCCGCTGGGCCTTCTACGGGGTCTCGGACGTCGGCGTGGGGACCAGCCTCGCCATGACCTTCGCCTTCATGCTGGCCTGCCTGGCGGCGATCGGCTGGATCTTCCGCACCGGCTACAAGCTGAAGAGCTGAAGCCGCGGCGTCTCAGGAAGCTTGGAACCACGGAAGACACGGAACACACGGACGCCCTGCGGCGAAGCCGCGATCTTCCTGGAACCCGGGCCTCGCCCCGCCAGCAGGCCCCCTTGGTGGTCCTTCGAGCTCCTTCGTGTCTTCGTGGTGAAAGCTGAGGGTCGGCTGGCGCAAGGCCGGCCAAGCGGGCGCGAGCTCCAGCGCCCTATTCACCACGAAGACACGAAGGAGCTCGAAGGGCCACGAAGAGGCAGCGGTCTTCAGCGCGGCCAGGCTTCCACAGGTCGCGGCTTCGCCGCCTATTCTTCCTCGTCGAAGCGCGCGCTGACCAGGGCGGTGAGAGCCTCCACGGCGGGGGCGGCTTCGGCGCCTTCGGCCTCGATGTCGATGCAGCAGCCGGGGCCCGCGGCCAGCATCATCAGGCCCATGATCGAGCGGGCGTCGACGGTCTGGCCGTCCTTGGAGACCCGCACCTCGGCGTCAAAGGTCGAGGCCATCTTGACGAACTTGGCCGAGGCCCGGGCGTGCAGGCCGCGCTTGTTGATGATCTCGACCGTCGCCTTGTCGGTCACTTTTCCCCCGCCAGGACGTAGGAGGCGACGGAGATGTACTTGCGGCCGGCCTCCTGGGCGTGGGCGACGCAGTCCTCCAGCGGCAGCTTGGTGCGCACGCTGGCCAGCTTGATGAGCATGGGCAGGTTCAGACCGGCGATCACCTCGGCCCGGGTCTGCTCCATCACCGAGATGGCGAGATTGGAAGGCGTGCCGCCGAACATGTCGGTAAGCAGGATCACGCCGGCGCCGGAATCGACGCGGCCACAAGCGGCCAGGATGTCCTGACGGCGCTTTTCCATATCGTCCTCCGGCCCGATACAGATGGCGGCCACCGCAGTCTGCGGGCCCACCACATGCTCCATGGCGAAGACGAATTCCTGGGCCAGGCGCCCGTGCGTGACGATCACGAGGCCGATCATCTGAACCTTCTCAACGGGAATCCCCACCCGGCCGCGGTGATACGCCCGCCGCAAGCCCGCCTAGATACGCTCCTTCCGCGCCGGCTCCAAGATGCCAGAGTGCGCGGCGGAGTTTCGCAGGCGCCGAGGATTCAAGCAGCGAGAGAGCAAGCAGGGGAACGCTCAACCCAGCATAGGTCACGGAGGCCGGTTCCGGGATGCGCTCCGGCCTGCCAGGGCGCACGCAAAGCCCGATGCGGCAATATCTGAGGGCCGGTACGGCCACCACATCCAGGCCACGAATCTCCATCCGCCCGGCCAGGGAATCGGGCGCCCGGCCATAGAGCCGCCCCCCGGACGCCCAGACCTCGGCCCGGTCATCCGCCACCAGGGCGAAGCCGGCGTCGAGACAGCGCAGGGCGAAATCGCTCTTGCCGGCCCCGGACGGGCCTTCCACCAGCGCCCCGCGCCAGCCCCCGGGACCGTAGGTGGCGATCAGGCCGGCGTGCAGGACCAGGGCCGCGGCGCCGGCGACGTCGGTCACCGCTTGGCCTCCGAGAGGGTCACCACGAAGCGCGCGCCGGCCACTGCGCCGCCTTGGCCCTTGCGGTTCTCAGCGTGGATGGCGCCCCCCTGGGCCGCGACGATCTGCCGGGCGATGGACAGGCCCAGGCCGGAATTGCCGCCGAAGGCCGCGCCCTTGGGCCTGGAGGTGTAGAACCGCTGGAACACCGTCTCCAGATTGTCCGGCGGAATGCCGGGGCCGTCGTCGTCCACCCGCACCACCGCCTCGCCGCGGGCCGGCTCCAGGGCGACCCTGACCTCGCCGCCCGGAGGGCTGAATGAGCGGGCGTTGTCGATCAGATTGCGGAACACCTGGCCCAGCGGCCCCTCGCGGCCCGAGACCATCACCGGCTCGAGCGCATCGGGGGCGATGAACCTCACGGTGGGTTCTCCGGGCTTGGCGGAGGTCTCGTAGGCCTGGGCGATCTCCGCCAGCAGCCGGCCCAGATCGAAGGACCTGGGATCCTCGCGGGACAGCTCGGCGTCCAGGCGTGAGGCGTTGGAGATGTCGGTGACCAGGCGGTCGAGCCGTTGCACGTCCTGCTTGAGGATCCCCAGCAGCCGCGCCCGGGCCGCCGGGTCGGTGACGATGTCCAGGGTCTCCACCGCCGAGCGCAGGGAGGTGAGCGGGTTCTTGATCTCGTGGGCCACGTCGGCGGCGAAGCGCTCGATGGCGTCCATCCGCTCCGACTGGGCGTCGGTCATGGCTTCCAGGGCCCGGGTGAGATCGCCGAGCTCGTCGTCGCGCCGGGCGATGTCCGGCAGGGTGATCGACCGCGCCCGCGACAGACGCACCCGGTCCGCGGCCCGGGCCAGCCGCCGCACCGGCTGGGCGATGAGCGTATTGAGCAGCAGGGAGGAGACGAAGGTCACTGCGATGGAGAGCAGGATGAACGGGAACAGGGCCGCGCGCTGGCGGGCGATGATCGCGTCCACGTCGCTGGCCTCCAGGGTCAGGACCCCCAGCACCGCCTGGACATGCTGGATCGGGATGGACACCGAGACCACCCGCTCGCCGTCGGCGCCCACCCGCATGCCCGCCGTGTGACGTCCCCCCAGCGCCTGGCCGACCTCGAAGGCCAGGGCGGCGTTGGCCGAATTGGGCGGCGGACGCCGGGCTGCGAGGGGCAGGTTGGGGCCCTGGCCGGGATCCCGCGGCTTGGCGGGCGGCAGCACCTTCCATTCCACCCGGTCGGCCACCCAGTAGGAGTCGGCGATCAGCCGGCCGTGGGCGTCGAACAGCCGGGCCCGCTGGGTGCGCGGATTGGACAGCAGTTGCAGGATCTGGCTGGCCGCGGGGGCGTCCATCCCTGGAGCGGGCTCGCCCACCGTGGCGGCCTGGTCGATCACCGAGGCGATCAGCTCACCCTGGGTGGTGAGGCTGTCGATCCGGGCCATGACCAGGCCTCGGCGCAATTCGTTCAGCACCAGGGCGCCGACGATGAGGATCGCCAGGCCCAGCATGTTGAGCACGATGATCATGCGCCCCAGGCGCGAGCCTGGCAGCCATCTCAGCCATGGGGGCTCGTCGCCCCGCTCAGGATTCGCGGTATCGGTATCCGACGCCATAGAGGGTTTCGATCGCGTCGAACTCAGGGTCGACCTCGCGGAACTTTTTCCGCATGCGCTTGATGTGGCTGTCGATGGTGCGGTCGTCCACATAGACCTGATCGTCGTAGGCGGCGTCCATCAGGTTGTCGCGGCTCTTCACGAAGCCGGGGCGCTGGGCGAGGGATTGCAGCAGCAGGAACTCGGTGACCGTCAGCTTCACCGGCTTGCCGTCCCACAGGCAGTCGTGGCGGGCCGGATCGAGGGTGAGCTTGCCGCGCTTCAGCGCCCGGGCATTGGTGTCGGCGGTGGGGGGCGGCGCCTCCTCCCCGTCCGCGCCGGTGCGGCGCAGCAGGGCCTTCACCCGCTCGATCAGCAGGCGCTGGCTGAACGGCTTGTGCATGTAGTCGTCGGCGCCCAGGTTGAAGCCCAGGATCTCATCGATCTCCTCGTCCTTGGAGGTGAGGATGATCACCGGCAGGTCCGAGGTCCGCCGCAGGCGGCGCAGGACCTCCATGCCGTCCATGCGCGGCATCTTCACGTCGAGGATCGCCAGGTCCGGCGGCTCGCTCTCCAGGGCGGCAAGGCCGGCGGCCCCGTCATAATAGGCCTTGACCGTGTGGCCATGGCTTTCCAGGGCGAGGCTGACGGAGGCCACGATGTTCTCGTCGTCGTCCACCAGGGTGATCTTGGCCATCGGTCGGGGTCGGTCCTTCAGAAGCTCGAGTCGGAACCCGAGACGAATTGCTCGGCGAAGCTAGTCGTCCTGCACCATGTCCTCAATGGGGCAAGGCCAAGGCGCGGGCGCGACCGGACGGTTTCCCGCGGCCACGGAGTTGTCGGCGCCCGGCGCCCGGTCAACACCACAACACCCCCGGGGTCGATTGGGTTCACCCCGCCGCGCGGCGGCTCGGGAAAGGATTACGACCAACACGGATAATATCGGCGGTAAATCTGCTTTTAAACTTGTTGGCCGAAGCTGGCGTCCTGACGGGGGACACATGGCCGGGACACAGGTCCACTTCGAACTCTTCATCCGCAAGACGCCAAGCGCCCCCTGGACGCTGGACATGGCGACGGAGAACCGTGCGCTGGCGGTCTCCAGCGCCGAGGCGATGATGAAGGAGGGCAAGGTGGCCGCCGTGAAGGTCACCAAGGAGACCCTCGACGAAGAGACCCGCGAGTTCCAGTCGATCTCGATCCTGAGCCTGGGCGCCACGGAGATGGCGAAGCAGAAGAAGGTCAAGGAAAACAACGAACCTCTCTGTGTGGCGCCGCAGGACCTCTACACTGTTCACGCCCGCGAGAAGATCGGCCGCCTGCTGGAGGGCTGGCTGGAGCGCAAGGGGGCGACCCCCTTCGAGCTGCTGCACCGCGCTGACCTGGTGGAGGAGCTGGAGAGTTCCGGCACCGACCTGCAGCACGCCATCCAGAAGGTCGCCATCCCCGAGGCCCAGGCCCGCGGCCTGAGCGTCCACGAGTTGATGCGCACCTTCCAGAGCCTGGTGGAACGGTCCATCGAGCGGCTGCTCAAGGACCAGCGCAAGGGCGTCCTGCCGGACGTCGACAAGGAAGGCTTCGCCCGCGCCGCCGAACGGGTGAGCCAGGAACCGGACCGCGCCTATCTGCTGGGCGCCGGGGTGGCGGTGTCCATCGCGCCGGCCCGCACCTGGTCGGAGAAGATCACCCGGCTGCTGGATCTGGCCGACGCCGCCCCCATAACCGGCCCGCCGCGGGCCCTGGCCCTGATCGTCATCGAACAGCCTCTGGCGGAGATCCTCGGGTCGCGCTCCGGTCTGGACGATGTGATCGGCAAGGACCTGGACCTGGGCGGCCGCCTGGCCGCCATGACCCGCCTGTGCGCCGTCGACGCAGTGGAAGGGCTGATGAAGATCGAGCCCGCGGTCGCCCGGATCATGCCGCCCCTTTCGGAGGCCGGCGAACGTCTGGCCAAATGGCTGGCCACCGAGGATTTCCAGAGCGTGCGGGTCGCCATCGCCAAGCGGGTGGTGCGCGAGCTCACCGGACCTCGCCGGCTGCGCCCCACTGACGCCGAGGGCGAGATCGCCGTGATGCGCGCGCTGGCCATGGCGCTCACCGCCGCCGCCGGGACCCTGATCCCCCTGGACGACGTGCAAGAGGCCTTCACCACCCGCTCGCGGATGCTGGTGACCGGCGACTTCGTGGAGGCCTATCTCGGCCGCGAACGCTCGGCCCGCGAGGAGGCCGAGGCCCTGGTCTGGCTGGTGGAGAACGTCATCGGCGCCGCCAACAAGCGCCAGGCGGCCCGCTATCTGTCCGCCGGGATCGCCGCCCTGCGGTTCGAGAAGGAATTCCGCTACGGCCCCGAGAGCGGCCCCACCAAGCTGGCGGCGCTGGCCGCCCTGCAGCGCGGCTGCGGACGGGCGGGTCTCGCCCCGGAGGACTACGGTCCGATCCAGGGCAAGATCGGCGATGTGGGCGGCCTGGTGGAGGCCGACGCCAAGACCGTGACCCATTTCGTGCGCAGCAACGCCCCGCCGGCCCACCGGCTCTTGCTGCTGCTGCGGATGGCGGTGGGGGAGACCGCGCCCCAGGGCCCGGCCGCCGACCGCGCCCGCTCGGAGGCGCTGAAGCTGGTGCGGCAGGACGATGTCCGCGTCGACCTGGCCAAGACCCCGGAACGCATGGGGCAGGTCCGCGACCTGATCCAGAAGCTGAACAATCAGAGCCAGGCCAGCCAGGCGGCGGCCTAGAGCCCCAGCACCTCGGCCAGGGCGGCGACCACCTTGTCCACGTCCTCATCGGCCATGCCGGGATAGAGCGGCAGGGAGAGGCAACGGGCGTACCAGGCCTCGGCGCCCGGCAGGTCGAGCGCCCCGTAGCGGCTGGCGTAATAGGGCTGGCGGTGCACCGGGATGTAATGGACCTGGGAGCCGACGCCGCGAGCCTTCAGGGCCTCCACCACCTGCCGCCGGGTCACGCCCGCAGCCTCGAAATCGATCAAGGCCACCATCAGGTGCAGCACCGGGTCGCTCCAGGCCGGGCGAACGGCGGCGCGCACCACCGGGGCCAGGGGGGCCAGGGCCGCGCGGTAACGGGCGGCGAGCGCCCGACGGCGGTCGATGAACCGCGGCAGCTTGGCCAGCTGAGAGAGGCCTAGCGCGCAGAGGATGTCCGGCAGGCGGTAATTGAAGCCCGGCTCCGGCATCTCGTACCACCAGGGGTCCGAGCCTTCCGGGCGCACCATGCCGTGGCTGCGCATGATCCGCAGGCGCGCGTCGAGGGCGGGATCATTGGTGGTGACCATGCCGCCCTCGCCGGTGGCGATGGTCTTGACCGGGTGGAAGGAGAAGGTGGCCATGGCCGAGTGGCGGGCGTCGCCCACACGTTCCGCCACATTGCCAAAGGTGGCCGTGGAGCCCAGGGCGTGGGGCGCATCCTCCACCAGCACCGCGCCGGCCTCGGCGGCGAGCTCCGCCAGGCCCGGCAGGTCGGCCACGTCGCCCCGCAGGTGCACCGGCAGGACGGCCCGCAGCCGGCGGTCGCCGACCCGGCCCAGGGCCTCGGCCAGGGTCTCGCGGGTCATCAGGCCGGTGTCGGGATCCACATCGGCGAACACCACCTCGCCGCCCACATAGCGGGCGCAGTTGGCCGTGGCGAGGAAGGTGATGGAGGGCGCGATCACCACCTCGCCCGGCTGGACGTCCAGGGCCAGCATGGCCAGGTGCAGGGCCGCGGTGCCGTTGGCGCAGGCCACGGCGTGACGGGCGCCCACGGTCTCGGCGAAGGCAGTCTCGAAGGCGGCTACGGTGGGGCCCGTGGTGAGGAAATCCCCCCGCAGGGCCTCGGCCACCGCGGCGATGTCGTCGTCCTCGATGGTCTGGCGGCCGTAGGGGAGCAGGGGGGTCATGGGATGGAACTCATGGCGCAAGCCTCAGGAATGAACCACGAAGACCACAAAGACCACGAAGAGGCCCGCGCACCTGAGGTCGCCGCACGCCGATCTTGCCGGTCCCGGCTTCGGCCGGGATCAGGTCTGAGCAGCAAGACCGAGGACTGAATCAAGCGTGGCTTCAAAGGCTCCCTCTGTGACCCTTCGTGGTCGAATATGACCTCGCACCTATGCCCGATCGCTGGCCCGGCGGCGCAGGGGCGGGGTGGGGGCCGGGTCGTTGAGCAGGGCCACCAGACCCTCGCCGGACAGCCATTCCTCGTTGGTGTCCGACGCGTAGGAAAAGCCGTCCGGGGCCATGGGGTGGGTCAGGGCGTGGGCCTCGCGGGTGTATTCCACGAAGGCCGGCTCGATGGCGTAGCGGTCCCCGAGGTCGACGGTGGTCCGCGCATCGTCCACCGAGATCATCATCTCATGCAGCTTCTCGCCCGGGCGGATGCCGATCACCTTGATGGCGGCGTCCGGAGCCATGGCGGCGGCCAGGTCCACCATCTTCATGGAGGGGATCTTGGGCACGAAGATCTCCCCGCCCCGCATCATGCCAAGCGACGAGAGCACGAAGTCGACCCCCTGGTTGAGGGTGATCCAGAACCGGGTCATCCGTGCGTCGGTGATCGGCAATTCCGTGGCCCCACGGGCCAGCAGCCTCTGGAACAGGGGCGCCACCGATCCGCGGGAGCCCACCACATTGCCGTAGCGCACCACCGAGAACTTGGCGCCGATATCGCCGGACAGGTTGTTGGCCGCTACGAAGGTCTTGTCGGAGGCGAGCTTGGTGGCGCCATAGAGATTGGCCGGATTGCAGGCCTTGTCGGTGGACAGCGCCACCACCTGCTGCACCCGGTTGCTCAGGCAGGCCCAGACCACGTTTTCGGCGCCCATGATATTGGTGTGGATGCATTCCGAGGGATTGTATTCCGCGGCCGGCACCTGCTTCAGCGCCGCGGCGTGGATGACGATATCGACCCCGCGGAAAGCCAGGGTCAGGCGCTCGCGGTCCCGCACGTCGCCCAGGAAGAAGCGCATGCACTTAAGCGTCTCGGGGTCGAACTTGTCGGCCAGGTCGGCCTGCATCTCGCTCTGCTTGAGCTCGTCGCGGGAGAAGACGATCAGCTTGCGGGGTCGGGACCGCATCAGCACGGTCTCGATGAACCGGCGGCCAAAGGAGCCTGTGCCCCCGGTGATCAGGATCACCTTGCCGTCGAGGTCGAGGGAGGTCGGCGCGAAACGGCCCACGGGCGGTCCTTTACGATACGGTCGAATGCGAATCTTGGCGCAGTCTCCGACCCCGGCGTAAAGAGACCGCTAACCATGATGTGGCGTGCTGATGCCCATGGATCGTCGCCATCTCCTCGTCGCAAGCCTGGCCCTGGCCGCCCTGCCGGCCCTGGCCCATGCTGAGAGCGGCGAGAAGAAGAAGAAGTCGGGCGGCACCTCCTACCTGCCGCTGGAGACGGTGACCGCCACCCTGGTGCGCAGTGACGGCCATCGCGGGGTGCTGACCGTGGAGGTGGGGCTGGACGTCCCCGACGGCGCCCTGCGCGCCAAGGCCGAGAAGATCCTGCCCCGCATCCGCGCCGCCTATGTGCAGAGCGTGCAGATCTATGCCGCCGGCCTGCCCGGCGCCACCGCCCCCAACGCCGACTACATCGCCCGCGAACTGCAGCGCCAGACTGACATCTCCATGGGCGGGCCGGGGGCGAAGCTGCTGCTGGGGACGATATTGGTGAACTGAGGGGTGGGCGGATGTGCGGGATCGGGCGCCGTGCGAGCGGCGATTCCCGATTTCAACACGAAGGACACCAAGGACGCAAAGGACACCAAAAGAGCCTTGGATCGTCAGCGGTCGGCGACAGGTTGAGGATGGCCGCAACGCGGCCATCGATCCACCTCCTGGGCAGGTCGGAACGACACCCTTCGTGTCCTTTGCGTCCTTCGTGTCCTTCGTGTTGACCTCTTTTGGGCCTTAGTCCCCTCCACCGCCTCGCGGTCGTGCTCCAGCGATTGCGCGCCCTGGCGGGGAGAATGCGGGACGAGCCGAACGTCGAGCTGGTTGTATGGGGAGCGGGCTTGACGATGTGCCGCGGGTCACACCCACTGGCGTGGATGTCAGTCAAAAAGCCCGTCAAACAGGTTCTCGCCAGGTACTCAGCGCTGAAGGTGCCTGGGTTGGTCCTGCTGGTCGTTTCCGTGTGTTACTGGATTCTCGCAGATGGCTGGGCTCGCGGTTGGAGACCGCCGCCAGGGCCGCGAGCTATCGCTGGGCTACTCGCCTACGGCGCAGCGCCCTTCGGCATTTTTGGCGGTCTCGCCGTCCTGTCCAATTTGATCATCGCAAGAGGCGTCGCCATCGCGAGGATTGGCGACCAACTGGTTCTCTATTTTCCCTTCGGCTGGAGACGGGTTCCCCTGAACGGCAGCGCATCGGTCACTGCGACCACTTTCCAATCCGAGGTCCCTGAGGCCTATTCCAGCGCCTGGTTCAAGACGCCGACCATTGTTGGCCCTCAGGTCACGATAAGCCGTTTCGGCCAACCCGATCTGAACATGCGGACCGGTCTCCTGAGCGAGAACGCTGAGGTAATCGTTGGCCGGATCTCCAGCGTCCTTGCCTGAGAGCCGTCTTTCGGTCGGTTCAGAAGGGACGTCGTCCAGTGGGCTTCAGCCCCCTCCGGCGCTTCGCGCCACCTCCCCCAGATCGGGCTTCGCCCTGGGGGAGGACCTGGGCCGGTCCTCACATCGCCGAGATGCCGCCGTCGAGCTTCAGTTCGGCGCCGGTCATGAACTTGGATTCGTCACTGGCCAGGTAGAGCGCCGCATTGGCGATGTCGTCGGGTTCGCCGATGTGGCCCAGGGGGATCTGGCGGGCGAGCTTGCCCTCGGCCACCTCCTTGCCGAACTGCTGGCGCAGGCGGTCGAGGATCGGGGTGTCGATGAAGGTGGGGTGGATGGAGTTGGAGCGGATATCCAGGCCCTGCTTGGCGCAGTGCAGGGCGATGCCCTTGGAGAGCAGCCAGACCGCCGCCTTGGAGGCGTTGTAGACCGGCGAATTGTGCGCGGCGATCAGGCCGGCGATGGAGGAGATGTTGATGATCGAGCCCGGCTGATGGGCGCGCATATATTTGAGCGCGTGCTTGGTCCCGAGAAACACGGAATCCACGTTGACGCTCATCACCAGCTTCCAGTCCTCGAAGCTGAGATCCTCGATATTGCCGCCCTTGCTGATCCCGGCATTGTTCACCAGCACCGAGATGCCTCCCATGGCGGCGTCGGCCTCCTCCAGCGCGAAGATCCACTGGTCTTCCTTGGTGACGTCCAGCGGAAAGGCGAAGGCCGTCCCCTCGCCAAGGTCGGCGTTGATCCCGGCGGCGACCTTGCGGGCGCCCTCGTGATTGATGTCGGCGACCGAGACCTTGGCGCCTTCTTCCGCAAGACGACGGGCCATGGCCGCCCCGAGGCCCTGGGCCCCGCCGGTGATGAAGGCCTTCTTGCCCGCGACGCGTCCGGCCATCATGGCCTCCCTATTGATCCTTGGCGCCCAGGGTCCGGGCGGCGGCGTCCATGAAGCCGGCCATCTCCACGTCCAGCGAGGTGACCCCGCCGGCGTCGTGGGTGGTGAGCGTCACCTCCACCCGGTTGTAGACATTCGCCCATTCCGGATGGTGGTCGAGCTTTTCGGCCTTGAGGGCCACCTGGGTCATGAAGCCGAAGGCGGCGTTGAAATCGGCGAATTTGTAGGTCCGCTGGATGGCGTCGCGGCCGGTGGACAGCGCGCTCCAGCCCGGCAGCGCCTCCAGCGCGTCGATGGCGCCGATCAGGGTGGGGCGCGTCACGACACGGCCTCCGCATCGAAGATCAGGCCGGTGGCGGCGGAGAGCTCGGCCAGGGTCTGGTCCACATCCACCACCTTGATGGCCCGCATGCCCAGGGCCGCGGCGGGTTTGCAGTTGATTCCCAGGTCATCGAGATAGACGCAGGCCCCCGGCTCCACCGCCAGCAGCTCGCACATCATCAGATAGATCTTCGGATCGGGCTTGCGCACCCCGGCCTTGGAGCTCTCGATGATGGCGTCGAACAGCGGCATGACCTGGCCCATGGCGCCTGCGGCCCGCTGGGGTTCATCCGCGCCGGGGGAATGGTGCGAGACCATGTTGTTGGTGATGCAGCCCACCTTGTAGTGCGCCTTGCAGGCCTTGAGCGCGGCCACCATCCGCGGACGCAGGGCGCCGGAGAGCAGGGGCAGGACATCGCGGCCGGGCACCGGATGGCCGAGCGCCGTGGACTCCGCCAGGAACAGGGCGTCGAAGCCGGCGGTGTCGACCTCGTTGCGCTCGAACAGGGCCCAGGCATTGCCGTCCGGATTGGTGGAATTGACCTTGCGGATCAGGCCAGAGGGCACGCCATTGGCGGCCTCGTAGCGGGCGAAGGCCTCGAAGGGCGAGGTGGTGAACACCCCGCCGAAATCCCAGATCACCGCCTCGACCGCCATCTCACGCTCCGAAATTCAATTCGCGGCGGACGCTAGAGAGACCGGGCCGGACGTGCAAGTTAGGCCCATGCTTCTGCGCCGACTCCTCGACCTGTTCGCCGGCCTGCCGCGGCCCGCCCGCCTGGCCATCTATGGGCTGGCCGTCGCCATCGTCCTTTATATGTGCCTGGCCCCCAACAAGGACGTGCCCGGCTCCGGCCTGATCTGGGACAAGGCCGCACACGCCATCACCTGGGCGATCCTGGCGGGGTCGGGCTATGTGCTGGCGCCCCGGCGGCTGCGGGCGATCACCGTGTTCGCCGTCGGGCTCGGGGCGGCGATCGAAGTCGCCCAGGCCACCATGGGGTTCGGACGCGACGGGGACTGGAAGGACTGGGCCGCCGACAGCCTGGGGGTGGCCGTCGCCCTGGGGATCTATCTGGCGCTTCGCCGCCGCCTGGGGCGATAAGGCTTTCCGCCTGTCGCGCGCCTGAAACGCGCGAGGTTTCGCGTCCAGGGTGAAAGCCGGAGCGTTAACGGCCGTGGGTCCGCATGCTCCGGATCCCAGGTTATCCGGACCCGTCATGCGCCCCTTCCTGCAGACCACTGTCGTCCTTGGCGCCGCCCTCGCCCTGGCAGGCTGCGATGCGGCCGACCGCGCCGCCCTGGCCGGCCTGAGGGCGCCCACGACCCCCGCCGCCGCCGCTGCGCCGACCACAGCCAGCGCCAGCGCCGCCCTGCTGTTCCCGCCCGCGGCCCACGGACCGGCCCCGCGTCTGCGCCACGCGGCCACCGCCCATCGCGGCCATAGCCAACCCTGGTCGGTGATGGCGCGCCGCCATGAGCGGGTGCGGGCCTACGCCTATGCCCAGCGAACCGTCACACGCCTCCGCCAGGATGACGGGACGCTCGAGGGTGACCAGCAGCTGAACCGCCGCCTCGAGGCGGAGCAGAGCTGGGACGCGCGGCGCGAGGCTTTCGCGGAGGGCTATGGCCCCCTGCGCGCCGAACGTTCCGTGGCCGCCACGGGGCGGGACCGGGACGGTTATCTCACCTGGCCGGGGAAGGTCCCCGACCGCCGCTGAACCTCCCTTCGGGGACCCATCTTCGCAGAGACCTCCGACATGCGCTCGCCAAGCCAGCCTCTGTTCAAACGCTACGAGATCGTCGCCGTGCTGCTGTTCCTGGTGGTGGCCGGGGCGCTGGCGGGCCTGAAGCTGGTCTATTGATCCGGCGGCCGCGCAGGCCGGGTGACCTTGTCACATTGGCGACCTAGACTGGCGGACATGGACAATCTGGCCGCCGGACCAACCCTTGAGAGCCGTATCCTGGCGCTGGAGGGCGTAGAGAACTTCCGCGACTATGGCGGCTACGCCTCGCGGCACGGCGGGCGCATCGCCACCGGGCGGCTGTTCCGCTCGGCGCACCATGGCGCCGCCACCGCCGCTGACCTCGCCGCCCTCGCCGATCTCGACCTGGCCTGCGTGGTGGACCTGCGCCGCCCCCGGGAACGAGACATGCAGCCGTCGCGGCGGCCCGAGGCGTTCCGGGCGCGGCTGGTGCAATGCGATCTGGGGGACCAGGCTGAGGCGCCGCATGTGGCCTTCCTGCGGGAGACCGACCTCTCCCCGGCCAGCGTGCGCGCCTTCTTCATGGACTATTACGCCAAGGCGCCCTTCGAGCCCCGGCATCTGGACCTGTTCGCGCGATATTTCGCGGCGCTTTCGGAGATCGACGGCCCCGTGCTGATCCATTGCACCGCCGGCAAGGATCGCACCGGCCTGCTGGCGGCCCTGACCCATCGGGTGCTGGGCGCCCACGCGGACGATGTCGCCGCAGACTTCCTGCTGACCAATCGGGCCGCCCGGGTGGAGGCCCGCGCGCCAATGATCGCCCAGGCCCTGGAGGCCCAGCTGGGCAAGACCCCTTCGGACGTGGCGGTGCGCGCTTTCCTGGGGGTCGATGCCGACTATCTCGAGGCCGCCTTCCAGGCGATTGAGGCCCGGCACGGGACGGCGGACGCCTATCTGGCGAGTCTCGGGGTGGACGACGCCGCGGCCGCGCGCCTGCGGGACCGGCTCCTGGCCTAGAGCCAGTCGAGGATCCCCTGCTTGGCCAGCCAGGCCAGACTCATCTGCACCATCCGCCGGCGCTGGGGCGGGAAGGCGGTCAGCAGGGCCCGAACCGACAGGCGGCCCTCCGTCTCCAGACGCGCCACCACCTCGGCGGCTTCCCGCCAGTCCCCCCGCCAACCCATGAAGGCGGTATCGAGATCAACCGCCTGGGCCCGGGCAAGGTCCGCCGCCGAGGCGCCGTCCGCCAGCCGCAGCACGGTGTCGAGGGTCAGGACCTGGCTGGCGAAGCCCGCGAACTCGGCGAACGGATCGCCCCGGACCGGATTGTGCCGATGGGTCTGCGGCGGCTCGACCGCAGCGGCGCGGACGGCGGCCAGCTCCTCCGTAAGGACCTGGAACTGGGCCACCACCACCGGCCAGTCCATCATCCCGCGCACCCGCGCCCGGCCCGCCACCCCCATGCGACGGCGCAGGTCAGGAGCCGCGATCAAGGTCGCCAGCGCCTGGGCGGCCCGGCCGACATGCACGGCCGTGTGCTGGGCGACGCCCCCGACATAGGCCTGGTAGGAATCCAGCAGGGCCGTATGACGCGCGCCCATGGTCTCTCCGGTCGGGCCCGAGGGGCCACCCAGGGTGGGGATCAGGAAACCCTCGACCCCGTCGCGGACGGTGAATCGATAGCCGTCCCAGTCGCTGGCCACCACCGGAAGGCCGGCGGCCATGGCCTCCACCGGGGTGATGCCGAAGGTTTCCTGGATGTTGTCCACCAGGGACAGGAAGATGTCGCCGGCCGCCCAGAGCTCCCCCAGCAGGGTCCGGTCATTGCCGTCCAGCAGGTGCAGCGGCGTCTGGGGCGCATGGGCGCGGGCGGCCTGCTCATAGCGCCGGCGGTCCGCCTCGCCATTGGGAAACCAGCCGGCCATGGCCAGGGCGACCTTGGCGCCCGTGGCCGCCCGGGCCGCCTCCACCGCCCGGAACATGGGCTGGGGAAAGGCCTTCTCGAAGAAGGACAACCGGCCGACCCAGATCACCAGCACCTCGTCCTCGGCGACGCCCAGCCGGGCGCGCAAGGTCGCCCGGGCCTGGGGCCGGTCCGCCAGCGCCTCGAGGGCGGCGGCGTCGACGCCGAGGGGGATCACCGGCAGCCGGGGCCGGGGCGCCGCCAGGGCCTGGCCGGCGCCGAGCCGCGTCCCCAGATAGTCGGACCAGCCGTCGAGCATGGCCGTCACGCTGTCGCGCACCGCGGGCGAGGTGCAGATCAGGGCGTCCCAGTCCTGCACCGGCGCCAGCACCGTCGCGGCGATCTCCTCCCGCAGGATCGGCGGCGCGATGGTGTGGATCAGGCCCACAAGGCTGTAGGCGCGATCCCCCACCGCCTGGCGGCGCAGCCAGGCCAGGGGCGAGAGATCCGGTTGCCCGCGCAGCAGGGTCCCCGCCCCGGCCGGTATCGCCTGTTGGACCAGGACGCCGCTGGTGACCTGAGGTCCGGTTCCGGGCTCGACCCCCAGGGCCTGCGCCAGGGCTGCGGGATCCGCCTGCGGGCCGGCCAGGATATGCAGGGCTTCATAGGCGCCGTGGCGCGCCAGGGCCCGGAACAGCTCCAGATTGGCCACGTCCTTGCCGAACGGGTTGGCCGCCAGGCCTAGCCGCCCGGTGGGGTGATAGATCGCCAGGGAACGCGCCACGTCTTGCTCGCTGAATCGCCTGTCGGCGGGGGCGGTGTCTTAGCGCAAGTTTGCAACCCGCGGGCGCGCGCCGCCAGGGACAAGTCGGCAGAGGCGACCAGCTGCGCCGTTCGCCGCCAATTCGCCGTTAAGCCCGGGGATGGTAGAGGGTGCGCCAAGGGTCGGGGCCGGAGACGGACACTTATGTATCGCCGGATCGCCGTGGTGTTGGCCCTGCTGTTGCTGGGGGCATGTTCCGCGAAGGCGCGCCTTGAGCAGTTCGCCACCCAGGTGCGGGATCGGTCGAGCGACGCCTATGACGCCCAGACGGCGTCGTGGGACCTGCACCAGATTCCGCAAGGCGGCGGAGGCGGAGGGGGAGCAGCGCCCATATTGGCTTTGGCGGACAACGCCGGCGCCGCCAAGGCTGATCCCGCCGCCCAGGCGGAGGCCCAGGCGGCGAGCGACGCGGCGAACCAGGCGGCCAACCAGGGGGCGCAGGCGACCGCCTATGCCGTCGCCAGTCAGGCCGTCGCAGACCAGGCCACCAACGCCGCCAATCAGGCCGCCGCGGCGGGGCCCTCGAAATAGCGGCCGGGGACCTTCGGCCTTAGAAGACCGTCGCCGCGAAATCCGGCACAAGCACGCGCACATCGCGCCCGGCGTCGGGCAGGGGCGCCGCGATCGGCGTTGCAGATGACTGCCAGATCACCACGCTGTCGTGCTGGTTGCCGAAGGGCGACGTGTCGCGCTCCGAAGCCTCGAAGTCGTAGCGGGCGGCGTGGAAGCGGTCGAAGGCGGCGCAATCGTCAAACATCACGGCCTGCACCGGGTTGTAGTAGACCAGGAACAGGGTGAGCTCCGGTGTGCGGGCGAGCTGGGCGGTGAGATGGGCGACGAGCCGCGCCACCAGCGGTCCCTTGAACGAGTTGTACAGGAACAGGACGGCCACGCCCGCCTCGGGCAGGCGCGGGCCGGTGGCGTCGCCCTTGAGGATCCGCGGCCGGATGCGATCGGGGAACCGGGCGGTGAGCCGGCGGAAATTGCGCTCGGCCCGGTCGCACAGGGCGCCGGATAGCTCGATGCCGGAGATGCTGGCGAAGGGAAACTCCGTGGCCACGGCGAGCACCCGGCCCTTGCCGCAACCGAGATCAACGAATGTCGCACCGGCGCACGAAGGCAGCAGGCTCAGGCATTTGCGGATGATGCTTGGCTGGGAGCCCACATAGCCGACATTGGCCTGGTCGACGATCCGGTCCCCCGTACGCAGCCGCAGGCGCAGGGTCTTGCGGGAGGTCTCGATGCCGTACTCATCATCGATGGGGTGGTGAGGCCACGGGCGCAGCGCCCTGGAAATCCGATCCAGCATCTCACCCCTCGCGCGCAACGAAGCCCCAACGCGGCCGGGGCCCGCAGGGTTGCATCGCGCCTGCGACATGACGGCCGCCGCCCGCGTGCTGGCGCCGGCTGAGCCAAATGTGACAGAACAGGGCGGCGGCGTGGTTTTGCAGGCGCCCCCGGAGGCGGTATGTCGATCCGCGAGGGTTCGCATAGAGTTCCGAGCCGGAGGGCGGTACGCCTGGCCGCCAGCGCGGCTTGGATTCTGCTCGCCGTCGGCGCCTCGACCCTCGTCCGCTTCGCGATCGCGCCGCTGATCGCCGACAGCCTGGCCTACACCACCTACTTCCCGTCCATCCTGCTGGTGACCGCCTTCCTGGGCTGGCGAGCAGGGATCGCCACCCTGCTGATCTCCGCCCTGATCGCCACCTATGTGTTCCTGCCGCCAGCCTGGGCGTTCTCCTTCGACCGCACAGAATTCGTCGCCACCTCGATCTTCATCGCCTGCGCCACGATCGTCGTCCTGGCGGCCTCCTATCTTCGCACCGCCCTGGTGCGGATCGAGGACCGGCGCCGGCTGGAGGCTGATCGCCGGACCAATATCCAGAACAGCCTCAACAACAGCATGATGATGGTGCTGGGGGTGGGGTTCCATATCTCCCGGCGGGTCCTGGATCCCAAACAGTTCTATGAATTGCTGGCGGGCCGGATCTCAGCCCTGGCCCGCGGGCTCGACGTGCTGTCGGAGGGCGAGGGCGACAGCTGCCGGTTCCCGGACCTGGCGGAGCGGGTGCTGGAGCCCTTCGGCCTTCGGCAACGGTTCTATATGACCGGGGATCCCGTGGCCCTGCCGCCCGAGAGCTGCGCGCCCCTGGCCCTGGTGCTGCATGAGCTCGCCACCAACGCGCTGAAATACGGCGCCCTGTCCAACGCCGACGGGGAGATCCTGTTGTCCTGGGGTCCCGTCGCGGACGAGGCGGCCCAGTTGATGATCCGTTGGGAGGAATGGGGCGGTCCGCCGGTGGCCAAGCCGCGGCGGCGGGGACTGGGCTCCCATCTGCTGGAGCGACAGCCGGGGCTGGCCGATCTGAACCTCGCCTTCGATCCCCAGGGCGTCGCCTGCGACATCAAGGTGGACCTCTCCACCCTGTCGGCGGGTTAGGCCCGGGCCGGCGCTGCGGCGCAATAGATCCGTCTGAACGCATCGGGGCGCAGAAAAAGCCCCCGGCTTGCAGGCGACGATCATGACGCCAAGCCGCCGTTAATCTAACCTAGGATAGTATCGCGCTGAATTGGAGAGCGGAGACGGCCGCTTATGTATCGTCGCATCATCATACTGGCGCTGCTGCCGCTGACCGCCTGTTCAATGAAGGCGCGCCTGGAGGAGGCCGCCACCAAGCTGCGCGATCGATCAAGCGACGCCTACGAAGCTGAAGTGGCGACCTGGAACCTGCGCCAGATCCCGCAGGGCGGCGGCGGCGCAGCCCTTGCCGCATCGACGGCGAGCCCATCCGCAAGCGTGCCGAACACCGCCGCCGAGGCTCAGGCGGCCGCTGATCAAGCCGCAAATCAAGCCAACCAGGCCGCACAAACCGCCGCTTACGCGGCAGCCTATCAAGCAGCCGCCAACCAGGCCGCGGCCACCCAGGCGGCGGCCGCGCCGGTCGCCGCTCCAGTCGCCGGGCCCACGAGATAGCGCGACCCTGTCGCGGCCACGTCGATCTTCGTTACTGATCATTCCGCGTTCCATTGCGCGGCGGCCGCCATGAAGATTGGCCCAGTGAAGTTTCGCCCGGGCGGCCCTTCTGGGCGCCGTCTGTCCCAGACTATGTCCGCCCATGTCCCGCAGCGCCGGATGCGTGGGCGCGGATCCGGCCGAGCAACCTGAAGGTCGAATTGAAGAGCATGCGCATGACCTCATTTGATATGGCCGGAGATGGCTTCGACCGAAATGGCTGGGCCCCGGCGACCCAAGGCGATCGCTGGCCGTCTGTTTGGCCGGCGAGGCGCGGCTCCGGGCGCAACCCCATGATGGCCTGCGCCGTCCTCTGTGGTCTCGCGGCGCTCCCCGGGTCAAGCCCGGCTCTGGCCGCCGGACCGCCGAGCCCGGCCATATCAACCGCCATCGCCGACACCGACCGGCCGGCCGCGGATGTGGCGCGAGATGCGAACCGCAGGCCGGCGGAGGTGCTGGCCTTCGCCGGGGTAAAACCGGGGGACCGGGTCGGCGACTATGCGGCCGGGGTCGGCTATTTCACCCGGCTGTTCGCCGGGATCGTGGGCCCGACGGGCCATGTCTATGCCAGTGTGCCGAGCCCGCTGTTCCAGTATCCCAATATCGTGAAGGGTATCTCGGACATCCAGGCCTTCGCCGTCGCCCATCCAAACGTCAGCGTGACCTTCGGCTCATCGCTCGACGCCGCGCGCTATCCGGAAAAGCTCGATCTGTTCTGGATCTCCCAGAATTACCACGATCTGAAGGACCCCTTCATGGGTCCGGTGGACATGGCGGCGTTCAACCGCGCCGTTTTTGCGGCGCTGAAACCCGGCGGCATCTACATCGTGCTGGACCACGTGGCGGCGCCCGGGTCCCCGGCGAACGTCACCGACACCCTGCACCGCATCGAGCCCTCGGTCGTGCGGCGCGAGGTCGAGGCCGCCGGCTTCAGGTTCGTGGGCGAAAGCCAGGCGCTCGCCAATCCCGGCGATCCTCACACGGCAGGCCCGTTCAACCCCTCGATCCAGGGCCGGACCGACCAGTTCATTTACAAGTTCCGCAGGCCCTGAGCGGACCCTGGGTGGGCGGCGCTGGCCCGGCAAGTGGTCCATACATGACGACCAATTCATGTGAAGCTACCTCGTCCACCGTGGTACGAGCGCGCCCAGATGGACTGGTTGTTCGAGGTGGGGCTGGAGAAGCCCGAAAAGGGCGCACGCGATGCGACCCGGCGCATCGACGCGCAGCTTCGGGCCGCCATCGCCGACGGACGGCTGGCGCCCGGCGTTCGCCTGCCGGCCACGCGCCAGGCCGCGGCCGCTTTCGGTGTGTCGCGCAACACCGCGGTCGAAATCTATGATCGCCTGCTGCACGATGGCTATGTGGTGGCGCGGCATGGCGCCGGCACCTTCGTCGCCGAGCGGCCGCCGGCCGCCGGCGCGGCGGCCAATGCAGGGGCGCCCGCAGCCGAGCGGCCGCTCAATCCCTTCTGGCTGAGGTCCGAGGTGTCGGACGCCATCAGCTTCTGGCGGAGCGGCGGGGAGGATCCGCCCGCCACCGCATCCGACATCGAGTTACGTCCAGCGCTGGTGGATGGACGGCAGTTTCCGCACGACGTGTTCCGCCGCATCATGGCCCAGCAGCTCCGCGCGCTGGAGCGTTCGCCGCCGAGCTACCGCAGCCCCCAGGGCAACCAAGGCAATGGCCGGTTTCGCGCCGCCATCACCCGTCACATCGCGGTCACCCGCGCCGTCGCCTGCCAGCCGCAGGATGTGATCGTCGTCGCCGGCGCCCATCCCCCGAGGCCACCTTCTCTGATCCTCAGAGTGAGGCGATGAACCACGCCAAGGCGACAGTGCAGACGAGGCTGACGACGGAGCCTACGAGCGACCAGATCGCGCGGGGTTTCCTCTCCCCGAATATGTCGGCCCCCGCATTTTGCATGCCATCGGCATGCCCAATGTCGTCGCGAGCCGCTTCCCGCATGGCGGTCCAGAAAGCGTAGTCATTCTCGTAGTTTTCGTGCTCGCCTCTGTGAATAGCGAGCAGGGCAAATTGCTGCGCGAGGGTTTCTGTCCACTCAGCTCGTGTTCGGACGTTCGCGCGCAGCTCCTGTAACGCCAACTGAAAGCTGCCCAGGTGCGCGATGTAGAGAATGGCGAATATCCCGGGCCAGGGGTGTTCGGGAAAGGCGCGAAAGGTTGCTATCAGGGCCGCAAGTAGGAGAAAGCCGCCGATGACGCCGGAGGCGATCATTTCCTTGGTCGCCTTCTCCATATCCAGCTTGAGCATGGTTCCAATCCCCGCCATTGCCTACGTTGCCGACGAAGCTACGCATTCGGCGGCGGTCTGTCGTCGCGGTCGAAGTTTCTTCAGCAATACGCATGCGCCAAGGAGCGGCGACGCGGCGACGGCTGGGGCCATTTGTTCTAGGCGCTTAGCAGGGGCGCGGCGAGGTGGGTTCCTTGCGTTTCAATGCCGGATACGCTGACCGGTGAAAGCCTCCGCAAAATTCAGCGACACCGCAATGGCGGCGAAGGTGATGACGCCAGTCGCAATAGTCAGCACGGCCACCCTTGGCCACCAGCGCCGCATGGGAAGCCCATGATCCACGATGAGACTTGCGAGCCAGTCCTGGAACGCCATCGCAATCGGTAAAGCGAACAAGACTGCGGCGAGAATGAAGACATTTTCCATGACCGGGCTCTTCTTCGCCGCCACCGCGAGGGCGCTCACAACCGCCAAACGCTTCAGGCCCTCGAATCCGACGGCGGAAGCTCGACGCCAGAAGACGCCATCCGGCCAAGTGTGGAATTGCCGCCAGTCCGTCACGCCTCGCCCCTCTTTTGGCTCTAGCCTAGGTTAACCAGCTTCTCACCGATTTGCGGCCTGACGAAGGGGCGTCTAGACGCAGCGACATGCCGTAGGCCGCGCCGCCTCCTCGGTCATGCCGAGTGAAACGCCGGCAATTGACTGGGCGGCTGCATTGGCTGGCAAAACGGCCAGCCTGATCGCCAAAATAGCCCGCCTATTTTGTCCTCCCCGGCCAAAAGGATCATGGGCAGGGGGAAGCGGCTTCGGCAAGGGAGACGCCTCGATGGCGACTGGCGGCTAAAGTCAGCCAAATTACCCGCCGTACGGACCATGTGCGGACCAGGTTCGGCACCGCAGTCTCACCGGCTTGGGCGGCAGGGCCTAAGACCCTGTATTTTCTTGGCTTCAGTGGCGCACCCGACACGATTCGAACGTGTGACCTTTGCCTTCGGAGGGCAACGCTCTATCCAGCTGAGCTACGGGTGCGTTTCGCCTGAGCGGAAGGGGCTTCTAGCGGAAAGCCGCGGGGAACGGAAGGCTCAGACTTGCGTCGATTCCGCCGCAGGTTCCGGGGCCTGGGTGGTGAGGGCGACGAACACGTCCTCCAGGTCCGGGTCCTCGGTGGCCACGTCCTTGATGTGCAGACCCGCGGCGCGCACGGCGGCCAGCACCTGCTCCACGCTGGACTGGCCAGTGCGATAGGTCACCGAGAAAGCCCCGCCCGCCCGCAGCCGGGTTTCGAAACCGGCGAGCGCCGGCGCCTCTGCCATGGGCTCCTCCGGGGTCACCACCACGGCGCGGGTGTCCAGGCGACGCAGCAGTGTGGTGGTGGGTTCGCAAGCCACCACCTGGCCGCGGTTGATGATCGCGATCTGGTCGCAGAGCTCCTGGGCCTCTTCCAGATAATGGGTGGTGAGCACGATGGTGACGCCCCGGCCATTGAGCTCCAGCACATAGCGCCAGAGCTGGCGGCGCAGCTCCACATCCACCCCGGCGGTGGGCTCATCCAGGATCAGCACGGGCGGATTGTGGGTCATGGCCTTGGCCACCATCAGGCGGCGCTTCATGCCGCCGGACAGCTGGCGCACATAGGCGTTGGCCTTGTCGCCGAGGCCCATCGCATTGAGCAGCTCCATGGTCCGCCGCTCCGAAGGCGGCACGCCATACATGCCGGCCTGAACCTCCAGGCTTTCCCGCGGGGTGAAGAAGGGGTCGGCGGCGATCTCCTGGGGCACCACCCCGATGGCGGCCCGGGCGTCGCGGGGGCGTTCGTCGATATCGCGACCCCAGATCGCCACCTTGCCCGAGGTCTTTTTGGTAAGCCCGGCCATGATGTTGATGAAGGTGGACTTGCCGGCGCCATTGGGGCCCAGCAGGCCGAAGATCGACCCTCTGGGGATCTTCAGGTCCAGACCCTTCAACGCCTGCATCTCCGGCGTGGTCTTGGTGGCCGGATAGGTCTTCACCAGGCCGGTGGCCTCGATGGCGTAGTCGGGCAGGATCATAAGGGCGACTTCTGTACGAGGCGCGAAAGGGCGCAATTGACGCGTAAAGCTATGGTCGCATACCTAGGCGCGCCGGACCGCTGCGCCAAGCGTTCCGCGCCGGAGAGTTTCATGGCCCGCAAAGCCCCCGCCAAGTCCGCAACCCCCAAGGCCGCACCCGCGCCTGCGCCCGCCGCCGCCGGGCCAGCGCCCGAACTGATCCAGGTGCGCACGGCCCGGGTCGCCTGCGACGGGGTCGGCGGGGCCCTGGGACATCCCCGGGTCTGGCTGGAAATGGGGGAGGCCGATTTCGTCGAGTGCCCCTATTGCGACCGCCGCTTCATCCTGGCCGCGGGCTCGGACGGGCACGAGGACGAGCGCCTGGCCCCTGGCGTTTATGAAGGCCCGCACCACCACTGAGCACGTTCCGCCGGCGGCCTCACAGACGACGCCGGAGTGGTCCCATCGACGTCCGATTTTCGCCAGCATATCGCCGCCGGGCTCCCTATATGCTTCCCGTCGGATGAGGAGGCGCGCCCATGAGCCAAGCTGAGACCTTTCACGCCCTGCATACGGGGCCGGACATCCTGGTGCTGCCCAATGCCTGGGATGCGGCCAGCGCCGCCCTGATGAGCGATGCGGGCGCGAAGGCTGTGGCCACATCGTCCGCGGCGGTGGCCTGGGCGCACGGCTATGCGGACGGGGATTTCCTGCCGCGACAGGTGCTGCTGGCCACTATCGCCGAGTGCGTCAGGGTCTCCAAGGTCCCGCTCACCGCCGACATTGAAGGCGGCTACACCGACGACCTCGGCGAGCTTGCCGAGGTGATCAAGGCCGTTGCCGGCGCGGGCGCCGTGGGGATCAATCTCGAGGACGGCCTGCGAGACCCGGACCTGCACGCCCGCAAGGTGGAGACGGCGCGCAAGGCCGCCGGCGGCGCCGGGGTCAACCTGTTCATCAACGCCCGCACCGATGTCTATCTGAAGGGCATCGCCAAGGGCGAGGCGGCGGTGGCCGAATCGATCCGGCGGGCCGGCCTCTACCAGTCGGCGGGGGCCAGCGGGATCTTTGTGCCGGGCGCCCGTGAGGCCGACGAAATCAAGGCCCTGGTGGCGGGCGTCGGGCTGCCCTTGAACATCATGGGGCTACCGAGCCTGAACGCCGCCGATCTGCAGGCCCTGGGGGTGCGGCGGCTGAGCTCGGCCACCAGCCTGTTCACCGCGACGTTCGGGGCGCTGGCAAGGGCCACCGGGGCGTTCCTGGCGAATGGCGACTGCACGGCGTTGTACGCCGCCGGCGAGGGCATGCCGAACTTCAACAAGCGGTTCGGCTGAGGCAGGGGGCCTCGGGACAAGCCCGAGGATGACGGCGAGGGGCGCAGGCGCGGGCCGCCGCGCATTCGCCGCCATGGATATGTCAGCCGCCGCGACGCCGGGGCGTGACCCGGCGGGCAGGCCATCTTATCCTGAGCCCATGACCGACATCGCCGACGCCCCCCAGACTGACGCCCCCCTGGCCGACCTGCCCCGCGAGCTCACCCAGGACGGGCCAGCCATGCGGCTCTATCTGGTGGACGGATCGGGCTTCATCTTCCGGGCCTTCCACGCCCTGCCGCCCCTGACGCGGAAGACGGACGGCCTGCCCATCGGGGCGGTGAGCGGCTTCTGCAACATGCTGTGGAAGCTCCTGGTGGACATGAAGTCCCAGGCCGATGCGCCGACCCACCTGGCGGTGGTGTTCGACCATTCGGAGAAGACCTTCCGCAGCGCGCTCTATCCGCAATACAAAGCCCATCGCCCGCCGCCGCCGGAGGATCTGGTCCCCCAGTTCCCCCTGGTGCGGGACGCCACCCGGGCCTTCGGGGTCCACGCCCTGGAGCTGCCGGGCTACGAGGCCGATGACCTGATCGCCGCCTATGCCTGCAAGGTGCGGGACCTGGGGGGCGAGGTGATGATCGTCTCTTCCGACAAGGACCTGATGCAGCTGGTGGGCGACCGGGTGTCCATGCTGGACACCATGAAGAACGTGAAGATCGGCCGCGACCAGGTGTTCGAGAAGTTCGGCGTGGGGCCGGAAAAGGTGGTGGAGGTCCAGGCCCTGTGCGGGGACTCGGTGGACAATGTCCCTGGCGCCCCAGGGATCGGCATCAAGACCGCCGCCCTGCTGATCAATGAATATGGCGACCTGGAGACCCTGCTGGCCCGGGCCGGCGAGATCAAGCAGGACAAGCGCCGCCAGACCCTGATCGACTTCGCCGACCAGATCCGCCTGTCCCGCCAGCTGGTGCAGCTGGACTGCGACACCCCCCTGCCCTCGCCCCTGGACGACCTGGCGGTGGCCGAGCCGGACCCGGCTGTATTGTCGGCTTTCCTGGAGGAAATGGAGCTGCGCACCCTGGGCCGGCGGGTGGCCGGCGGCGCCAGTGTCCCCAGCGCCCAGGCTGGCGTGATGGGGGCGGCCCCGGCGGGCCACAAGCCGGCGCCCGCGGCGGCGGTAGCCCAGGGGCCCATCGACACGACGGCCTATGCCTGCGTCCGCGACCTCGAGGCCCTGGACGCCTGGATCGTCCGGGCCCGGGCGGCGGGCGTGATCGCCTTCGACACCGAGACCGACGCCCTGTCCTCGGCCAATGCCGCCCTGGTGGGGGTGTCCCTGGCGGTGGCGCCCGGGGAGGCCTGCTACATCCCGGTAGGGCACGAACACGAAGGCGGCCTGGATTTCGACGCCCCGGCCGATATCACCCAGATCCCGGTGGAAGAGGCCATGGCGCGGCTGAAGCCCCTGCTGGAGGACCCCTCGGTCCTGAAGGTGGCGCAGAACGCCAAGTACGACATGGCTGTCCTCTCCCGCTACGGGATCGAGGTGGGGCCCATCGAAGACACCATGCTGATCAGCTATGTGCTGGAGGCCGGCCTGCACAAGAGCCACGGCATGGACGAGCTGTCCAAGCGGCTGCTGGGGCACGAGCCCATCCCCTTCAAGCAGGTGACCGGGACCGGCAAGGCCCAGAAAAGCTTCAAGCATGTGCCCCTGGAGCCCGCCACCTGCTATGCGGCCGAGGACGCCGACGTCACCCTGCGGCTCTACCAGATCCTGCGGCCCCGCCTGCAGCCCGAAGGACTGCTGACCGTCTATGAGACCCTGGAGCGGCCCATGCCGCGGGTCCTGGCCCAGATGGAGAACGCCGGCATCCGCGTGGACCCTGACCAGCTCGCGCGGCTGTCCCACGACTTTTCAGTGCGGATGACCGAGCTGGAGGCCGAGGCCTATCGGCTGGCGGGACGCCCTTTCAACCTGGGGAGCCCCAAACAGATCGGCGAGGTGCTTTATCAGGAGATGGGCCTGGCCTCGAAGCGCACCACCGCCACCGGCGCCCAGGGGACGGACGCCTCGGTGCTGGAGGACCTGGCCGCCGAGGGCCATGAACTGCCCCGGGTGCTGCTGGATTGGCGACAGCTCTCCAAGCTGAAGGGCACCTATACGGACAACCTGGCGGCCGCCATCGCGCCACGCACCAACCGCATCCACACCTCCTATTCCCTGGCCTCCACCACCACCGGGCGGCTGAGCTCCAACGACCCGAACCTGCAGAACATCCCGATCCGCACGGAGGAGGGGCGCAAGATCCGCAAGGCCTTCGTGGCCGAACCGGGCAAGCTGCTGATCAGCGCCGACTACAGCCAGATCGAGCTGCGGCTGCTGGCCCATATCGGCGACATCCCACAGCTGAAGAAGGCCTTCGCCGACGGCCTGGACATCCACGCCTCCACCGCGTCGGAAATGTTCGGCGTGCCCATCGAGGGCATGCCTGCGGAGACGCGGCGTCGGGCCAAGGCGATCAATTTCGGCATTGTCTACGGCATTTCGGCCTTCGGCCTGGCCAACCAGCTGTCGATCCCCCAGGACGAGGCCGGGGCCTATATCAAGACCTATTTCGAACGTTTCCCCGGCATCCGCACCTATATGGACCGCACCAAGCAGGCGGCCCGCACCCAGGGCTTCGTCACCACCATCTTCGGCCGCAAGGTCAATATCCCGGCGGTTCATTCCAAGAGCCAGGCGGAGCGCGCCTTCGGCGATCGGGCGGCCATCAACGCCCCGATCCAGGGGGCGGCGGCGGACATCATGCGTCGGGCGATGGTCCGCATGCCCACCGCCCTGACCGAGGCGGGGCTGAGCGCCAAGATGCTGTTGCAGGTGCACGACGAACTGGTGTTCGAGGCGCCGGAGGCGGAGGCCGATGCGGTGATCGCGGTGGCCCGCAGGATCATGGAGCGGGCGGCGGAGCCGGCGGTGGCGATCTCGGTGCCCCTGGTGGTGGAGGCCCGCGCCGCGGCCAACTGGGACGACGCGCACTAGGCGCCGAACCCGGCGGCGGGAATCTAGCCCATTTGTATTAGGCCGGGCGTTGTATTCGAGCCGTGGTAAACCTGAACTCTTCGGTTTCATGGGCGTGATTGCAGATTCCAGCGCCCCGAAAGCCCGCGGTCTTTACAAATCGTCGCCCTGGGCAATAGTTGTCGGATCGGTGAGAGCTGCAATTCCTGCGCCTCAACATCCGCGTGTTCGGGGTTCCAGATGAAGATGCAACTATTCGCGGGCGCTGCGCTGGCCGCCGGTCTCGTGCTCGCCGCGGCGGCGCCCTCCTATGCGACCGCCCTGGTGATGGGAACGGGCTGGCAGTACGACCAGGTGGACAGCGCAGGCATTCCCTCCGAACTGTCGCCGTTCACCGTCACCCTCGCCCCCGGGCAGAGCGCCCAGTTCTCGATCTCCGACGGATTCGCCCATGGCGACACCTACACGATCGTCCTCAACGGCGTTCTCACCCTCACCTCCCAGCTCGGGGTGACAGCGACCCCGTTCGACAACAATCTCGGCCCCGCCGCCGGCTTCTTCGCCGCCGACTGGCTGGATCCGACCTTCTCCCACTTCGCCCTGCAGTTCGGCCCCGGCAGCTACAGCTTCGTGGTGAGCGGCGATTGCGGCGGCGGCTGCGCGGCGGGCTTCGGCTATCGCCTCGACTCGCTCGGCGTGCCGGAACCGGCGGCCTGGGCCCTGATGCTGGCAGGCTTCGGCCTGGTGGGCGCGACCCTTCGCCGGGACAGCCGCAGGGCGCTCGCGGCCTAGCGCCTGACCGCATCGCGCGCTCGTCGCAGGGAAAATAGCGCACCACGCCGCCGGTCGAAGGACCGGCGGCGACGTCGTGCCGGGACGCCCCTCGGTCGCCTCGCATGGGCTGAACAAGAGCTGGGAGGGGCCGGCGCAGGACCTCCGCGCCGGCCGAACCGAACGCATCCCCCGATACGCCCAGACCTCACAACCGGGCGGAACCCCCAACCGGCATGTCGCCAGGCTAGCAGCTTGGCCATGGGCGCGGACGGCCGGATCACTCATTCTGAGTATGCCCGCAGCGGGCGAACTTCAGACCTCGACACCCATGTCGCGCAGGGTGCGCACCATGCGCCGCAGCAGGACGGCGTTCTGTTCGGCCATGGCCTTGACCATGTCGGGGCTGGCCTGCTCATTGGCGCCGATCAGCCCGCCCTCGACCTCGATCAACGCGCCCTCGTCCAGCAACTTCTGGATCCGCCGGCGGGCGGTCTCGTAGGAGAGCCCCAGGGACAGGGCCACGGCGTTGCGGCTGATGGGCCGCTTGATCTCCAGCGGCTCGGGCTGGTCGATCTCGGAATAGGCCCGGGACAGGGCCTTGTCGGTATTGAGGTGGGCCACATTGGCCACGGCCACGGTGCTGAGCAGCAGGGCGTCCAGGGGGTCGTGCCGGCTGCCGCGCAGGATCGCGCTGTAGATCGACACCACATAGTCCATGCTGAGACGCGAAATGATCCTGAGATTGGCCGGATCGTTCAAGGCGACAAGGATCCTCTGAGGGGGGACCGCCGCGCAGGGGGGCGGCCGGGGATCGGGGATCGAAGGGATATCATCCTGGAGTGACCAATCCCTGACGAGGGATTGGTGGAGCCGAGGGGAGTCGAACCCCTGACCTCCTCATTGCGAACGAGGCGCTCTACCAACTGAGCTACGGCCCCAGGAAGGCGCGGAATAAGCTTTTTCGGGAGGCCCCTGTCAAGCGGCGGAATGTCCCGGCGCGCGGTCTCTGCGACGACGACGGCGATTTGATCCTCCGCGGGGCGGCTTGCCGCCCTCCGCGACGCCCGGTAAACGGAGCCATGGGACAATTCCTCTACTTCATCGTCGACAGCCTGCTGAGCCTGCTCAGCCTGGCGATCATCGTCAGCGCCATCCTGTCCTGGCTGGTGGCCTTCGACGTGATCAACCTGCGCAACGCCTTCGTGGCCAACCTGGCGCACTTCCTCGACGCCGTGACCCGCCCGGTGCTCCGGCCCTTCCAGCGGATCATCCCGCCCCTGGGCGGCGTGGATATCACCCCGATCATCGTCCTGCTGATCATCCAGGGCACGCGGTCCTACCTGCTGCCGCTGATCTTCCGCCCGATCTTCGGCCTGCTGGGCAGCTAGACCCGTGCGCCTGGCGGTCCGGGTGACGCCCAAGGGCGGCCGGGACGCCGCGGACGGCTGGGGCCTGGACCCCGCGGGCCGGCCCTATCTCAAGCTTCGGGTCTCCGTCGCCCCCGCGGACGGCGAGGCCAATGCGGCGGTGATCGCCCTGGTGGCCAAGGCCCTGCGGATTCCGAAATCGGCCGTACGGATCGCCTCCGGAGAGACCGCGCGCCTGAAGATGCTGGACCTGGAGGGCGTAGACGACGCGGCCATCGCCGCCGCCTTCGGACCACCTCAGGGATTATAGGCGCGCTCCCCGTGGGCGGACATGTCCAGGCCGTCGTCGATATTCTCGTCGCTGGCCCTCAGCCCCACCGTGCGGCGAACGATCCAGACCAGGGCCAGGGTCCCGATCCCCGACCAGGCGCAGACTGCCGCCACCCCCAGGGCCTGGACCGCGAACTGGCCGCCCATGTCCATCCCCGGCGCATAGCCGGCGCCCCCGAGGACCGGGCTGGCCAGCACCGCCACCAGCAGGGTCCCGAGGATGCCCCCCACCCCGTGGACGGCGAAGACGTCGAGGCTGTCATCGATCTTGAGCCGGTGACGCACGAATTCCACGGCCTGGTAGCAGACCAGGCTGCCGACGCCGCCCAGCACCGCGGCGCCCAGAGGGCCCACATAGCCTGAGGCCGGGGTGATGGTGGCGAGCCCCGCCACCACGCCGGTGACCACCCCCACCATGCTGGCGCGGCCGAACCGGCGCCACTCGATCAGGGCCCAGACCAGGCCGGCCGAGGCGGCGGAGAGGTGAGTGGCCACCAGGGCCGCGGCGGCGTCGCCATTGGCGGCCAATGCGCTGCCGGCGTTGAACCCGTACCAGCCCACCCAGAGCATGCCGGCGCCGGTCATGGTCATGCCCGGATTGTGCGGCGGCGACAGGTCCCGGGGATAGCCGTCCCGCGGGCCGAGGCGCCAGGCCAGCAGCAGGGCCGAGGTCCCGGCCGTGGCGTGGACCACCAGGCCGCCGGCATAGTCCATTACGTGACGGCCCATGAGCCAGCCGCCGCCCCAGACCCAGTGGCAGACCGGAGCATAGACCACCAGCAGCCACAGGCCGGAGAACAGCAGCACGGCGGAGAACCGGATCCGCTCCACAAAGGCGCCGACGATCAGGGCCGGGGTGATGATGGCGAAGGTCATCTGGAACGCGAAGACCAGGTTTTCCGGCAGGCGGCCCACCAGGGCGTTGCGACCCACCGAAAGCAGGCCCGCCTTGTGCAGGTCGCCCACCAGCGGTCCGGCGCCGGAGAAGGACAGGCTGTAGCCCGCCACCAGCCACAGGATGGAGGCCAGGCAGGCGATGGCGACGCAGTGCATCATGACCGACAGCACGTTCTTGGCGCGCACCAGCCCGGCATAGAACAGGGCCAGGCCTGGCAGGGTCATGAACAGGACGAGGGCCGTGGCGCTGAGCAGCCAGGCGGTGTCGCCGGAATTGGGCAGGGCGTCCGCCGTCTGCGCCCAGGCCGGGGCGGCGAACGCCAGCCCCAGGATCATCGCCCCCCAGGACGCCCAATTTCTCATCAACCCCAACCCCGACCTGGCGCGCGACAGCGCAATTCCCGGGCAGGGCCTAGCAGGCGGCGGCGTCTTGCGGCAGATGAAATCTGCGCAGCGGCGCCTGAAAATCGGGCGCCCTCAGGCGGCGGCGGCCATGGCGCTGGCGGTCTCGGCCGGCATCACGTGGTCGAGGGCCAGCAGGGAGACGATCCCGGTCTCGGTGGTCATAACCCCGGCGACGAAGGCGTGGGACTCCGATCCCACGTCCGGAACCGGCTGGATCAGCCCCTCGGTGACGGTGAGGATGTCGGACACCGCATCCACCACCAGGCCCATCTGGACCTCGCCGATCTGCGCCACCACCACCACCGAGGACGAGCTGGGCTGGGCCGGGCCAAGGCCCAGTCGCGCGCCAAGATCGATCACCGGCAGGATGGCCCCGCGCAGGTTCATCATGCCCAGCACGTGCGGCGGCGCGTGCGGCAGGGGGGTGGCGGCGGTCCAGCCGCGGATTTCGCGAACCGCCATGATGTCGATGGCGTAGGCCTGGGCGCCGATCCTGACCGAAATCAGCTCAGCGCCGGGGAGCGGAATACGTGAGTCATCCATTCTAGAATTCCTCCCAAGAGTCGGGGTCGGTTCGGGGCGCCAGCTTGGTCGCGGTGGCCGCGCCGGAGGCATAGGCCCGGGACGGCGACCGCGGGGCGGCCGGCGGCGTCGAACGGGCCTGGACAGGGGCCGGGGCGGCGGACGAGGCGCCGATCCGGAACTGTCCCATCAGGCGCGCAAGCTCCTGGGCTTCCCCCGCGAGGGCATGGCTTGCGGCTGTGGACTGTTCGACCATGGCCGCATTCTGCTGCGTAACCTGATCCATCTGGTTAACAGCCGCATTGACCTGGGCGAGCCCGGTGGCCTGCTCCTGGGCGCTGGCGGCGATCTCGCCAACCACGCCGGTGATCTCGGTGACCTGGGCGACAATTCGCCGCAAGGCCTGGCCGGTTTCGCCCACCAGGGCGACGCCGGAGCTCACCTGTTCACTGGAGGCCGAGATCAGGGCCTTGATCTCCTTGGCGGCTTCGGCGGAGCGCTGGGCCAGGGCCCGCACTTCGGAGGCGACCACGGCGAAGCCCTTGCCGGCGTCCCCGGCCCGGGCGGCTTCCACCCCGGCGTTCAGGGCCAGCAGGTTGGTCTGGAAGGCGATCTCGTCGATCACCCCGATGATCTGGCTGATCTGGTTGGCCGAGGACTCGATCTCCCCCATGGCGCCGACGGCGCGGCGCACAACCTCGCCGGAGACCTCGGCGTCCTTGGCGGCCTGACCCACCACCTTGCGGGCATGGGTGGCGCCTTCCGCGGTCTTGCGAACGGTGACGGTGATCTCATCCAGGGCGGCGGCGGTCTCCTCCAGGCTGGCGGCCTGCTGCTCGGTGCGGCGGGACAGGTCGTCCGCAGCGGTGGAGATCTCTCCGGCGCCGGCGGTCATGTTGCGGGCGCTGCCGACGATGGTGGTGAGCGTCCCCTGCAGGGTCTCCAGGGTGGCGTTGAAGTCGGCCTTTAGCTGGGCGTATTCGGCCGCGACGGTCTCGGTGACCCGCTGGGTCATGTCGCCCTCGGACACCCGGGCCAGGGCCTGGGCCAGGGCGTCGACGATCACCGCCTGGTCGGCGGCGGCGCGGGCCTGGGCCTGCTGGTTGCGATGCCGCTCCGCCTCGGTGGCGGCGCGGCTCTCCGAGGCCTCGGATTCCAGGGCGAGCTTCTCGAGGGCGGCCTCCTTGAAGGCCGACACGGCCTTGGCCATGTCCCCCAGTTCGTCGCCGCGGCCCAGGGCCGGGATGTCCACGGAATTGTCGCCGGACGCCAACTTGCCCATGGTCGCAGTCATGGCCCGCACCGGCGCGGCGATCGCCCGGCTCAGCAGCCAGGCCATCAGGGCGGCCACGGCGATGGCGGTCAGGGCGCCCAGGATCAGGGTGAGGCGGGCGTCGGCGATGGATTTCTGCTGGTCGACCCAGCGCTTGGCCACCAGGGCGTCCTGGGCCTTGTCCAGCTCGCCGTGGACCGCGCGGATATCCTTGAGGCGGAGGCTGGTCACCAGGGCGCGACCCTGCTCCCGGGTGGCGGGGTCCTTCAGCAGGGTGACCTGGGCGTCGGTCTGATGGCGCCAGTCTTCGATCGCCACCTTCAGGCGTTCGGCGCGCTCCCGCTGGTCGGGACGGGTCGTCCGGCCGCGGAACGCCGCCAGATGCTCATCCACCTGGCCGCCCTCCTCGGCGTATTTGGCCAGGAACTGGTCGTCGACGGTGGCGGCGAAGGCGCGGACGGCGTTCTGCTGCTCGACGACCCCGGACAGCACGGCGTCCAGGTCGCTGCTGTTCAGGTAGCTGACATTGTTCTTCTTGGCCGCATCCAGATTGGCGTTCAGGCTGAGGAACAGCGCGCCGGTCTGCACGGAAAAGACCAGCAGGATAATGGCGAAAGCCGCCACAAGCTTGGCGGATATCTTGAGATTACTCAGCATGGAGGCGGCGCCGTCGGTTGGGGAGGTTGGCCCCAAGTCCTAGGCGACCGGTCATTACCTCAGGTTAACCCAGAACCCAATCTCGCGTGGCAGGTTGTCGCAGGCGAGCACTCTCGGCGAACACGTTATCGACTTTGAGTACTGTTGTTATCTTGACCTGGCGGCCTGTCGGCGGGCCGGACTGGCGTCCGGCCGACCGGCGCCCCAGATTGACCCCATGTCGCAGCGACAAGACCTGGCCCGGATGATCGCCGAGGCCCGCCGGATCGTGGCCTTCACCGGCGCGGGAATCTCCACCGAGTCCGGCATTCCGGACTTCCGCTCGCCGGGCGGCGTCTGGAGCCGAATGAAGCCCATCCAGTTCCAGGACTTCGTGCAGGACGAGGCGCAGCGACGGGAAGCCTGGAGCCGGGCCTTTTCCGGTCGGGCCGGCTGGACCGGCCGGGCGCCCAATACCGGCCATTTCGCCCTGGCCCGCCTGCACCAGCGGGGCCGGCTCGCCAGTGTCATCACCCAGAACGTCGACAATCTGCACCAGGACTCCGGGATACCGGCCGACCGGGTGATCGAGCTGCACGGCAATGCCAGCTACGCGGCCTGCCTGGACTGCGGCCTGCGGCACGAACTGGCGGACCTGCGGGACCCCTTCCTCGAACGCGGCGAGATCCCCGTCTGCCGCGACTGCGGGAGCCTGGTGAAATCCGCCACCATCTCCTTCGGTCAGAGCCTGCGACCCGATGTCCTGGAGGCCGCCCAGGCCGAGAGCCTGGCCTGCGACCTGTTCCTGGTGCTGGGCTCCTCCCTGGTGGTCTATCCGGCGGCGGCCTTTCCCATGGCGGCCAAGCGGGCCGGTGCGCGGCTGGTGATCCTCAACCGGGAGCCGACCGATCTCGACCCGCACGCCGATCTGGCCCTGCATGACGAGATCGGGCCGACCCTGAGCGAGGTTGTTGCATAAAATTTGCTGAAAACAGCAACGGGGGTCTTCGCATCCGCGCGCGGAGACATTACATGGCGCGCCCATGATCCACCCGAAGAACAATACCTTTACCGAACGTCAGGCCGCCTCGGCCGCCGCCAAGAAGGCCCTGCTGGCCAAGCTGAAGCCCAAGCCCACGGTCATCGATCCCAATATCGAGCAGCGCCGCGCCGAGCGGGAGCTGGAGCTGGAGATCCTCCGCGAGGAGCGCCAGAAGGAGCGGGAGGTGCGTCGCGCCGAAGCCGCCCGGCTGGACGCCATCCGCCGCGAGGAAGAGGCGATCACCGAGGAAGCCCGCGAGCTGGCCCTGCGCGCCGCCCAGAAGGCCGCCCGCGACGCCCGCTACGCCGCCCGCAAGCAGCGTCGGAAGTAAGCCTCTCTAAGCACGCCTGGCCGGGATCACCGGCAGGATCACGTGCGAGGGCCGCGCCCGGTCGACAAAGACCGTGTTGCGCGCGATGCGTCGTGGCCCGGGGGTTCCTTCCGGCGCGCCGGTGTTGGGATTGACGTCGAAGTGCGGGAAGTTGGACGACGACACGTCGATCCGGATCCGGTGGCCCGCCTTGAACAGGTTCGAGGTGGGGAAACACTCCACCAGCACCTCGGCCACTTCCCCAGGCGACAGCATCTGCGGCGCCGCGAACGATTTGCGATAACGCAGGCGCAGGATCCCGTCCGTCAGGTTCATGGCGTAGCCCTGGGGATAGTCAGGATTGGGCGGATGGACGTCGATCAGCTTCACGGTGACGTCGGTGTCGGGTCCGTCGGTGGTGACCCACAGCCGGGCGGTGATCGGCCCGGTGACCTCCAGGTCCTCGTCCAGGGGCTCGGTCTGGAACGCCAGCACGTCGGACCGGTCAGCCAGAGCGCGCCCCGGAACCGTCGCGCCGAACACCCCGGGGCCTTCCCGCTGATCGTATGCGCCGCCGCGCATCACCGGCTCGCCGGAGGTGATATTGCCGCCGATGCTCGGGACCGGATGGTCCGGATCGAAGACGAACCGCCGCGGCTTCGCATCGGCCGCCGGGGCCGCTGAGGCGAGCCGGCCGTCGCCGTGCAGATGGAACCTGGTGGCCCGGGCGTCGGGGATCGGCCAGTTGGCCTCCGCCCGCCAGCGGCCGCCATGGTCCATGCGGCCCGAGGCGGTCTTTCGCCCCGTTCCGCCGCCCATCACGAACAACCTCACCGCCGGTTCCGTGGCGACGCCGTTCCTGACCCCCTTCAGCCAGGCGTCGAACCAGCGCAGGCGCAGGGCGAGGTGGTCGGCGGCCAGGTGACCGTCCAGGGTCGCCTCCGGGCCGAAATCCACATCGCCGGCATAGGTGAGCGAGCGGTCCCCGTGGGTCCAGGGGCCGAGGATCAGCCGCACCGGCCCGCGCTTGGCCTTGGACAGGCCCACATAGTTGTCCGTCGCGGTGCGTGGATAGGGGTCGTACCAGGACGACATATGCGTCATCGGCGCATCGCAGAACCGGTTGTAGAAGCCCTGGGCGTAGATGCCGAGCTGGGTCCAGAATCCGTCAAAGGTCCCGTGCTCCCATTGGTCGAACACGTAGGATTCATAGTCCGGCGCCGGCGTCAGGGGGCTCTTGCCGCGCCGCCAGGGCATCTGGGCGAACCAGGCCTTGATGTCGATGGCCTTCAGGGCGGCGAGCGCCTTGGGATCGTCCAGCACCGCCGGACTTTCCAGGGCCGCCCGATAGGCCCAGGTCACCTGCTTCAGTTCGAAGGCGCCGCCCTGGCGTATGCCCCCCTGGTAGGCGTTGGAGAAGCCGCCGGAGTCCAGGAACATGGCCGCCACCCCCGGCGCCCCGGCGCAGCCGAGCGCGCCTTGGGTGTGGGCGGCATAGCTGAGCCCCATGGTGCCGATCTTACCGTCACACCAGGGCTGGGCGACGATCCAGGCGCAAGTGTCGTAGCCGTCGAAGCCGTCACTCAGATACTTCACGAACTCGCCCTGGGAGCCATAGCGGCCCCGGCAGTCCTGGTAGATCACCACATAGCCGCGGGCGACGAAGTAGGCCGCCACCTCGGCCCGGGTCTTGGGCCGCGGATCAAGGGCGTTGCGCTCGGAGCGGCTGTCGATGGTCTTGCCGTAGGGCGTGCGCTCCAGGATCACCGGGAAGCGCCCGGGGGCGGGCTTGCCGTCCCGGGCCGGCCGGTAGATGTCGGTGGCCAGTTTCACCCCATCGCGCATGGGGATCATGAGATCGGAGGCGAGCGCGACCTCGAAGGGCGATTCGGCCCGGGCTCCCCGCGCCAGCGCCGCGAGCCCGCCCGCCAGCCCCGCAAATGCTCGCCGTGTTACGCCCGCGCGCATATTAACTCCGCCTCAGTCGGTCCAACCTTCGCCGCAATCGCGCCTTCGCGACTGCTTAAGGTGTTTCATAGCTTATCTGGCCGCGCCGCTGGTCAAGACTACCAAAGGCATGCTTTTTTAGCGCAGGATACCCGACAGGGGGCCGCTGACCCGCGCCGCGGCTTTGGGGAAGGAAGACCATGAATTTGAAAATCGCCCGCAGCATTGCGCCGCTGGCCTGTGTCGCCCTGGTGGCGTGCCACATACCGGGCACTAAGGACAAGGCGCCGGCCGGCCAGGTCGTCGCCACCGTGGATGGTGAGGAAGTCACCATCGCCGAGCTTCGCGCCGAACTGGCCAGCGCTCCGCAACAATCCAACCCCGCGGCCGCCAAGGCCATGGAAAAGGGCGCACTCAGCGACATCGTCGCGCGCAAGCTGCTGGCCCACGCGGCCCACGAACAGGGTTTGGACAAGTCCCCCGAGTTCGCGATGATGAAGCAGCGGGCGAACCAGACCCTGCTGGCCCAGGCCCTGCAGCGCAAGCTGGCGAGTTCGGTGCTGACGGTCTCGCAGTCCGACGCCGAGTCCTTCGTGCAGTCGCATCCGACCATGTTCGCGGAGCGCAAGATCCTCACCCTGGACCAGATCCGTATGCCGCGGCCCAAGACCCCGGCGGACCTGAAGGACCTTGAGCCCCTGCACACCCTGCCGGAAGTCGAGGCCCTGCTCACCAAGAAGGGCATTCCCTTCCAGAAGAGCCAGCAGACCGTCGACACCCTGCAGACCGATCCCAATGTGGTGAGCAAGCTCGAGAAACTGCCCGCGGGTGAGCCCTTCATGATCCCGTCCGGCGAAGGCATCGTGGTCAACGCCATCAAGGACGCCAAGCCGACCCCGCTCACCGGGCCGGACGCCACCAAGGTCGCCATGGTGGCGGTGCGCAATCAGAAGACCCAGCAGGCTGTGGCCCGCGGGATCAACAACCTGATCGCCACCAAGGAATCCAAGATCCAGTACAATCCGGCCTACAAGCCGGACAAACCCCTGCGGGTCCCCGTGCCCGGCGAGGCCCCGCCGGCCGCCGCCGGCCCGGCCCCGGCCGGCGCCCCCACGGCGCCCGCCAAGCCGTAAGCTCGGCGACGACGAAACACCCGGGCGGCGAGGGCGACCTCGCCGCCCTTTTTCGTGCGCACATGACCGCCGCAAAACACTGCCGGCGCCAGATGTCGGAGGAGAAGGGTGGTGCCGCCTAGGTGACTCGAACACCTGACCTACGCATTACGAATGCGCCGCTCTACCGGCTGAGCTAAGGCGGCCCGAAGGCTTTGCGGGGCGAAGCGGCCCTGCGCGGTGGCGGGCTATTTAGCGGCTCTCGGCGCGCTCGCCAAGCGCCGTCGCGAAGACGGGCGTCGCGGGGCCGGCGCAGGGGCCGGCGGCACGGGGGGCTCGTCATCCTCATAGACCCCCTCCGCGATGGGATAGGGGCCCGGCTCCAGGGTCTCAGCGGGCAGGAACGGCGTGGAATCCGCATAGGAGATCGGCAGGTCCGGAAGGTCGCCGAGGCCGCGCTCCCGCCGCTCGAACCGGGGATGGATCAGCTCCCCGGTCTCGGCATAGCCGGCCACCAGCCGGGCCCAGTCGGCCGGGGCGTAGGCGAAGGCGCGTCCGTCGGGATCGATGTCCGACCACTCCGCCTCCTGCGGCGCGCCGGGACCGCGGGCGAGCCACAGGCGCGCCTCATCCGGATCGCCGGCGGCGAAGGCGGCCCGGGCCATCAGCCCGGCCAGCCGCGCCGTGACCGGCTCATTCTCCAGGGCCCGGGCGGCGTCGCGGGCCCTGGCCGGCTCGCCACCGATCAGGTCGGCCTCGACGATGAGGATGCGGGACTCCCGCGCGGCGGGGTTCAGGGCCGCCAGGTCGGCGAGCCGGCCGGCCCGTTGGCGCGGGGTCTCGTCGGTCCGCAGGTCGCGATAGGCCATCCACAGCGCGGGATGAGGCAGAGCCTTCCAGGCGGTCTCCAGGGCCTGGGCGGCGCGGGCGGTCTTGCCATCGGCGGCCAGCAGGCGGGCGGCCATCACCGCCCCGGGGGCGAAGCCCGGCTGAAGGCGGACCGCCTCGGTAGCGAATTCGACAGCCTGGCCACGGACCTTGGCCAGGGTCGGCTGGCCCTCGATCTGGGCCGCCGAGGCGGCGAGGGTGGCGGCGCGGCCGCGTTCGGCGACGATGGGGGAAACGATCTTGCGGTCCAGGCCCCCCTTGAGCAGGTCGCGGGCGCCTTCCCAGTCCCCGGCTTCGAGCCGGGCTTCCAGCAGGGCGCGCCAGGCCCAGCGGGCCGTGCGGGCCTGGCCATAGGCGGCCTCGGCGTGGCCCAGGGCGGCGGCGCGATCCCCCTGGGCCTGGGCCAGCTGCATAAGGCCGCGATGGCCGGCCAGGCGCATTTCGGGAAAGCCCAGCATGGCGGAATAGGCGGCCTGGGTCGCGGCGACATCGCCGGCCGCCTCGGCCGCCTGGGCGGCCAGCACACGCACCAGGCCCGGCGCCTCTTCGGCCAGATCGGCGGCCTTGGCGGCCAGGCGGCGGGCCTCGACCCCGTCTCCCGCGGCGGCGGCCAGGAACCCGCGGGTCACCACCTCGGTGGCCTGGCGCCGCCGGGTGTCGATCCGGGCCCGCTCGGCGCGGCGCGGCGCTTCAAGCACCCACAGCAGCAGCCGCCAGACGAGCATCGCCGCCAGGGCCGCGGCGAGCAGCAGCAGAACCATGGCCGCAGCGGTCATGTCCACGCGCCAGCCCAGCCAGACCAGGCCGGCATGGCCAGGCTCGCCGGTGAGGGCCAGCAGGGTGACGACCATCGCGGCGACGAACAGGACGGCGAGGCTGACCCGGATCATGCGCCGCGCCTCGCCAGGCGGGCCAGATCCTCCAGGGCCTGGGCGCGCAGGGCCGAGATGCGGCGATCGATCTCCGCCCGCTGCTCCGCCCGCACGCGCCAGGGGCCGAGGGCCTCGCGACCCGCGGGTGACAGACCGTCAAGGGTGCGCAGGGCGTGGTCGATATCTCCGTCCTGCACCTGGCGTTCGGCCCGCGCCAGCAAGGCGTCGACGCCGGTTCCGGTCACCTCCCCCACGCGGCGCACCACCACCACCCGGGCCAGGGCCGCCTCGAGGCGGGCAAGGAGGCCATCCGCGTCGCCCCGCACATGGGCCGCGCCCGCAGCGCGGGCGGCATAGTCGGGGAATTCCGCAGCCAGGGCCGCGCGACTGGGGGCGCCGGTGTCGGCAAGGCGCTTCAGGCCCCGCAGTTCGGCAGACGGCGGCGAGACCGCGGCCAGGGCCGCCAGTTCGTCCGCAAAGGGTCGGGAGGTCTGGGCCGCGTCCAGCAGGGCGGAGGCCGCCAGGGCCGCGGCGGCGCTCTCGGCGGTGCGGTTCTGGGCGGTTTCCAACTGGTCGAGCCGCCCGGACAGCCGGGCCACCGCCTCGGGCGGCGGGCCCGCGGACAGCGGCGCGCCCACGTCCGAAGCCGGTTCCACGGCCGGGCGGGCCGGCGCATCCTCCCGCGGAGCCGGCGCTTCAGCGGCGGGGTGCGGCCTGGCCCGGAACAGGGTCGGACCGAAGGCGGTGATGGCGGCGCCGGCGATCACGCAAAACAGGCCGAAGGCCATCACCGCCCAGAACCCGCGGGTCATCAGCCGCGGCCGGCCATAGTCGGCCGGATCGCGCGGAGCCGAGTGTTCAACGGGATCGGGCGGGGCGCTCATGATGGATTACACGGTCCGGTCTATCAGATTCAGCAGGGCGGCTTCGAGGGGAAAGGGCGCGAAGGCCTTGCCCGCGAGATCCAGTCGGGCGAGGGGCTTCATCACCGCCTTGGAAAGACAGAGCGCCCGCAGCTGCGGCATGGGCCGCTTGCGCAGTATCCCGGCCAGGACCTCGGCGGCCTTGGGGGAATGCAACAGGGCCATGTCGGCGGCGGCCACCCGGTCCAGCTCAGCGGCGGCCAGGGCGACCGGAGCGGTGTCGTAGAGGCTGAGCGAGCGGATCTCCACCCCCTGGACGGCGAGGGTCCCGGCCAGGTCGCCTGCGGGCTCTGCGGCCCCGGGATGCAGCACCGCGCCCTTCAGCTCCGCCCGGCGCGCCGCGATCCCCTCGGACAGCGCCGCCACATCGCCATCGGAGGACAGCACCTTGCGGAAGCCCACTTCCCGCGCGGCCTGGGCGGTGGCGGCGCCCACGGCGAACACCTTGAGCTGGCGGTCGGGGCAGAGGTCGGCGAAGGCGCGGACCCCATTGGCGGAGGTGAAGGCCAGCGCCGCGACGCCGTCCAGATCCACCCGCGCCCCCTCCAGCCGGCGAACCGCCAGCAGCGGAACCACCAGGGGTTCATGCCCCAGGGCCCGCACCCGCAGCGCGGTGGCGTCGGCGCCCGGCTGGGCCCGGGTGATCCAGATGGTCTTGGCGCGATCGGTCATGGCCCGCGGAGATTACGGCGGCGAACCGCAACCGTGACGGCCAAGCCGGTGCAAATCAATCAGGCAAATCAACCCGGCAGATCAGGTCGGGGCCGCGGCGGGCGCGATCAGTCCGGCAGGGCGATGCGGTCGCCGGCCTCGGCCAGGATGTCCCGGCCCAGGGACATTCCCAGGGCGCGGGCCTGAGCCACGGCCTCGGCGCCCGAGGCGAGCATGGCCTCACCCTCCCGGCGGAACCGCAGGACGCCGTCGGGGGAGAGGGCCTCGACGATGAGGCGCAGGCGCTCGCCGTCCAGCCGGGCGTGGGCGCCGATGGGGGTTTTGCAGGAGCCCTCCAGGGCGGCCAGGGCGCCCCGCTCGGCCGCCACGGCGATGATGGTGGGGGCGTGGCGGATGGCCGCCAGCCAGGGGAGGTCCACGTCGGCGAGGCGGGTCTCGATGGCCAGGGCCCCCTGACCCGGAGCCGGGGGGGCTTCCAGGGGGTCGATCAGGCTGCGGGGCAGGTGACCAAGGCCCAGACGCTTCAGGCCGGACAGGGCCAGCAGGATGGCGTCGGCCTCCCCGGCCTCCAGCTTGGCCAGCCGGGTGTCCACATTGCCCCGCAGCATCTGGACATCCAGGTCGGGGCGACGGTGCAGGGACTGGGCCTGGCGGCGCAGCGAGGCCGTACCCAGGCGCGCGCCCTGGGGCAGGTCCTCCAGGCGCTCGGCCTTGAGGCTCAGGAAGGCGTCACGGGGATCTTCGCGCTCCGGAATGGCGGCGATGGTCAGGCCCGGCGGGCACTCGGCCGGCATGTCCTTCATGGAATGGATGGCGCAGTCGATGCGGCCTTCCAGCAGCGCCTCCTCGATCTCCTTGGTGAACATGCCCTTGCCGCCGATCTCCAGCAGGCGACGGTCCTGGACCCGGTCGCCGGTGGTGGTGATGACGATCAGCGGGGCGACCCGCTCCGCATCCTCCGGCGCGGCCCCCAGGGCGGCGGCGATACGGCGCTGCATGTGCCCGGCCTGGGCCAGGGAAAGCTTGGAGCCGCGGGCTCCGATCCGGACGGGCGGTTGCGTGGGCACGGCGGGAGGGTTACCTCGGCTTGAGATCAAGCCCGCCTGCTATAGGACCGGGCCCCCAGCCGCAACAAGCCGGAACCGAATGGCCGACCTCACCCTCCTGGGCCTGGAAACCAGCTGCGACGAAACCGCGGCGGCCGTGGTGCGCCTCGGCGCCGGCGGCCAGGTCACGGTCTTGTCGTCGGTGATCGCCTCGCAGATCGCCGCCCACGCCCCCTATGGCGGGGTGGTGCCGGAGATCGCCGCCCGGGCCCATGTGGAATCCATCGACGGGATTGTCGGCCAGGCTCTGAGCGAGGCTGGCCTCTCCTATGGCGAGCTCTCCGGCGTGGCGGCCACGGCCGGGCCCGGCCTGGTGGGCGGGGTGATGGTGGGGCTCGCCTTCGGCAAGGCGGTGGCCCTGGCCCGCGGCCTGCCGCTGATCGCCGTGAACCACCTGGAGGGCCATGCGGTCTCGGCGCGGCTGGGGGCCGACATCCCCTACCCCTTCCTCTTGTTGCTGGTGTCGGGCGGCCATTGCCAGCTGCTGGCGGTGGAGGGGGTGGGCCGCTGCCGGCGCCTGGGCTCCACCATCGACGACGCAGCCGGGGAGGCCTTCGACAAAATCGCCAAGAGCCTGGGCCTGCCCTATCCCGGCGGCCCGGCCCTGGAAAAGCTGGCGGAGGGTGGAGATCCTTCCGGCTTTACCCTGCCCCGGGCCCTGCTGGGGCGCGAGGGTTGCGACTTCTCGTTCTCCGGCCTGAAGACCGCCGCCGCCCGGCTGGCGGAAACCGTCACCAGCGAAACCGAGCGCCGCAACCTGGCCGCCGCCGTCCAGGCCGCCATCGCCCGCCAGCTGGCCGAGCGGACGGACCGCGCCATGGCCGCCTACGCCCTGGCCCAGGGGGGGCGGGAGCTGAGGTTCGTGGTGGCGGGCGGGGTCGCAGCCAATGGCGCCGTGCGGACGAAACTACAGGCCACGGCCCAGGCCCGGGGCTTTTCCTTCGACGCCCCGCCCCTGGCCTATTGCACCGACAACGCCGCGATGATCGCGCTGGCCGGCGCCGAGCGCCTGGCCCTGGGCCTCACCGACGGCCTGGATGCCCCGGCCCGGCCCCGCTGGCCCCTGGACCTGGCGGCGTCCCTGGCCAGTCCCACCCATGTCCCCGGCCGCAAGGGAGCCAAGGCGTGAGCTTCACCTCGGCAGGGATCATCGGGGCAGGCGCCTGGGGCACGGCCCTCGCCCTGGTCTGCGCGCGGGCCGGGCTCCGGACCACCCTCTATGCTCGCGAGCCGGAGATCCTGGACTCGATCCGCACCGACGGAGAGAACAGCCTGTTCCTGCCGGGGGTGAAGCTGGACGCCGCCATGGCGGCCACCAACGACCTGGCGGACCTAGGCCAATGTGAGCTTTTGCTCAATGTCACCCCGGCCCAGTATCTGCGGGGGAGTCTGAAGGCCTTCGCGCCCTATGCGCGGCCGGGCGCGCCCATGCTGTTGTGCGCCAAGGGCGTGGAGCAGGGCTCGCTGAAACTGATGACCGAGGTGCTCGCCGAGACCTTGCCGAGCGTGGCGCCGGCCGTGCTGTCCGGCCCGTCCTTCGCCGTCGAGGTGGCCCGCGGCCTGCCGACGGCGGTGACGCTGGCCTGCGCCGACGAAGCCCTGGGCCGCCGGATCGCCGAGGCCATCGCCCTGCCCGCCTTCCGACCCTATGTGGCCACCGACATGGTTGGCGCCGAGGTGGGCGGCGCCATCAAGAACGTGCTGGCCATCGCCTGCGGGATCGTCGAGGGCCGAGGCCTGGGCCGTAGCGCCCATGCGGCCCTGATCACCCGGGGCTTCGCCGAGATGACCCGGCTGGCCGTGGCGCTGGGGGGGGAGGCCGAGACCGTGGCCGGCCTTTGCGGCCTGGGGGATCTGGTGCTCACCTGCTCGAGCCCGCAATCGCGCAATATGAGCGTCGGCCTGGCCCTGGGCCGGGGCGAAACTCTCGAGGCCGCCCTGGCCGGCAAACTCTCTGTCGCGGAGGGAGTCGCTTCCGCCCCCGCGGTGCGCCAGCTGGCCGCCCGGGTGGGAGTCGAGACCCCGATCTCCGAGGCCGTCTCCGCGATCCTGGCGGGGGAGGTGGCGGTGGACGCCGCCATCGCCGGCCTGCTGTCCCGCCCTCTCAAGACCGAATTCTGAGCAAAGGAGCTTCCATGGCCCTCTATGTCCTGGTCTGCCACGACAAGCCCGATTCCCTGGCCCTGCGGATGGCCACGCGCGAGGCGCACCTGGCCTATGCCGGCGCCCATTCCGCCAAGGTGAAGCTGGGGGGCCCGATCCTCGACGCCAAGGGCGACATGGCCGGCAGCCTGCTGATCTTCGACACCGAGGATGTGGCCGACGTCCAGACCTTCACCGACAATGATCCCTACGCCAAGGCCGGCCTGTTCGGGCGGGTCGAGATCCTTCCCTTCCGGGCGAGCCTGGGCAAGCTGGGCTGACCCGGCGGTGACCCAGCGCGCGGAGCCCGACAATCCGGCCCGGCCGCCGGCAGGGGTGCGGCTCTGCGCCCTGGCGGATCTGGCCGATCCCGGCGCAAGGGGCTTCCGCTTTCGCCATGACCGGTTTCTGTTCGCAGGCTTCGTGGTGCGCCAGGGCCCCGAGGTGCGCGGTTATGTGGATTCCTGCCCGCACAATGGCTGGCCCCTGGCGGTGATGGATGACCGCTATCTCACCGCCACTGGCGAGCGGATCATCTGCGCCGCCCACGGGGCGGTGTTTCGCCCCCTGGATGGGGTTTGCGTCGGAGGCCCCTGCGCCGATGAGCGCCTGAGCGGCTGGCCCGTGGCGGTGGTGGGCGGCGAGGTCGTCACTGCATAACGGGATATCGCCCCGGAAAAGCCCGCTTTGCGGCCAAGCCTCCCGAGGTTCTCACCGGGAGGGATCCGCCGTGATCCAGGCTTTCTTGTTGAGCATCATCTGCGCAACGCTCCTCTGCGCCTGCGCAGGCGTGATTGACGGCTGCACCAAGGGGCTTGACCCCATGCCTGCCGACTATGGCGCGCGTCGCTGACCTAGGGCGGGATGATTTCAAGCTGATCCACCCGGTGCTCTAGCCTGTGGGACCGATGGGGGCGGCGCAGTCGTTTTCACCACGAAGACACGAAGATCACCAAGGGACACCAAGGGTCAGCGGGCGTCATCGCGGTCGCGCCTGGCGGAGTCGCGGCTTCGCCGCAGGGGTGCGCGACGACGGCGAAGCCGCGCCAAACCGCCTGTCCCCGCCTGCGCCAACCGCTTTGTGGTCCTTCGTGTCTTCGTGGTGAAGAGGGCCTGTCAGCCCCCCTGCAAGCCAGCGCCGTGCCTGAGTCAGGCTGAAATCATCCGGCTCTAGGCGCCTGGCGCGACTTCCGCCGAGAACTCCGCCACGTCGGTGAGCAGGCTCTCGGCGGCCTGTTTCACCAGCTCCCCACCCTTTTCCGGGGTAGCCTGGCCGGGATCGGAGCCCATGCGGCCGTCGGGATAGCGGGCGCGGAAATCCACGGATTCGCGGATCGGCCCGGTGGGGGCGATCTGCGGGGCGTAGTTGGCGGCCTTGATGGAGTCCGGATAGCCCCACTGGGTGACGGCGATCTCAGACGGCGTGGCGTGGCTGCCGTGCCCGGTGGGGAACTGCCGGTTGGCCAGGCCCATGACGCCTCGGAGGTCCCACCAGTTTTTCAGCTTCAGGGAGAAGCCCCGGGGCCGGCCAAAATAGCTGGCCTCCGCATAGAGCTCCGAGAATGCCGCTTCAATGGTGGCGACATTGCCGCCATGGCCATTGAGGAAATAGATCTTCGTGAAGCCGTGGCCGGCCAGGGAACGGCACCAGTCGCCGATGGCGGCGATGAAGGTGGTGGGCCGCAGGCTGACCGTGCCCGGGAAGCCCAGGTGATGCTGGGCCATACCCACATTGAAGGTCGGCCCCACCAGGATGTCGCCGTGCCGCTGGGCCTCGTGGGCGATGATCTCGGGGCACAGCCAGTCGGTGCCCAGGAGGCCCGTGGGGCCGTGCTGCTCATTGGAGCCGATGGGGATCACCACGGTCTTGGAGCGACCCAGGAAATCCTCGACCTCGGCCCAGGTGGACAGGTGCAGCAGCATGGGAATCTCCGGATGGGCGCAGCAGCGCCCAGGACAGGGTTTGGATCCAGGCTAGGCCGTGGCCGCCTGGCGGGAAAGGGCGAGATAGCCGAGGATCGCCCAGGCGAGCCTCTGGTCCAGGTTTTCCACGGCGCCGCGTTCCAGGGCGCCGTCGATCAGGCCCCGGGACAGATGCAGGATATCCCAGGCGGCCTCGGCGTCCCCCAGGCGCCGCCCGGCCAGGAAGCGGATGATTGCGCCGCCTGTGCGGGCCCCTGACGCCTCGGCCTCCTCCGCCAGGCCAAGCCGCTGTTCCTCCAGGTCCAGCAGCCGGGCCAGGCGCGGGCGGGCGGCCTGATGCGCCACCGCCACGCGGGCCAGCAGGAGCACGGCGCTGGAGGTCCCGAGCTCGTGGGTTTCCGCCACCGCCCGGGTCAGGGCTGCGTCGAAAGCCTCCGCCTCCCGGCGGATCAGGGCGGCCAGGATGGCGTCCTTGCCCGGGAAATACTGGTAAAGTGAGCCAATACTCACCCCAGCCTTGGCCGCCACCGCATTGGTGTTGAAGCCCCCCAGGCCCTCGGCCTCCAGAATGCGAGCCGCCGCCTCCACCACGGCGGCGACCGTGGCGGTCGCCCGGCCCTGGCGCGGGCGTTTCCGGGGGGTGATGGCGGGATCTGAGGTCACGGAGCCACGCGAGTTTTACACCTGATGAATCACTCATATTCTGCGTTAACCATGACAACGAAAGCAAGTGTTCGCAAAATGTCCCAACCGATCCTGACCTTTTTCATGAGCCTTCGGTCCCAGCCGACCTGGCTGGCCCTCAGCCGCCAGCAGCGGGCGGATTTCATCGCCGGCGTGGTGCGGCCGATCTTCGCCGGCTATCCGCAGGTGAAGCTGAGGTTCTACGACGCCGAGGCGTTCAGCGGGCGCTGCAGCGATCTGGCGGTGTTCGAGACCACCGATGTCCAGGCCTACGCCTTCCTGATCGACGCCCTGCGGGACACCCCGTTCCTCGGCCTGCCCTATTTCGAGGTGCTGGAGATCATTCCGGCCATCGAGGACGGCTATGCCGACTATGACCGCGTGCAAGGGGTGGCGGCGGCGCCCTAGGCGCGGTCGCGCCCCGGCTATTTCGTGGGATCGTAGGCCTGGGCGATGTGGGGCTTGAGCTGGTCTTCGGTGAAATAGACCGGCTTGGTGCGCTCCTCGACGAACAGTGGCGTCTGGTCGGCATAGTGGGGCGAGGTCGCGTCCTGGGTCGCGGAGCCGAACTGGTGGACGCTGCGGGAGCTGAGCTGACCCTCCCGGGTCCAGCTGACGAACATGATGTAGGTGTCCCCGGCCAGGGCGACGAGACGACCATCTGCGCCATAGCGCCCATAGATGGCGCGATAGGTGTCGGGGCCCCCCTCCACCGGCATGTCCAGCTTGCCGCGGCGGATGCGGTTGACCTCCCCCCAGGTTGGATCCATCCGGCCGTAATAGGTCTTCAGCATGGCGATCGCCTGCTTGAACCCGTCCAGCGGCTGAACCGCGCCGCCGCCCTGCTGCAGGATCGCGGCGGTGATCAGCACCAGGGCCGCGCCGCGGCTGTTGGTGGTGGCCTTCAGATCCCAGGCCCGCACCACCGCCTGGGCGGTGAGCAGCTCGGCCTCGCCCTTGACGTCCATGACCGCCAGGGCCCGGGCCAGGCGGGCCACGTCGGATCGGTTGGAATAGGCGACGTCGTATTTGAAGAGGTTGAACTGCCCCGAGGAGATGAACGGGGTCTGGCCGAAGGTCTCCAGCACCCGCAGGGCGCGGTTGGTCATGTTGGTCTGGATGCCCATCGTCTTCGGATAGGCGTCTGGCCTGAGGTCGTCGGCGGGGTCGGTGGCCTGGAACGGGGTGTTGTTGGAATTGAACACGTAGCCGGACTTGGGATTCCACAGCTGCGGGATGGCCGCGAAGGGGACCAGCTCGGTCCAGATCAGGTCCGACCGGTCGCCAGGCAAGACGCCGGACCAGTCCACGCCCTCTTTCCGCACCGGGAACCTGGCGTTGTAGACATAGCCGATGTTCCCCTTCTCGTCGGCATAGACATAGTTGATGCTGGGCAGGGCCTGCAGGGCCATGGCGGCCTTCCATTCCGCCAGGTCCTTGGCCTTGTTGAGGGCGAAGTACTGCTGGGCCTGGCGGACCTCGTCCATGCCGGCATAGCGGATGGCGAACACCCCGTGGTCGGTGCGGACGGCCGGGCCATGGGCGGACCGCAGCACCTCCCGCTCCGTCATCTGCAGCGATCCGTCGGCCTGCTTGACCTTGATCTGGACCGTCCGCTTTTCGAAGGTCTTCCACACCCCGTCCAGCTGGTACTGGTCGGGATTGGCGGGGTTGATCTTCAGCTCATAGACATCGGCCAGGTCGGGATTGTTCACCGTATTGGCCCAGCCCAGGTGGGCGTTGTGACCGTGCAGCATGAACGGCGAGCCGGGAAAGAACCCGCCGGCCACGTGCCAGCCCGACCCGCTCTCCACCACCGCCTCGTACCAGGCGAAGGGTCCGGAGAACGGCTGGTGGGAATTGACCAGCAGCCGCGTGGCGCCATCGCTGGAACGCGCCGGACCCACGGCGAGGCCGTTGGAGCCCGTGGGCAGGGCGGGTTCGCTCAGCTGCCGGGTGATGGAATCCACCGGCTTGCCGGTCGGGGCCATGGTCTGGCGGAACACCCCGTCCAGGCCATAGAAGGTCGGGCTGTTGAAGATCATGCCGGCCACGAGATCGCGGCCGGTGAAGGGGGCCATACCGGGTATGGCCTTGTCGGGATGCCGGGCCGCATAGGCGTTGATCCCGGCGGCGTAGGCGTCGAGCACCTTCTTCACCGGCTCCAGCAGGTCCTTGTCGTAGCGGCGCTCGATCACCCCCCAGACATCCATCAGCTGGACCCGGTAGTCGCTCTCGAGGCCGGAGGGACCCTGGATCGAAGCCAGCTGGCCCCGGGCGGTGAGCGTTCCGGTCTGCAGGGTGACGAAGTCATCCTCGGCCTGGGCGTAGCCGAGCCCGAATGCGGCGTCGGGATCCTCGCGGCCGATGACGTGGGGCACGCCCCATTCGTCGCGGCGGACACGGACATCATAGTGAGGCGCCCGGGCGGCCGGGGCCTTGGCCGGCCCCGCGACAGCCGGTCCCACCGCGGTCAGGAGAGCTGCGGCCAGGAAAAGGCCACTGAGGCGGCGGCGGGATAACGCGGTCAACATGTCCAAACCCCGGAGGTCTGGATCAATACTAGGTCGCCAAAGATCGCAATAGGGTTACCGGACTCAGACTCCGCGGCGCCTCGCCGTCCGGCCGCGGCCTCAGCGGCGGGAGATGATCATCGGCAGGCCGCCCAGGGGCCGCAGGGTGATCTGGTGCTTCAGCTCCACCTGGTGGCCGGCCGGCAGGGCCAGGCGGTAGCGCTGGGCCAGCACGGCCAGGAGCAGGATGATCTCGGTGAGGGCCAGGCCGGCGCCGATGCACACCCTGGGTCCGCCGCCGAACGGCAGGTAGGCGAAGCGCGGCCGGCCCGCCTGACCCGCCTTGCTGAAGCGCTCGGGCTCGAAGCGTTCCGGGTGCTCCCAGAGGCTGCGATGGCGGTGGGTCACCCAGGGAATGACGGTGACAAAGGCGCCCTTGGGGATCCTCATCCCGCAGATCTCGTCCGCGGCCAGGGCGACGCGGGTGGAGGTTCCGGGCGCCGGCGGATAGAGCCGCATCGCCTCCTCCGCCACCATGCGGGTGTAGGCAAGGTCGGGCAGGTCTTCGGCCGTGGGCGCGCGACCCTGCAGGACGGCGTCCAGTTCTGCGTGCAGCTTCGCCTCCTCGGCGGGATGCTGCGAGAGCAGGTACCAGATCCAGGCCATGGCCGCGGCGGTGGTCTCGTGACCGGCGACGAAGATGGTGACCATCTGGTCGCGAACCTCCCGGGCGGTCATCCCCTGGCCGGTCTCGCTGTCCCGGGCGGCGAGGAGCCGGCCCAGCAGGTCGTCGGCCCCGGGATGGGCTTCCCGCTCGGCGATCAGCTGCGCCACGGCGGCGTCCAGCTCGGCGAACACCCCGGCGACCCGCTTTTCCCGCGCCCGCAGGCGCAGGGTCGCCAGGCCGGGAATGAAGTCCGCCAGCCCCACCTGCAGGGTCGCCATGCCCCCGGCGATGGTCTCCGCCATCACGGTCGCCAAGGCCGCGCCGTCGGTGGTGAACATGGTCCGCGCGATGATCTGCAGAGTCAGCCGGCTCATGTCCCGGGCGACATCGACAGGGGCGTCCGACGGGGCCTTGTCCCAGTGGCCGCGGAAGGCCAGGGCCTCCTCCACCATGGCCGGGGCGTAGGCGGCCACACTGGTCGGGGCGAAGGCCGGGGCCATGATCCGGCGATGGGCGCGCCAGGTCTCGCCCTCGGTGGAGGCCAGGCCGTCGCCGAAGATCACCGTGAAGAACCGCCGTTCCATCTCAGTCTTCGGATAGTTGGCGACATTGTCCAGCAGCACCCGCTTCACCCCTTCGGGGCCCGAGACCACGTAGTAGGGGCCGATCAGCGAGGGGTGGCGCACCACCGGCTGCTCATAGGCCGCCTGGATGATCTGCGACATGGCGTTCTGCCGCTTGTCCGGACGCTTCAGGCTCAAGATCGGCTTGACCGGCGGCGGCGCGGACCCCGCCAGACGTGGCGCTTGTGGCGTCGAGGAACCGTCCATCGCTTCACCCCAGGGATAGCTGCTTAACGTTGTTAAATTGCTGGCATGCTTTTCGGGACTTTACAACGTTAAATAAATGCCGGACTGGAAGGCATGGCCCGCACCGCCAACACCCCAGGCCTGACCCGCGACGCTGTGCTCGAGGCCGCCGCGCGGGTGCTGGAGCGCGAGGGCCTGGCGGGGCTGACCATGCGCGCCGTCGCCGCCGAACTCGGGGTGCAGGCCCCCGCCCTCTATTGGCACGTGGCGGGCAAGGCGGCGCTGGAGGTGGCCCTGTGCGACCATCTGCTGGCCGACCTGAGCTTTGCGCCGGGTGGCGAAGACTGGCGCGAGGACGTGCGGCGTATGGCCCACGACCTGAGGCGCCTCCTGCTGAGCCGCCGCGACCTCGCCCGCCTGATCCCCGACGGCTTCTTCTTCGCGCCCCGGTCCATCGGCGAGATGGACACCGCCCTGGGGGTGCTGATGGCCGCCGGCCTCGCGCCGCGCGACGCCTTCTACGCGTTCACCACCACCTTTTCCTATGTGGTCCGCTGGTGTCTTGGCGAGGCGGGGCTGAGGGGTCGCCCCACCGATGAACGCCCGGGCCTGGACGACCAGTCCACGGCGCTGCTGCTGGACGGGACATCCTATCCGAACCTCGCCCGGGCGGCGCAGGCCTTCCTGGCCGGCGGAGACCTGGACGAGCAGTTCGCCTTCGGGCTCGACAGCCTCATCGCCGGCTTCGGGCGACTGATCCCCGGCGGAACGGGATGCTGATCCTGGCGGCGGCCGCCTGGCTCCTGGCGCTCAATGGACTGGCCGCGCTGCTGTTCTGGCATGACAAGCGCGCGGCGGCCGGACGGCGGCGGCGGGTTCCAGAGGCCCGACTGTTGCTGGTGGCCCTGATGGGCGGGTCGATCGGCGCGGTGGCCGCCCAGCAGGCGCTGCGCCACAAGACCCGGAAACAGCCGTTCGCGGCGCGGCTGGCGCTGATAGTGGCCTTGCAGGTCTGCGGCCTCATCGCCCTGGCCCTGATCGCCGGAGCGGGCGCGATCAATTCCCTGCGCTGAATCCTTCCCCGGACGGTTGCGCCCACGGCTGGTCTCCGCGTAACTCCCTGCAAGCTTGAATGAGGGAGTGAGCGCGGTGAGCGACGGCGAAGTTTTCCCGATTCCCGAGGCCTGGGCCAAGCGGGCCCACATGGATGCGGCCGGCTATGATGCGGCGGTGGCTCGCGTGGAGAGCGATCCCGAAGGCTACTGGCGCGATGTCGCCGGCCGCCTGGACTGGATCAGCCCGCCGACGGTGATCAAGGACACCTCGTTCCACAAGCACCCGTTCCACATCCGCTGGTATGCCGACGGCGTTCTCAACGTTTCGGTGAACTGCCTGGACCGGCACCTGGAGACCCGCGGCGACCAGGTGGCGATCATCTGGGAGAGCGACGAGGGCGACCAGTACGACAGCTTCACCTATCGCAGGCTCTACGAAGAGACCTGCCGCATGGCCAATGTGCTGAAGGCCAAGGGCGTCAGGAAGGGCGACCGCGTCACCATCTATTTGCCGATGATCCCGCAGACCGCCATCGCCATGCTGGCCTGCGCGCGGATCGGGGCGATCCACTCGGTGATCTTCGGCGGCTTTTCGCCGGACTCCATCGCCGGGCGCATCCAGGATTGCGACTCGAAGATCGTCATCACCGCAGACGAGGGCCTGCGCGGCGGCAAGGTCGTGCCCCTGAAGCGCAATGTGGACGAGGCCCTGGACCAGTGTCCCGGCGTCACCGACGTCATCGTCATCAAGCGCACCAAGGCGGCCGTGCCGATGACGGCGGGCCGCGACGCCTACTATGCCGACCTCAAGCAGGGGGTGGACGACCGCTGCGATCCCGAGCCGATGAACGCCGAGGACCCGTTGTTCATCCTCTACACGTCCGGCTCGACGGGTAAGCCCAAGGGGGTGCTGCACACCACCGGCGGCTATCTCACCTGGGCGGCCCACACCCACGAGCTGGTGTTCGACTACCGGCCCGGCGAGGTGTTCTGGTGCACCGCCGATGTGGGCTGGGTCACCGGCCACTCCTATGTGGTCTACGGCCCGCTGGCCAATGCGGCCACCTCGGTGATGTTCGAAGGCGTGCCCAACTATCCCACCAACGCCCGGTTCTGGGAGGTGATCGACAAGCACAAGGTGGAGATCTTCTACACCGCCCCCACGGCCATCCGCGCCCTGATGCGCGACGGGGACGCGCCGGTGAAAACCACCTCGCGCAAGTCCCTTCGCCTGCTGGGCACGGTGGGCGAGCCGATCAATCCGGAGGCCTGGCTCTGGTACCACCGGGTGGTGGGGGACGGCCGCTGCCCGATCGTCGACACCTATTGGCAGACCGAGACCGGCGCCTGCCTGGCCACCCCCCTGCCCGGCGCCACGCCGCTGAAGCCCGGCTCCTGCGCCAAGCCCCTGCCAGGCGTGAAGTTCGAACTGGTGGACGCCGAGGGCAAGGTCCTGCACGGGGCCGCCAGCGGCAATCTGTGCATCACCGACAGCTGGCCCGGCCAGATGCGCACCGTCTATGGCGACCATGAGCGGTTCTTCAACACCTACTTCTCCACCTATGCCGGCAAGTACTTCACGGGCGACGGCTGCCGGCGGGACGAAGACGGCTTCTACTGGATCACCGGGCGGGTGGACGACGTCATCAATGTCTCCGGCCACCGGCTGGGAACGGCGGAGATCGAGAGCGCCCTGGTCGGCAATGAGAATGTCGCCGAGGCCGCGGTGGTGGGCTACCCCCACGACGTGAAGGGCCAGGGCATCTACTGCTTCGTGACCCTGAAGGCCGACGTGGTCCCCACCGACATCCTGCAGGCCGAGCTGAAGGGCTGGGTGCGCCGGGAGATCGGACCGTTCGCCGCCCCCGATGTGGTGCAGTTCGCCCCGGGCCTGCCGAAGACCCGATCGGGCAAGATCATGCGCCGGATTCTGCGCAAGATCGCCGAGAACGACCTGTCCAATCTGGGGGACACCACCACCCTGGCGGACCCCTCGGTGGTGGACGACCTGGTGAAGAACCGCATCGGCTAGACGCGTTTCACGCCGACCCTGTCGAACCAGAAGCCTCCGGGGCGGCATTAACAACTCGCTGACGCGCCGGGATGGAGGTCCGCGAGGACGATGCTGCGCACCGCCCTGCTGGTCATCGCCTTGGTCTGCACGGGGGTCGCTCCGGCGCGGGCCTGGACCCCGGGGCCGGAAGCCGCGCGGCGGCTCGCCCAGGGCCAGGCCTGGCTGGAGGTGCGCCCCGACCCGGCCGGGGCCTCGGGCCTCGTGCGGGCGGGCCTCGACATCGACGCGGCGCCCGACACGGTCTGGGCGGTGATGCTGGACTGCCGGCTGGCGCCGCGGATGGTCTCCAATCTCAAGTCCTGCCGGGTCCTGGAGCGCGATCCGGCCGGCCGTTGGGACGTGCGCGAAGAGGTCACCAAGGCCATGTTGCTGCCGCCGGTGCGGCTGGTGTTCCGCGCCGACTATGACCCGCCGCATGGCTACAGCTTCCATCGCACCGACGGCGACCTGGCGGTGCTGGAGGGGACCTGGCGGCTGGAGCCCCTGGACGGGGGCCGACGAACCCGGGTGCTCTATGAGAGCCGCGCCGCTCTGCCCTTCGCCCTGCCGGGGACGCTGGCCCGAATGCTCCTTCGCGAGGAGATCGCCCGCGCCCTGCAGGGCCTGAAGCGCGAATGCCTGGCCAGGCGCCGGGAGCCCGGCTAGAGCATGATGCGATCAGACGGAATCGTCTGATCGTTGAATCATGCTCTAATTTCAGAAGTTTAGATCCGAATTGAGGCTTCGAGAGAAGCCCTCCGGATCGAGGGAGCCCCCATGACCCCCGACCTGCCCCCCGCCCTGCGTCTCGCCGCCGACCGGCTGCTGGAGGGTGTGGCGCGCAAGGGGCTCGCAGAGCGGGCGACGAAGATCTCCGAGGCCTATCGCGCAGGCCGGACCTCGGCGGGGGTGGTGGCCGACCAGGCCGACGCCACGGCCTATGTGCTGGCTCGTTTGCCCGCCACCTACGCCGCCTGCGCCCGGGCCTTTGCGGAAGCCGCCGATCGGGTCCCGGACTTCGCCCCCGCGAGCCTGCTGGACGCCGGGGCCGGACCCGGGGGCGCGGGCTGGGCGGCGTTGCAGACCTGGCGATCCCTCCAGACCGCCACCCTGCTGGATTCCAACCGCGCGTTCCTGGACATGGCCGAGGGTCTGGCGACAGAGGGACCGGCGCCACTGCGGGGGGCGGCCCGGCTGCGTGCGGACCTGGCGGCGCCTCAGGCCGACTGGCCCAGGGCGGACCTGGTGATCGCCAGCTACGCCCTGGCGGAGATCCACAAGGACCGCCAGGCCCAGACCGTGGCCGCCCTCTGGGACGCCTGCGAGGGCCTGATGGTGCTGGTGGAGCCCGGATCCACCGAGGGCTGGCGGCGCATCCTGGCGGCCCGGGACCAGGTGATCGCCGCCGGCGGCCATATCCTCGCGCCTTGCGCGCACGCCCTGGCCTGCCCCCTGACCGGGCCCGACGCGGCGACGGGGGACTGGTGCCATTTCAGCCAGCGCCTGCCCCGGTCCCGGGACCATCGCCTGGCCAAGGGTGGCGACGCCCCGTTCGAGGACGAGAAGTTCATCTATCTGGCGGCGGCCCGGCCCCAGCTGTCGGTCGCGCCGGGAGGCCCACGCATCCTGTCGCCGCCGCGGGCGGCCAAGCCGGGCCTGACCTTCAAGCTGTGCACGCCGCAGGGTCGCCTGGAGGCGCGGGCGGTGGCTAAGCGCGACAAGGCGGCCTTCGCCCAGGCCCGCCGCGCGGACTGGGGCGACACGCTGCCGACGCCGGAGGCCTGAACGGCGCACCGGCGGCGGATCCCGTCAGTGCGGCGGGTCTTCCGGCGGCGGGGTGATGACGTCCAGAAGGTCGCCGACCTTGTCGTCCGGTGACTTGGGCTTGGCGGCGGCGGCGGGCGGCGGGACGGCCGGGGTTGGCGGGGCCAGGGCAAGCGCCTGGGCGTCCAGGGGATCCACCGCCTTCTTGTCCTCGGCCTTCTTGTGGTCCTCGGCCTTGGCCACCTGCTGCGGAACGGAATCCACCAGGGGCTTGGCGTCCTGGGCGTCCAGCACCTTGGCGCCGGCGCCCTTGACCACTTCGCCGGGCAACCGGCCCTGTTCCGGGGTTCCCCTCAGGCCGAGCACAAACCCGCCCACGGCGCAAAGGCCGATGATCACGGCGACAACCCGAAGAACGCTGCGCGGCATGCTCCACATGGCCCCTGGTCTAGATCGGATCGCGTCCCAGTGGAATCGTCATTGCACGGCGCCGGGCGGAATTGGCCGAAACGGGACACCTAGCGATGCTGTTGCCTGAGCTCTCCCACGATCAACGCCGCCGCGCCGGCCGCGAGATCGTCAGGTTCCGCCACCGGCTGGAAGAGACCGGGCTGTTCACAGACCAGGCCCTGGCCCGGCTGATCGACGAGACGCCCCGGGAGATGCTCACCATCTGCACCATGCGGGAGAACCCGCCGCCGCAGGAGACCTGGATCGCCGGGGAGGCCGGGAGCCTCTCGGGCGCCGAGCCGATCGCCGCGGCGCGGATCGGCAAGCTGTGGGTGAGCCCCCGCAGCGCCATGACCCGCCACCCCCGCTATGCCCGGGTGTTCACCCGGCTGATGGACGAGTTCGCCGCCGAAACCGGCATCCGGGTGCTGAGCGCCGACGCCGCCGTACTGGTCTCCAGCCCGCGCATGGGCATCTTCTTCCATGTGGATCCCGCCGAGACCATGCTGTTGCATGTGCGCGGCCACAAGACCTTGCACGTCTATCCGCCCAAGCCGGAGAACGTCAGCGAACAGGCGCTGGAAGCCATCCTGCTGAAGGAGACCCTGTCGGACCTGCCCTATGCGCCGACGATGGAGGCCGAAGCCGCCCACGTGGATCTGGCGCCCGGCGAGGCCCTCTATTGGCCGCTGCATGCGCCGCACAGGGTCACCAATGGCGACGACCTCAATGTCTCGGTCTCTGTGGAGTTCTCCAGCCCGCGCTCGCGCCTGCAGAACGGGGTCTTCTACACCAACGGCGTCCTGCGCCGGCGCCTTGGGGTCAATCCGCGCAGCCGCGGGACCCCCGCCGTCCTGCAGCCGGCCTATCTGGCCGCCGCCAAGCTGCTGAAGACCCTCCTGCCCGCCGGAACCGCGGAGCGCGACCACGCCCGCCGGTTCGACGTGGACCTGTCCGCCCCCGACTGTATTCGCTGGCGCGACGGCCAGCGGCCCGCCTGGGCGACCCCGCTGAAGACCCGAGTCTCGCGCAAGGCCGCCTAGAAAGGCGCCCCGTAAAAGGCCAATCGGCCGCACGGGAAGTAAACGCCTCTTAACCAAAGCGCGCCCAAGATTCGCCGATCAGTTTTGGGGAGCTTCGAGGGCATGGCGCGGGCGGCGCGGAAAACCGGTCTGGACCTGGGGCTGCACATTGCGGGCCTGGCCTGGAGCCATCCTACGACGGCGCGCCTGCGCGGCGGGGTCCTGGCCGTTTCCGGCGTGTGCCTGGCCGTGGCGCTGGCCACCTACAATGCCGCCGACCCCAGCCTGAATGCGGTCTCCGGCGCCCTTCCCGCCAACGCCCTCGGCGCCCCCGGCGCGGCCCTGGCCGATCTCGGGATCCAGTCCCTGGGGGTCGCCGCCGGCGGCGCGGCCCTGTTGATGGTGCTGTTCGGCCTCGACCGGGTGATTACCCCGGCCCCCGATCAGACCCGCGCCCAGGTGCGCCTGCGCGCCGTCGCCGGCGTGGTCGGCCTGATCGCCCTGGCCGGAGTCCTGTCCCTGCCGCCGATCCCGGCCGGGTGGCCCCTGGCCCGCGGCCTGGGCGGGTTCTGGGGCGATGGCCTGCTGCAGCTGCTGGCCAACCTCTTCGCCTATGCGCGCCTGCCCGCCGGGCGGGTGTTTGCGACCCTGCTGCTGGCCCCCGCCGCCCTGGCCGCCCTGAGCTACGCCCTTGGCGTTCGGCGCGTGGAGCTGCGCGGCATTGTCGATGGGATCGCGGCCGCCCTGCGGCCGCGGCCCCGCCCCTTGCAGGCCGATGTGCAGCCGCCCCTGAAGCCGATGCGGACGCCGGCGCCCCGCCGCCCCCGCGACACCGCCGAGGCCCGCATTCCCGCCGCCAGCCTTGAGGCGTTTGATCCCGAGACTCCGGCCGCCCCAGCCGCCGAGTTCAGCGGCCCCCCCGTGGCCATCAAGGCCCCGAAGGCGGCCGCCAAGGATTCCGGTCGCGAGCAGCGCGAGGCCCAGGGCGCTTTCGACTTCGTCCGGCCCAGCGGCTTCGCCCTGCCGGAACTGTCCATGCTCGCCAAGCCCAAGCCCCGGGCGGCCAGCTTCGACGAGGGCGCCCTGCGCCAGAACGCCCAGCTGCTGGAAAGCGTGCTGGCGGAGTTCGGCGTGCGCGGCCAGATCGACCAGATCCGCCCCGGCCCTGTGGTCACCCTCTATGAACTGGTGCCCGCCCCGGGGGTGAAGTCGGCCCGGGTGGTGGCGCTCAGCGACGACATCGCGCGCTCCATGTCCGTGGCCGCCTGCCGGGTGGCCGTAGTGCCGGGGCGCAACGCCATCGGCATCGAGCTGCCCAATGCCCGGCGCGAGACCGTCTATCTGCGCGACCTGCTGGCCTCCTCGGAATACGAAAAATCGAGCCAGGCCCTGCCCATGGCCCTGGGGGAGAACATCGGCGGCGAGCCCTATATCGCCGACCTGTCCAAGATGCCCCACCTGCTGATCGCCGGCACCACCGGCTCCGGCAAGTCGGTGGGGGTCAACGCCATGATCCTGTCGATCCTCTACCGGCTGTCGCCCGACCAGTGCCGGTTCATCATGATCGATCCGAAGATGCTGGAGCTCAGTGTCTATGACGGGATCCCGCACCTGCTGGCGCCCGTGGTCACCGACCCGAAGAAGGCCATCGTCGCGCTGAAATGGACCGTGCGCGAGATGGAGGACCGTTATCGGCTGATGTCGAAGATCGGGGTGCGCAACGTCGCCTCCTACAACGAGCGCGCAAAGGAGGCCGCCGCCAAGGGCGAGCACTTCGAGCGGACGGTCCAGACCGGGTTCGATGACGCCGGCCGGCCCATGTACGAGAGCGAGCGGATCGATCCCAAGCCCATGCCCTATCTGGTGGTGGTGATCGACGAGGTCGCCGACCTGATGATGGTGGCCGGCAAGGACGTGGAAGGCGCGGTGCAGCGCCTGGCCCAGATGGCCCGCGCCGCCGGCATCCACCTGGTGATGGCCACGCAGCGCCCGTCGGTGGACGTGATCACCGGCACCATCAAGGCCAATTTCCCGACCCGGATCAGCTTCCAGGTCACCTCCAAGATCGACAGCCGCACCATCCTGGGGGAACAGGGAGGTGAGCAATTGCTCGGTCAGGGCGACATGCTCTACATGGCCGGCGGCGGCCGCATCACCCGCCTGCACGGGCCTTTCGTCTCCGACCAGGAGGTGGAAGCGGTCGCCAAGTTCCTGCGCGACCAGGGGCAGCCGCAATATCTGGAAGAGGTCACCGCCGGCGGCGATGACGAGGGCGAGGACGGCGAGCTGGGCTTCGGCGACGAGGGCGGCTCGGGGGACGATCTCTATGACCGCGCCGTGGCCGTGGTGACCCGGGACCGCAAGGCCTCCACCTCCTACGTCCAGCGCCGCCTGCAGATCGGCTACAACCGCGCCGCCTCCCTGATCGAGCGGATGGAGAATGAGGGCGTGGTGAGCCCCGCCAACCACGCCGGCAAGCGCGACGTCCTGGCGCCCCCGCCCCCCTGACCGCGCGCCCCTGCGACGACGGTAACCCTGTCGCAAGGCGTGGAAGCTCATACTATCGGTGTGAACGACGCCCGGGGAGGCGTGCGACCGTGGTGAAGATACTCGACGACGGCCTGGATGAAATGGCCGCGCGGGCCCTGCTCGGCCTGCCGCTGCGCATGGCGGTCACCGCCGGCACGGCTGCGGTGGTGTCCCTGATGCTGCCCTGGCGGCTTTGCCTCATGTGGCTTGCCCTGCAGTCGATCTCCGAAGCCGTCTCCTGGCCGTTGTCGCGCCGCCAGGGCCAGGGCCTGGCCGTGAGCGCGGCCATTCGCCTCGGCCACCTGGCGACGGTGGCCAGCGGCGCCTGCATCTGGATGGGTCTGGGGGCCCTGCTCTGGATCAGCGGGACACCGCAGGGCGCCATCAGCGCGGTGGTGCTGTGGCTGGCCGTCGTATTCTTCGCCCAGAACAACGCCTACCAGTCCCCCACCGGGTTCGTCGTCGGGGGCGCGATCCCCGGCCTGGCCATGCTGGCCTTCGTCATCGCCGGGCCAAACCCGCTGCACCTGCCCCTGATCCCCGTGGTGGGCCTGCTGATCCTGGCGCTGAGCTTCGCCGGCGACGGGGTGATGCGCACGCTCGCGATCCGGCGGAAATTCGACGAAACCCAGGCGGCTCTGCACGCCCGCGACGCCCAGTACCGGGTGCTGGCCGACAACGTCACTGACGTGATCGCCATGAACACCTTCAGCGGGCGGCGGGTCTATATCTCCCCCTCGGTGACCCAGGCCATGGGCTACACCCCGGAAGAGCTGTTCACGACCAACAACTACACCTTCCTGCATCCGGAGGATTCCGAGTGGGTGCCCCGGGCGCTGGCTCACCTGGTAGAGACCGGCGGCGAGACCACCCTGCAGTACCGGGTGCTGCACAAGGACGGCCACGCCCTGTGGGTGGAGACCAATTTCGGCCTGGTTGAGGTGGGCGACGCCTATGGCGAGCCCCTGGTGATCTCGGTCTCGCGGCCCATCGACGCCCGCAAGGCTCTGGAGAACGACCTGGTGGAGGCGCGGCGGCGCGCCGAGGCGGCGGCGGCGGCCAAGTCCGACTTCCTGGCCAATATGACCCACGAACTGCGCACGCCCCTCAACGCGATCATCGGTTTTTCCGGCGTGCTGAAAGGCTCACCCAGGCTCACCGGCAACGATGCGCGCCACGCCCAACTGATCCACGAGGCGTCCAATACCCTGCTGGAACTGATCAACAGCGTGCTGGACTATTCCAAGCTTGAGGCCGGCGCCGTCGAGCTGGAGGTCCGGGCGTTCGATCCTGCGGACCTGGCGCGGACCCTGGCGGCGATGATGACCGAGCAGGCCAGCGCCCGCGGCCTGGAGCTGAAGGTCGAGATCGAGGGCGGGACCGCGCCGCTGATGGGCGACCCCAGCCGCATTCGCCAGGTGCTGCTGAACTACCTGTCCAACGCCATCAAGTTCACCACCCGGGGCGGGGTCACCATCGCCCTGTCCCAGTCCCGCGACGGGCCCGATCACGACCGCCTGCGAATCGCCGTCACCGACACAGGGATCGGGGTGACGCCCCAGCAGGTGGAGCATCTGTTCGATCGCTTCACCCAGGCCGACGCTTCCGTTTCGCGCCAATATGGCGGCACCGGTCTGGGCCTGGCGATCTGCAAGCGCACCGTGGAGCTGATGGGCGGAACGCTCGGCTGCGACAGCCAGCCCGGCCAGGGCGCCACCTTCTGGTTCGAGCTCACCTTGCCCCGCGCCGGGACCCTGCCCGAAGAGGTGGAGGCCGAGGATGAAACCCTGGAGGCGCCGCTTCGGGTGCTTCTGGTGGAGGACGTGGAGATGAACCGGGAGCTGATCAGCGCCCTCCTGGAGCCGTTCGCGGTGGAGATCGTACCCTGCGAGAACGGTCTGCAGGCGGTGGAGGCCATGAAGCGCGGCGGCTTCGATCTGGTGCTGATGGACGTGCAGATGCCGGTGATGGACGGACTGACCGCCACCCGGGCGATCCGCGCCCTGCCCCAGGCCCATGCCCGCGCCACCCCCATCATCGCCATGACCGCCAATGTGCTGCCCGAGCAGGTGGCCAAGTGCCTGGAGGCCGGCATGGACGACCATATCGGCAAGCCCATCAGCCCGGCCGCCCTGCTGGGCGCCCTGTCTCGCTGGTCCGGAGGGCGGGAGGCCGGCGCCGAGGTCCTGACCGCCAGCGCCTGACCGGCGCCGACTGGACGCCGGCGGCGCGCCGACTAGAGTGCGCGCCAGTTCATTTCGGGGATCCTACCTTGCGCCGCACCACCGCCGCCCTCGCGCTCGCCGCGAGCCTCGCCGCCACCTCCGCCCTCGCCCAGTCCGCCGCCCCCTCGGCCGCCATCTATATCCAGGCGGGCGCCCTGCTGGACCGGCCGGGTCAGGCGCCCAGGGGCCCCTCGACCCTGATCGTCCGCAACGGCCGGATCGAGGCGGTGAAGGACGGCTTCGTCGCCCCGGAGGCCGGGGCGCGGCTCATCGACCTGAAGGACCAGTTCGTGCTGCCGGGCCTGATCGACAGCCACGTCCACATGTTCTCCGACAACGACAAGATGGCCGCCCGGCTGACCGCCACCACCCGCGACATCGAGGGCGATTTCCTGGTGGGGGTCGACAATGCGCGCCGCGACCTGGAGGCCGGCTTCACCACCGTGCGTGACCTGTCCTCCCCGCCCCGGTCGATCATGGCCCTGCGCGACGGGATCAATTCGGGCCTGGTCCCCGGGCCCACCATCGTGCCGGCGGGCCACATGATCTCGGTGACCGGCGGCCACGGCGACGGCGCCAACGGCCTGAACCGGGTCAATGCCGAGGCGGCCCGGGAGGAGGCGGACTATCTGTGTGACGGCCCTGAATCCTGCCGTCGCGCGGTGCGCAACCAGATCAGCCAGGGCGCGGAAGTGATCAAGTTCGCCGCCACCGGCGGGGTGCTGTCCAATGTCTCCGGCGGCCTGTCGCGGCAGATGTTCGACGACGAGATGGTGGCCATCGTCCAGACCGCCCACAGCTTCGGCCGCAAGGTGGCGGTCCACGCCCACGCCAAGGACGGCATCGACGGGGCGCTTCGGGCCGGCGCCGACTCCATCGAACACGCCACCTATGCCGACGCCGAGAGCATCGCCCTGTTCAAAAAGACTGGCGCCTATCTCGTTCCCACCATGGTCGCCTACACCGCGGCCCTGGAGCAGGCCCGGGCCGGCGCCCGTCCGCCCGCCGTGCTCGCCAAGGCCGAGGAGGCGGCGAAGATCGCCTTCACCAACCACGCGGCCCAGATCAAGGCCGGGGTGAAGATCGCCTTCGGCACCGACACGGGGGTCTCCGCCCACGGCCAGAACGCCCGGGAGTTCAAGATGCTGGTGGACGCCGGCATGACCCCGGCCGACGCCATTCGCGCCGCCACCGTGGCGGCCGCCGACCTGCTGGGCCGGGCCGACCGGATCGGGACCCTTGAGGCCGGCAAGGACGCCGACATCATCGCCGTGGCCAAGAGCCCCCAGGCCGACGTCACCGAGCTGGAGCGTCCCACCTTCGTGATGCGCCGGGGCTGGGTCGACAAGCTGGGCGGCCTGCGTCAGGGCTTCCCCGCGAACTAGGCCCGGATGGCGTCTCTCGAAGCCTGAATCCGGATCTGAACTTCTGAAACTGGAGAATGATTCAACGATCAGACGATCCCGTCTGATCGCATCATGCTCTAGGCCGCGACGCGGCGTGGCGTCGAGATGGCGCCGCGGCCGGACGCCCCCAGGCTGTCCGCAAGCCGCTCGGCTTCGGGACCCAGTCCGAGGGCCCGGACCCCGGCTATGCGCTCGGCCATGGGGGCCGTCCCCAGGAACAGCAGCCGATAGGCCCGGCGCAGGCCGGCAAGGGCCTGGGGCGTCAGTCCTGCCCGCCGCAATCCCACCAGGTTCAGCCCGGCCAGCCGGGCGCGATCGCCCTGCACGGTGCAATAGGGCGGCACATCCTGGACCACCATGGCCCCGCCGGCGATGAAGCTCAGCCGGCCGATCCGCACGTGCTGGTGCACCGCCGCCAGGCCGCTGATCTGGGCGCCGTCCTCCACCGCCACATGCCCGCCAAGGGTTGCGCCATTGGCCATGCGGACATCTGACCCCACCGCGCAGTCGTGCCCCACATGGGCGCCGGCCATGATCAGGTTGCGATCGCCGATCCGGGTGGGTTCCGGACCCAGGGCCCCGTGCAGCGTGACCCCCTCGCGGATCACATTGTCGGCCCCGAGGCTCAGGGCGGCCGCCTCGCCCGCCCAGCCATCGGCCTGGGGACCCGCGCCCACCGAGGCGAACTGCAGGATGCGGTTTCGCGGGCCGGTGACCGTGCGGCCCTCGATCACCACATGGGGCCCGATAATGGTGTCCGGGCCGAGCCGCACCTGGGCGCCCACCACCGCATAGGCGCCGATCCGGCACCCGGCGCCGATGACCGCGCCGGGCTCGATGACCGCCGTCGGGTGGATCTCTGTCATGCCGCGAGCCTAGGCCCGGCCGCCTGGCGTCCAAATTCAACTTGCGTGACCGATTGCGTCGGGCGGCCCGCGCCTGAAGGCCTGACAAACGCCCCGCGGCGGCTATGCTCCGCCCGCTGGTTCGTTTCCGGGATGGTTCGCATGAGATCAAAGCTGGCGCTCTGCGCCGCCGCCGCAGCTGTCCTGCTGATGGGAGCGGCCCGCCCGCCCGCCTATGACCTGGTGATCCGCAATGGGGAGATTCTTGACGGCTCCGGCGGCGCCCCGTTCAAGGGCGACGTGGCGGTCAAGGGCGACCGCATCGCCTATGTGGGGGCCCATGCCCCCGGGTCCGGCGTGCGGGAGATCGACGTCCACGGCCAGGCCGTGGCGCCAGGATTCATCAATATGCTGTCCTGGGCCAATGAGAGCCTGATCGCCGATGGCCGCGGCCTGTCGGACCTCAAGCAAGGGGTGACCCTGGAGGTGATGGGCGAGGGCAATTCCATGGGTCCCCTGACCCCGGAGATGAAGGCCTATGAGCTGCGGCACGAGGGCGACATCAAGTACCCGGTGGACTGGACCAGCCTGGACGAATACCTGCGCGGCATGGAGACCCGCGGCGTCTCCCTGAATCTCGCCTCCTTCGTCGGCGCCGAGACGGTGCGGGTTCATGAGCTGGGGGCGGACGACGTCCAGCCCACGCCGGAGCAGCTCGATCGGATGCGCGGCCTCGTCCATCAGGCCATGCTGGACGGCGCCATGGGGGTCGGCTCCTCGATCATCTACGCCCCCGGCAGCTATGCGAAGACCGACGAGCTGGCGGCGCTCACCGCCGAGGCCGGCAAGTGCGGCGGCATCTATATCAGCCACATGCGCTCCGAGGGCGACCGGCTGGTGGAGGCGGTGGACGAGCTGATCGCCATCTCCGCCGCCTCGGGGACCCCGGCGGAGATCTATCACCTGAAGGCCAGCGGCAAGGGCAACTGGGACAAGCTCGACACCGTCATCGCCCGGATCGAGGCGGCGCGGGCCCGCGGCCAGCGGATCACCGCCGACATGTACGCCTATCCCGCCGGCTCCACCGGCCTGGACGCCGCCATGCCCACCTGGGTGCAGGCGGGCGGGGTTGAGGCCTGGATCGGACGGCTGAAGGACCCGGCCACCCGCGCCAGGGTCCTGGCCGAGATGCGGCTCGACCATCCCAATTTTGAGAATCTGGAGCATCAGGCCGGGGGCGAGGGCACCCTGCTGGTGGGCTTCAAGAACCCGGCCCTGAAGCCCCTGACCGGCAAGACCCTGGCCGAGGTGGCCAAGGCCCGGGGGACCAGCGTCGAGGACACCGCCATCGACCTGGTGATTGAGGACGGCAGCCGGGTGCAGGTGGTCTATTTCCTGATGTCCGAGAAGAATGTCGCCCGGGAGACCGCCATACCCTGGGTGAGCTTCGGCTCCGACGCGGCGGCCATGGCGCCGGAAGGCGTGTTCCTGCTCTCCTCCACCCACCCCCGCGCCTATGGCAATGTGGCCCGGGTGTTGGGGAAATATGTGCGCGAGGAGAAGACCCTCTCCCTGGCCGAGGCCGTGCGTCGCCTTTCCGCCCAGCCGGCCCACAATCTCGGCCTGCATGACCGCGGTTTGATCAAGACCGGCTATTTCGCCGACCTGGTGGTGTTCGATCCGGCCAGGATCGCTGACCACGCCACCTTTGAGAAGCCGCAGCAGTTCGCCACCGGGGTGGTCGACGTGCTGGTGAACGGCCAGCTGGTGCTGGCGGATGACGAGCCCACAGGCGCCCATGCGGGACGGGTGGTGCGCGGCCGCGGCTGGACCGGTTGGCCGGACGGCGGCTGCCGCAAGAGCGCCAAGGACTGGAGCTGGTGATGACGACCGCCTTCGACAAAGCCCTCGCCGAACGGCTGCACGCCTTCGTCACAGTGTTCGACCCGCCCCTGGGAAGCGGCGAAGGGCCCACCTTCGCGGTAAAGGACCTGATCGACGTCGCCCATGTGGCGACCTTTGGCGGCGGACGCACGCCCCTGGACCTCGATCCGTGGCGCAGCGCCGCCCCGGTGGAGCGATTGCTGGAGGCGGGCTGGCGGGCGGTGGGCAAGACCCATACCGTGGAACTCGCCTATGGCGGCTGGGGCACCAATCGCGCGGTGGGCGCGCCGTGGAATCCCTGGGACTCCCAGGTTCACCGCGCCCCGGGAGGCTCGTCCTCCGGCTCGGCGGTGGCGGTGGCGGTGGGTCTCTGCGACGCCGCCCTGGGCACCGACACCGGCGGGTCGGTGCGGATTCCCGCCGCCGCCTGCGGGGTGGTGGGACTGAAGCCCGGGCGCGGCCTGGTGGCGCTGCGGGGGGTCCACGACCTGGCGCCAAGTCTGGACACCTGCGGCCTGCTGGCCCGGACCGTGGCCATGGCGGCCCGCGGCCTGGGGATCATCTCGCACTCGGATGCGGGCCGTGAGACCCGGCCGGCCCTGGACGCCGAGGCCGCCCTGGCGCGGTCGGCCCGGGGCATGACGGTGGCCGCCCTGCCCCTGGAGGTGCTGGGAGAGATGGAGCCCGAGGTTTCCCGGCTCTACCTCCAGGCCCTGGACCGGGCCGCCGCGGCGGGCATCAAGGTGGAGATGGCGTCGCCGCCGGAACCCCTGGAAGCCTATTTCGAGCCCAATGGGGTGATCATGGCCGGCGAGGGCTGGCGGGTGCGGGGCGCCCATCTGGCCCGCAATCGCGCGGTCATGGACCCGTGGGTCGCCAAGCGGTTCGAGGCGGGCCGGATGATCGATGACGCCCGGCTGTCCGCGGCGATCCAGCGCCGCGCCGACGATCAGGGGCGGTTCCACGCCTGGCTTGCGAACTATGACGCCCTGCTCTCCCCCACCAGCCCCATCACCGCCCCGCCCCTGGAGGCGGTGGACGAGACCACTTCGCCTCTGAGCCGCCTCACCCGCGCCGCCAATTATCTGGACCTGCCCGCCGCCAGCCTGCCTTGCGGCCTGTCGACCGAAGGCCTGCCGGTCGGGCTGCAGGTCATGGCCCGGCCGGCCGAGGAAGCCACCATGGTCACCCTCAGCGCCGGCCTCGAGGCGGTGCTGGGTTGGGACGGGAAAATGCCGGACCTCAGCGGCTTCCGCTGAGCCGGCTGCGGGAACGGGCGGCGCTCATCGTCCGTTCAGGCGCCTTGCCCCATTGACGCCGCGCGGGCCCGCTAGGTCCTTGCGCATCCAACTTCGGAACCCGGCCATGAACCTGACCCGTCGCCGCCTCGCGCTCACCCTCGCCGCCCTGCCGCTGGCGGGACCGGCCGTGGCCGCCAGGCCGCAGTTTGCGCCCCTGTCGGACGCTGATCGGGCCCTGGTGGACAAGGCCGGCGCCTATCTTCAGGGACTCACCGAGGCCAAGGCCCACTTTGTGCAGACCGATCCGCGGGGCGGGACCACCCAGGGCACGCTCTATTTGCAGCGGCCGGGCAAGGCGCGGTTCGCCTATGACCCGCCTTCGGGCCTGCTGGTGGTGGCGGACGGGCATAATGTGGCCATCGCCAATTCGCAGCTGAAGACCTTCGACCGGTATCCGCTGATGGCCACCCCCCTGTCCCTGTTCCTGGCCCGGCAGATCCGGCTGGACAAGGGCATCGTGATCTCCGCCGTCAGCCGCATGGCCGACGGCTTCTCCATCACCGCACGCGACGGGCGCAAGGAAGCCGAGGGCCAGATCACCCTCAGCTTCGCCGACAGTCCCATGGCCCTGGTGGGCTGGACGGTCACCGACGCCCAGGGCGCTTCGACCCGCATCGCCCTGTCGGGCCTCGACCGGTCCGGAGGCCTGGATCAAAGCCTGTTCGTGCTCAACGATCCGCGATCGGCGCGCGCACCTCGCGGCGTCATGTGACAATCGCACAACAGGCAAGCGTTCGTCGGATTGTGCTTGACTTTTACGCAGGTGCGTTGCAATAATACAACGCATGACACCTGTGCGAGCGGGTGGAATCCGTGCCGGAACCTATCCCCTCCCGGCCGCGGCATGAGAGACATCACTACGCCCGGGCTTCTCCAGTGCCCGGGCGTTTCTTTTTGCCCTTTCCCCGGACGGCCAAGGCCCCCTAAGACCGCCCCATGCGCCTTCGCCTCTGCACCTGGAACGTCAACTCCGTCCGCCTGCGCGCCGAACAGGTCGCCCGGTTCGTCAGCGAACAGGCGCCCGACGTGCTGTGCATGCAGGAGATCAAGTGCCAGGAGGGGGAATTCCCCCGCGCCGCCTTCGAGGCGGTGGGCCTGCCGCACATCGCCATCGCCGGCCAGAAGGGCTGGCACGGCGTGGCCATCGCTTCGCGGCTGCCCTTCGAAGCGGCGCCGAAGCTGGAGGTCTGCCGCGAGGGCCATGCGCGGGTCGTGGGGGTCAAGGTGGCCGGGGTCGAGGTGCAGAACTTCTACATTCCCGCCGGCGGCGACGAGCCTGACCGGGTGGCGAACACCAAGTTCGACCACAAGCTCGACTTCTTCGAGAAGCTCACCGCGGAAATGGCCCGGCGCGACCCCAAGGCGCCGCTGGCCATCGTCGGCGACCTCAATGTGGCCCCCGGGGAGTTCGACGTCTGGAGCCACAAACAGATGTCCAAGGTGGTGAGCCACACCCCGATCGAGATCGCGGCCATGGCCAGCCTCAAGGCCTCCCTGGGCTTCACCGACCTGGTGCGCGAGGCGATCCCCGATCCTCAGAAGCTGTTCTCCTGGTGGAGCTACCGCGCCGCCGATTTCCGCGCCTCCAACCGCGGCCTGCGCCTGGACCATATCTGGATCAGCCCGGGCCTGCGGGACGCCGCGTTCCGGCAGGGGGCCGCGGCCGCGAGGGTGCATGATGATGTCCGCGAATGGGAGCGCCCCAGCGACCACGCCCCGGTGAGCGCCGACTTCGGGCTCTGAGCGCGGATTGCGCTGGATCAAGGCGGCGAGCCGGAGAGGGGCGAGCCTCGCGGTCTTCCGCCGGAGCCCGGACATGTCATCCCCCAGCCTGCCTATGGGCCTCGCCGGAGGCCTCGCCCTCATCGCCTTCGCGGCCGCCGCCGAGTCACCGGCGCCCCTTGCGCCCCCGGTGGCCCAGAGGATCTGCGCCCGCTGCCACAGCCTGGGCCCCGCCGACGCCAGCCATTTCGGCGCCCCGCCGTTCCGCCAGGTCGCTCTGCGCTACAATGAGCTCAGCCTGGAAAAGCGGCTGGCCGGCATGAACGGCCGGCCCCACATCGATATGCCGAAAGTGTCGCTGCAGCCGGACGAGATCCGCGACCTCGCCGCCTATATCGCCAATCTGAGATAGGCCTGCGGCCTAAGGCGCCAGCCGGTAGCCGCCGGCCTCGGTGAGCAGCAGTTTGGCGTTGGACGGGTCAGGCTCGATTTTCTGGCGCAGGCGGTAGACATGGGTCTCCAGGGTGTGGGTGGTGACCCCGGCGTTGTAGCCCCAGACCTCGGCCAGCAATTCCTCCCGGCTCACCGGCTTTTCGCCGGCCCGGTAGAGGTATTTGAGGATGTTGGTTTCCTTTTCCGTCAGCCGGATCTTCTTCTGGCTGGCGTCCACCAGCATCTTGGCCGAAGGGCGGAACTCGTAGGCGCCCAGGTGGAACACCGCGCCTTCCGAGTGCTCGTGGCTGCGCAGCTGGGCGCGGATGCGGGCCAGCAACACGGCGAATTTGAAGGGCTTGGTGACGTAGTCGTTGGCCCCGGCGTCGAGACCCTGGATGGTGTCGTCGTCGGTGTCCGCCGCCGTCAGCATGATGATCGGCGAGGCCACGCCCTTTTCGCGCATCTGGCGGCAGGCCTCGCGGCCGTTCATGTCGGGGAGGTCCACGTCCAGCAGCACGATCTCCGGCTTCAGCTCCACCGCCTGGCGCACGCCATCCCAGGCCGTCGCGGCCTGATGGACGGCGAATTCCTCGTGGAGCTCGAGCTGTTCGGCGAGTTCGCCGCGGAGATCGTCATTGTCGTCGACGATCAGCAGGGTCTTGCGTTGAGCCATGAGCCGGAACATGCACCGTGTTGGCGGTCTGCGCCAACTGTTCGGAGCGCCCAAGCCCATGATCTTCACGGCGATGTCAGATGGGCGCTTCGATCTGGGCGGGCGGTGGACCAATTGCGCCCTCGGCAAGGGCGGCGTGACGCCCGCGGCGGCCAAGCGGGAAGGGGACGGCGCGTCCCCCCTGGGGGTCTGGCCGATCCGCGAGGTGATCTTCCGCCCCGATCGCGGCATCGCGCCCCTGACCGGGTTGCCGGTCCGGCCGATGGCGGAGGATGACGGCTGGTGCGACGCCCCCGGCGACCCGGCCTATAATCGACCGGTCAAGCTTCCCTATCCGGCCAGCGCCGAAGTGATGTGGCGGGAGGACGGGCTCTACGACCTGGTGGTGGTGCTGGGCCATAATGATGATCCGCCGATCGCGCCCCTGGGCTCGGCCATCTTCCTGCACCTCGCCTGGGAGGGGTACCTCCCCACGGAAGGCTGCGTGGCCCTGACCCGCGAGGACCTGGCGGAGCTGCTGTCCAAGGCCCGGCCGGGGGATTCAGTGGCGATCGAGCGGGCCTAGCCTCGTGCCCCGAAGATCGCCGAGCCCACCCGCACGCTGGTGGCGCCGAAGCGGATCGCGGTCTCGAAATCGTCGCTCATCCCCATGGAGAGCCGTTCCACGCCGTTGCGGGCGGCGATCCTGGCCAGGAGGGCGAAGTGCGGCCCCGGGGGTTCCGCCGCGGGCGGGATGCACATCAGGCCCTCGACCGCCAGCCCATAGGTCCCTCGGCACAGCGCCAGGAACGCGTCGGCCTCCGCAGGAACAATCCCGGCCTTCTGCGGCTCTTCGCCCGTATTGACCTGCAGATAAAGCCTCGGGGTCCTGCCCTGGCGCTGGGTCTCCTCGGCCAGGGCGCTTGCGAGCTTCTCGCGGTCCAGGCTTTCGATCACGTCGAAGAAGGCCACCGCCTCACGGGCCTTGTTGCTCTGCAGCGGTCCGATCAGCCGCAGCTCGATCTCCCCTCGGCGCTCCGCCCAGCGGGCCTCGGCCTCCTGGACCCGATTCTCGCCGAACACCCTCTGGCCCGCCGCCAGCACCGGCGAAACCGCCTCCCAGGGCTGTTGCTTGGAAACCGCGACCAGGGTCACATCGCTCCGGGCCCGTCCCGAGGCCTCGCAGGCCCGGCCGATGCGGGTATTGATGGCGTCGAGGGCAGGGGAGGCGGACATTTCCGGATTCTGGACCATGGAGAGGACAGCCGCCTCTCTAGGTCGCCGCGCGCGGCTTAGAAAGCCCCTGCCGACCCTGCTGGCGTTCACCGACCCGCGCCGCACCCCCGATCCGGAGGCCCTGGCCCGCACGATCCTTCCGGGTGAGGCCCTGGTCTATCGCAGCTTCGGAGCGCCGGACGCCGAGACCCAGGCGCGGCGTCTGCAGGCCATTCTGGCGAGCCGGGGCGCATTGCTGCTGATCGGCGCCGATGTGGACCTCGCCGTCCGGGTGGGCGCCGACGGCGTGCATCTGCCGGAACGCCTGGCCGGCCAGGCCCTGGGGCTGCGAGGCCGGTTCCGGCTGGTGACCGCCGCCGCCCATTCTTTGCGCGCCGCCCGGACGCCGGGGCCGGACGCCGTGGTGGTGTCAGCCGTATTCCCATCCAGGAGCCCTTCGGCGGGACCGCCCATGGGACCGGTGCGCTTCGCCGCCCTGGTCCGCGCGGCCGGGCGGCCGGTCTACGCCCTGGGGGGCGTCACCAATGAAACCGCCCGCAGACTGGTGTCTACGGGCGCGGCGGGTCTTGCGGGGATTGAGGGGTTCAGAACTTGAAGGCGGTCTCGAGCCGGACCCGCGGCGCGGCGTCCTGGGGGACGGTCTTCTTATAGGCCGGCAGGACTTCCTGTTCGCCCAGCGCCACGGCGCCGCCGATCCGCAGCGATGGGGTGACGCGGAAATAGGCGCCGGCCTGGATATCGTTCCACTGGGCGTCGCGTTCCGACGGCTGCTGCACATTGAGGGTCACCCCCCAGCGGCCCTTGGCGGCGTCCCATTTCAGCGTCTTGCTCCCGGGCGCGATGGCCGAGGTGTCGCTGCGGACGGTGAAGTCGGTGGTGACGGCCTTGCCGGATTCCGCATGCGCGCCCGCCGCCGCGCCCAGCAGCAGGGCGGCGCCGATCAGCGGCAGGATCATCCGGTTCGTCATCACGTCCTATATGGCCCTTAATTCCAGCCGCCCAATAGCGCCTGGATACGCCAATATTGTGAAGGGCGATTAAAAGCGCCGCTGAAGGCAGGTCAACCGATTGCGGTGTCGCATGCGGCCATAAGGTCGGTTCCCCGGGCGCCTGTGGCGATAGGGCCACGCGATTCCTGTTTGGACGTTTTCGGAGCGTTGTTATAGAGGGCGCCGGCGCGGGGCGGCGTCGTGACCTTGCGGGGTCGCGGATTAATCTTTGGGAGCGGATGATAATGCCGTTTGTGCGTGGAGTCTGGATGCGGGGCGTAACGGTCGGGGCCTTGGCCTTGAGCCTGGTTGCGCTCGGCGGCTGTGCGACCGCTGGCCGGGTCGCGAGCGCGCCGCTCCATATGTTCGGCGGCGGCAAGCAGGCCAAGGTCACGGCGCCCAAGGGCGACCAGCCCTCGATCGGGGTCAATGGCTATCTGTGGCGCGCGGCGCTCGACACCCTGGCCTTCATGCCCCTGGCCTCGGCCGATCCCTATGGCGGCACCATCATCACCGACTGGTACATCAATCCGGAAAAGCCGGACGAGCGCTTCAAGTGCACCGTCTACATCCTGGATTCGCGCCTGCGGGCCGATGGCCTGAACGTCTCGGTGTTCAAGCAGACCCGCGACCCGTCGGGCGGCTGGGTCGATGCGCCCTCGGCCGGCCAGACCGAGACCGACATCGAGAACGCGATCCTGACCAAGGCCCGCCAGCTTCGACTTTCGAACATCAAGAGCTGAAGCTCGGCGCGTTCGAACAGGCCTGACACCTCTACACGACGGCTGGACGCGCCCCTCTTCCCGAGGCCGGCGCGTTTTGTCGTGTCCGGCTTGTTCCCAACGCCCTCGAAAGCAAGATAAAGCCTTCCGCCATGGCCCGTTACAATCCGAAAGAGACCGAGCCCAAATGGCGCGCCCGCTGGGACGACGCCCAGGTGTTCCGCGCCGGCCCGCCCGCCCCGGGCAAGCCGAAATACTATGTGCTGGAGATGTTCCCCTATCCGTCGGGACGCCTGCACATGGGCCATGTGCGCAACTATGCGCTCGGCGATGTCATCGCTCGGTTCAAGCGCGCCCGCGGTTTCAATGTCCTGCACCCCATGGGCTGGGACGCCTTTGGCCTGCCCGCCGAGAACGCCGCCATGGAGCGTGGCGTCGATCCCAAGGGCTGGACCTATGACAACATCACGCGGATGCGCGCCGAGCTGAAGGAGCTGGGCCTGTCCATCGACTGGACCCGGGAATTCGCCACCTGCGACCTGGCCTATTACGGCCAGCAGCAGGCCTGGTTCCTGGACCTGTACAAGGCCGGCCTGGTCTATCGCCGCGAGGGCGTGGTGAACTGGGATCCGGTGGACCAGACCGTGCTCGCCAATGAACAGGTGGTGGACGGCCGCGGCTGGCGCTCCGGGGCGATCGTGGAGAAGCGCAAGCTGAACCAGTGGTTCCTGCGCATCACCGACTATGCCGACCAGCTGACCGACTCGCTGGAGACCCTGGACCGCTGGCCCGACAAGGTCCGCACCATGCAGCAGAACTGGATCGGCCGCTCCAAGGGGCTGAAATTCGCCTTCCCGTTCGCCGGCGGCGCGCCCGAAGGCTTCGAGGGCGGCCTGGAGGTCTACACCACCCGGCCTGACACCCTGTACGGGGCGAGCTTCGTGGGCGTGGCGCCGGACCATCCCCTGGCCGAGATGATCGCCGCGCGCGACCCCAAGGCCGCCGCCTTCGTCGCCGAGTGCCGGCGGGGCGGGGCGTCGGAGGCCGAGATCGAGACCGCCGAGAAGATCGGCTACGACACCGGCCTGACGGTGGCCCACCCCTTCGATCCCGACTGGAAGCTGCCCGTCTGGATCGCCAATTTCATCCTGATGGACTACGGGACCGGCGCGATCTTCGCCTGCCCGGCGCATGACCAGCGCGACCTGGACTTCGCCCGCAAGTATGGCCTGCCGGTACGGCCGGTGGTGCTGCCGCCCGGGGAGGACCCGGACGGCTTCGAGATCGGCGCCGAGGCCTATACCGGCCCGGGCGTGATCTATCATTCGCAGTTCCTGGACGGGCTGGAGATCGAAGCCGCCAAGGCCGCCGCCATCGCCCGCATCGAGGCCCAGGGCCAGGGCCAGGGCGCCACGGTGTTCCGCCTGCGGGACTGGGGCGTAGCCCGCCAGCGCGGCTGGGGTTGTCCGATCCCGGTGGTCCACTGCGAATCCTGCGGGGTCACACCTCTGCCGAAGTCGGCCCTACCCGTGGCCCTACCGGACGACCTGGACTTCGGTAAGCCCGGAAACGCCCTCACCCGGCACCCCACCTGGAAGACCACCACCTGTCCGGAGTGCGGCGGCCCCGCCACGCGGGAAACCGACACGCTCGACACCTTCGTGGACTCCTCCTGGTACTTCGCCCGCTTCACCAATCCCGATTTCGCGGAGCCCATCGACCCGGTGGCGGCGGACTACTGGATGCCGGTGGACCAGTATATCGGCGGCATCGAGCACGCGGTCCTGCACCTGCTCTACGCCCGCTTCGTCACCAAGGCCCTGTCCGACCAGGGGATGCTCAAGGTGCGCGAACCCTTCGCGGGCCTGTTCACCCAGGGCATGGTCACCCACGAAACCTATCGCCGGCAGTCGGGGGAGTGGGTCGAGCCTGGCGACGTGGTCTTCGAGACCGAAGGCGGGATCCGTAACGCCCGGCTGGGGGAGGGCGGCGAGCCTCTGGTGATCGGCGACTCCGAGAAGATGTCGAAGTCCAAGCGGAACACCGTGGCCCCGGAGGAGATCTTCGAGGTCTATGGCGTGGACGCTGCGCGGCTGTTCGTGCTGTCCGACAGCCCCCCGGAGCGGGACACGCAATGGTCCAATTCCGGGGTCGAGGGCGCCTGGCGCTTCGTCAACCGGGTGTGGGCCGAGTTCGACAGCCAGCCGGAAGGCCCGCAGACCGCACCGGTGGGCGACGATGCGGCGGCCCAGGCGATCCGCCGGGGCTCCCACCGGCTGATCAAGGCCATGACCGAGGCCATCGAGGGCTTTCGGTTCAATTCCGGCATCGCCCGGCTCTACGAATTCCTGAACCTGCTGAAGGACAACAAGGCCGAGGGGGCGACCCCGGCGGTGCTGGCCGCCCGCGCAGAGGCCCTGTCGGCCTTCGCCCGGCTGATCGCGCCCTTCACCCCCCACTTGGCCGAGGAGGCCTGGGTCCGGGTCGGCGGCCGCGGACTGGTGGTGGAAGCCCCGTGGCCGGACTATGATCCGGCCCTCACCGAGGACGCCGTGAAGATCCTGCCCGTGCAGGTGAACGGCAAGCGGCGGGGCGAAATCCAGGCGCCGGCCGGGGCCGAGCCGGCCGACGTTGAGAAGTTGGTGCTTGACGATCCGGAGATCGCACGGCGCCTTGAGGGCCTGACCATCCGCAAGGTGATCGTGGTCAAGGATCGTATCGTCAACATCGTGGCCGCCTGATGACCCGCTCGCCGAACCCGACCCCCAACCCGACCGTCAGGCCGCTGCTGCGCGCCCTGATGGCGGCCGCCGCGGCCCTGTCCCTCTCGGCCTGCGGGTTTGCGCCACTCTACGGGCAGCCGGGGGTGGTCTCGGGCCTGTCCTCGATCCATGTCACCGCGCCGGACGGCCGGGCCGGGGAGCTGATCCGCGAACACCTGGACGATGTCCTGGCCCACAGCGCCGACGCCAGGCCGGCCTATCAGATGACCCTGAAGCTCTATGAGCAACGCTTTCCGCGCGGGGTGCGGGTCGACAACGTGGCCACCCGCTACGAATACGTGCTCACCGCCGTCTACACCCTGACCCCCACCGAGGGGGCCGCCAAGCCGAAGACCGGCCGGGTGCGGGTGGAGGTGACCTATGATTCCGCCGACCAGCCCTATGCCTCGGTGGCCGCCCAGCAGGACGCCCAGGACCGGGCGACCTCGGAGGCCGCCCGCAAGATCCAGCTCGAGCTGGCGGTCTGGCTGGCCAAGGGCAAGGCCTAGGGCCTCCGCCCCATGATCCTCAGCAAGCGTCCGGACATCGAGCGATTCCTGGGGGCGCCCGACAAGGCGATCCGCGCCGCGGTGATCTACGGTCGCGACCTGGGGGTCGTGCGGGAGCGGGCCAACCAGCTGGCCGCCAAGGTCTGCGACCGGCCCGACGATCCCTTCGACGTGGCCCTGATCACCGACACCGACCTGGACGGCGACGCCAGCCGGCTCGAAGGGGAGCTTGCGGCCCAGTCCCTGATGGGGGGGCGGCGCCTGGTGCGGCTGAAGCTGTCCACAGAGAAGGCGGGCCCGGACCGCACCGCCGCCGAGGCCATGACCCGGCACGCCGCCGGCGAGCTAAATCCCGACGCCTTCTTCCTGGTGGAGGCGGGCGCCCTGGGGCGAGAGTCCGCCCTGCGCAAGATCGCCGAAAAGGCGCCCGCCTGCGCGGTGATCCCCTGTTATGAGGACGAACCCGGGGACATCGCTCGCCTCGTGCGGGAATCTCTCGCCCGTGACGGGGTGTCCCTGACCTCCGACGCCCTGGCGTTGTTCGTGGCCCGTATGCCCAAGGAGCGCGGCGTGGCCCGCCAGGAGATCGAACGCCTGGCCCTCTATCTCGGCCCGGGGTCCGGGGCCTCGGCCAATCCGAAGGACCTCGAGGATTTCCTGGGGGTGGAGCCGGAGGCGTCGCTGTCCGACGCCGCGGCCGACGCCTTCGGCGGCCGCCTCGCCGAAGCCCAGGCCGGCCTGCGCCGCGCCGCCGCCGAAGGCGAGGCCGGCCCGGCGGCGGTTCGCGCCATCAGTCTGTATCTGGGCCGGCTTCGCCGCACCCTCACCCTCACCAAGAGCGGCGCTGGCCTGCAGGAGGCCGCCAAGGCCTCTGGCGTCTTCTGGAAGCAGGAGCGGGAATTCCTGCGGCAGGCCCGCACATGGACCCTGCCGGAGCTCGATCGCCTGCAACCGGACGTGCTCAATGCCGACCGGGCCTGCAAGACCACCGGTTCGCCGGACCATCTGATCGCCGAGCGCCTGGCCCTGCAGATCGCCGGTCGGGCCCGGCGCCTGGGCATGTAGCGCCGGCCATACTTAGGCCCTACCGTCTGGTCAGGCTTGAGCACGACCATCGAGGAAGCCGTCTTTGCGCCGACCCATCCGGACCCTGCTGGTCATCCTCGTGGGCGTCCTCGCCATCGGATCCGCCACCCTGGCCGGGCCGGCCTATGATCCCAATCTCGACCCCGCCCGCCTGGTGCGCCTTCCGGACGGTCGTCGGATGAACCTCTATTGCCTGGGCTCCGGTGCCCCCACCGTGGTGCTGGACGCCGGCTGGAATGGCGGGATCGGTTCCTGGGGGTCTGTGCAGCCCGCCCTGTCGCGCATCTCCCGCACCTGCGCCTTCGATCGGGCGGGGATGGGCTTCAGCGACCCGGGGCGACCGCCGCGGGACAGCCTGGCCATCGTCTCCGACCTTCGCCAGATGCTGCAGGCCGCCAGGATCCCCGGGCCCTATATCCTGGTGGGCCATTCCATGGGGGCCCTGGACATGCGCCTGTTTGCGGCCCTGCACACCAAGGACATCGCGGGCCTGGTGCTGGTGGACCCCGCCAGCGAGCACCAGGACGCCCGCATGGGGGGCCGCAACGACGCCCTGCTGGCCAAGCTCAAGGCCTGCGCCGAGGCCGCGGAGGCCGGCAAGCTGATCCCCGGCGCGCCTGACGACGCCCGCTGCGCGCCGCCGCCCCGCGCCGCCCTGCCCGAGGCCGTGCGGACGCGGCTCATCGCTTTGGAGCGCAGCCCTGGCTATCAGCGGACCCTGTTCTCGGAATACGAGAACATCGCCACCCGGGATTCCGATGAGATCGACGCCACCCGGGCGCCCCTGGGGGACCTGCCGCTGATCGTGCTCACCGCCGAGAAGACCGGGCTCGGCCCCAACATGACCCCGGAGCAGCAGGTGGCCGTGTCCGGCCTGTGGCGCAGAATGCACGACGAGACCGCGGCCCTGTCCCGCCGGGGGGAAAACCGGCTGGTGATGGGGTCCGGCCACCTGATCCAGGTGGAAAAGCCCGAGGCGGTCATCGCCGCCGTGGGCGAGGTGGTGGCGCTGGCGCGGAAGCGGTAAGCGACGCCGCGAGGTCCTCGCCCGCCGGGGGAGGTGGATCTCAGCGCAGCGGCGAGCCGGAGGGGGCTGAAGCCCACAGCCCTATGAGCCCCGTCAGGGGCTTCGCGCCGGCTCCCCCAAGGGGGGAGCATCTTCGCGCCGCATCAGCTGCGGGTCAGCCTCCGGCAGACCTCGTCCAGCTGCTCCAGGGTGGCGTACTTGATCCGCACCTCTCCGGCGCCGCCACGATCCAGCACCTCGACCCCAAGGCCCAGCACCTCGGCGAGATCGGCCTCCAGGGCCTGGGTGTCGGTGTCCTTGGGGGGCCTGGGCGGGGCCGAGGCCTTGGGCGCCGGGGCGCCGGCTGCGGACTTGCGGGCCAGGGCCTCGGTGTCGCGCACCGACAGGCCGCGGGCCACCACCAGCTCCGCCAGGGCCTCGGGATCGGCCGCGCCGAGGATCGCCCGGGCATGGCCGGCGGAGATCCGCCCTTCCATCAGGTGCTCGCGGGCGGCTGGGGGCAGGTTGAGCAGGCGCACGGCGTTGGCCACATGGGCCCGGCTCTTGCCCACCGCGTCGGCCACGTCGGCCTGAGTGCGGCCGTGCAGCTCGATCAGCTGCTGGTAGGCGCTGGCCTCTTCGATCGGGTTCAGCGCGGAACGCTGGACGTTCTCGATGACCGCGATCTCCAGCACCTGGGCGTCGTCGAGGTCGCGCACCAGGGCCGGCAGGGTGTGCAGGGCCGCCTTCTGGCTCGCCCGCCAGCGCCGCTCCCCCGCAACGATCTCGAAGTGGCCCTCAACGTCCGGCGCTGGCCGCACCAGGATCGGCTGCAGCACGCCCTTCTCGCGGATCGAGGCGGCCAGTTCGTCGATCTCAGCTTCCGAGAACACCCACCGGGGCTGCTTCTCGTTGCGATGGATCAGCTCGATGGGAATGTCCCGCAGGCCGGCCGCGCCGCCCGCCGTCGAGACCTGGGTCTCTTCCACCTCGCCCAGCAGGGCCGAGAGGCCCCGGCCCAGTCCGCGTTTCTCCGCCATCATACGTGTTTCCTTACGCGGTCTCGGGCGCCGTGGCGCGGCGGGCGCGCTCACGCAGCACCACCTCGCGGGCGAGTTTCAGATAGGCCTGGCTGCCGGCGCACTTGAGGTCATAGACCAGGGCCGGCTTGCCGAAGGAGGGCGCCTCGGAGACCCTGACATTCCGCGGGATCACCGTCTGGTAGACGGTCTGGCCGAAATGGCCCCGCACGTCGGTGGCCACCTGCTCGGACAGGGAATTGCGCTTGTCATACATGGTCAGCACCACCCCCTGGATCTCCAGGTTGGGGTTGAGGCTGCCGCGCACCAGCTCGATGGTGTGCATCAGCTGGGTGAGGCCTTCCAGGGCGAAGAATTCGCACTGCAGCGGCACCAGCACCGCGTCCGCCGCGGCCATGGCGTTGACGGTGAGCAGGTTGAGCGAGGGCGGGCAGTCGATCAGCACATAGGTGTAGGCGTTGGAGGCGCGCAGGGGCTCGATCGCGTCCCGCAGCTTGAAGGACCGCCGGGCCTGATGGCCCAGCTCCAGCTCGACCCCCGACAGGTCGGGGTCAGCCGCCACAATGTCCAGGCCGGGAAGGGCGGTCCGGATGACAGCGTCCAGGATCGGCGTCTCGCCCATCAGCACGTCATAGAGGGTGATCTTGCGCTGGGCGCGGCCGATGCCCAGACCGGTGGAGGCGTTGCCCTGGGGATCGGAATCGATCAGCAGCACCTTCTCGCCCACAGCGGCCAGGGCCGTGCCGAGATTGATCGCCGTGGTGGTCTTGCCCACCCCGCCCTTCTGATTGGCGACCACGAGGACGCGAAGCGGGCGCCTGTTCTTGTCAGCGACCACGGCCCAACCTCCTCACCCGCACGATGCGGCCTCTCACATCACTGATGCTGGGCAATATGTCCGCCTCGAAGTCCCAAGATTTAGACGCTTCCTCGATATCAGCCGCAACATCTTGTCCCTTCAGGAACAGGGCGACCGCGCCGCGCTTGAGGTAAGGCCGCGCGTACCCAAGCAACCGCGAGAGCGGCGCACAAGCCCGCGCCGTGACGATATCCACAGACAGCGACAAGTCTTCCGCACGGGATTGATGGATCGTGGCCGGGAGCTGCAGGCCGTCCACCACTTCCGCCAGGAAGCGGCAACGCTTGGCCATGGATTCCACCAGGTCCACATGGAAGCCCGGCCGGTCCTTGCCAAGGATCGCCAGCACGATACCGGGCAGGCCTGCGCCGGTCCCAAGATCCGCCCAGCGCAGGGCGTCCGGGGCCAGGGGCAGGAGCTGGGCGCTGTCCAGGGCGTGGCGGTTCCAGAACACCTCAAGTGTCGCCGGCCCTACCAGGTTCATACGCTGGTTCCAGTCCTCCAGGTATGACCGGTAGCGCTCGAGGTCGGCGAGCGCGGTCGGGCTTGCGCCGGTCGCCTTTGCGAACCCGGCGGCGTCAAGTTCCGGCGGTAGGGCTAGGTCAGGCTGCGACACGACGACGGACATGGGCCAGGAGAGCGGTGAGGGCGCCTGGAGTCACGCCTTCGATTCGGGCGGCCTGTCCAAGAGTCAGGGGTCGGACGGCGCGGAGTTTCTCCCGAACCTCGTTGGAAAGCCCGCCCACGGCGGCATAGTCGAAATCGGCCGGCAGACGCAGGTCCTCGTCCCGGCGGAACGCCTCGGCGTCGGCGGCCTGGCGGCCGAGATAACCGGCATAGGCGGCGTCGATCTCCACCTGCTCCCGCACCTCAGGGGCCCAGGCGGCGATCTCCGGCCAGATGGCGGCCAGGTCCTCGAATCCGATGGTGGGATAGGCCAGCAGCTGGGTGAGGTCGCGCCTTTGCCCATCGGCCTTGACCGGCAGCCCGGCCTTCTCGGCCTCGCTGGGGGTCAGGGTCAGCGCTGCGGCCCGGGCGCGGGCGGCGGTCAGGGCGGCGGACTTCGAGCGCCAGGCGGTTTCACGTGCGGCGCCCACCAGGCCCAGACCCAGCCCCGCCTCGGTAAGACGCTGGTCGGCGTTGTCCGCCCGCAGGCTGAGCCGGAACTCCGCCCGGCTGGTGAACATCCGATAGGGCTCGGTGACGCCGCGGGTCACCAGATCGTCCACCAGCACGCCGATATAGGCCTGGTCGCGCCCGAACACGTGCGGCGCCGACCCGCCCGCGGCCCGGGCGGCGTTCATGCCGGCCACCAGTCCCTGGGCGCCGGCCTCCTCATAGCCGGTGGTGCCGTTGATCTGGCCAGCCAGATAGAGACCCGGCAGGCGCTTGACCTCCAGGGTGGCGTCCAGCTCCCGCGGATCCACATAGTCGTATTCGATGGCGTAGCCGTGGCGTTTCACTTTTACAGCTTGAAGCCCGGGAATGGTGCGCAGGAACAGGTCCTGGGTCTCGGCGGAGACCGAGGTGGAGATGCCGTTGGGATAGACCGTGTCGTCGTCCAGGCCTTCCGGCTCCAGGAAGATCTGGTGGCTGGTCTTGTCGGCGAAGCGGACCACCTTGTCCTCGATGGACGGGCAATAGCGCGGGCCGCGGCCGTGGATACGGCCGCCATAGACCGCCGATTCCGACAGCCGCTCGGCGATGATCCGGTGGGTCTCGGCCGTGGTGTAGGTGATCCCGCAGGCCACCTGCGGGGTGGTGATCGCCGCGGTGAGGAACGAAAACGGGATCGGGAGCTCGTCGGCCGCCTGCATCTCCAGGCGATCCCAGGCGATGGTCCGCCCATCCAGCCGGGCCGGGGTCCCGGTCTTCAACCGCCCCATGTCCAGGCCAAGCCCGTAGAGGCGATCCGCAAGGCCGATGGCCGGCGCCTCGCCCACCCGGCCGGCGGGAATCCGCTGGTCGCCCTGGTGGATGACGCCCTTGAGAAAGGTGCCGGTGGTCAGCACCACCCGCCCGGCCGGATAGGTCTCTCCACTGGCCCCGACGACGCCGGACACCCGGCCGTCCACCACCAGCAGATCCTCCACCGCCTCCGCCCGGACGGTGAGGTTGGGGGTGGCGGCCAGCTCGGCCTGCATCGCCTGGCGATAGAGCTTGCGGTCAATCTGGGCGCGGGGACCCCGCACCGCGGCGCCCTTGGAGCGATTGAGCATACGGAACTGAATGCCGGCCACGTCGGCCAGGCGGCCCATCAGGCCATCCAGGGCGTCGATCTCCCGCACCAGGTGCCCCTTGCCCAGGCCGCCGATCGCCGGATTGCAGCTCATCTCGCCGATGGTCTCGAGCTTGTGGGTAAGCAGCAGGGTGCGCGCGCCGACGCGGGCGGACGCCGCCGCCGCCTCGCAGCCCGCGTGGCCGCCGCCGATGATGATCACGTCCCACGAAGTCACGAGGCCAGGGCTCCCATCCGCCGGATATGGGCGGGCAGGTGCTATAGCGGAAGGGCGGTTCCGTTTCACGTGAATCCCGGCGAACCCAGGGACCCAAACTGCCGTTTTTGGAATTGAAGCGCCTCAGCTGGGACCCCAGCATTGGCCGGGGCCAGTATGTTTCACGTGAAACACCTTATTTTCCAATGCAGAAGCTGGAGAACACCCGATCCAGCACGTCCTCCGGGTGGATCCGGCCGGTGATCCGGTCGAGCGCGCGGCCGGCCAGGCGGACATCTTCCGCCGCCAGTTCCAGGTCGTCCTGCAGGTCCAGGGCCCGTTTCAGGTGGGCCAGGGCGTCCCCCAGCAGCTGGGCGTGGCGCAGGCGGGTGGCGGTGGGCGGCTCGGCGCCCGCCAGGGCCTCCGTCACCCGGCCGGCGAGGATCTGCTCCAGGGCGGCCAGGTCCGAGGTTTCACGTGCGCTGAGCCGGTGCAGGTCAAGCTCCAGGGCCCGGGCCTCCACCAGGGCGCGGGCGGTCTCATCCCCCGCCGGCAGGTCGGCCTTGTTGATCACGCAGAGGTCGCCGGCCTCCAGCTCCTCGGGCGGCGGGGCGGGGCGGGCGCCTGAGCCATCCACCACCCATAGCCGCAGATCCGCCGAGGCGGCCCAGGCCCGGGCGCGACGCACCCCTTCCGCCTCGATCTCGTCGGCGGTGTCCCGCAATCCGGCGGTATCCGCGAGGATCACCTTGTAGCCCGCCAGGCGGAGGGGAACCTCGATGATATCCCGGGTCGTACCGGGTATGGCCGTGACAATCGCGGCGTCACGACCGGCCAGACCGTTGAGCAAGGTGCTCTTGCCGGCATTGGGGGCGCCCACCAGGGCGATGCGAAACCCCTCGCGGACCTGCTCCCCCCGCTTCACCCCGTCGCGCGCCGCGTCCAGCTCCGCCACCAGCCGGGTCAGGGCCGGGCGGGCGCGGGCGGCCACATCGGCCGGGATCTCCTCGTCGGGGAAATCCACCGCCGCCTCGAACATGGCCAGGGCTTCCACGAGATCGTTTCTCCAGGCCGCCTGGGCGCGGCCAAGAGCGCCGTCCAGCTGGGCCAGGGCCTGGCGCCGTTGGGCCTCGGTCTCGGCCTCCACCAGGTCGGCGACCCCTTCGGCCTGGGCCAGGTCCAGCTTGCCGTTCTCGAAAGCGCGGCGGGTGAACTCGCCGGGCTCCGCCAGCCGCAGTCCCAGGTCCGCCAGGGCCTGGACCAGGGCGCCCACCACAGCGGGCCCGCCATGCACGTGAAACTCCGCCGAGGCCTCCCCGGTATAGGAGCCAGGGCCGGGGAACCACAGCACCAGGGCCTGGTCGATCGGCGATCCGTCGGCCGTCCTCAGCCGGCGCAGGCTGGCCTGGCGCGGGGGCGGCAGGTCGCCGGCCAGGGCCGCCACGGCGGCTCCGGCGGCGGGGCCGGACACCCGCACGACCGCCACCGCCGCGCGGCCGGGCGCGGTGGCGGGCGCAAAGATGCTGTCGCTCATTTCGGGCGGGTGGCGCTCATGCCCATATCCACCGCCTGGCCCATCAGCTTGCGGAAGTTTTCCTGGGCCCCGACCCCGAAGGCGGTCCAGGTCTTCATCAGCTCCTCGGGGGCCAGCATGGCCATATTGCTCTCCATCCGGGCCTGCATTTCCTGGACGAGCTTCTCGTTCAGGGGCGTGACATCCGGCAGGCCCAGGAAGCCGCGGGCCTCCTGCGGGGTGCAGTCGATTTCGATGGTCATCTTCATGGCGGACCCTTCGGGGATTGACGACATTGTTATGGCGGGCGTCGGCCCCCTGGCGCTAGTAGCGAACGCCTCACACATCATAAGGGAGCTGCTCATGGGCGAAATGATCAGAATAGAGACCTCCGACGGCGCCTTCGACGCCTATCAGGCCCGCCCCGCCCAGGCGAGGGCGCCGGCCGTGGTGGTGATCCAGGAGATCTTCGGGGTCAATCGGGTGATGCGCGACATGACCGACGAGCTGGCGGCCGCCGGCTATCTGGCCATCTGCCCCGACCTGTTCTGGCGGATCGAGCCCGGGGTGGACATCACCGACCAGACCGAGGCCGAGTGGAAGAAGGCCTTCGCCCTGATGAACGCCTTTGACGCCGATACCGGCGTGGCCGACATTGCCGCCACCCTCAGTCACGTGCGCAAGGATCCGGGCTGCACCGGCAAGGTCGGGGTGGTGGGGTTCTGCCTCGGGGGACAGCTGGCCTTCCTCACCGCCGCCCGCACCGACGCCGACGCCAGCGTCGCCTATTACGGGGTGGGGATCGAGAAGCTGCTGGCGGAGGCCGAGAAGCTGGCCCGGCCGCTGATGCTGCACATCGCCGAGGAGGACCAGTTCGTCCCCAAGGCGGCCCAGGCCCTGATCATCCAGGGCCTGAAGAACCACCCGCAGGTCACCCTCCACAGCTATGCCGGCTGTGACCACGCCTTCGCCCGCCGCGGCGGGGAACATTTCGACGCCGCCGCCGCCCGGCTCGCCGCCGGCCGGACCCTGACCTTTTTCCAACAGCACCTGGACGCCTGATACATGAAAGCCATTCGTTTCGACGCCACCGGCGGCCCCGAAGTCCTGCAGCTGGCAGACGTCCCCGCGCCTACGCCCCGGGCCGGCGAGGTGCTGGTGCGCAACCAGGCCATCGGCGTCAACTTCATCGACACCTATCACCGCACCGGCCTCTATCCCGTGAAACTCCCCTCCGGCCTGGGCATGGAAGGCGCCGGCGTCGTCGAGGCGGTGGGGGAGGGCGTGACCCGGTTCAAGGCCGGCGACCCGATCGCCTATGCCTCCGGCCCCATTGGCGCCTATGCCGAGTTCCACGTGGTGGCCGCCGAGCGGGCGGTGAATCCCCCGGCCGGGATCGACGCCCGGGTGGCCGCCGCGGCCCTGCTCAAGGGGATGACGGCGGAGTTCCTGTTGCGCCGCTGCTTCACGGTGAAGGCCGGCCAGACCATCCTCGTCCATGCTGCCGCCGGCGGGGTCGGCCAGATCCTGGTGCAGTGGGCCAAGCACCTGGGTTGCGAGGTGATCGCCACGGTGGGCTCCGAGGCCAAGGCCGCCCAGGCCCGCGGCCACGGCGCCGACCACGTGATCCTCTATCGCGACCAGGACGTCGCCGCCGAGGTCCGCCGCATCACCGGCGGGGTGGGCGTTCCGGTGGCCTACGATTCCGTGGGGGCGGCGACCTTCGACGGCACCCTGGCCAGCCTGGCCAAGCGGGGTCTGTTCGTCAGCTTCGGCAACGCCTCGGGCCCGCCGCCGCCGGTGGCCCCGGCCCAGCTGTTGCGCGCCGGCTCGGTCTATCTCACCCGCCCGACCATGGGGGACTATCTGGCCACCACGGCGGAGCTGGACGAAAGCGCCGGCGCCCTGTTCGCGGTGATCAGCTCAGGGGTGGTGAAGATCGAGATCGGCCAGACCTTCCCCCTCGCCCAGGCGCGGCAGGCGCACGAGGCCCTGGAGGCCCGGGACACGGTGGGGGCGAGCCTGCTGATCCCGTAGGAGGCGTGGCTGCTCCCCCTCGGGGGGGGGCTGTCGCCGCAGGCGGCTGAGGGGGCTCATAGGGCTGAGAGGCTCGTGGGCTTAGCGGCTGTGAGGCTGGTGGGCTTCAGCCCCCTCCGGCCCTTTGGGCCACCTCCCCCAGAGGGGGAGGATCTGGCGGCGCGTGGGTGCTCCCGTTCTGGGGGAGCTGTCCGCGCAGCGGACTGAGGGGGCTCGTAGAGCTGGGAGACCCGTGGGCCTAGCGGCTGAGAGGCTCGTGGGCTTCAGCCCCCTCCGGCCCTTTGGGCCACCTCCCCTGGTGGGGGAGGATCCAGGGGCAGGTGTTTCACGTGAAACACCTGTGTTTTCAACATATTAAGCCATAGGCGGGGCTGC
>Ga0265327_10000332_pt1 | contig 89606 bp, 84 predicted proteins | sample 41621metaG_FD_202089 | JGI IMG/M metagenome (GOLD analysis project Ga0265327, IMG submission 202089) | Rhizosphere microbial communities from Carex aquatilis grown in University of Washington, Seatle, WA, United States - 4-16-21 metaG | ecosystem: Host-associated > Plants > Roots > Rhizosphere...
ACTGGCAGAACATTCGGGAAGGAAATCCTGACGTGAGCTACGACGCACAACTCCGGGTCTGGCGAGGCGACGATGACGGCGGTGAGCTCATCGACTACACCGTTCCGGTGAGCGAAGGCGAGGTGGTACTCGACATCATCCATCGCATCCAGGCCACTCAGGCCTCGGACCTGGCGGTGCGCTGGAACTGCAAGGCCGGCAAGTGCGGCTCCTGCTCGGCCGAGATCAACGGCCGTCCCCGGCTGATGTGCATGACCCGAATGTCGACATTCGACGAGTCCGAGACCGTTACGGTGACCCCCCTACGAGCCTTCCCGGTGATCCGCGACCTGGTCACCGATGTCTCGTTCAACTACCAAAAGGCCAGGGAAGTCCAATCATTCACACCGCCCAAAGGCCTGAAGCCCGGCGAATACCGGATGCAGCAGGAGGATGTGGAACGGTCGCAGGAGTTCCGCAAGTGCATCGAATGCTTCCTGTGCCAGAACACCTGTCACGCGGTGCGTGACCACGAGGAGAACAAGAAGGCCTTCGCTGGACCGCGTTATCTGATGCGCGTGGCCGAGCTCGAAATGCACCCGCTCGACGTCGCCGACCGCCGAGAGGCGGCGCAAGAGGAACTCGGCCTCGGCTATTGCAACATCACCAAATGCTGCACCGAGGTGTGCCCGGAGGGCATCCACATCACCGACAACGCACTGATCCCTATGAAGGAACGCGTCGCCGATCGCAAGTACGACCCGATCGTGTGGTTGGGCAACAAGCTGTTCCGACGCTAGCTAGGTTGTGGCGATGGAAAGCTGGCTGATCATCGTCATCGTGGTCGCGTGCCTGGCCGCCGCAGGTGCCATCGCGGGCTTGATCCTGTTGGCGATTCTGGCCGCAGGCGGAATCTCGGCGGCCCGATTCAACCTCACCCCAGTCGCCGCCGATCAACTCCGCGAATATCTGCACTCCGAGGCATCTTTCGCGATTACCGTGCAGCGCGACTTCTTCTATCCGCCCGATCAGGTGTTCAAGGCCCTTCTCGACGAACGATTCCTGAGCTGGACCCTCTTCACCAAGGGTGTGGACTATGCCGGCACCGCATTGCGCGACGTGGGAACCAAGCGCGCGTTGGTCAACACCTTCTGCGTGCTGGCCGAGCAGATCGTCGTCAACGAGCCCGGCCGCGTTCTCGGTGTCACCACCACCGCGTGTTCCATTCCGTTGGTTCTCGATTCGGCCGCAGAGGTCTTTGACGTGGCAGACAACGGCACCGGCGGCACTCGACTGACCTGGCACCTCGGCGGCACGCCCAAGTGGGTGGGCTGGCTACCGCTGCGTGTCGTCGCGCCCATCCTCCGACCCTTCGTGAAATGGCAGCTCGGCAAGCTCCGCTCAATCATCGGCCACCGCTGAGCTCCAAGTAGTCGGCCGGGACTTTGTGGCACCTCGCCAATGCCCATTGCGCGCAATGCGGGCAGCATCGGGATATGGGTGACACCGTGAGCGTCGCGGATCTTCGTACCGCGATCAAGGAACTCTCGCTACGTGCCGATCTCGCTGAGCGCGAAGGTCGGGCCGATCATGCCAGCGAGCTCCGTGATCGCGTCCGCGGCTACCAAGAAGAACTCGCCAAGCGTCCCTAGGCTGCCCCGCCTCGAGACATCCTTGCGCTAGGCGCCTTATATTCTATTGTGTCTATATAGATGAAATGCAATACTCTTTGCGTGGACGTCTTCGAAGCGGTCGCCGAGCCAAGCCGACGGATCCTGCTCGATGCCCTGGCGGGCGGCGAATGGACTGCCGGGGATCTCGTCGCAACACTGCCCGGCCTGACGCAACCCACCGTCTCGCGCCATCTGCGCGTGCTGCGCGACGTGGGGCTGGTCGACGTCAGGCCGGATGCGCAACGCCGGATTTACGCGCTACGCGCGCACGGTCTGGTCGAGATCGACCAATGGATCGATCCATACCGGCACTTCTGGAACAACCATCTGGACGCGTTGGACCGACACCTGACCCGGACGCAAACCCGTCACGACATGAAGGACGCCGAATGAACGAGCGTTTGGGTCGGCCCACGGTAAACGGTGACAGAGCCACCCTCACCTTCGAACGACACCTGCCGTATGCCGCGGATACGGTGTGGTCGGCCATCACCGACCCCGAACAACGCCGCGCGTGGATCGGTCGGACCACTCTGGAATCCCACGCGGGTGGGCAATTCGAGATGATCCCGTCCGGACCTCACTGCCACCGGAAGCAAAACGCGTGACCGGCCGCATCCTGGTCTGGGAGCCGCCGCATGTCCTCGAGCACGACCTGAACCGGCTCGGCTTCCGGATGGGCGCCGGCGCGCAGACCGGTGTGGATGCCGACTCCGACGACATTCACCCGGCCGATCTCCGGACCTGCCGCCACTTCGGCCAGCGCGTGGCCACCGTAACGCGGCAGCTGGTCGCGGGGCGGCTTGCGACGGCAATCTAACAACGCGCGCGACGAATCTCGATACCGTCAGCAGACACCGCCTGGCCGGGCCGCGACGTCACTTCCACCCCTATTTCCCGCCCAGTCTTCTTGTCGATCAACGTCAGTGGCTTGTGCCCGCCCTGCAGATACTCGTCCCCCCATTTGAGCAGTGACAGCAGCACCGGGAGTAGGTCCTTGCCCATCTGGGTCAGCACATACCCGTCTCGCTTCCGCTGACCCGGTTCCCGGTAGGGCACCTTCTCAACGACGCCCGCCGCCTCCAGCTGCTTGAGTGCGCGCGATACCGCCGGCGCGGACACCCCGATGCGCTCGGCGAACTCATCGAATCGAGTTGAGCCATAGAAGCATTCGCGCACGATCAGGAAGGCCGTCTTGGTGCTCAGCAGATCCAGGGCCTTCCCGATCGAACACTCTTCGGTGTTCCACCGAGAGCGGTCCTGCAGTAGTCGCTCAAAATCCATCGTCACCAGACCATTGTAACTAACGATTGCGTTATTCAGCTAGCCCGGCTAGCGTTCTGACTAATGTAATCGTTAGTTAGGAGATGGGAATGATCGAAAACAAGGTCGTACTGGTCACCGGTGGCCGCCGCGGGCTGGGGGCTGCCATCGTCGATGAGTTGCTGAGCCGGGGTGCGCGCAAGGTGTACAGCACCGCCCGCGAACCATTCGAGGACCCGCGCGAGCAAGTAGTCACCAAACAACTCGAAGTCACCTCCGAGGACTCGGTGGCGGCACTGGCCCGCTACCTCACGGATGTGGAGATCGTGGTCAACAACGCCGGTGTGCTGCATCCCGATTCGCTACTCACCGGGGATTTCGACCGCATCGATGCGACGTTCCAGACCAACGTGTTCGGCCCACTGCGAGTCGTTCGGGCATTCGCGCCCATCCTGAAGACCCACGGCGGCGGCGCGATCGTCAACATCCACTCCGTGCTCTCATGGCTCGGCGGGGCCGGCGCCTATGGGGCATCGAAGGCAGCGATCTGGTCGGTCACCAACACCCTGCGCCTGGAGCTCGAAGCACAGAACACCCAGGTGCTCGGCGTCCACGCCGGTTTCATCGACACCGACATGGTGTCGGCATTGCCCGTCGCCAAGACGCCGCCCGCGGTAATCGCGGCACGCATCATCGACGCGCTGGAAAAGAACGATAACGAGGTACTCACCGATGACCTCACCGTCCAGATCAAGTCCCAGCTGGCCGGCCCTGTCGAGAACCTCGCCTACCGCCCCGGCCGCTGACCCCCACCAATACACCGAACCCAAGGAGCCCGACATGCCGCTGTGGACGATCTATCACACGCCAAATGTCTTTTCCGGCAAGGAGAAACCCGAACTCGCCAACAGCATCACCGACGTGTACGTCGCCGTGGGGCTTCCCCGGTTCTACGTCATCACGGTGTTCAAGGAGATCGACCCGGACGACTTGTATGTGGGTGGCGAACAGGCCGAGACCGCCGTGCGGATCGTTGTGGATCACGTTGCCCGCACCCAGCCCGACAAAGCCGCGCGTGAGCGCGCCACCCGGCACCTCGGCGGCGTCCTGAGGCCGTATCTGGACAGACCCGGGCTGCACTGGGAGTTCCACGTCGACGAGACCAGCGGGGAACTCTGGATGATCAACGGGCTGGTGCCGCCACCGATGCACTCGGAGGCCGAACGTGAATGGGCGCGGACCAATCGGTCCAGACCGTACACCGCCGCAGTCTAACCCAGCAGCTTGCGGAACTTACTGCGGTGGAACACGATCGGCGCGACCGACGAATGCACCGTCAGCCCGTGAATGTTGAGGATGACGATCGCGTGATCACCGGCGGGCACCTCGGACTCGATGGACGTCTCAATCCAGGCCGTGGTGCCGCCGATGAACACGGCACCGGTCTCAGTGGTCGAGGTATCCAGCCCGGCGAAGCGGTCACCGGTCTTGGCCGCCAGAGTCCGAGCGGCATCGTCGTGCGATTCCCCCAGCACGCTGATGCCCAGGCGGGGAGCCGCCCGCAGATTGGGCCATGTGGTCGAGGAATTCTGCACGCAAAACGCCACCAGTGGTGGATCCAATGACACCGGCACAAACGTGCTGGCCGCCAATCCGGTTCGCGTCCCACCGATCTCGGCGGCAATCGCAACCACACCGGTCGGGAAGTGCCCGAACGCTTCCCGCAGCATCGCCGCGTCCAAGCTGGTATCGCTCGTCATAACTGGATGTCACCTCTAGTCTTGCTTCATGACGTCACATGTGACCCTACGCGTCGACGGACAGGTAGCTCGCGTCACCTTGTCTCGGCCCGAGAAGCTCAACGGACTCACCATCGACATGCTGGGCGGGCTGACCGCCGCCGCCCGCCATATTGCCTCGGACAACTCGATCCGGGTGGTGGTGCTGTCCGGTGAGGGGGACACATTTTCCACCGGGCTGGATTTCGCGGCCGCCGGGAAAGATCCGGCACGCGTTGTCGCGAACTTCATTCCGCTCCCCTGGCTGGGTACCAACGGTTTCCAAGAGGCGTGCTGGGCGTGGCGCCGGCTCCGCATTCCGGTGATCGCGGTCATTCAGGGGCGTTGCTACGGCGGTGGGCTGCAGCTGGCGCTGGCCGCCGACTTCCGGTTCACCACGCCCGACGCCGAGTTCTCCATTCTGGAAGCCAAATGGGGCCTGATCCCCGATATGTCCGGAAGCGTCACGCTGAGTCAATTGATCGGAATCGACACCGCCAAGCGCCTCACCATGACCGGTGAGATGTTCGACGGCTTCTACGCGAAGGAAATCGGGCTTGTCACCCAGGTGAGCGCCGACCCCGAAGCCGACGCGGCCGAACTCATCGATCAGATCCTGTCGCGCTCCCCCGATTCGGTGGCGGCCACCAAGACCCTCTTCGACAAGGCGTGGTCGATGGTGCCGCGGCGCGCCTTCGGACTGGAACGTCGCCTTCAGCTGCGACTCATGCGCGGAGCCAACTTCGCCATCGCGCGTAAGGCCGGGATCGAGAAGACCGAACCGCAGTTCCAGGCCCGCAGCATCTAACGCGTGCGTGATCGGAACACCGCCCGGCGGGTTTTGACCGGCACTAGAGCATTGCCTGCGCGGCCCGTCCTAAAGCGATCTTGTTTCGCTTGTTACGCCGCAGGTACGCAGTCACGAAGCTCGGGCGCCATGCCGTACGGGCCCCACATCTGCCGTTCCGCGTCTTGGCGCGCTTCACCCTCGTTACTTCCGCGACCAATGACCGTGCCCGCCCATTGCTTCATGCCAAAGCCCATTCCGGGCATGCTTCCCGGACCAAATCCAGGTGAGCCGAAGTTGTTATCGGCATACACCTGGCATTGGACCGCAACGGGGCCGTCTCCGGGTGCCGCCGACGCAATGGGCGCAGCGAACACGGATACCGCCAAACCGAACCCCGCCGCCATCGAACAGATCGTCCGCATGGATCTCCTCCTCAGTGTGTGACAGCAGTTTGCCACAACCTGAGTATTGCGCCCACTACCGGTTCGCGGCGCAGATTTGCATGATCGCTAACTCTCGAGGTGACCATGCGCGACGGCCACATCGGGATGGGCCCGCAGCCGGCTCTTCCAGGCGTTCTCGCCGTAGGTCGAGTGAATCGGATCGCCCGGATCGGCACTCACGCCCCGCGCCCGGTCCAGGAGTTCTAGCGGCAGCTCCAGCGCCGGGATATGCGCGTCCAACCTCGGATTGAAGAAATAAGCGACTGAAATACGCGGCGTACCCGTCAGCGCCACCCGATGGCGAGTGGCACGCAGATAGCCGCCGCTGGCCCGCTCCAGCAGCTCACCGATGTTCACGATGAACGCTCCTGCGCGCCCGGGTGCCTCCAGCCACGTGCCGTCCACCTCGACCTGCAGACCCCCGACATCCGGCTCGGCTAGCAGCAAGGTCAGTACACCGGAGTCGCGATGCGCGCCCACTCCCTGCTCGGTGGTCCCACTGGCCGGATACCGGATGACCTTGATCAGGGTCGCCGGTTCGGCACCAAATGCCTCGTCGAAGACTTCACCCGCCGAACCAAGGGCAATAGCCCACTCCCGCAGAAGTTTTCGCCCCACATCCGCCAGGGCCGCATCCCAGCTTTCGAGCGCCGCCCTCAACTCCGGGACCGACTCCGGCCACTGATTGGGTCCCTGCAACCACATGTAGTCGCGACCCTGCTCCGTCGGGGTGGCGGCACGTTCCGGCCCGACGTCGATCTGCTCGCGCCAGTCGGTGCGTCCACCGGTCAGCTCTCCGCCCAACCGGGTGAATCCACGAAAATGCGGGCTTCGCACCATCGCGATGGCGTCCTTGTCAGCCTCCGGAAGAGCAAAGAGCTTGCGGGCCGCCGACAGCACCCCGTCGGTCAGTAGCGGCGAAACACCGTGCCCGATGAGGTAGAAAAACCCGACTTCGTGAGTGACCTCGCGCAGGGCCGCACGTAGCTGTATCGGATCGCTGGAAAGGTCGACGACGGGAAGCTCACCCACACCACCATGGTCCCTCGCATGCCTTGCAGGGGCCACGGTCTTGACCGCCATGAGGAAATATCCCAAGTACGATGGCCAAACCGTCGGGCGAGAGGGACGCACAGGGGAATGACGTCATCTGAGAGACCCCCACCGGATCCGGGTAGCCAGCAAGCCGGAGACCTGCCACCGGGGACCGTCATATCCGGATATCAGATCGAGCATGTTCTCGGCCGCGGCGGCATGGGAACCGTGTACCTGGCCGTGAATCCCAATCTGCAGCGCTCCGAGGCTCTGAAGATCCTCAGCGCCCAAGCCTCACGCGACCCTGCGTTCCGGGCACGGTTCATGCGGGAAGCCTCGCTCGCCGCGTCCCTGGATCACCCGAACATCGTCACGGTGCACAACCGCGGCGAGACACCGGACGGCGATCTGTGGATCGCGATGCAATACGTGCAGGGCAGCGATGCGCACTCGGAGTCCGTGAACGGCCATATGTCCTTGAGCCGCGCCATTTACATCATCAGCGAGGTCGCCAAGGCACTCGACTATCTCCACGCCCGCGGCCTGGTACACCGCGATGTGAAGCCTGCCAACATCCTGTTGTCTGTGGGCGATCGACGAATCATGCTGGGCGACTTCGGTGTTACCCGGGCACTTGACGACAGCAACTCCGTCACCTCGGCAGGCAACGTGACCGCCACCGTCGCGTATGCCGCACCGGAGGTCCTGTGCGGCGCGGCCGTCGATGGCCGTGCCGACGTGTATGCCTTGGGCTGCACGCTCTTTCGCATGGTGGCAGGCCAACCGTCATTCGGATCCGGAAGTTCATTGCCCGCCATCATCAACGCACACCTTTCGGCACCTCCGCCGCGGATCTCCCAATTCGCTTCGGTACCTCAGTCAATGGACGCGGTAATTGCCAAGGCGATGGCCAAGAATCCCGCAGATCGGTATCAAAGCGCCGGAGAGTTCGCGTTGGCCGCGCAGCAGATACTCGCCGACCCGGCACAGCACCGGCAGACGGTCACCCAACCCGTGCCGACCGTGATACCGCAGTCCGCTCCGGCCCCGCATCTTATGCAAACCGTCGCGCCTCCCATCATCACCGACACGGGGCGAACCATGATCAAATACAAGCGAATTGCGGCCATCGCAGGCGCCGTCGTGCTCGTGATCGCATCGACCGTCGTCGGGGTCGTGATCTGGCCGCGCCATCACGACGGAACAAACCCCCGCACCACATCCGCCCCCGGCGCCGCCAACGTGAAGCCGGGCGAATCACTGGCCGGGCAACCCAACACGATTCTCGATACCTTGCTGCCCGGGCAATTCGACTATCCCGAAGGATGGGAGAAGAATCCGTCGCCCACCTTCACATCGGGCGAGTTCAATCCCGCTGTTCCGCCCGGCTCTGCCACCAACCTCGGTGGAAAGCCGGCGGGCTGCAACACCATTGACCCCGCCTGAGCATTGCGATCCAAGGGCCGCGAAACATCGACGCGGTACCTACGCGATCGCAAGAAGCCCGAGCGCGAGATCCTGATCCGCATCGTCCCGGCAGCGGACGCGCTGTCCACCGACGGTGCTTCCGATGCACTCAAGAGGTGCGATGCGATTGCGTACATCATCCCCGGCGGGAGCACCACCTGGCGATGCTCGTTCGAATTCGACGAACCGAATCCCATCCAGAATGACCAAAAGGAGCTCACCACAACGGAATCGTGCTTCATGTTTCCGTCAGGGGCGAACAGCGTCCGCCAGCACGTGTCGTTCAATATCGTGCGCGGGCTACTCGTGTACATCCTGGCCAGCGGCGCCTCCAACCGGAACGACGCGGCCGGATCTCTCAGCGCGACCGCGCTGAGCTTCGCGACCACCATGAAGATCCTGCGCTACGGCCGCTAGCTCTTAGGGGACCACGGCTTGAGCCAGTCGGTGGGCTCCCAGCCCTCAGCGGCGGCAAGCAGCTCGTACATCGTTGCGCCGTCGATGGATTCGCGAATGATGTCGGCATGACCCGCATGGCGGGCCATTTCCTCGACGAGGTGTAGCGCCACCCAACGCACGTTCCACGCATCGATGTCTCTGGGAAACCACGGCGCCGACCGCGGGACGGGCACCGGGGTATCCAGCCCCTTCTCCTTGATGGCAGCACGTGTCACAGCACTCTGCGCGGCGAGAGCAGCCAACGCTCCGGCCAGCGTTTCGTCCGCACGCAAGGTGAATTCGTCATCGGCCCACTGCCGGTCGGGTCCAGGTTCAGGTGCCGCGGCAATCTTGTCCGTCCAGCCCGCCTGCATGTTGGTGACGTGTTTGATGAGCCCACCGATCGACAGCGTGCCCGCCGTCGGGGTCAGGCGGGCCTGTTCGTCGGTCAGGCCGAAGGCCGCGATCCGAAAAGCATCCTGCTGTTGAGCTATGTACTCGACCAGGCCGTCCAGCTCAGTCGGAACGGGTGGGGGCATAGCAGGCATAGGACGTTCCTCTCATGGGCTGTGAGCTGGCACCCATAACCCAACACCAGGCCACCGACATCACTCTGTCAAAAGGTACAAAAACCCAACTTGACCTGCGATATCGAATTGTGATGACAACCACAAATCCTGGACTTTTGTCCTACGCTACTCAGCGGTATAGTTCAGTTGTTACCGGTGGGTAACTTAATCAGAAGTAAGAACCCAACCGAATATCAGAACAGCCCCACGAGACCCCGGTCAGACCCAAGAGAAAGCAATGACGCACATGGGCCACTACAAGTCGAACGTCCGCGACCTGGAGTTCAACCTCTTCGAGCTCTTCAACATCCAGCAAGTATTCGGCGGCGAAGAATTCCCCGAGCTGGACGAAGACACCGCTCGTACCTTCCTTGCTGAGATGCGCACCCTCGCCGAAGGACCGCTGGCCGATTCGTTCGCCGAGGGCGACCGCAACCCACCGGTCTTCGATCCGGAGACCCACTCGGTGGCCATCCCCGAGGCCTTCAAGAAGTCCGTCAAGGCACTCACCGACGCCGGCTGGGACCGGGTCGGCCTGATCGAGGAGATGGGCGGCACTCCCGTTCCACGCTCGCTGTCCTGGGCCATCCAAGAAATGATCCTGGGCGCCAACCCTGCCGTCTGGATGTACAGCGGCGGTGCCGGTTTCGCGCAGATCTTCTACAACGTGGCCACCGATGAGCAGAAGAAGTGGGCCGAGTTCGCCGCCGAGCGCGGCTGGGGCGCCACTATGGTGCTCACCGAGCCCGACGCCGGTTCGGACGTGGGTGCCGGCCGCACCAAGGCCGTCAAGCAAGAAGACGGCTCCTGGCACATCGACGGAGTGAAGCGCTTCATCACCTCGGCCGATTCGGACGATCTGTTCGAGAACATCATGCACCTGGTGTTGGCGCGTCCCGAGGGTGCCGGCCCCGGCACCAAGGGTCTGTCGCTGTTCTTCGTGCCCAAGTTCATCCCCAACTTCGAGACCGGCGAGCCCGGCGAGCGCAACGGCGTTTTCGTCACCAACGTCGAGCACAAGATGGGCCTGAAGGTTTCGGCCACCTGCGAGCTGAGCCTTGGCCAGCACGGCGTTCCGGCCAAGGGCTGGCTCGTCGGTGAGGTGCACAACGGCATCGCGCAGATGTTCGACGTCATCGAGCAGGCACGCATGATGGTGGGCACCAAGGCCATCGCGACCCTCTCGACCGGCTACCTGAACGCCTTGGAGTACGCCAAGACCCGCGTGCAGGGCGCCGACATGACGCAGCTGACCGACAAGACCGCTCCGCGCGTCACCATCACCCACCACCCGGACGTGCGCCGCTCGCTGATGACCCAGAAGGCCTACGCCGAGGGTCTGCGCGCGCTGTACCTCTACGCCACCACCTTCCAGGACCCCGTGGCCGCCAAGGCCATCAACGGTGTCGGGGCCGAGGAAGCCGTGCGGCTCAACGATCTGCTGCTGCCGATCATCAAGGGTGTTGGCTCCGAGCGTGCCTACGAGAAGCTCACCGAAAGCCTGCAGACCTTCGGTGGATCCGGCTTCCTGCAGGACTACCCGATCGAGCAGTACATCCGTGACGCCAAGATCGACTCGCTGTATGAGGGCACCACGGCGATCCAGGCCCAGGACTTCTTCTTCCGCAAGATCGTCAAGGACCAGGGCAAGTCGCTGGCCTTCGTCTCCGGTCAGATCGAAGAGTTCGTCAAGAGCGAGACCGGCAACGGCCGCCTGAAGGCCGAGCGTGCGCTGCTCGCAACGGCTTTGGAGGACGTGCAGGGCATGGCAGCGACCATGACCGCCAACCTGATGGCCGCCCAGCAGGAGATCACCCAGGTCTACAAGGTCGGAACGGCCTCCGTGCGCTTCCTGATGAGCGTCGGCGACCTGCTGATCGGCTGGCTGCTGCAGCGTCAGGCCGCCGTGGCCATCGAGGCTCTGGATGCGGGCGCTACCGGCGCCGAGAAGTCCTTCTACGAGGGCAAGATCGCGGTTGCCTCGTTCTTCGCCAAGAACATGCTGCCTCAGCTGACCTCGACCCGGGCCATCCTGGAGAACGTCGACAACGACATCATGGAGCTCGACGAAGCCGCCTTCTGATTCGCTAACGCGAAGCCCCCGTTTCCGCTGGAGACGGGGGCTTCGTGCATTCCGGGGTACCGCCGTTGTCAGACCACGCATAGGGTTGCCGTATGCCTCGTTACTACCGCGACCAGCAGGCGTGGAAAGACCTGCAGATGTTCCTCCCTGAACGGCTGCGCCTCGATGAGTCGACGGCGCCGCAGGAGGAATTCTGGGACTGGCACGGTAACCAGGTGCATCTGGACCGATACTCCAACCCGGCGGCACCGGTGAAGGTGGTGTTGCTCCACGGAGTCGGCACCAACGGACGCCAGATGTCACTCATCCTGGGAGCGCCGTTGGCGCGCAGGGGTTTCGAGACCGTCGCGATCGACAACTTGGGCTATGGCCTCACCGATGTGGCGCCCGGCGCGGTGCCGGGGTACGGCGACTGGGTAGACCTGGTGGTCGACTACCTCGAGTACGAGCGGCGCCGTGATGTGCGCCCCATTGTGCTGTACGGGCTCAGCGCCGGCGGAATGCTCGCCTACCACGTCGCGGCCAAGGCACCGCGCGACACGGTGCGCGGGATCATCGGGATGACGTTCCTGGACCAACGGGTGCGCGAGGTCGCCGACGGTACCGCGCATGATCTGCTGACCGCGCGGGTCGGTGTGCCGTTCCTTCGGCTCGCCGCCAAGACGCCGGCGCGGCGGGTCCGCTACCCCATGTGGCTGGCCGCGAAGATGAGCACGCTCGCGAACAGTCGCGCGGCGATGAAGGTCTTCATGAAGGACCGCACGTCCGCCGCCAACTGGGTCAGCGTGAAGTTCCTGGCCGATTACATGAGCTACGCGCCCGCCGTCGAGCCCGCCGATTTCGATGTGTGCCCGATCATCCTCACCCAGCCCGACGAGGATCAGTGGACACCCTATGAGTTCAGCAAGCCGGTACTTGACCCCATCAGCAAGGTGCCGGTGACGGTGGTACCGCTGGAACGGGCGGGACACTATCCACTGGAAGATCCGGGGCTGCAGCAGTTGGAGGATGCCGCCGTCGGGTTCATCCGCGCCGTGGCCGGCTGACGCGCAGGCGCAGGCGCAGGCGCAGGCGCAAAGTACCTACCCCACACCGCAGTGCCGAGTACCTGGTGCCTGTTCGCGGTGAAGCGTTGCCCCACCATCACCCATGCCATATCTGAACCATATGCGGTGGCGGCTCGTTGACAGCAGGAGAAGAGTGAAACCCAACGGGAGGTGACGATGGAGCACGCAGCACGACGGATCATCGCGGGACTGATCGCTGCGGGAGCGGCGCTCGCCGCCGGACAACTGGCTGCCGCCGCCATCGCACCGGATTCCGCGCCCTTCTACGCGGTCGGGAACACCGTTGTCGACCACACCCCTGCCGCCGTGCGCGAATGGGTCATCGGCGTCTTCGGCACCTCAGACAAGGCCGTCTTGTTCACGTGCTTGTCTGCGATCATCGCCCTGCTTGCCGCAACGGCGGGTCTGGTCGAGGGCAAGCGGCGATACGGCTCAATGCTCATCGGGATGCTCGGCGTTTTCGGAGCCTTCGCCGCGGCAACCCGTCCGACGGGCGGGTTCACCTGGATCTGGCCGTCGGTGATATCGGCCGCGGCGGGGCTTCTGGTACTGCGCGTACTGGTCAACCGCGCTCGGGACCGGGATGCGCCGGGCCGGCGCGCATTCTTCGGGGCAGCAGCGCTTTTCGCGATCGGATCGGCGGGTGTCTACTGGCTCGGAAACCGCTGGAGCAAGGGCACCGTGGTCGCCGAGGAACGGCGGGAAGCCACGGTGCCCGCACCCGTCGCGCCCGCCCCTCCCCTACCCGACGGCATCGACGTCAAGGGAGCGGTTCCCTACATCACGAGCAATGCGGACTTCTACCGAATCGACACGGCGCTGCGGGTGCCCCAGGTGACCACCGCCGAATGGCAGCTCAACATTCACGGCATGGTCGATCGTCCACGCACGCTGACGTGGGCTGACCTGAACGCCATGGCGGCAACCGAACGCGCCGTCACCCTGACATGTGTCTCCAACGAGATCGGCGGAGACCTCATCGGCAACGCGATGTGGACCGGCTTCCCTATCAAACCGATTCTGGAATCCGTTGGCGTTCATGCCGATGCCGACATGTTGTTGTCCAAGAGTGCCGACGGTTGGACGGCCGGGACCCCGCTCGAGGTGCTCACCGACGGCCGCGACGCCATTCTCGCCATCGCGATGAACGGCACACCGCTGCCCGTCGAGCACGGCTACCCCGTCCGCCAAGTGGTACCCGGGCTGTACGGCTATGTGTCCGCGACCAAGTGGGTTGTCGACTGGGAGATCACGCGATTCGACAAAGCAGATGCCTACTGGACCGTCCGCGGGTGGTCGGCACGCGGCCCCATCAAGACGGGGTGCCGCATCGACACACCCCGGACCGGTCGCCGCCTGGACACGGGCACGCAGATCGTGGCGGGGACAGCATGGGCACAGCATCGCGGCATCACGAAGGTGGAGGTGCGAGTCGACGACGGTCCGTGGCAGCCCGCCCGCCTGGCCTCGGAATACTCCGTGGATACCTGGCGTCAATGGTGGTTCGGCTGGCAGGCAACACCGGGCGAGCACATCATCACCGCACGGGCCACCGACGGCACCGGGGCGGTGCAGACCGATCAGATCGCCTCGCCGGTGCCCGACGGAGCGACCGGATATCCGAAACGGCTGGTGACCGTCGGAGCCTGACTATACGAACTCCACGATGCTTCGAATATTCTTGCCCTGCTTCATGTCTCGGTAGCCCTGTGCGACGTCGTCGAGAGCATAGGTGCGGGTCACCATCTCGTCGGTTTTGAGTAGGCCACTGGCGAATAGACCCACCATGGTGGGCACCGCCTCGAACGGGCTCCAGTTGCCGTAGATGACACCCTTGATGGTCTTCTGCATCAGCGTCACCATGCTCAGGTCCAGTGACACCTCTTCGGGACGGAACGCACCCATGCTCGTCATGGCCACCGTGCCACCCTTACGGATGGACGCGACGGCATCGGTAAGGTTGCCCGGCTCCATCCGCCCCACCGTGATCATGGTGGAGTCCGCGCCTTGGCCGTTGGTGTAGGAGCGGGCGCACTCCGCCGCCTCATCCATCGTCGCGAAAGTCTCTGTGGCACCGAATATCTTCGCCGCGTCACGCTTGAACGCCACCGGGTCGACTACCACGATGTTGGCCGCCCCGGCGTGCGCAGCGCCTTGGACCGCGGCAGCGCCGACCCCGCCCAGCCCCATCACTATCACCGTCTGACCGGGTTTGACTCCGGCGGCATTGACCGCGGTACCCCAACCCGTCCCCATCGCACACCCCAACAGGCACAACCGATTCAACGGCAATTCCTTGGGCACCTTGTATGCCGACTGCACCGACACGGTGGTGTACTCGCTGAATGCCGAGAGCCCGAGCTGCTGCCCGCAGGGCTGTCCGTCGAGCCGCATCCGATAGCTGGTCGGATCGTCGAATCTGGATCCGGTGAGCGCGTATGCCCCAGCGTCGCAGAGCTGTTGCATCCCACGTGAGCACCACAGACAGCGTCCGCAGGCAGGCAGGAAGGTCAGCACCACATGGTCTCCTACGGCGAATTGAGTTGTGCCTGCGCCGACTTTCTCCACCACACCCGCACCTTCGTGGCCACCGCACATCGGCAGCATCTCCACCGGAAAGTCGCCTGTGGTGATGTGGTCATCGGAGTGGCATAGCCCCGCGGCCACCATCCGGACCATGATCTCGCCGGGGCGCGGGTCCTCCACTTCGACCACACAGGGCTCGTATTCCCCTGGCGCACTGCGCAGAACCGCAGCGTGGGAACGCCGATAGGTCGTCATACACCCGCCCGCTGGCTCGCCGGACGGCAGACGGTTCGCCTTTATCGTGCGCCGCGAAATTGGTCAGCTCACGGCCACGCATCCTGTTGATCACCCGCTGGTGTTCGCGGGCATGGTAGGCAAGCGGGGAGTAGGTGACGCGCTCGGGCAGGATTCGATAGGCGGCGCGGTATGCCGCGAAGAACCTGCCCAGCAGGCGCTCGTCCCGTGGCGACCAGGAGACACCGAGTATGTCGCGTACCCGCTGATCCATGGCTCCGAACGTCAAGACGAAGAAGATGCGGGAAACCGGTGCCAGTACGGGCCTTAACGCCGCCACCATCAGACCAGACGGAAACCAACGCGGGAGCCGGCGAACCAGCGGCGAATCCGCGATTTCACTCAAGGGGTCGACAAGCTTCCCTAAATTCTCGGCAACAGCAGGATGATTGATGAGAACCTGCTCCACCAAACGGTCGTAGTAAACCCAGAATTCGGCACGCGTCGTGGGATATCCATGCTCGGGCACCTGAGTAATGCGTGCCAGCAGTCGATTGTCCTGAAAGAGCAGCTCGTCTTCCTCGTCGGTCAAGTCCCGCCCCAGGAATCGCGGCGTCACCCGGCGGCCCGCCACATATGCCGTGGCGATCACCCAGGCATACGCCTCGGGGTCGAGCGCGCTGATATGCCGGCCCTGCCTGCCCCCGGTCTCGCCCTGCATATGCAGCGGCCGATGCATCGTGCGCAACCAGTAACCCTGCTCGATCGCGGCCTTGCCCCCGAAGATCCACTGCTGCACCGCGTCGAACGACCGAATCGCGCGCCCGGCAGGATCCCGATCTGCCACCGAGTACCGATCGGTCACGTCTCCAATGACCGGATGCATGCCCTGCATGATGAAAGCGGCGCCCACCGCGGGCAGATACAACCATTGACCCCCCAGCGTGGCGGTGAGGCCGAGCGGGTCGAACAGCTCGGGCACCGGCTGTGCCCAATCGCTCGCTGCCGAATCATGCGCTACCGGGGAATGGGCCACTGCGGTCACAACGAAACCTCCTTGTGTCGTTGACCCGAAAGCTAACCTGAACTCCAGATCGCATATAAGTCTCATTTGGGAGATCTCATGGCTCTGGATAACCCCAGCTCAGGGCTTCGCAAGGCGCCACAGCAACATCGCTCTCGGGAACTAGTCGCAAAAATTGTGGAGGCGACGGGAAAGCTACTGGCGGCTGAGGGGCCCGAGGCGATCACGACAAATCGCATCGCCGACATCACCGGGATCAGCAAAGGGTCGATCTACCAGTACTTCCGTACCAAGGACGACATCATCATGGCCGCGATCCGGGATGCTGCCGAGCGACAGCTTCCGACGGTCCGTTCCGCGCTGGCGGCCAATGCCCTGGCCCCGCCACGGCAAATGATCGACTCCGCCATCGATATGTTGATCGCGTTCACTACCGAGAACACCGCGGTTCTTCGCTACCTCTCCAAGAATCCGGAGTTCGCCCGCGAGGTCGAGGCCAGCTCAAACATGCCGGTGCTGATGCAGACGATGATGACCCTGCATGTTCAGCAGTATCGCGCGGAGTACCACGCCGATCTCGAATCGGAGACCATCGCCTGGCTCTTCATCAACTCGGCGATCACCACCACGCTGTTCTTCTTCGAGTCCGGCACTCCCATAAACCTCGAACAGCTTCGGCTGGGGCTCAAACGGACGGCGGCGGGCCTACTGGTCGAGGCGTCGCCGCACCCGACAGGCTCCTAAAAATTAGGTAGCCTCGCGCCGCCGTCGGGTCGGGGGGTCGGACGGTGGCACGAGGCTACCCATGTATCGACACCCACTCCGGGAGCGTTACACGCTCCCCGGAAAATCTTGAAACTTTTTTTCGCAATGCCTCAGGAACGCCAAAACCCCCGGTCACAGGCTTCACGCCGAGGACCGGGGGTCTGGACTAGCGGTCTAGAACACTCAGGCTTCCAGGATGGCGGTCACACCCTGACCACCCGCGGCGCACACCGAGATCAGGCCGCGGACGGGCTTCCCGCCGTTCTCCTTCTTCTTCTCGGCGAGCTGCTTGGCCAGCTGTGCCACGATGCGGCCACCGGTGGCCGCGAACGGGTGCCCGGCCGCCAGCGAGGAGCCGTTGACGTTGAGCTTGCTCCGATCGATGGCGCCCAGCGGCTTATCCAGGCCGAGGCGCTCCTTGCAATAGTCCGCCGACTCCCAGGCCTGCAGCGTTGCGAGCACCACCGAAGCGAAGGCCTCGTGGATCTCATAGAAATCAAAGTCCTGCAAGGTAAGGCCGTTGCGGGCCAACAGACGCGGCACCGCGTAGGTCGGGGCCATCAGCAGACCGTCGGGACCGTTGATGTAGTCCACCGCCGCGGTCTCACCGTCGACGAAGTAGGCCAGCACCGGCAGACCGCGCTCGGCGGCCCACTCCTCGCTGGACAGCAGCGCCACCGAGGCACCGTCGGTCAGTGGGGTGGAGTTGCCCGCGGTCATGGTGGCGTCGCCGTGCTTCACGCCGAACACCGGCTTCAGCGTCGCCAGCTTCTCCACACTCGAATTCGGGCGCAGGTTGTCATCGCGGTACAGCCCCAGGAACGGGCTGATCAGGTCGTCAAAGAAGCCGCGGTCGTAGGCAGCGGCCATCTTCTGGTGGCTGGCGGCGGCCAGGGCATCCTGGTCGGTGCGCTTGACGCCCATCTGCTTGGCGGTGATGGCGGCGTGCTCACCCATGGACAGGCCGGTGCGCGGCTCGCCGTTCTGCGGGATATCGACCCCCAGGGCGGCCGGCAGCTTGCCGAGCAGCTTGAGCCGAGTGACGTTGTCCTTGGCGCGGCGGATCGCCAGCAGAGTGTGGCGAAGGTCATCACCGAAGTTGATGGGCGCATCGGAGGTGGTGTCGACACCACCGGCCAGCACCGACTCGTAACGGCCCAGCGCGATGCCGTCGGCGCCCACGATGGCCGCCTGCAGACCCGTGCCGCAGGCCTGCTGCAGGTCGAAGGCCTGGGTGTACGGCGACAGCGGGCTGCCCAGCACCGATTCACGGGTGAGATTGAAATCACGGCTCAGCTTGAGGACGGCGCCCGCGATGACGGCGCCCAGACGCTCGCCCTTGAGGTTGAAGCGATCGGATGCCCCGGTGATGGCGGCGGTCAACATGTCCTGGTTGGAGGCGTTTGCGTACGCGCCGTCCGAACGTGCGAAGGGTATGCGGTTACCACCGAGAACCGCGACGCGGCGGCGACCTTGCGAAGCGTCTGACTTGCGAGCCGAGCTAGTTGCCACTTGTCTCTCCACTGTTAAGGGGGCAGGATTACCGAGCATTCTTACTCTGGAGTAAGTTCTTTGTCGAGTTCACCCTAGACCAATCACGTTGGACGACCACCACAGCAACCACTAAGGAAACGGCACATGTCCCCCAAGCTCACAGACGACCTCTACGCGCTGCTGGTCAACTCCGGGCCCGGCAACCTGCTCGCCGGCCGCCTGGGTATTCCGCAGCCCGAGAACCTGCGCCGCTACAAGAAAGGCCAGCCCCCGCTGGCCGGGCCCGTGCTGATCGGCGGCGAGGGCCGTCTCGCCGAGCCGCTGCGCGCCGCCTTGGCCGAGGACTACGAGCTGGTCTCCAACAACCTCGGTGGACGCTGGGCCGACAAGTTCGGTGCGCTGGTCTTCGACGCCACCGGCATCACCACCCCGGTAGAGCTCAAGCAACTGCATGAGTTCTTCACGCCGCTGCTGCGCAATGTCGGCAAGTCGGGTCGCCTGCTGGTCATCGGTACCACTCCGGACAAGGCCGCCACCACCGACGAGCGCATCGCCCAGCGCGCCCTCGAGGGCTTCACCCGCTCGTTGGCCAAGGAGTTCGGTAACGGCGCCACCGTGCAGCTGGTGTACGTGCACCCCGATGCCAAGACCGCCGCCACCGGCCTGGAGTCGACCGTTCGCTTCATCCTGTCGGCCAAGTCCACCTACGTGGATGGCCAGGTGTTCTACGTGGGCGCCGACGACTCGACCCCGCCCGCCGATTGGGACAAGCCACTGGCCGGCAAGGTCGCCATCGTCACCGGAGCTGCCCGCGGTATCGGCGAGACCATCGCCGAGGTGTTCGCCCGTGACGGCGCCGCCGTCGTCGCCATCGACATGCCCTCGGACGACCTGACCACTGTCGCCCAGAAGGTTGGCGGAACATCGTTGGCGTTGGACGTCACCGCAGCCGATGCCATCGACCAGATCACCGCGCACCTCAAGGAGCACCACGGCGGCAAGGCCGACATCCTGGTCAACAACGCCGGTATCACCCGCGACAAGCTGCTGGCCAACATGGACGACAGCCGCTGGGACTCCGTCATCGCCGTGAACCTGCTTGCCCCACAGCGCCTCACCGAGGGGCTCATCGAGAACGGCACCATCAGTGACGGTGGACGCATCATCGGCCTGGCCTCCATCGCCGGCATCGCCGGTAACCGCGGCCAGACCAACTACGGCGCCACCAAGGCCGGCATGATCGGCATCACCCAGGCGCTGGCCCCGTCGCTGGCCGAGAAGGGCATCACCATCAACGCCGTCGCGCCGGGCTTCATCGAGACAAAGATGACCGCCGCCATCCCGCTGGCCAACCGTGAGGTGGGTCGCCGCATCAACTCGCTGAACCAGGGTGGTGAGCCGGTGGATGTCGCCGAGACCATCGCCTACTTCGCCAGCCCCGCTTCGAATGCGGTGACCGGCAACGTGGTTCGGGTCTGCGGCCAGTCTTGGCTGGGGGCCTGACATGGCTCAGCCGTCCGGGCTTCAGAACATGGTGATGGCGGCAGTGGGCGCACTGCCGTTCATCCCGCGTCCCTCCACCCTGCCCACCCGCGTGGTGCGCACCCAGGGCGTGAAGATCGACCCCGCCAATGTGGCCGCCTACGCGCAGGTGACCGGTCTGACCTTCTCCGACAAGGTGCCGGTGACCTATCCGTTCACCCTGCAGTTCCCGTCGGTGATGTCGCTGGTGGCGAGCCTGGACTTCCCGTTCCCGGCAATCGGCACAGTGCACCTGGAGAACCACATCACGCAGCACCGCGGCATCACCGCGACCGACATCGTCGACATCGAGGTGCGGGCCGAGAACCTGCGCGAGCATCGCAAGGGTCTGCTGGTAGATGTCCAGACCGACATCACCATCGGGACCGACACGGTGTGGCAACAGACCATGACATTCCTGCGTCAGCAGCGCACCAGCCTCTCGGGCGGGCCCAAGCCCGAGCCGCCGAAGGCCGTCAAACTGCCGCCGCCGAACTCGACGCTGCGAATCAGCGGTGGCCAGATTCGCCGCTACGCATCCGTGGGCGGGGACCACAACCCGATCCACACCTCGTCGATCGGCGCCAAGGTGCTCGGCTTCCCGAAGGCGATAGCTCACGGAATGTTCACCGCTGCAGCAGTTCTCGGTAACATCCAGGGCGAGATTCCCGACGCCGTGCGCTATGACGTGAAGTTTGGCAAGCCGGTCCTGCTGCCCGCCGCGGTGGGCGTGTGGATCGAGAAGGATGGGAACGGCTGGGATATCGCCGTCCGCAATCCGCGCAACGGTGATCCCCACGTGACCGGGAGCATCACCCCGCTCTGATCAAGCACCTTCCGAGGGCCCGCGACCGCAATCCGGTCGCGGGCCTTCTGCGTTCCAGAGCGCGAGCACACCAGTGGGTGCCCGCCTTGAGGCGATGAGTTGTCGGATCCGGGGCGGTCTCTTCGTCATAGAGGTAGAGATCCCCTCTGGACATAGGAGCCCATCATGACCACAGCACTCAGCCCCCTCGAGACCGTCGCCAACGCCCGCGCGGCCCTACACGAGGTCGTCAGCCGACTCACCGAAGCGGACAACGACAAGCAGACACCCAACGCCAAGTTCACCGTCGCCCAGCTCACCGAGCATCTGCAGAACTCCATCACGCTGCTCGGCAGCGGAGCCGGTGTCGACATCGCCGTCACCACCGAGGGTTCCGCGGCCGACCGACTTCTGCCCCAGTCGCAGGCAGCAGTCGACGCCTGGCAGCGGCGCGGCATCGAGGGGACGGTGACCCTGCCGATCGGCGAGTACCCCGCCGAAGTCGCCGTTCGCATCCTGAGCTCGGAGTTCCTGGTCCACGCCTGGGATTACGCCGCCGCCACCGGTCAGGAGTTCGATCCGATGGACGAGCTCACCGACAGCGTTCTGGAATCGGCGCGCATGATCATCCAGCCGGAGCGCCGCGACGGGGACTTCTTCGCCGACGAAGTACCGGTATCCGCCGACTCCTCGAACCTCGTGAAGCTCATCGCCTTCACCGGCCGCAACCCCGAATGGTTACCGGCAAGCTAACCCGAGTAATACTCACGCTGATCACGACGGCTGCACTTCGGCGAACCGATCGTTACGATCGCTCGTCACTTCCTGCAGCAAATTCAAGGAGTACATCGTGCCGGCAGACGAGGATCACCCAGAAGCACCACCCGTCGACTGGCGCGCGGTGCTGCGGCGGCTTCCGCTGTTGAACATCCTCGGCGTGGTCGCCGTCCTGGTGGCGGCGACCCTGGTGGTGGTCAAGAATCTGCCCGACCACCGCACCGACCAGCTGCTCAACGTCTCGTATGACCCGACGCGTGAGCTCTACAACGTTCTCGACGGCACCTTCACCAAGCGGTACAAGGACAAGACCGGCAAGACGATCGAGATCAAGCGCACCAACGGTGGCTCGGCCCGGCAGGCCCGCAGCGTGCTGGACGGCAGTCAGCGCGCGGACGTGGTGTCGCTGGCGTCCGTCAGCGACGTGGACACGCTGAGCCTGCGTGGGCTGATCGCGCCGAACTGGCGGCAACGGCTGCCCAACAACTCCGTCCCGTACACCTCGACCATCGTCTTCGTCGTCCGCAAGGGCAATCCGCGCGGCATCCATGACTGGCCGGATCTCGTCAAGGAAAACGTCTCCGTCATCACGCCGAATCCCCGCACCTCCGGCAACGGACAGCTCTCTGTGCTGGCGGCCTGGGGCTCGGTCGTGACACGAGGCGGGACGGAGACGGACGCGCGCGCCTATCTCGCCGCGCTGTTCCGGAACGTCGCGGCCCTCGACAGCGGAGCGCGCGGAGCCACCAACACGTTCTCTGTTCAGCGGCTCGGCGATGTGCACCTGACGTGGGAGAACGAGGCGATCAACGAGGTCGACGCCAACAAGAACGAACTCGAGATCGTCTATCCGCCGGTGAGTATTCGCGCCGAACCGGCGGTCGCCTGGGTGGATGCCAATCTGGGCGATGCCAAGCGGGCCGCAATAGCCAAGGCCTATCTGGAGTATCTCTTCACCGACGAGGCACAGGAGGTCGCCGCTCAGCGCGGCTATCGTCCGTTCAAGCCCGAAATCCTTGCCCGCCACAGCAATACGCTGCCCGCGATCACCCTGTTCCCCATCACCGCGATCGCGTCCAGCTGGGATGACGCACGTCAGAAATTCTTCTCCGACAACGGAATCTACGAGACGATCCCGCGGAACACCGACCGCGGCACCACGACCTTCGCCTCCGACAGACAGGGGCGTTAGATGCCTTCGACACTGGGACTATTCGAGAACTACGACGCGATCAAGGCCCGTCGTGACATCGTCGCCGGTCTGACGGTGGCGGCGATTTCACTGCCTCAGGCCATGGCCTACGCACTGATCGCCGGGGTCGACCCCAAGTACGGCGTCTACTCCGCGATCGTGGTCACCACCATCGCTTCGATATTCGGCTCCTCGTCACACCTCATCAACGGACCGACCAGCGCAATCTCGCTGCTGGTGTTCAGCTCGCTGGCCTTCTTGGATCCGGAGAACCGCACCGGACTGTTCGAGGCGCTGTTCCTCCTGGGCGTCCTGGTGGGTACGATCCAGATTCTCATCGCCGTCTTCAAACTCGGCGATCTCACCCGGTACATCTCCGAGTCCGTCGTCATCGGATTCATGGCAAGTGCCGCCCTGTTGCTCGCCATCGGCCAGTTGGCCAACGCAATCGGCGTGCGGGACAAGGGAGATGGGCACATGCAGGTGCTGCAGCGCGCCTGGCTCACCTTGTTCCACGGCGATGCGGTGAACTACCGGGCGCTGGTCTTGAGCGTCTCGGCGGTGGTGTTGGCCGTGCTGCTGCGCCGGCTGGTCCAGCGCTTCGGACTGCCTCAGATCGACATGCTGCTGGTGCTGATCGTCACCGCCGTCATCGCCTACGCCTACGGCTGGACGGTCCCCGACGGGACTGGGCACACCGATGTGAAGATCTCCGGCAAGATCCCGGCCAGCCTCCCGGAGTTCCATATCCCCGGGGTACAGGTGAGCACCCTCGGCGAGCTGTCGCATGGCGCGCTGGCCATCGCGTTCATCGGTCTGATCGAGGCGTTGTCCATCGCCAAGGCCATCGCGCACCACACCGGGCAGCAGATCGACTACAACCGGCAGATCCTCGCCGAAGGTCTGGCCAACTTGACCGGCGGCTTCTTCCAGAGCCTGCCCGGCTCGGGCTCGCTGTCCCGTTCCGCGATCAACTACCAATCGGGTGCTGCCACAAGGTTTTCCGGAATCGTCAGTGCGGCAACGGTAACCATCGCACTGCTGCTCTTCGCTCCCCTGCTCCGCTATATCCCACAGGCCGCCCTCGCGGGCCTGCTGCTGGTCACCGCCGTGCGGTTGGTGGACTTCCGGCGGCTCGCCTACGCGGTGAAGGCGTCACGATACGACGCCGGCCTGGTCATCATCACGGCTCTGGTTGGTGTGGCCGTGAACCTGGACACCGCGGTACTGGTCGGTGTGGTGCTCTCGATCCTGTTGTTCGTGCCCCGCGCGGCCAAGCTCAAGGCGGCCGAACTCGTGGTGACAGACGAGGGTGTCATCCGCGAGCGGACCCCACAGGACGGCACCGCCGGTGCGGCGTCACCCGTCATCTACGACCTGGAGGGTGAGCTGTTCTTCGGTGCGGCACCAGAACTCGATCGCTATCTGGAGGCGCTACACGCCCGGATCCGCGACGAAAATCTCAAGGTGGTCATCCTGAGACTGAAACGGGTGCGCCACCCCGACGTCGTCTGCATCGAGCGTCTCGAACACTTCATCAGGGAGCAACAGGGGCTCGGGGTGACCGTCCTACTGGCCGGGGTTCGCCCGGATTCGCTTGCGCTGCTCAAGAATGTCGGATTCACCCAATGGTTGCCGGCCGAGCAGGTCTTCCCCGAGGAGGACAAGGAGTTCTCGGCGACGCTGCGGGCCGTCAGGTACGCGCAAACGCGGTTGGAGGAGACCCCCTCGGACGCGACGACGCACCAGGAGAAGCTCTACTACCTGGTGTGACGGCTTAGGCGCGCTTGGCCACGGGTTCATCGCGTGGACGACCGCGCAGACCGCGCCAACCCAGGTTGAGCAGCGTGTCCTTGGCGCTTTCGACCTTGATATCGCCGGTGGCCACTCGCGATGCGACGGCCTCACCGCCGCCGACAAGCGCCACGGCCATGGCGTCGTAATCGGTGTCGGGATCGATCTCCGGGGAAGCGGCCTTGATCAGCCTGGCCACCAATTCGATGATCCTGTCCCGGCCCTCACGCACCTGCTTGGCGAAAAGCTGCGTGCTGGTGGCCTGTCCGTAGATCACGATCCACGAAGCCCGGTGGGTATCGACGTAGTCGAGAAACGATACAACCGTGGTGCTCAACACATCTCGAGGCGATTGGGTCAGATCGATATCGCCACGCACCGCTTCCACGAACCGGCCGAGTTCACGACGCAAGCAGGCTACGAAGAGATCTTCCTTGGAGCCGTAATACAGGTAGAGCATCGGCTTGGAAATCTTGGCCGCTGCGGCGATGGCATCCATCGAAGTATCCCGGAAACCGTTGAGCGCGAACTCTTGCACCGCGGCATCCAGCATCTGCTGCTCCCGAACAGCACGGGGCAGCCGCTTGGTACCACCGGCCATTGCTGCCTCCGAGCTTCGGACGTGAACGCGAACTTACTCCAGAGTAAGCTACTGGGTAGTTCGACTATTACATACGTCCCACTGGAGCGGGCTGACTCTGCCCAAATGGAGTGTTTCTCTCTCCGCCTCTAGGGTAGCGCGCAAACGTCATCCTCCGGATACCCCCACCCCGTACTATGCGCCGCGTGGACTTCACCCTCGCACTAACCCCAGACCTGGTGGCCGTCTTCCTCACCCTGTTTGTGCTGGAGGTGGTGCTGGGTATCGACAATGTCATCTTCATCTCGATCCTCGCCAGCAAGTTGCCCGCCGGCGAGCAGGCGCGGGCGCGCAATCTAGGACTCACGCTGGCAATGGTCATGCGCGTCGGCCTGGTCTTCCTGGCGGGCTGGATCATCACCCTCAAAGAAGACGTTCTCGAACTGTTCGGCCATGGCTTCTCGATCAAGGACTTCATCCTGATCGCCGGTGGGCTGTTCCTGGTCTACAAGGCCGTCCACGAGATACACCTCAAGCTCGAAGGTGCCACAGACGAGAGCGAATCATCCACCGGAGGAACCACATTTAAGTCCGTATTGGTGCAAATCCTGCTGTTGGACCTGGTGTTCTCACTCGACTCGGTAATCACAGCGGTCGGCATGACAAGAAACATGCTCATCATCGTCACCGTCGTGGTGCTCTCCTTCGCGATCATGCTGTTCGCCTCCCGGTTCGTCTTTGCCTTCGTCAATCGGCATCCGACGGTCAAGATGCTCGCGCTGTCCTTCCTGCTACTCATCGGGGTGTTCCTTATCGCCGACGGATTCGGCATCAAGATCGACAAGGCCATGATCTACGGCCCGATGGCGTTTGCGATTCTCGTCGAGGCGCTCAACCTGTTGGCCGCAGCACGAAAAGCCAGGCAACACAATACGACCCGTCAGCCCGTTGCCCTACGGCCCAGCTATCCGGGTGTCAACGAGTCCGTGGCGATCGCGGCGGCCACATCCGCCAGCCCCGACGCGGGTTCTGTCGGTCTGTCCCGAAAGCCAGTCGACGGCGCCGGGGGTGATGAGCGCGCGGGTCTGGGCTAGCGGGGCACCGCACGCACGCGCAGCTCCTCCAGACCGCGCAACGAACTGTTGGTGGTCCACCGCGGCTCGCCGGTGATCTCGATGCGTTCCACGCGATTGACGAGCTCACGCAACACCGCCTGTCCCCTCCATCCGGGCCAGCCCCGCACCCAGACACAGGTGCACACCCGAGCCGAACGCCACATGCTGACTGATGGGCCGGGCGGCGAGAAAGCGATCAGGGTTCGAAGGTGGTCTCCTGCACGCCGGGGAACACGCGGCGGCGCACCTTGGCACGCAGTTCATTCGACGCATTCGTCACGAGGGACCGCACCACCGGGCTTGTGGTGGTGCGCACCAGCCGCATGTCGTGTTTGAGCGTCATTTCAGGTGATCCACAAGCTCCCCATTGGTACCGAAGAGCCTTTCTTGCCATTCGACCAGGAGGGCGTTGGTGTCGATGTCATCGGGATGAAATCCCCTGCGCATGAATGGCTTCATCTCCCGATAGAAGCCGCGCAGCAGGGGACCCCGGACCACACCAACGGTTTCGCGCAGCACACGCCATGGCTGCTTTCGGCCGACAGGATCGGTGGTCAGGATCGAAACCCAGGAAGAGAGCACGCCGACCGGTATCACGATATTGGCCAGCACCCGCATCATGTTGATACGTAACGTTTCTGACCCACCGATGGTGCGGTAGACATCGAAGGCAACCGACTTGTGCTCCAGCTCCTCGATGGCGTGCCAGTTGAGCAGATTCTTGATTTCGGGATCGGTCATCATGTGCTGCAGTTCCGGACGACTCAGCACGTTCTCGGCCAGCACCGCGGTGAAGTGCTCGGCGCCGACAGTGAACGCCAACAGCAGGTGCCGGAACCTGCGGCACCTGTCCGGGTCGGGGTATTGCTCGTCGAGAAACTTCTCCATCCGTTCGGTGCTGTTCAGGATGTACTCGAACCACGCCGTCGGATAGCCCATTTCAGCGAGTTGCTTGTTGAGATCGCGGTGATGCAGCCCATGTGTCATTTCCTGGCCGACAAACCCGGCCACCCGCTTCTTCAGATCGGGATCGGTGATCTTGTCGCGATACCGTCGCACCGAGCGGACGAAGATGTCCTCCCCTGGCGGAAAAACTGCCGACAGGAACGCCACCGTATGACTGAACGCGATGTCGTTGTTCGCGAAATACCTTTGTGCAGAATCTGGCTCATCGAACCGGAATGCAATCCGTCGGGTCTTCGGGTAACTCGCCTGGGCAGCGACAGTCATGGGGATCCTCTCCATTGAAGTTCCAGATATAAACGTAACGGAAATTTCCGTAACGGACAATGGGGTAATCTTTAGACTTGATGGACCTGACTATCGACCAGCTGGCACAGCGGGTGGCCATGACGGCGCGCAACATCCGTGAGTGGCAGACGCTCGGACTGGTACCCCCTCCCGAGAAGCGGGGCCGCGTCGGCATCTACTCCGACGAGCACGTCGCGATCATCAACCACGTCAAAAACCTGAAATCCCAGGGCTTTCCGCTGGATGTCATCCGCCGGGTCATCGATTCCGGCAGCGGCTCTGAAGACAGCGTCCGCAAGATGGTCACCGAGGCCCTCAGCCCCTTCGCCACCGGAGAGCCGGTGGTGATGCCGCGCGCCGAGCTGCTCACCCGCCTCGGCGCGGGAGCCGATGCGATCCTCACCGAGGCGGGATTGGTATCCGATATCGACAGAAAGACCGTGTCGGTTCGGGACTCCGAGACCCTCGACGCGGTCGACCTACTCGTCACCGCGGGTATGTCGTTGGCCCGCATATCCGAGACGCTGCGCGAGGTGAACCGGCTCCAGCATCAGATCGCCCAACTACTTCTCGGCACCTACCTGACCGACGTGTGGCAGCCCTTTACCGAGTCCGGCTATACCTCCGGGGATTGGGACACGATCGCCGAAAATGCCGCGCAGGCAAAACAAGTGGCCGTCACGCTCGCCTCACGCCTGTTGGCGCGGGCCCTCGATGACACCGTCGACCCGATCCTGCTGCAACAGGCCGACGAGGCCGAGACGGTATTGGAGCGCGACCGCCCGGCCTCGTCTGCCTGATCTCAGTCGACCTCGCCGCAGCCCCGGTCCAGGCCGCGCACCTCGATGGGGCACCACACGGCACGGGATACCTCGGCCGCCCAGTGCTGGGCCTCGGCCAGCGTCGGCACATCGATGATGCTGAATCCACCAAGCTGTTCCTTGGTTTCGGTGTACGGCCCGTCGGTGGTGGTGTGACCGGATGCGCCGGCGACCACCATGGTGGCGGTGTCGGCGGGTTGCAGTCCAGCCGCGAACAGCCACACCCCCGCTTCCTGCATGCGATGGGTGATGGCCTGCACGTCGGCGCCAATGGTTTCCAGCGCCGACTCGTCGGGCCGGACCGCACCGGGCGCGTAGACGATCGACAACATGTAGCGGCTCATGTCAGGCCTCCTGGTCCTGGAAGGGGCGCACCTCGACGGGCTCCTCGCAGGCCGCCGATCCTTCGGCAGCCCATTTCAGGGCCGCGTCGAGGTCAGGTGCGTTGATGATCCAGAAGCCGCCGAGATGTTCCTTGGTCTCCAGGTACGGGCCGTCGGTAGCGGTGACCTTGCCGCCCACGCTACGGACCACCGTCGCATCCGACGGTTCGGTCAGCCCATTCGCGAAGACCCAGACGCCGGCCTCCTTCATCTTCTCGTTGACCGCGCCGGTCTGGGCGTACAACCGCTCCATGTCCCCGGCACTGACATTGACGGTGTTATCGGCGTAGCTGTGAACCGAGAGCAGGTACTGCTTCATGGTCGTCCTTTCCTATCCGTATCTGGCGATCGGGCGCCCTATCGGCTTCCCTTCAACCTCACCACGAATAGACCTCCCCGGAATCGACACCTCATCGAGAAATTCTCAAAAGATCGCAGAAGATCTCACGATTGGTTGGTGAGGTACTGCTGGCGACAGGCTCGGCGCGCGATTTTTCCGCTGCTGGTCCGCGGGATGGCACCGGCCTGAACCAGCTGGACGTCGGCGACCGGCAGGGTGTGCCGACGGGAGACGGCGGCCCGGATCGCATCGACGATGGGGCCGGGTTCCGCCCGTCCGGCTCCTGCGGCCCGTTCGGCGACGATGACCAACCTCTCGCCGGCACCATCGCCCGCATCGGCACCCGCGGGCAGTTCGTTGGCCGGCACAGAGAAGGCCGCCACGAATCCGCGCCGCACCACCGGCGAGGCATCTTCAACGGTGGCCTCGATGTCGTGGGGGTAATGGTTGCGGCCGTCCACGATCACCAGATCTTTGAGCCGGCCGGTGATGTACAGCTCGCCGTCGACATAGACACCGAGGTCGCCCGTGCGGAACCAGATGGCTCCCGGTTCGGTGCCTGTCGCGTGACTGCCCTCATCCAGGCCTGCCTGCAACGTGTTATGGAAGGACAGGCTGGTCTCCTCGGGCCGACCCCAGTACCCGCGACCAATGTTGTTGCCGTGCAACCAGATCTCGCCGATCTGGCCGTCGGGCAGCTCCGTCTCCGTACTGGGGTTGACGATGACCGCCCACTGGCTGCGGGCGATCTGTCCGCAGGACACCTGCGGCATCGCGTTCTCGTGGGCGGCATCCACCCGGGTGGCGTACCCAGCGCCCAGCCGCTCACGATCCACGTAGATGACAGAGGGCTCCGCATCGGGGGCGATGGAGGAGACGAAGAGCGTCGCCTCGGCCATACCGTAGGACGGCTTGATCGCGTTGTGCGGCAGCCCATATGGACCGAAGGCTTCATTGAACTTACGAATCGACGCGATGCTGACCGGCTCGGAACCATTGATCAGCCCGGCAACATTGCTCAGATCCAGGGTTTCGCCGTCCTTCGGTAAGCCCCGCTCGGCGGCAAGCTCGAAGGCGAAATTGGGAGCGGCGCCGAAGGTGCGACCCGCGTGCGACGCGGCGGCCAGTTCTTTGATCCAGCGGCCGGGTCTGCGCACGAAAGACATCGGAGACATCAGCGTCATGCGGCCACCGCAGAGCGGGAACATCAGCATCAGCAGGCCCATGTCGTGATACAGCGGCAGCCAACTTGCTCCCCGCACATCCACATCCAGGCCGACCGAGATGACCATCTGCAGCACGTTGGTCATCACCGCACGATGGGTGATCTCCACACCGGCGGGCACTCGAGTCGAGCCCGACGTGTACTGCAGGTAGGCGATGTCATCGGTATCCGGCGTCACCCGTACATACGTCGCACCCACCGAGTCCGGCACGCCATCGACCGCCAAGACCCGCGGGCGACGTTCACGCGGCAGCCTGCGGATGAAGCTGCCGACGGATTCCGCGGCCGCCTGGTTGGTTAGCACGACCGTCGGGTGGGCGTCGGCAAGGACCGCGTCGAGCCGTTCGGCGTGCCCGGGAAGTTCCGGGGCGAACAGGGGCACCGCGATGTTCCCGGCCTCGATGGCGGCGAAGAAGCCGATGACGTAGTCCAGGCTCTGCGGGGCCAGGATCGCGACCCGATCACCGGGCTTGGTCACCTGTTGAAGCCTCGCCGCCACCGCGCGCGAACGCGCACGGAGCTGCGGCCAGGTCAGGTCAGTGGGCACACCATTGGGGTCGCTGCTGAAATCCATGTAGCGGTAGGCAAAAGTGTCGTGCGGTCCGTCGACGGCGCATTCCAGATAATGGTTGACGGTATAGCCGTCCGGCAGGGAGATAGCACCGTTCTCATCGAGGTACTCCTCGACGCGCAACCCTGACACCACTGAGTTCATCGCAGCCTCCGCGTAGCCGTAACTACGACAGCCGGTAAACAAGCGGCAATGAACAAGCCATCACGCTTTTGCTACGGTCCCGACCGAACGTAGATGGTACGTGACGTACCAGTTGTAAATGGTACTCGAAGTCCCACTAGGACGTCGTGCCTAAAAGGCCCGAGAGCACATTGTTCACTGTGCGCTTTAACACCCCGGCATGGTGATGTGACGGGTACGACCGCTGCGGCCGTTTCGGCATTCCCTTCCGGCCGGGACGCTATTAGACTCGTGCCAAATAGCATCCAGCATTGGAGGCACTATGCGAACCAGAGATCAGCTCAAGTATTGGTCGCGGTGGGCCACCATGCATGGCATCAGCCGCGCAGCGCTACTGACTCAGGTACGCAAGATACCCCTGGCGGCCTTGCTCCTCGGTCCCGACCGCGCCGAGAAGCACTACCAATACATCGAAGAGATCCGCGCACAAGGACCGATCGCCCCCACCCGTGCGACCGGCCTGGTGTTCACCGGACTGGACATGACGCGCGAGATCCTGCGGGACAGCCGCTTCATCACGGCCTCACCGAACAACCTTCCCTCCCCCGTGCTCCCGCCCGGCCTCTCGCGGTGGATCTACGCACGAACCGAACCCGGCCTGCCCAACCCGGTGGAGCCGCCCGCCATGCTGGCCGTGGATCCACCAGAGCACACCCGGTTCCGCAAGCTGGTGTCCAGGGCCTTCACACCGCGCGCCGTGGGCAAGTTGGAGGATCGAATCCGCGAGGTCACCGTTGAACTGCTCGACAACCTGGAGAAGGGCGAGCGCGCCGATCTGCTCGAGGATTACGCCTCTCAACTTCCCGTGGCCATCATCGCCGAGATGCTCGGCGTACCGCGTGCCGACGCCCCCTTCTTGCTGGCCTGGGGCAATCACGGCGCCACTCTGCTCGATATCGGAATGCCTTGGGCCGCATACCGAGAAGCTACTCGCGCACTGACCGAGATCGACTACTACTTCGACGCCCACCTGATCCGGCTGCGCAAGGAACTCGCACAGGACCCCACCATCGACGGCATCCTGGCCAGCATCGTGCGCGACGGCGGCCTGAACGACCGAGAACTCAAGGCCACCATGGCGCTACTGCTGGGCGCAGGATTTGAGACGACGGTCAACTTGATCGGGAACGGCATCGTGGCCTTGCTTCGCCACCCCGAGCAGCTCTCCCATCTGCGGGAGAACCCGGAGGGCTGGCCCAACGCCGTCGAGGAGATCCTGCGGTACGACTCGCCGGTGCAGCTCACCGCGCGGGTGGCCACCGAGGCCGTCGAATTCCCCGGGCACACCCTCCAGGCCGGCGCGATGGCGGTACTTCTTCTCGGCGGAGCCAACCGCGACCCGTCGGTTTTTGACGAGCCCAATGCCTTCGATGTACGCCGCGCCAACGCGCGTGAGCATGTGGCCTTCGGCAGCGGTGTCCATGTCTGCCTCGGAGCAAGCCTGGCCCGAATGGAAGGCGTGGTGGCGCTGCAGTCGCTCTTCGAGCGCTTCCCCGACCTCGCCCTGGCTGCCGATCCCACCCCCGGTGAGCACGTCAATCTGCACGGCTTCGGAAATCTGCCCGTGAACCTCGGCCGTGCCCGCGTGCGATCGAACAGCTAATCTCGATGTTGCTCGTGTCCATCCGGCATCGAGCGAGCCGACACGGGGATCGGATGGATGCAGGACCGGATCAAACAGCGCACGCATTGGTTGGTGACACACGGCATAGCTCGCGCGTACCTGAAAAGGCTTGCTCGCAAAGGAGAACCCGTTGCACTGCTGGGCATCGACACCGCCCACGCCGCCGACATCTACAGCTTCATCGACAAAATCCGGGCCCGCGGGCGGATGTCGAAATTCGGAGACGGTTGGTTTACCGCCGACGCGCAGATCGTCCGAACCATCTTCCGCGACAATCGGTTCGTCACCTTCAAACCAGAGCATCGCTCGGGCTCCCCGATCATTCAGCGTCTGGCCGCCTGGAGCGATCCGCAGCTGCTCAATCCCGCCGAGCCACCCTCGATTCTGATCACCGATCCCCCGGATCACGGGCGACTGCGGCGTCTCGTCGCCGCGCCGTTCACCCCGCGTGCGATCGAAAGCCTCCGCGGCCGCATCAAGGAGGTGACCAACGGTCACCTGGATGCGCTGCAGCAGCGCCAGAATCCGGATCTGATCGCCGACTTCACCGCGAAGATCCCGATCGCCGTGATCGGCGAGATGATCGCCGTTCCGCCGCAGGACTACTCGCGGCTGTACACGGCGATGAATCGCGCGATCCAGCTGATCGCGACCACCGCACCGTCTTGGCGCGAGTATCAGGACGGCACCGCGGCCCTGCGCGAGATCGACGCATACCTCGAGAAACACGTCGCCCGGCTGCACCGTGAGGGCACCGAAAGCGAGCTGGCCACAGCGCTTCTCGATAGTGATCTGAGCCACTTCGAACTCAAGATGTTCTTCGCGGTGTTCCTGGGCGCGGGATTCGTCACCACCACACACCTAATGGGCAAGGCGATCGTCACACTGCTGCGTCACCCAGACCAGCTGGCGGCACTGCACGCCGATCCGAATTTGTGGCCCAACGCCGTCGAGGAGCTCATGCGCTACGACACCTCGAATCAGTGGTCGGCCCGCGTCGCGACCGAGACTGTCGAAATCGAGGGGCACACCATCGAGGCAGGTCAGTCGGCGATGCTACTGCTCGGTGGCGCCAACCGCGACCCGGCGGCGTTCGAGAATCCCGACGTCTTCGACATCACCCGGCCCAATGCGCGCGAAAACATCACGCTGGGCACGGGAATTCACGTGTGCCTGGGCCAGGTGCTGGCGCGCGTCGAGCTGCACACGGCGCTGCAGTCCCTCTTCGAACGCTTTCCCCGGCTATCACTTGCCGGCGAGCCGGAGTACAACGCCGGGATGGGCATTCACGGCCTGCGCCGCCTACCCGTGACGCTCGGCGCTTAGCCGCAGGCGGGCACACCCTTATAAGCCAGCACGCGGTGCACCGATGCGTTGATGGCGTCGGGATTCAATTCACCAGCGTTGTAGGCCGATTCGAGACGGTCGAGGACGGCACCCACCTTCTCCGTGCTCACCCACAGCGCCCAGTCGACTCCCGCCTTGAGGGACTTGAGCACTGCCTCCTCGATCGGGAATCTGTCGGTGATAGCGGCCATGGAAGACAGGTCGTCGGTGAAGATCACGCCGTCATACGCGGGCGCTCCGTAGCCAGTTCCCTTGCGCAGCAGGTCTACTGCGGCGGGGCTCAAGCTGGCCGGGTCATCTCCGGTGAGTCCGGGCACCTGCATGTGACCGATCATCACGGCTGCGCCACTGGTCACCAGTGAGCGGTACGGCACCAGGTCGTTGTCCTGCAACTGCTCCAGCGGCGGAGTCACCACACCGTTGGTGTGCGAGTCACCCGAGGCGTGGCCATGGCCCGGGAAGTGCTTGACCACCGTCCGCACGCCGCCGGCCTGGTATCCGCGCACGGCAGCCTCGGCGTACTCGGTGACCTTTTGCGGGTCACCGCTGAACGAGCGGTCCCCGATGGCGCCATCGGGGTCGCCGTCGGTCACGTCAGCGTCGGGTGCGAAATCGACGGTGATTCCCAGGTCCTTCATCTTCTGGCCGCGTTCCTCGCTGAGCGCTTGCACCTGCTCGGGTGTCTGCGTCGCGGCCAGCTCACGAGCGGATGCCGCGGGACCGATGATGTCCTTCAACCGCGATACCCGGCCGCCTTCCTCGTCGATGCTCACCGCGGCGGGGATCGGACCGGCGGTGGTGATGTCGTGCAGCGAGCCGTCGGTCAGCATTTCCTTCTTGGTCCAGCTGCCGACGAAGATGCCGCCGACGTGGTGGTCACGCACCAGCGCGCGAGCGTCATCGGCGTCCTTGATACCCACCATGAGCAGCTGCGCCAGCTTGTCGCGGGTACTCAAGCAGGCCAGATCGCCGGCGGGCGCGGCCGTGGCGGGCGTCTTCGGTGAGGGTGTCGCCGACTCCTTCGCGGGCTCGGAGGTGTTGCCACTGCAGGCGGTGAGCGCCGCGATGACCAGACCTGTCAGTACTGTCCCTGCACGCATTCCCATGAGGCCATGGTGTCATGAACCGGTATTCGCACTCTCCGCCAGCTCATCTGAGGGTTCTCGGTGGAGCCAGCAGTCTTCACGTAAGTTGTATATACGTACGTATCCATACTTCTGCGTGAGCCACCTACCGAAGAGCCCCGAGAGGCTGCCCATGAGCACAGCAAGAACACCTGTCGTCTTTGTCCACGGCCTCTGGCTGCACTCGACGAGCTGGGAGCTCTGGGCCGATCGTTTCAGTGCGGCGGGATTCGATCCGATACTCGCCGAATGGCCCGGGGTGCCAGAGACTCTCACCGCCGCCCGACAGCAGCCGGAAGCGCAAGCGGGCGTCGGCCTGGCCGAGATATCCGCACATCACGCGGCCCTGATCAAGACCCTGCCGACCAAACCCGTCCTCGTCGGTCACTCAGTGGGCGGTTTCATCGTTCAGCACCTACTCGGCCAGGACCTCGGATCCGCGGCAGTCGCCATCTGCCCAGGGCAAATCAAAGGTGTGAAAGCAATCGGACCGGCACAGGCCCGATCGACCATCGCCTTCCTGAGTGACCCGCGGAACCTGCATCGCGCGGTGTCACTCAACCAGAAACAGTTCCGGTACGCGTTCGCCAACGCGGTGTCTCAGGAAGAGTCTGACTCACTATTCGACCGTTGGACGATTCCGAGCCCCGCACGGCCACTGTTCCAGCTCGCGCTCGGCAACTTCACGCCGAATTCCGCTGCAGCCGTCAACACACGGAACAACCAGCGCGGACCGCTGCTGCTGATGTCCGGGAAACTGGACCATACCGTCCCCGATGTCCTGACACGCTCCACGTTCAAGCAGTACCGGAAATCGAGCGCCGATACGGAGTACCTCCCATACGCCGATCGCGGGCATTCACTCAGCGTGGACAGTGGAGCATCACAGCTCATCGATGACGCACTTGGCTGGCTGAACCGTAAGGGCATCGCCTAAGCCACCAGTGACGTCATGCGTCATGACCCGGCGGCCAGCCGAGCCAGCCGGTCACCGAGGTACTTGCGAAACACGTCATTATCGTTGAACTCCAGGGCTTTTCGATACGCGGCGGCCGCTTCGGCGTCGCGGTTAAGTCTCATCAACAGTTCGGCGCGCGCGGCATGCAGCGGGTAGTACCCGGCAAGGTCTTCGCGCAACGGCTCCATGGCGTCCAGCCCGGCCTGGGCACCATCACGTTCGGCGATGGCCACCGCGCGATTGAGAGCCACGACAGTGGTGGGAGTGAACACCATCAGCTGGTCGTACAGGGTCACGATCTGTCCCCAGTCGGTGAGCGCCGCCGAGGGTGCGTCGTCATGAACGGCATTGATGGCCGCCTGGATCTGATACGGACCCGGCGCGTTACGCCGCAGGCAGCGGCGCACCAATTCAAGTCCCTCCGTGATCATCGGGCCGTTCCACCGGGTGCGGTCCTGATCGGCGAGCAGTACCAGCGCTCCGCCGTCATCGGTGCGGGCGGGACGGCGCGCCTCGATCAACAAGAGCAGCGCTAGCAGACCGAGCACCTCGGGTTCGTCGCGCGTCAGCTCCGCGAGCACCCGTGTCAGTCGGACGGCCTCGGCGGACAGGTCCGTCCGTGTCAGCGAGGCACCCGAGGAGGCCGCATAGCCCTCGTTGCAGACCAGGTAGAGCGCGGCCAGCACCGACGACAGCCGGTCCGGCAGATCATGATCCCCGGGAACTCGGTACGGAATGCCCGTCGAGGCGATCTTCTTCTTGGCGCGCGTGATCCGCGCGGCCATGGTCGATTCGGAGACCAGATACGCGTTGGCGATCTCGGGCGTGGTGAGGCCGCCGAGCAGTCGCAGTGTCAGCGCGACCTGTGCTTCGGGGGACAGCGCCGGATGGCAGCAGGTGAAGATGAGGCGCAGGCGATCATCCTGCACCGGCCCCACCTCCTGTGGATCCGGTGGCTCCCCTTCGAGAACCATTGCCTCCTGGGATAGTTCATCGCGCCGCTGGTCGCGCCGCAGTTTATCGATGCCGCGGTTGCGTGCCGTCGTGGTGATCCACGCCCCGGGGTTGGGCGGGATGCCGTCGAGAGGCCATTTCGCGAGGGCCACCTCGAACGCCTCCTGCACGGCGTCTTCGGCGATGTCGATGCTGCCGAAGTAGCGGATCAACGTCGCCACGGTGTGGCCGTACTCCTCGCGGAAGATACTGCCGATGTCATCATGCACCACGGTTCAATGGTGCCTAATCGTCTCTTAGGGACGTGGGTGCACAGGTCGAAAAGTTTCTCGGCCAACTTCATCAGGGCCTCAACACCGAAGACCTACAACGAGACCCTGCCTTCCCAACCGACCTGGCCGAGAAAAAACTCGCCGGATAGCTTGGTGATCTTCCGGAGAGGTTCCATGGACCAGCGGATTCCGTCCACGTCATACACGTGGGATGTGCGACAGGCCGCCCCTCGCGAACCGGAATATCGCGCCAACAGTGGCGTCTTTGGAGATCGCTTGTTGTTGCTCACCCAATACCGCGCGCCCACCTGGCAAATGGTGTGGGGTGAGGTCGGAATAGTGGCTGATGAGGTTGAACGCCGCATCGGTGCAGGCGCTGTCGGTTGTCGGCGGTGCTCAGGGCCTGCCGCACTCTCGACACTGGGATTTCGGAGTGCCTACGTAGCACCACTAGGTAGAGCTCCAACTTGTTCGGAAAATGTTGGTAAAGAAGAGGTTTGCCACCGCGCTTGGGTGCGGCGGGCCGCGATCCGTCGGCGGAACCTGATGCCGGCACAGGGCCCCGACCTCCGGCTTCGTCATGACAGCCTCTCGGCGACGTGAATTAGTCACTCCACCAACATAATTAGGCATTCAGCCGACAGTCATGCCTGCCAAAAAATATGCGCGCACACCACGAAGCACCGTGGAGAGCAGCGATCAAGATACACAATTGGACGAACGCGGCAGCGCTGGCAATCCCGCTGGGCACAGTACGGCTCGGCGGGTGGAAACTCTGACGATAGGCGCGCTGTCCACCAGGTCCACGAGCACGTCGAAGTGACGGCTGAATGCCGTGGCCGCTTCGATGGGTTCAAGGCCCGCCCGGCCGGGCGCTGACTCTTGTCGGATTCCTCACTGCGGGAAGGCTTGTAGAAGTCACTCGGATATTCCCGGAGGCGGAGGCGGAAGGTTGGCTGACTCCGCAGCGAAGCGCGGAGTCCGTCTCTCCTGGAAGGCCACGACGCCCTCCTGGTGATCAGGGGTCTGCGCCGCCAGACCCTGATAGAAGGCTTCCAAGTCCAGGATGCTCTCTAAGCTGCGATGCTCGGCGGTGCGCAGGAGCCGCTTGGTCAGCGCCATCGCCGCAGCCGGGCCGGCGCCCAAGTCGTGCGCCCAGGCGGTCGCCTCCGCACGCACTTGCGTTACCGCCACGATGCGATTGACCAGTCCCAGATTTTGTGCCTCAGGCGCGCTGATCTGGCGTCCACTCAGCGCCATCTCGTAGGCGCGACTACGACCGACCGCGCGCACCAGCGCGGTGGACGCGCCCGAATCCGGAACAAGTCCGACCTTGCCGAAGCCACACGATAAGTAGGCGGTGTCGGCCATTACCTGTAGATCACACGCCAACGCCAAACCCATGCCCGCACCGACAGCAGGGCCGTTGACCCCCGCGATGACGGGTTTGTCCATTCGCGCGATTGCCCGAACCACAGGGTTGTAGGTGTCGCGGACAACGGCGAAGATATCCGGATCCTCGTCCGGTGCGGCGAGGTCGTGGCCGACACAGAATCCACGGCCCTCCCCGATAAGGACGACGGCCCGGACATGTGGAGCGTCGGCGGCGCAGCGTAGTGCGGCGATTAGATCCTGCCGGGTGGCGGGATCTAACGCGTTGAGCCGGACGGGGCGATTGATCGCGATTACCGCGACAGCGTCCTGCCGTTCGTAGAGGACGTTGGCGGTCACTGAATACCCGCAGCCGGATGGATGGCGCTGGATTCGGTCTCCGGCAGGGAGTAGCCGCGGGCGGCATAGTCGAATCCGTCGAGTTCGCTGGGCTCGTGGCGCTGCCGGTAATAGGCGCGGACCTCGGCTATCCGGCCGTCCCGGAATCGGTATAGCTCGGCTCCCCGCGTCGCGACGCGAGCGCCCGTCTTTTTCGAGGTCCAGTACAGCGTCCACTCGATCACGGCCTCGTCACCCGAGCCAAGGTAATGATCCACTACCCAGCGGCCAGAGTAGGACATCTGCATATCGCAGAACGCTTCCGCGACGGCGCGTGCCCCATACCGCGCCGCCGAGCCCGGGTTGGGTGCAAGAAAGTAGTGCGTTATCGCCGGATCGAAGACCGCCACCAGCGCATCGATGTCGGCGGCATTGCATGCGTTGTAGTACCGGATCACGAGGTCCCGGTAATGGTTATCGCTCAACGTCGTTCCTCATCATCAGATTCCCCAGCAGGCGGCGGCGTGGATGGTTGTGTTGTTGGCCCGAAAGCTCGGCGCGCTGTGTCTGTAGCCAGTCCGCGGGCCCACGCGACGTCGTCTGTCTCTGTGAAGACACCGAGTGAGCGCGCCCCCCGGTAGGCGCGGAATTGTATTTTGGTGGTGCGGATGGCGAATTCTGGTTTGTCGGCCAGGCGGCCGGCGAGTTCGTCAATCTCAGCGTCGAGCGCGTCCCCGGGCACGACCCGGTGTAGCAGTGACAGGTGCTCTGCGCGTTCTGGAGTGATTTCATCGCCGAGCATCACTAATTCACGGGCCCGGGCGGCGCCCACTTCCTCTATGAGGCGAGGCAGAACAGCCCAGGCCAACGGCATGCCGAGATCGACTTCGGGAAGACGCAGCCGAGCGGCAAGCGATCCGATCCGAAAATCGCAGGCCAGCGCTATCGCTGCGCCACCGCCGATTGCAGGTCCATGGACGCGCGCGATGGTTATCGCGTCACAGTCGAGGATTGCTTCGACGGCCCGCCGGCCGATTTGCGACGCCCAGTGTCGCGCCCGCTCGGAATCGCCGCCTAACCCGGGCGGTGATCGTCGATCGGCGCCGGCGCAGAACGCCGAACCACGGCCGCCGAGGACCACGACCCGAACATCGAACTGTTTCTGAACCGACGTGAACAGGGCAGTGATCGCCTCCAGCATCGAGTCATCAAGGGCGTTGCGCATGTTTGGACGATTCAGCCAGGCGTAGAGCACTTGCCCGCGCTTGTCGGTGACAAGCAAGTTCTCGTGTCCATCCACGATGCGAAACCTCCAAAACGGACTCCATAGTCCGTAATTGACGGACCAGTCCGTCGACAATAGATTGTTTGCATGTCGAAATACAAGACGGCAAAGGTCAGGCCTGAACGTATCCGCGACGACGTCCGGGAACGGGAATTGATATAACGGCATCCCCGACGGCTCGGCACCGGAAGTCTCCGCCCTGCTGGCCCACCGCCGTGCCGAACAAAGCAAACCTGGCTCGCGGACCGACGGCGCACGCCTTGCGCTCGTTATCGAGGGAGGAGGCTCGCGCGGCACCTACTCCAGCGGCATGGTGGTGGCGTTGGAGGAAATGGGGCTGTCGGAATGCTTCGACGCGGTTTATGGATCGTCGGCTGGCGCTCTCAACGGTGCGTGGCTGCTGTGTGGCGGTGCCCGGCAGGCCATGCGATCGTGGTTAGACCCTTCGGTTATGAAATCGGTTATTAGTCCGCTGCGTTTTCTGTGGGGCCGCCCCATCATTGACACCGACCATCTCGTGAACCACGTCTATCAGCACGTCGTGCCCATGGATTTCGAGGCGATCTTGGCAGCACCTATTTCGTTTCATCCCCTGGCCACCGATGCAGATACCGGCGAATCCACCGATCTGCATCCCTAACTCGCCGACGGTGCCGCGGTGCGGACGGCGTTGCGTGCCAGCACCTGTTTGCCGTTGCTGGCGGGACGTCCTGTGAGCTTGGGCGCACGCAGATTTGTAGATGCGGGTGTCGCGGAAGCAGTGCCTGCGAGGACTGCGCTCAGCGATGGCGCCACTCACATCGTTGCGTTGCGGACCCGCCAGTTGTTCGAGGTGCCCACACCATCGTCGGGAATCGAGCGGCGCCTCGTTTCTCGCTACCTCACGCGGCACGCGCCGGGCGCTCTGCTGCCGTGGCAGCGGCGCCTTGAGCTCCACGCCAATGAGCAGAGGATGCTCGCCGAACACCCCCATACGCTGCAAATCGCACCTGCGGAGGAAAGTCCGATAATCGGCCGCATCGAACGTGATCCTGCAGCGCTGGGTGACGCACTCGAAGTGGGCCGCAGCGCTGTCTATGCAGCGTTGAGCTAACCAAGCGGAAAATCAGATAGAGACGGCCGGTTGCTTGGAAATCGCTCAGAAGCCGCCAGCAACCTGGAGGACAACACGCCCGGTTGAGCGGCCGCTGCGAATTTCGTCAAGGATGGCTTCGACATCTCGGATCGGCGCATCACGGGACAGCGCAGCCAGATGCCGCGGAAACATGTCCGCTTCCAAGAGCGCCCAGAGTTCACGGCGCTCTGCGATGTCCAGCTGAACAGAGTCGATTCCCAGCAGTGCAACGCCACGCAGGATGAACGGCATCACCGTCGTCGGGATTGCGGCGCCTCCGGTGAGGCCACTTGCCGCGACGGCTCCGCCATAGTTGACGGTGCTCAACACCTCGGCCAGCGTCTTTCCACCGACGCAATCCACGGCAGCAGCCCACTGTTGCTTGCCGAGCGGCCGGATCTTTGCGTCGGGATCCTCAGGGATCCGGCCGATGACGGACGTCGCGCCGAGCGTTCTCAACAGTGCGGCGGCCTCGGGTTTTCCAGTGGAGGCAACGACCTCGAAGCCTGCGGCCGCAAGGAGATCGACGCTGACGGAACCCACTCCCCCGCTGGCTCCGGTGACAAGCACTGGCCCGTCCGGGGGTTTTATCCCCCATCTCTGCAGCGCGTTGACACTTAGCGCCGCGGTAAAGCCCGCAGTTCCGATTGCCGCGGCATCATGAGTGGAGATTGATGCCAACCGGACTACCCACTCTGCAGGTACCCGGGCCAGCTCGGCGTAGCCGCCATCGCGCGCCGTGCCGATTTCATAGCCGTGCGCGAGCACCCGCTCTCCGACAGCGAACTCCGCACTCTCGGAAGCCACCACAACCCCGGCAAGATCGATTCCCGGGATGATGGGGTACTCGCGCACAACCCCACTCCGGGCAGTCACTGCGAGGGCATCCTTGAAATTGACGCCCGAGTACTCAACATTGATCGTCACCTCCCCTGCAGGTAGGCGATCGCTAACGGTCTCCTGGGACAGAACGATGCCCCCGTCGCGCTCCTGCGCAACCATTGCCCGGAACTTACCCATCGCATACTTGCCTTTCGTCACGTTGCATGCCGTGCCCCCCGACTCCCCATCCAACAGTCGTTTAGAGCGCCGCGTGGCGGACGATGAAATCGACCACTGTATTGGAGTAATGGCGCCGCAGCTCCACATCATCGGGATGCCGCGCGATCATCCACGCACCACTGACCCCCATGCCAAGAACCGCGGTACTCGCAGCCTCTATATCCAGGTCAGCGCGGAAAAATCCCCGCTCGATACCAGTCCGGTAGTACTTCTGAAATAACTGCTGCACCTGGTCTGCAATCCCGAAAACCACGGCCGCAGCCTCGTCATCGATTGCCGGCAGTTCCCGGACCAGAAACTTCAAAGACTCGCTCTCGACGGCAAAAGTCTCAAACAATCGCGTCGCGATATCGTCCGCACGCAACCGATACTCCGACAGGTTGCCGATCATCGCGGGCGCATTCTCGTCCTCAAATGTCGACTGCAACCGGCTCACCGCACGGGCCACAACGCTATCCAGTATTTCGCGTTTGTCCTTAAAGTGGCGATAAAGGGTGCCCTGTCCGACGCCAGCACGTTCGGCGATATCGGACAAGCGCGTGGCATGGTAGCCACGCTCGACAAACACTTCCGCCGCCGCTTGCACGATCTCATGTCTTGTCTCTGCAAGCCGCCGCTCCGCCCGACTCACGGCTGACATAACCGACAACCTATAACGGACGGACGCGTCCGTCAATTTGTATTGGCCGCAGCGGCTCTACGAGCCCAATCTTGACGGCGTCATTACCTACGGGCCTTGAGACTCACAGCGAGCTCGCGCGGCGACAAACGGTGTTCCCCCGCCTACAGCCGGTCACTAGCGCTGTCACGGTCCTTTCTGCAGACGCCACGAACAGACCGTGCGGAAATCGACAGCGCGCCACAATTGACCCATGGCCTACGACGAAGACCTGGTTGAGCGCATCCGTGAGGTGATCGCCACCACCAGGGGCGTCACCGAGAAACGGATGTTTGGCGGGCTGGCATTTTTGGTCAACGGTCACATGACGGTCGCCGCGAAACGCGGTGACGGTCTGCTGGCCCGTTGCGATCCTCAGGACACCGAAGCGCTGGTCGCCAAGGCACATGCGCGCCGGATGGTGATGGGTGGGCGCGAGATGGATGGCTGGCTGAGCGTCGATGCCGAGGGCGTGCGCACCAAGCGGCAGCTGGAACCGTGGGTGAAACGCGCGCTGGCCTACGCCGGCTCGCTGCCACCCAAGTAGCCCGCGCCGAGTGTGAAGTTACTGCGGGAAATCACCGGAATTTCCTCAACAACTTCACGCTCGACGAAAAGACTTGACACTTAACCCCCGCGCAGCACCATCAGCTTCTGCATATCGGCCAGCCCCTGCTCCTGGGCCTGCCCCAAGAATGTGGGCAGCGGCGCCTGCACCTCGGGCAGCACCTCGTGGTCGATGAGCGCCTGCAGCTCGGCTTCCTTGCCACCGCGCCCCGCTTGATTCTCGATTTCCTGCTGGCCGGAAGGCGTTGAATAGTCGTAGAACTCGCGATCCGATGGCCGTGCGGTGTCGATCTGCATGCCGCCGGGTTTCCAGTACGAGTAGTTGGCCAGCTTGGCCTCGGCCGTACGCACCGCGACGATGTGACTCGGCGCGGAGGTCGGGATCTCGGTGGGCGCGTTCTCGCCCATCACCGCCCGGATACGGGGATCCTTGAGCAGGGTCGCCATCTCCTCCACCGACATGTCATCGGTGACGTGGGCGATCCACTTACGCCCTGCCACATTGTTTTTCGCGATATCGAAAATATCGGCGCGCGCCGCCAGATACGAGAAACGCGGATCCGAACGCCACCCGTTGCCGCCGGATCCGATGGTGAGCAGCAGGGGTGCCAGGTCAACGCTGGAGGTGAGCTGGGTCCGCGTCTCACCCGGTTTCGGGGTGAGCACACCATGCGGATCGCGGATGTACAGCGGAACCCGGATGGCTTCCTCGTATGCCGTCGCTCCCTTGCCGCGCAACCCATGTGAACCCGCGTACTCCCCGTGATCGGAGGTGAAGATGACGACGGTGTTGCCGTCGATCTCCGGGCGTGACGCCAACGTGTCGAGCATCCGACCGATCTGCGCATCCACCTGTTGTTGCAGCCACAAATACATGTCCAGGCAGCGGGCCCATTGGCGGGCCATGTCCGGGCCCGAGTAGGTGACCGCGCCCGTCATGATCGGCGACATGAAGTTGGCGTAGTCGATCTGCAACTGCGGTTTGCGGCGCTGCCGCAGCTCATCGGGAGTCTGGAAGTTGACAGGCACCCCATCAAACCAGTGCGGAACATCTTCGGGCAGAGGATTTTTCGGCCACCAGCAGATGTCGTGTGGATTCACCAGCGAGACGGTGCTGCACCATGGCCCCTTGCCCGCCTCCGCGTCGAACCATCCCGCGAACTGGTCGACGATCCCTGGGTCCTTCCGCAGCCCCTGATTCGGCATGCCGTTCGGCGAGGGGAAGGTTCCACCCGAGAAACCGTGAGCATCAAGACCTTCAGGGTTGTTGTCGCTCCAGTCACCCAGATGCCATTTACCCCACCACCACGTCCGGTATCCCTGCTGACGCAGCATGGTGCCCCAAGTGGGGAACTGCGGAGCCAGGCTCGATTCGCTCGGACCCTCCCCGGTGTACAGACATCCAGTCTGGTGCGAATACAGCCCGGTCGTCATGGCGCCCCGTGACGGGGTGCACATGTTCGACGCGGTGTAGTGCGACCCGAAAGTGACACTATCCCTTTGTAATCGACTGAGGTTCGGCAAGAGGTTGGTGAGTTTTTGGATGTCGGGGAACCACTGCGGGGCCCTCATCTGATCCACCACGATCACCAAGATGTTCGGCTTGTTTCCGTCGGATGCCGACGAATCGCCGCGCCCCGGTGTGCGGATCAGCTCATACCCCCCGAATCCGACGGCGGCGGCACCAGCCGCGATCGCCCCGGTCGCAAGCACGGTCCTGCGGTTGAGCTCAGCCATGGATCCAACGTAACCGCAATTCGGCGGCAATGAACTCTGACGAGCTCAGTTGGTTGTGGGTATGCCCGTTACGGTCGTGCCGGAGCAGGCGCGGCAGGAGCCGGTGACGCCCCGGGCGATGGCGCCAGCGGTGCCTGTCCTGGTGTTGGCATCGGTGGCGGGGCGCCCACCGGAGGTGCTGGCGGCGTGGCGGGTGCCGGTGCCGGCCCCTCGGAGGCCACGGGCTGCGTGCCCATGATCTCGATCTCGCTCACCGACACCAATCCATTGAAGGCGTCCTGACGCTGCCCGCTCTTATTCACGATCGATACGCCGGGTTCGGTGGCTTCGATGACCATGGTCACCGAATCGGTCACCACATTCACCTTGATACTTGCCAGCGCACGGCTCACCGGTACCTGCTGCTTGACCGAACTACCGTCGCTGAATTCCCAACGCACCCTGGTGATCTTGCGGTTTTGAGCGAAGCGGTCCGAGCCGTCGATGTCGGTCTTGGCGTATCCCGGAATCAGACCAACCGAGGTGACGAGCATCGGGTGATCGAACTTGGCGGTGATCGACTGGCCGTCCTGTTCCTTCCACTGGCAACGCCACGCGGTCAGCGGATCGTTGTCAAAGGCCTTGGCGGGGTCGTAGACATACTTCGCCCCATTGCTATCGGTGCCGTCCTCGGCCTGAACGCAATTGGTAGACACGTCCACCGGCTTGATCGGGCTCGCCGCCACCGGTGGTGGTGCGGTGGTGGTGGCCACGGCGCTGCTGGGGGTCTTCGCGTCATTCGGCGGGAGCATCCCATGCGTCTGCGGGGTGGTTCCGTCGCCATGCACCGCCATATACCCGACGTATCCGAGCCCGACGATCACGAGCACACCGGCCAGCATCGCGAAGGCCATGATCACCCCGCGGTGCGACCGCGCGTTGGGATCCCGCCACGGATCCGAGAACTGCACCTGGGCGGCCAGGCTAGGCGGGCACGCGGGCAGCTGCGCCAGGGCCTCACGCAGATCGGGCCGCGCCTGCCACAGTCGCAATAGCTGATCCTGCGGTAGCGCCGGATTATGCGCGGCGGCGAACTCCGCGTCGTAGTCCGGCGCCGGTCCGTAGTTGTATGGACCGGTCATGGGCGGCCATTATTCCGCACGGATGGGCACGAGTAGCCACACCCGGCCGCTCGCCATGCCGGTCTATTCACGGTTCAACATATTCCTCGGTCATCCGAACTGGCCCGCTGCCCAACCCCCACCTCGCCCGCGAGGTCCAGCTGATGGTCGCACTATCGCGACGGCTTGTCCGCCGGAGAATTGTTGCTGATTGAGAACGTGCTAGTTTGGCCGCTGTATCTGCATGACCTAGAGGAGCTCCGATGACCAGATTTGTGGTGCCGGCCGCCGCGAGCGTGCTGATCGGGCTGCTGCTGGGTGCCGCCGCGGTCTTCGGCCTGACGCTCTCGGTCGAGCAGGACAAGAAGCCGGTCGTCACCGGCATCGATCCGTCGACGGCAATCCTCAACCGACCCGATTACGGCAACCGGAGCTGACATCTCGCGGCTCCCGACCGCGCCGCGCCGCCTTTCCTGACCCGTGACGCACCGCCTCGACTCTTCACCGCTGCGCCGGCGGTGGCTCGCGGTTGCCTCGGCACTCGCCCTGCTGCTGACCTTCTCTCAATCACCCGGGCAGATTTCTCCGGATACCAAGCTGGATCTGGCGATCAATCCGCTGCGCTTCGCCGCGCGTGCGCTCAACCTCTGGAGCAGTGACCTGCCATTCGGGCAGGCGCAGAATCAGGCCTACGGATACCTCTTTCCCCACGGTGCCTTCTTCTCGCTGGGCCATCTTCTCGGGGTGCCCGCCTGGGTGACCCAGCGGCTGTGGTGGGCGTTGCTCGTGGTGGCCGGCTTCTGGGGCGTCATCCGCGTTGCCGAGGCGTTGGGTATCGGTACCCGCGGCTCCCGGATCTTCGCGGCAATCGCGTTCGCGCTGTCTCCCCGGGTGCTGACGACTCTTGGCGCCATCTCCTCGGAAACGCTGCCGATGATGCTGGCCCCGTGGGTGCTGTTGCCGATCATTCTGACGTTCCAGGGCCGCATGTCGCCGCGCCGCGCGGCGGCGTCATCGGCGGTGGCGGTTGCCTTGATGGGTGCGGTCAACGCCGTGGCCACCGCCCTCGCGTGCGGAGTTGCCGTCATCTGGTGGCTGGCTCACCGGCCCAACCGGACGTGGTGGCGCTTCACCGCGTGGTGGATTCCCTGCCTGGCGCTGGCCACCAGCTGGTGGATTGCGGCCCTGCTCATCTTCGGCAAGATCAGCCCAAAGTTCCTCGACTTCATCGAATCCTCCGGCGTCACCACCCAATGGACCTCGCTGACCGAGGTGTTGCGCGGAACCGACAGTTGGACACCGTTCGTGGCCCCGACGGCGACGGCGGGTTCCTCGCTGGTCACCCAGTCGGCCATGGTCATCGCGACCACGATGATCGCCACCGCCGGCATGGCGGGGCTGGCCATGCGGGGCATGCCGGCGCGCGGGCGACTTGTCGCCATACTTCTGGTCGGCTTGGTGCTCCTGACGGCCGGGTACACCGGCGCACTCGGATCACCGGTGGGCCAACAGATTCAGTTCTTCTTGGACGACGGCGGCACCCCGTTGCGTAATGTGCACAAGCTGGAGCCGTTGATCCGTCTGCCGTTGATTCTCGGCTTGGCGCACGCGTTGTCGCGGATCCCACTGCCCGCCAGCATGCCTGTGCGGGAATGGCTTTCGGCATTGGCACGACCGGAACGCAATCGGGCCGTCGCCTTCTCGATCGCACTGTTCGTGGCGCTCGCCGCCAGCACATCGCTCGCGTGGACGGGCCGGCTGGTACCCCGCGGCGGCTTCGATGCGATCCCCGAATACTGGAGCGATGCGGCGCACTGGCTGGCCGATCACGACGACGGCGGGCGGGCGCTCGTGGTGCCGGGCGCTCCGTTCGCCATCCAAACCTGGGGTCTCACCCGCGACGAGCCGCTGCAAGCATTGGGACAAACCCCTTGGGGAGTACGTGATTCCATCCCCCTGACACCTCCGGAAACCATCCGGGCCATCGATTCCGTGCAGCAACTGTTCGCCGCGGGCCGCCCCTCGGACGGACTGGCCGACACTTTGGCACAGCAGGGCATCTCCTACCTGGTGGTGCGCAATGATCTGGATCCCGACACCTCGCGTTCGGCACGGCCGATCCTGGTGCACCACACCATCGAGGCGTCTCCGGGGCTAACCAAGGTGGCACAGTTCGGCGACCCCGTCGGGGCCGGAACGCTGGAGGGCTTTGTCGCGGACAGCGACCTGCGGCCTCAGTATCCCGCGGTCGAGATCTACGCAGTGGGTCCGCAAAAGCACAACGGCGACCCGTATTTCGCGGATATCGACAGCATGCCCCGGGTGGCGGGCGGGCCCGAGGCCCTGCTGCGGCTGGGCGAGCGGCGCCGCCAGCTGAACGAACAGCCGCTGGGCCCGTCTCTGTTGGCCACCGACGCCGCTCAAGCCGGTCTGCGCCCCGGACCCGCGATGGTCACGGACACTCCGCTGGCTCGCGAGACCGACTACGGGCGGGTAGACGATCATTCTTCGGCTATCCGCGCGCCCGGCGACAAACGCCGTACCTTCAATAGAGTCCCCGACTACCCGGCCACCGGTGTTCCTCTCGTCAACGGAAGTTGGACGGGCGGAACCATCACCGCTTCCAGCTCCGCATCGGATTCCACCGCCCTGCCCAATGTGGCACCGGGCACCAGCACGGCCGCCGCGATCGACCGTGACAGCGGGACAAGCTGGGTCAGCAGCTCCCTGGAAGCTGCTCTTGGGCAATGGATTCGAGTAGATCTGGATCGGCCGATCACCAATGCGATTCTCACCGTCACGCCGAGCGCGACCGCCCTGGGCGCGCAGGTGCGGCGGCTGGAGGTCGAGACCGACAACGGTACGACGTCGGTGCGATTCGACGAGCCAGGCAAACCCCTGGACATCGCGCTACGGCCCGGGGAAACCAACTGGGTCAAGGTAACCGCAACCGGAACCGACGACGGCACCTCCGGCGTACAGTTCGGGGTGACCGAATTGTCGCTGACTCAATACGATGCCGCCGGATTCGCCCACTCCGTCGATCTGCGCCATAGCGCGACGATCCCCGCGCCCCCGGCCGGCGACAACCCGCTCGGCTGGGATTTGGGCTCCTCGCTGGAGGGCCGATCCGGTTGCGCCCCTTCCCCACAACGCTTGCGGTGTGCGGCGACGCTGTCCCTGGCACCCGAAGAGCCCGGCACATTCATCCGAACATTGACAGTTCCCCAACCTATTTCGCTGACGCCGAAGTTGTGGGTACGGGCACGTCCGGGTCCGCAGCTGCGCGATTTGATCCAACAACCGGGCACCACCGTCGCGACCGGAGACTCTGACGTGATCGATCCCCGGGGCTCGTCGTACGCGGCCACCGACGGCGATCCGGGCACGGTCTGGACGGCGCCGCAGGATTCGGTGCAACGCCAACATCTGCCATCCCTCGTCATCAAACTCCCCAAGCCCACCGCCGTCGGTGGAATTCGGTTGCGCCCCAGCCGTACCGAGGTGCCGGCGCACCCCAAGCAGGTGGCGATCAATCTTGGCGACGGTCCGCAAGTGCGGTCCATCGACACCAAGGCCGATGTCAGCGAGCTGGCCCTGCACCCATTCGTCACCGACACCATCACGCTCACCGTGACGGACTGGACCGACATCATCGACCGCACCGCATTGGGATTCGATCAACTCAAGCCGCCCGGACTCGCCGAGGTCATTGCACTGGACGCAGAGCACCGGCCCATCGCCCCGGCCGACGATGCTGCCAACAGCAAGCGCAGGATCACCATCGGATGCGATCGCGGACCGATACTCGCTCTGGCCGGACGCTTTGTGCCCATGTCCATCACGGCCACGGTGCGTGACCTGTTGGACGGCAAAGTCATTCAGGCGACGCCCTGCGACACCAATCCGATTGCCACCAGTTCCGGGGCGCAGGACGTGACCGTCAATCCGAGCCAGCAGTTCATCGTTGACGGGGTACAGCTGACCGCGCCCGGCACAACACCGGCCGCCGCGACGGCGACGATCGCCGCCAAGGGCACCTGGGGATCGGATCGGCGCGAGGTCACCGCCGAACCGGCATCGCACGACCGGATACTTGTGGTGCCCGAAAGCATCAACCCCGGATGGGTGGCACGCGATGCACAGGGGCACACGCTTGTCCCGGTACGCGTCAACGGATGGCAGCAGGGCTGGGTGCTTCCGGCCGGCGACAGCGGGAAGATCACGCTGACCTTCGGCCTCAACACCTGGTACCGGGCGGGGCTCTTCGGCGGGCTGGCACTGCTTCCGGTCCTCGCACTCTTGGCCCTGCTACCGGCGCGACGCAAAACCACGCCGCCTCACGTGGTTCCCTGGCGCTCAGGCCCGGCCACGGGTGTCGCGGTCTTGGCGGCTCTCACCGCGATCAGTGGCATCGCCGGGGCCGTGGTGGGCGTGACAGCCCTGGTATTCAAGGTGTGGACCGGTTGGCCGCTGCGCGCACTCACCGTCTCAGGCTCGTACATCGCGGGCGGTTCACTGCTACTGGCCGGCGCAGCTCTCTCACGGCATCCGTGGCGATCGGTGGGCGGCTACACCGGTCACTCAGGGTGGATTCAGCTGCTGGCGCTGATCTCGGTGGCCACCGTGGCCCTGGCCGCGGTCCGGCTCCCATCACGACGCTTCTGGAAACGGCGCAGTGCCTCTCGGGACGGGGATTCGACCAGCGCATAACTCACCGCCGCCATCGCGAAGCCGAAGATCAGCGTGAGGATCAGCACCGACGGGAAATGCCCACTGAACGGAAACCGTCCGATGACGGTGAAGACCATGTTCAGCGCGGCCAGGTGCCAGATGAACAGTCCATAGGACCAACGCCCCAGCGTCACCATGAGCGGGCTGCCCAACACCCGATGCGGGGTACCCGGGGCGTCCAAGGTCAGCGGCATGAGCAGCGCCCAGGCCAGCGTCGCTCCCATCGCGATCTTGACCGCGTACTGGTGCGGCGGCGCCTGGATCAACCCCTCCGGCCCCGCCAGCGGCGATGCCGCCACGGCGAACGCGATGAGGGCCACGACGGCCAGTACGACCCGGCGGCGAGCCAGGCGCAGCGTCCAGGCAGGCGGGGCCGCGCTCCATTCGGCCAGCAGCATCCCCGCGACGAACCATGAGAAGAAGGCGGGCGGCCACGTCAGCGGATTGATACCGGCGGGACTGTGAAACGGGATGAACGACCACCCCAAGCTGGCCACCCCGGCCGCCAGCAGCAGCGGGGCCCGCCATCGAACCGGCGCCCGCCGCATGATGAGCGCGATGACGGGTAGCGCGATGTAGAACGCGACCTCCACCGCCAGGCTCCACATCTGCGTCAGACCCGCCGTCAAAGTTAGCGGGATGTACAGCTGAGTGAGCGTCAGGTTGGCCAGCCAGACGATCCAACGGGCTCCTGCCGCATCCGGTAACAGCAACAGCACCACAAAGACGGCGGCCAGGTAGGCCGGGACGATGCGTACGAACCGCGACGCGAAGTAGCGCCCGGTACTCACAGGAGGCGGTCCCTGTGCCGCTGGCTGTGCGGCCAGCGCATGCGGTCGCCACAGCAGAAATCCCGATAGCGCGAAGAACACGGCCACCGCCAGGTCGAAGCGGCCCAGGATACGGCCGTCGACACCACCGTTATGGCCGGTCTGGAACGCGGTGTGGGTGACGACAACCCCCATCGCGGCGCAAGCGCGCATGCCCTCCAGTGCGGGTACAAAACCCCGCGCATGGACGGCAGAGACTGCCTGAGCCGACGGCCGCGCTGTGCTCACCCCGCCGAGGGTACGGTTCTGAGCCGATCCGACGACATTCGACCAGAACCAAGACCTGCGAACCGTACGATCGCCGAATGACCACCCAACGGCCGCGGCTGTTAGGGTCAGACAGATTTGCCCTGGGCATGCTGTGTCATCCGGCTGCCGCCGGAACCAGGGCTACCGCACGTTAAGGAGGGTTCGTCCACAGTGAACCGCGGGGTCATGATGCGTATCGCAGCGTGCGGGCTGCTGGGGCTCGGTTCGGCGCTCATTATCGCTGCACTGTTGCTCAGCACGTACACCAGCAACCGGCTTGCGAAGATTCCGCTCGACTGGGACGCCACATTGGTGAGCGAGGGCAAGGGCCGCGCGCTGGACCCGGTGTCGCTGTCCGGCCAGAAGTTCATTGCCGACCCGGACAAGCCGGTCATGCTGCAGGAGCAGATCACCACCGTCAGCCCCGCCGACGCCACCAAGGTCGGCCTGCAGGCGGGCATCACCATTCGGCGGACCGACAAGCAGGGCGATGCGGGGTTGGTCCTCGCCACCGTCGACACCGTCACCGTGGACCGGCACTCCGCCGAGGCGATCTCCAGCGATGACAACCCGGGCGGCAGTGTGCAGAAGCCGCGGGCCATCGAAGACGAGACACCGCCGACCACGATTGCGCTCAAGCACGAAGGGTTGAGCTACCGGTTCCCCTTCGACACCGAGAAGAAGACCTACCAGTACTTCGATGTGGTGGCACAGCGCGCCTTCGACGCCAACTACACCGGCGAAGAGGACGTCAACGGGCTCACCGCCTATCACTTCACCCAGAACGTCGGCTACGACGCCAACGGCAAGCTGGTGGAACCCGTCGCATATCCCTCGCTGTACGACAAGGACGAAGACTCCAAGGTGACGGCCCGCGCCCAGCAGTGGGGCGTGGAAGCCGAGCACGAGGACGAAGAGATCACCATGACCCGCTACTACGCGGCGCAGCGCGAGTTCTGGGTCGACCCGGTCAGCGGCATCATCGTCAAGAGCAAAGAGCATGCGCTGCACTACTACTCGCGTGACGCGCTCAAGCCCGAGGTCCCGATGGTGGACTACACCGTGCAGTCCAATGACGAGACCGTCGAGAAGCAGGTGAAGGCGGCCCGCGATACCCGCGACAGCCTCTCCATCTGGTCGAACATCCTGCCGATCACCTTCGCCGCACTCGGCGTGGTGGCGCTGGTCGGTGGCGGCCTACTGGGTTCGTTCAGCCTGCGGGCCGATTCCGCACTGATCGATCCCGGCCTGGACACCGTCGATCATGGCTTCTTCGGTCGTCGCGGGCCGGAGAAACCGCCCGCCAGCGAGGCCGACACCGATAAGTTCCCGTCGCCTCGAAACCACCTCTAGCCAGGACGTCTTGCGCCGCGCAGGCCTTATCACCCCGCTTTACGCACTGGTCTTGACGGCGGCTGTCACCGCACCACTGGCCGCCCCGGGCTACCTGCTGATCCGTGATGCCGTCTCCACACCGCGGTCATACCTGACCGATGCGGCACTCGGGGTCGGCGAAGCGGCTCCGCGCGCCGTCCCGCAGGACTTCTTCATCGCGGTCATGACAGTGCTTATCGACGGCGGAATCCTCGTCAAGATCCTTCTTGCGCTGGGCTTATGGCTCGCGGGGTGGGGCGCGGCGCGTCTTGCCGCCCACCTGGTTCCAACTGCCGGAATTCCTGGAGAGCTGGTGGCAGCCACCATCGCGATCTGGAATCCCTATGTGGCCGAACGTCTTTTGCAGGGGCACTGGAGTCTCCTGGTCGGCTACGGCTGCCTGCCGTGGATCGCGTTGACGGTTATCCGCCTGCGCACGGCGACGGGAATCGGCGCCTGGTGCCCGCTCGCGTTCTGGATCGCTGTGGCTGGATTGACCCCAACCGGAACGGTGCTGGCACTGATCGTCGGGGTTGCCGCGGCCACGGATCGGCGGTCACGACTTGGCGTGCTGTCGATCTCGGTACTGGCCGCGATGCCATGGCTCGTGGCTTCGGGGTTGGGAACGGTCGTGCCTGCCGGAGACGAGGCGGGAGTCCACGCCTTCGCCGCTCGGGCCGAACCAGGGCTGGGCACGCTCGGCAGCCTGGCCTCATTGGGGGGCATATGGAATGCCTCGGCGGTGCCCGCCTCGCGTACAACGCTGTTCGCCCTGGTGTTCTCGGCGGTGCTGCTCATCGTAGTGGCGGTGGGCGTAGTGGCGCTGTGGCGCATCCGTACGGCACTTGGGCTGCTCGGCATTGCCGTTGCGGCGGTGATCATTCCGGCACTGCTGGCGACGGGCTCGGGGTTGACGCTGACCACCTGGCTCATCACCGAGGTGCCGGGACTCGGCATCCTGCGCGACGGCCAGAAATGGTTGGCATTGGCAATGCCCGGGTACGCGGTAGCCGGCGCAGCTGCCGTCACTGTGGCGCGCGAACGTTCCTCGCAGTACCTGGCGGCCGGGCTGGCCTGCGCGGCAATGGTATTCACGCTGCCCGACCTGGCGTGGGGTGTCGGCGGCCGTGTTGCGCCGGTGACATATCCGGCCGGATGGACCGCCGTGGCAGCCCTCATCAATGCCGAGCCGCACCCGGTGGCAGTGTTGCCACCGGAGACCATGCGGCAGTATCCCTGGGGACCATCGTCCATACCGGTACTGGATCCATTCCCGCGCTGGATCCGCGCCGCGGCGGTGAGCAGCGGTGACCTGCGCGTCGACGGACACGATGTGCGTGGGGACGGCACCCGTGGGCGCCGCGTCGAGGAGCTGTTAGGCAACGGAGCCGCACCTGACGAGCTCGCGGCACAGGGCATCGGATGGGTCGTCGTACAGGCGAATACCCCAGGACAACAAGAGATTTCGTCGTCATCGCTGGCACCACTCGAGCCGGTCTACCGCGACGGCGACATTGCGCTCTACCGGGTGCCGGGCCCATGGGCCCCCATCGGGGCATCCTCCAGCCGTCGCGCCACGGTCATCGCGGCACACCTGATGTGGGTGGCTCTCCTCGCTGCGGGTGCGGTAGCAGCGGGCCGCCGCTACCAAAAGCGACACGCGGGGTCGGGGGGCACCCAAGATGCCAGCATCGCCGCGCCGGATTCGGACAACTGAGCCACATCTAGTGCAACCAAAAGCGGTTCGGCCACAGCCCAATCGCCCGGCATGAGGTGATCAGTCCACACGTTCCGAACCGGCGGCATCCGCAGAACGGCCACCGGCTTCTCACCGGGTCGGCACGTCCTCAGCCGATCTTGTCTCCCCTCGTACGCGGAAATGGCCCCAGCGCCGGTGAGGGACCAACACGACAATCGGAGCTCGTCCGCCTCATCGTCCGGCGCCTCCAGAGTGCGAAGCGGCGTGCTCGGCGGTTCCACACCGCCGCGAGTTCCCAGAAGAGCTCCGGGCATCGCGGCTTGTCGAGCGGCGTAATCAACCCCGCATCCCGAGGAGCCCCAACAATAATGGAGACAGAACTGGCGGCACGACCAATGTGCTGCGCGATGTTCCGCACCCCGAATCGGTGGCACGGATCCAGTAACAACATCGTCGCCACCTCGACCCCAACCTGACCCGCAAACGGATCCTGACGGCGTGTAGCTCGTCTGTCTCGTCCGGGCATCCGAACATCTGCGTTCACAAAGATGCCCGGGCCGCAGAGGTCCAACCATCCCCAGCCGCCTTGCCGAGCTCGCGGCGCGCACCCTCGGTAATGCGATCCCCACCACCACCGAGAGTCCCGCGCCCGTACCCGCGCGAAGGTCACGAATCTGGGATACGTCCCGCTCGGTGAGCAGCGAGACCCTCCGTGTCCGGACAGGTAGCCCTGCGTCCGCCAACATCAGGCAAAGCGCAACGTCTACCGGCACGGCCTTAAGACCAACCTACACCAGCGCGTCCATCAACAGCTCGGCTGCGTCGGCCCCCACGGGACATATGGTTTCGAGTGTTCGATGTTCGATCAATACCGAACATGTGGATGGATATGGCTACGCGGAGGTTGACACCGAGGCCGCCACGGCCGCGCCTGAGGTGAAGCTGTAGTCGTCCAGCTCAACCGCCCGCAATTGCCTCACGAACTGGGTGGCGAATCCCGGAAACATCGTGGTGTTCTTGCCGTCCGCGGTCAGGTACCAGCTCTGGCAGCCCGAATTCCACGTCGTCTTGCCCAGCCGCTGCTGAATATCGTCGTTGAACTGGTCCTGCCGGTCCTGGCGTACGTCCAAGGTCAACAGGTCCTTGTCCCGCACGATACCGATTGCCTGCACGATGTAGTCGATCTGCGCCTCCATATAAACCAGCGCGGAATTGTGCCCGGGTCCGGAATTGGGGCCGAATGTGAAAAACAGATTCGGGTAGCCCGCGACATTCACGCTCTTGTACGCGTAAGCGCCACCGGACCATTCGTCGGCGAGCTTCCTGCTGTCCCGCCCCGCGATCGGGAAGGGTGTTCCTGCCTTGCACACGTCGAATCCGGTGGCGAAGACGATGCAGTCCACATCGTGTTCGATGCCGTCGGCGGTACGAATTCCGTTGGGAGACAATGTAGCGATGGGCCACGTGATCAGCTTGCAGTTGTCCTTCTCGAGGGCAGCGTAGTAGTCGCTGGTCATCAGCATTCGCTTGCACCCCGCACGGAAATCTGGGGTCAACTGGCGACGGGTCCAGGGATCACTGATCTGCCGGCGCAGGTTCGCCTTGGCGATCGATTGGATGAGCGAGGTCACCGGGGTGTCCCAGACCATTCCCACCGCGGCGGCCTCGTGCGTCCAGTACCAGGCCTGCCGGGCCAGGCTCTGAACCGCCGGGTTGCTGCCGAAAATCCTTTGTGCCCAGGCGGGATGCTGGAAGTCCAAGCGCGGCAACACCCAACCGGGCGTCCGCTGAAAGACCTTGACCCGGGCGGCGGTCTTGACCAACTCCGGAATAATCTGCACGGCACTGGCTCCCGTGCCGATCACCGCGACATGCTTACCCTTCATGTCGTAGTCGTGGTCCCACCGAGCGCTGTGAATCTTGTGTCCGGTGTAGCTGTCTAGTCCCCGGATATCGGGCCAGCTGGCATTGGCCAGCGGTCCCGCCGCCATGACAGCGCACCGGCCGGTGAAGATCTCGCCGGAGGCAGTGTCCGCCGTCCAGATCCCGTTGCTCTCGTCGAATGTCAGCCCCGTGACGTTCACACCGAACTTGATGAAGCGCCGTAAATCGTGTTTATCCACCATGCGCTGGATGTACCGCAGGATTTCCGGACCACCCGAGTATGCCTTGGACCAGTCCGGATTCTGCTCGAAGGAATACGAGTACAACAGTGATGGGATATCGCACGCCGCGCCGGGGTAGGAGTTGTCGCGCCACGTTCCGCCGACGTCATCGCCCCGCTCGAGAATCGTGAAGTCGTCAATTCCCTGCTCCAGCAGGCGGATAGCGGTGCCCAGACCTGCGAAGCCCGCGCCGATAATCAGCACCTCACTCATCGCGACACCGGCTCATAGGTGAGTTCCTGGGACCAGGTCGGCGTCTTACCCAGCACCCGGATCGGGAACAGATCGATTGCCCTGCCCATGGATTCGGAGACGAACTGGAACGGCTGGGTCTGATTGATGGCGATTCGTGCGTGGTACTTGATGAGGTGATATGCGGGCAGCCGACGCGTGTTCTCGCTGCGCTCGCCAACGTTCTCGTACCTCTTGATCGCGTTGTACAGCTTCTCTTCCGAGAGACCCATCGCAGAGATATTGGTGACCATCCGGGTGAGCAGGGGCGAGTAGACCAGCAGCCCCAGCATCACCGACGGTTTGATAAAGGTGCCCACGGTTTCGACGATGAGCTGACGCATGGAACTGGCCCCCAGCATGTCCAAGACCTGGAAACCTACTGCGAGGTGACGCGACTCGTCGCTATTGATATGACGGAACACCTCATGGCACACCGGGTCGTCGACCTCGTCGAGCAGGAACTTGACGAGCGCGCCGTCCAGGGCGGTCTCCAAAGACGGGATCACAGTGCCCAGGGAGGCCAGCGACAGACTGTCGCTATAGCGATCGAGCCATTCGATGACCAGCCGAATATTCTTGTTGGGCACCGGCATTTCGCCCTCTTCGATCATCCCCCAGCGCCGCATCAGTGCCAATTCAGCGTTGGCATGCCGCTGTTCCTCGGCATGGAAGTAGGTGTAGATCTGCTTCAGATCCTCATCGGGCGCCTTCGTCGCCAGCGCGGCGAACCCTCGCGCGCCCACGTTCTCGATCCACACCAGATCGGACATGAATTCCTTGAGGGCCGGGCGCTGTTCATCGGTGACCTGCTCCGCACCCGGTGCGTCCCAGTCGATATCGGCCAGTGCCCACTGCTTGTCCTTGATGGTCGCAAGGATGCTGTCGAGTGCGATTGCCATCGTGTTTCCTTCCTGGTCAGTTTCCGCGCTGGCGGGAGAATCGTTCCGCGATGCCCAGCGCCTTGGTGTAGGTATCGGGGGCAAGGCGCTTGGCCTGCCACATGAATCGGGCATCGAGTTGCGGGAGCACGTAGAGCTGGCCCCGGTCGTGCGCGTCGAGGCAGCCGCGTGCCACCGAATCCGCAGAAACACCGGTCCATTTCATGGCGGTGGCCGCCAGCCTGGCGGCCGACTCCTCGATGATTCCGCTGTCGACGATGTTGGTCTTGACGAAGGTGGGGCACAGCACGGTAACGGCCACCCCGGTGCCGCTGAGTTCAGCGGCAAGGGTCTCGGAGAGCGCCAGCACCCCTGCCTTGCTGACGTTGTAGGCACCCATGCGCGGCGCGGCCGCGAAGCTCGCCGCCGAGGCCACGTTGACGATGCCGCCACGACCCAGCGCCCGCAGTCGAGGTGCGAACACGTGGGACCCGTGGATGACGCCCCACAAGTTCACCCCGAGTGTCTTCTGCCAATCCACGAGCGGGGCGGCACCGACAACCTGACCGCCCGCACCGATGCCCGCGTTATTGATCACCAGGTCGGCCGGTTTTCCGAACCACTCCTCGACGATATCGGCGAGCGCTTCTACTTCGTCGAACACCGACACATCGCAGGCCGCCTCGATCGCACGATCCCCGATCAGCGCGGCCGTCTCCTTCGCGCCGGGCAGGTCCACATCGGCACACACCACCCGTCCCCCGCGACGAGCCAGTTCCAGGGCGAATGCCCGGCCGATACCGCTGGCCGCGCCGGTCACCACCGCATCGGCTTTGCGGGTGCGGCGTTCGCCACGTCCGAACCCGAAAAGGCTCACCACCGGGCCACCACAGCACACTTTGGTGGCACCCGCCATAACTGACTGCACATGCCACCACTTTGACCTACCGTGCGCGGGACTGTCAACATGGGGCGATGGCGGCATCACCGGGTCTATGGGGCGGGCGTACCGCGGCCGAGCGGCGCGCCGGACGCCGCGAGCGGCTGGTCGCGGCCGCGCAGGAGATCTGGATCGAGCAGGGATGGGCCGCGGTCACCATGCGGGGCGTCTGCGCACGGACCTCACTGAACGACCGGTACTTCTACGAAGACTTCGGCGACCGCGAGGATCTGCTGGCCGCCGTCTGGGACGGCGTGCGCGAGGAGCTGATCGCACAAATCTCCGCCATCGTCGGAGAGGACCCGAACCGCCCTCCGCTGGACACTCTCCGCAAGACCATTGCCCTTGTGGTTCAACGTGTTTCCGCCGATCCCGGCTGGGCAGACATCATATTTGTCCGGCATGTCGGCAGCGCGGTGCTCGAGCAGCGGCGGACAGATCTCTTACATCAAGCCACCGCGGTCCTGATCGCCGCGGCCGAACCCTACCTGGTACCGAACGTCGATCGAACCGGGTTCCGAATGGACACTCTGGTGGGCATCGGCGGGTTCAGTGAACTGGTCAACGCCTGGCGCTCTGGACTTCTCGACGTGGGCGCCGACGAGCTGATCGAACACAGCACCCGGATCGGGGCCACACTCGCCTCCCGGTACCTCACGGCCGGCTGAGCGATCAGGCGGGAATCTCGACCTGCGGAGCCACGACCGGTTCGGCGCCGATGATCCCCGAAACCGGCACCCCGGCTACCGCCGCCTTGAGCACGGTCAAAACCCCGGCAGCGCTGCGCTGCCACGAAAGATCGGCGCAACGAGCCCGCCCCGCTTCGCCCATGCGGTAGCGAAGCTTGTTGTCCGCCAACAGAGTCGCGGTATGGCGGACGAATTCATCCTGATCGCGGGCCAGCAGGCCGGTGATGCCATCGGCGACCGAATCCATGAGTCCACCGGACGACCGGTAGCCAACGGTAGGCACACCATGTTGCGCAGCCTCGGTGACGGCCAGGCCCCAGCCCTCCTTGCGAGACGGCATCAGGTGCACCCACGCGTGCTGCAGCACGCGATGCTTGGTTTCCTCGTCAAGGTATCCGTGGAAGGTCACCGCATCGGAAATCCCAAGCCGGGCAGCATGGTCCACCAGCGGATCCATCCACCAACCATCTCCGATGATGTCAAGGTGCACGTCGGCCACATGGTCGCGTAGGAGAGCAAGAGTGGTCAGCGCATGCTCGATCTGCTTGTGCGGCACCAGACGTGATAGGACCACCGCGCGCGGCGTCTCGCTTCGCACGTCCATCGCGTCGCCGGAGATACAGGCGTCAATCTGGTCGACGCCATTGCGCACCACCGCGATCCGTCCGGGATCCACGCCGAGGGCCACCAGATCCGAGCCAGACGGCTGCGAGACCGTCAGGTACTGGTTACGCCGGTGCATCCGCGGAGACAACCGCGATTCCAGCCACCAGCCCAGCCGGCCGATGAGCGGTCCCGCTACCGGCCACTGTTCCCGATGGCAGTGGTGCACCAGCACCACCACGGGTCCGGGGGCAACGGTGCCGGCGAAGAAGGGGATGCCGTTCTGGGTGTCGATAACAACGTCGGGACGCACGTCACGCAGCGCACCCAGGCCCAGGCGACCGGCCAACAGCGACAGCAGCGCACGCGGATACACCGTGAAGCGCCCACCGGCACGTGAGATCTGCACCCCGTCCACCACCTCACGGCGGGGAGCGCCCGGGTAGGCGGCGCATCGCAAGGTCACCTTAACCCCGGATGCGGCCAGCTCGGCGCCGATACGCTGCAGGTATGCCTCACTGCCACCGCCCTGCGGATGGCCGGTATCGCGCCAGCACAGCATGAGGACCTCCCGCAGGAGGTCCGGCTGGTCTGACAGTTCGCTAAGCACCGCTAAGCACCCTAGGCCGTTAGGGTGGGCCTCCAGAAATTTCCGTCATCATTAGAGGAAATCGAGCAGGACGAGAGCCCGTGCCGAACATTACAGATCTGTTTGCCCAACGAGCTACGCTTCGGCGTTCAGCGATTTTATTGGCATCTTTTCGATATGAGCAGAGTGCGCCAGAGCGGTTCTATGGGACGGTCGCGCGTGACACTGTTCACCTGGTCACAGATTTGTGGCAACAGGCCACGGGCGCCGGATTGCAGGACCGCACGGTGCTGGATGTCGGCGGCGGCCCAGGTTATTTCGCGTCGGCCTTCGCCAATGCGGGTGCGCGATACATCGGCGTCGAACCCGACCCGCGGGAAATGCATTCAGCTCCCGATGGAACGTCCGGCATCCACGATCCCCGCGCGGCATATCTGCGCGCATCCGGAATGGCCCTACCGTTCGCCGACGACGCCGTGGACATCTGCCTGTCGTCGAATGTCGCCGAGCATGTGCCGGAGCCGTGGCGGCTCGGCGAGGAGATGCTGCGGGTCACCCGTCCGGGCGGGCTCGCGATCTTGTCCTACACCGTCTGGCTGGGCCCGTTCGGCGGCCACGAAATGGGCCTGACGCACTACTTCGGGGGTGCCCGCGCGGCTCGCTGGTACACCCGCAAGCATGGCCATCCACCCAAGAACAACTACGGGTCGTCACTTTTCCCGGTATCGGTGCGCGACGGGCTTTCCTGGGCTCGCGGAACCGGCACGCTGGTTGCCGCATTTCCCCGCTACCACCCTAAATGGGCATGGCGGATCACCAGAGTTCCCGCTGCGCGGGAGGTTCTGGTGAGCAATTTGGTGCTGGTCCTGCGCCCCCACTGAATACAGAATTGCAACAGGTTCCACTTCCCCTGACTGCCCGGTAGTGTTGCGTGCGTCACGCAACGAGGCGGACATGAAACGGAAGTCACGACACCTTGACTGAGCAGACAGCGACGCATGAGGACGTTGCACGTCCCGCGGAATCTCAACGGGACCCCGAAACTTTGCGTGGCGCGCTTGCCGACTGGATATCCGCCCAGCTGCCGGCCGACGCCGCCTTCAGCGTGGACCATGCCGAGCTACCCAGTGCCAATGGCATGTCCAGCGAGACGATCCTGGCCGATGCGCAGTGGACTGAGAACGGCCAGCGTGCGGCCCACCGCCTGGTCATCAGGACCGCACCTCAGCCCGATTCGAGTCCGGTGTTCCCAACCTATGACATGCGCCGCCAGTTCGACGTCATGGACACCCTCGGACAGCACTCCTCGGCCGTGGTTCCGCCGGTTCGCTGGTACTGCGACGACACCACGGTGCTCGGCGGCGAGTTCTTTGTGATGGATCGGGTGGACGGCGAGGTGCCGCCCGACCGCATGCCCTACACCTTCGGATCCTGGGTGACCGAGGCCGCCGAGGCCGACCGCCACAAGATGCAGCGACTCACCGTGGATCAACTCGCCCGCATTCACGCCGCGCCGACGGAGAACTTCGCGTTCCTCGACGATGCGCGCGAAGACGAGACGGGCCTGGACGCCCACGTGCGCCGCACCCACGAGTTCTACGAGTGGGTGCGTGGTGACGGGCCCACGATCCCGCTGATAGACCGCGGTTTTGAGTGGTTGCGCGAGAACTGGCCCGAGGAGTCCCTACGAGCCAAGGATGTCGTCAGCTGGGGCGATTCGCGCCCGGGCAATGTCATCTATCGCGATTTCGAACCGGTCGCACTGCTGGACTGGGAAATGGCGAGCATCGGGCCGCGTGAACTGGATTTGGGCTGGATCATCTTCCTGCACAGGTTTTTCCAGGACTTGGCCGAAGTAGCGACGCTGCCGGGTCTGCCGGGTTTCTGCAAGCGCGCGGACATCGCCGCGGAGTACGCCGCCCTCACCGGTCACCACGCCGCAGACCTGGATTTCTACACCGCGTACGCGGCACTGCAGCACGCCGTCATCATGGTGCGGATCCAGATGCGCGCCATGGCCTTCGGGCAGGCACAGATGCCGAACGACCCCGATGATCTGATTCTGCACCGGCTCACACTGGAGAAGATGCTGAACGGAACCTATTGGGCGGGGGTCCCAGCATGACACTTTCCAAATTCGACGACTACCCGATCCATCAGATCGCCGATGTGGTCCGTCACGTCGGCACCTCGGACCGAAACTTCTATGACCGCTATTACTTTGGCTGCCATGGCGGCCGCGCCGACCTGCCATATCTGATCACCGGATTAGGCGTCTATCCGAATCTGGGTGTCACCGATGCATTCGCATCTGTCCGCAACGGCGACGACATCCTGGTATTCCGCGCCTCTTGCGCACTGGGCGATGACCGTGCCGACCTGAACGTCGGGCCGTACCGCGTCGAGGTCGTCGAAGGCCTCAAGAAGATACGGGTGATCCTGGAACCCGGTTGGAAGGATGCTGCCTACGACATCAGCTTTGATCTGACCTACACCGGTGAGATACCGGCATCCCTGGAGCCGGGTCACTACCAGCGCCAAATGGGCCGCGTCATGTTCGATACCGCACGGTTCGCTCAAACCGGCACCTGGACAGGTCACTTGACTGTCGACGGCACCACTCACGAACTGGATGGCGTCAACTGGTCGGGTAACCGGGACCGCTCCTGGGGCATCCGCCCCGTGGGCGAGGGCGAACCCGCCGGACGGCGCGCCACTCTGGCCGGCGGCTTCTTCTGGCTCTACAACGTGATCTCGTTCCCCGAGTATTCGATCGTGTTCATCAACCAGGAGGACGAGCACGGCAACAAGGTGGTCAGTGGCGCACGCCGGGTGTGGCGCGATCCGTCCAAGGGGATCGACGAGCTCGGCCCCATCACACACGACATCACCCTGGTTCCGGGTACCCGCGAGGCAAGCTCTGCGGTAATCACGCTGGGCGACATCACCATCAGGGCGGATATCGTGCTGCCGCACTACTTCGGCTTCGGCACCGGGTACGGCCTGGACCCCGACTGGCGCCACGGCATGTGGCAGGGCGATCTCGTCGTACAGGGCAAGCGGTACAAGACCGCCGAGCTGGACGCGACACTCAAGCTGCTGTGCCCGGTAGACAATCTCGCAACCTTCACCGCCACCGAAAACGGCGTGCAGACCCACGGCAGTGGACTGTTCGAGTTCGGCCCCATCGGCCCCCACAAACCCTCCGGCTTCACCGGGTTCGTTGATACACATCAGGAAAGAGACAGCGATTCATGACGAATTACGACAAGCTCTTCATCGGCGGCGTCTGGACCGAACCGGCCACCGACCAGGTGATCGAGGTCATCTCCCCCGCGACCGGCCAGAAGGTGGGTCAGTGTCCGCTGGCATCCCCCGCTGACATCGAGGCCGCGGTGAGCGCGGCCCGCCGTGCCTTCGACGACGGTCCGTGGCCCAAGCTCACCCCCCACGAGCGGCAGACGGTGCTGCAGAAGGCCGTCGCCGGCCTAGAAGCCCGCAAGGACGAGATCTGCAAGGCCATCGCCGACGAGACCGGTGCTCCCCCGATGGTTATCGAGACGCTGCAGTGGATGGGCGGCTTCGGCGCCATCCAGTACTACGCCAATGCCGCCGACGCGGTGAAGTGGAAGGAACTGCGCAACGGCGCCTACGGCCAGACGGTAGTGACCCGCGAGCCCGCCGGTGTGGTCGCCGCCATCGCCGCCTGGAATGTGCCACTGTTCCTGGCACTCAACAAGATCGGCCCCGCGTTCCTCGCGGGCTGCACCGTGGTACTCAAGCCCGCCGCCGAGACTCCGCTGTCGAGCTTCATTCTGGCCGAGGTGTTCGCGGAGGCGGGCGTGCCCGAGGGCGTGCTGTCGGTGGTGCCCGGTGGCGCCGAGACCGGTCGCGCACTGACCAACAACCCCGGCGTCGACGTGTTCAGCTTCACCGGCAGCACCGCCGTCGGTAAAGAGATCGCCGGGATAGCAGCGAAGAACCTCAAAAAAGTCACCCTGGAGCTGGGCGGCAAGTCCGCGGCCATCGTGCTGGAGGACGCGGACTTGGCTGCGGCGCTGCCGATGCTGGTGTTCTCGGGACTGATGAACGCCGGGCAGGGCTGCGTCAACCAGACCCGGGTACTGGCGCCGCGGTCACGGTACGACGAGGTGGTCGACGGCATCGTCGGCATGGTCTCGCTAATGGGCGTGGGGCTGCCCGACGATCCCGCCACCCAGGTCGGCCCGCTGATCACCCAAAAGCAGCGCGCCCGCGTCGAGGGCTACATCGCCAAGGGCATCGAGGAGGGCGCGCGCCTTGCTTACGGCGGCAAGCGTCCCGAGGGTCTGGACGGTGGATACTTCGTGCAGCCAACGATTTTCGCCGATGTCGACAACTCGATGACCATCGCGCAGGAGGAGATCTTCGGCCCGGTGCTGTCGATCATCGCCTACGACTCGATCGACGAGGCCATCAAGATCGCCAACGACTCCAACTACGGACTGGCCGGCAGCGTGTGGACCACCGATGTGCCGAAGGGCCTGGAGGTGGCCGCGCAGATTCGCACCGGCACCTACGGCATCAACTGGTATGCGTTCGATCCCAGCTGCCCGTTCGGCGGCTACAAGCAATCGGGTGTCGGCCGCGAGAACGGGCCGGAGGGCATCGAGGAGTACTGCGAGCTCAAGAGCGTGCTGCTCCCCATGGGCTACACCCTCGAATCCATCTGATCATCGAGTGCGAGCCTCACCCGGAATTCTTGCCTGAAAACCGCGTGAGGCTCGCACTCGACGTTAAGGTTCGGCGGTGTTCATCACCGCCGAGGCCGCCACTCCGACGGGTCTGCGCAAGGTGGTCGCGGCATGCATGGCGGGCACCGTCGTCGAGTGGTACGAGTTCTTTCTCTACGCCACCGCCGCAACCCTCGTCTTCAACAAGGTCTTCTTCCCGGCGGTGCAGGCCGGGGGAAATGACCTCGACAACATCATCAAAGCATTCCTCACCTAAGCAGTCGGGTTCGTCGCCCGCCCCAGCGGTGGAATCGTGTTCGGGCACTTCGGGGATCGCTACGGGCGCAAGCACCTGTTGCAGATCGCCATCGTGCTGGTCGGCGTCGCCACCTTCCTCATGGGATGTCTGCCGACGTTCGCACAGGTCGGCTACGCCGCACCGATTCTGCTGGTGATCCTGCGGTTCCTCCAGAGATTCGCGGTGGGCGGCGAATGGGGAGGTGCCGTGCTGTTGGTGGCCGAGTATTCGCCCGACGCGCAACGCGGGTTCCGGGCGAGCTGGCCGCAGGCGGCAGTGCCGCTGGGCAACCTGCTCGCCACCCTGGTGCTGCTCACCTTGTCCTCGGCCCTGTCCGATTCCGCCTTCCTGGCGTGGGGCTGGCGGGTCGGCTTCTGGCTGTCGGCCGTCATCGTCGCGATCGGCTACTACATCCGCACCAGGGTATCCGATGCGCCGATTTTCACCGAGGCCCGCAAGGAGCTGGAACAGAACCGCTCGACCTCCTACGGCGTCGTCGAGGTGTTCCGCCGGTATCCGCGCGAAGTGTTCACCGCTATGGGCCTGCGGGTGGCCGAGAACATCCTCTACTACATGGTAGTTACCTTCTCCATCACCTATCTCAAGACCCAGTTGCATAGGGATACCAAGCGAATCCTGCTTCTGCTCTTGATCGCTCACGCGGTTCAGGCGATCGCGCTGCCGATTGTCGGCCGATGCACCGACATCGTGGGACGGCGTGCGCCGTACGCGCTCGGGGCCACGCTGGCCGCGGGCTGGGGCTTCATCGCGTTTCCGATGTTCAACACCCGCGACGGGTGGGTGATCCTGTCCGCCATCGTCATCGGACTTCTGGTGCACTCGCTGATGTTCGCCGGGCAGCCGGCCATCATGGCCGAAATGTTCCCCACCCGAATGCGGTATTCCGGAGTGTCAGTTGGCTATCAGGTGACCTCGATTTTCGCCGGATCGCTGGCTCCGGTCATCGGTACCGCACTGCTGAGCAGCTACCACAGCTGGGTGCCGGTGGCAATCTATCTCGCGGCGGTCGCCCCCATCACGCTGATCGCCGTGTGGACGCTGCCGGAGACCAAAGGCAGCTCGCTGCATGAGCTGGATGCTGCCGACAGAGCGCGCGCCTAACGCTAGGTTGGTCTGATGGCGACCTACGGCTGGATCGGTTTGGGAAACATGGGCGGCCCGATGGCCGCCAATCTGGTGGCGGCCGGGCACACGGTGCGCGGTTTCGATCTCTCTGGTGACGCGCTGACCGCGGCGGAAGCCAACGGTGTGACCGCGGTGGAGGAAATCGCCGAGGTGCTGGCCGGCGCCGAGGTTGTCTTCACCATGTTGCCCAAGGGAGAGCATGTCCGCTCGGTGTTCGAGGGCCCCTATGGGATCTGGGAAAACGCTTCGCCATCAACACTTCTGGTGGACAGCTCCACCGTCGACATCGAAACCTCTCGCTACTGTCACGCCGAGTCGGCACGCCGGGGTTTCCGGTTCGTCGACGCCCCCGTGTCCGGCGGCATCAGCGGCGCGCAGGCCGGCACACTGTGCTTCATGCTCGGTGGTGACCTGGAAAGCGCCGGAACGGCAACCGATTACATCAAGCCGATGGCCGGACGCGTGGTCCACGCGGGCGATGGCGGGGCCGGCGTCGCCGCGAAGATCTGCAACAACATGATGCTGTTCATCGACATGATGGCCAACTCCGAAGGCTCCCAGCTGGCCGAACGACTCGGCCTGGACCCCAAGGTGTTCTGGGAGATCTGCTCGGTTTCCTCGGCGCGGTCCTGGGCGCAGCAGACGTGGTACCCAGTGCCGGACATCATCGAATCCGCCGCCGCCAATCGCAATTTCGATGCCACCTTCACCGTCGACCTGGCGCACAAGGACGCCCGCCTGGCGCTGGCCGCTGGAGAAGCCACTGGCGTCAAGCTGCCCGCCGCGACCATGGTCACCGAACAGTTCCAGCAGCTCATCGACGAGGGCCTGGGCGGCAAGGACTGCTCGCTGATCGTCAAGTACGCCACACCCGACGGGTCGGCGCGCGGCTACACGCCCTGATCCGACCCCTCTCCCTGCAGTTGCCGTAAAAACCGGTTGTACGAGGCTAATTCGTCTTCCTGCCGGGCATCGTCGGCCTCCCGGGCCTCGGTTTCGACCTGTTCCTCGCGCCGCCATCGGATGGCAAAAATCAAGGTGGTCGCGAGCGCGATCGGCTCACCATAGGACCAGGCCAGCGCGCCCGCCACCGCCTGGTCCTTCACCGGGTCGACGGCCCAGGCGGCGGGCGGGTCGGCGAAGATGCCGATCAGCGGTCTAGGCGCCATCATGAGGATGACGCCGATAAACACGTGCAGCGGCATCTCCACGAAGATGTCGAACATCCGGCCAAGATTGGCCTGCCGGATCGGCAACGGGTCGGTGGACAAAATCGGGATCGCGAACAGCAGGCCCGAGAGCAGGAAGAAGACTTCTAATGCGGTGTGCCCCAACCACGTCGCGGCAACGGTGTCGAACAGCTGCGATAGGTACAGACCGTAGTAGCTGAACAGGAACAACGGGATCGTGAGGGCCGGGTGCAGCAGGAACGCGCCGGTACGGCTGCGCAGTCCGGCCAGCGCAGCAGCCAAGACCCAACGGCCCGGGCCCCGGTGCGGAGTCGACCGCAGGAGCAACCGCCCCGGTGAACCCAGCACCAGCAGCGGCGGCACCAGGATCGACAGGGTCAGCTGCTGGAACATGAACGCACTGAACAAACGAAATCCATAGCGCTCGATCGACAGCCCCATGACCGCGCCCAGGATCAGGCATCCGGACAGGAAGCACACCGTCGACCACCACGGCCAGGTGCGACCCATCCGGCGCAGCCGAATGACACTCAACACGTACCAACAGGCGAGTAGGACGGCTACGACCGGCAGCACCGGAATGGTCGGCGGGTTCCACCCCCATAGCGACCAGACGGACGGTGGCCCGGCAGGGATGCTGGTTAACCCCCGAAGAATGTCCTCGTTCATTAATTGCATTATGCGCATATTTGAATTAGCCCGGCCATTCGGGTGCCAACCCCCACGTTCACCTGCAATTTGGATCGCCGCTAGCCAAAGGGCTTTGGTTCGCGGTTTCAGCCACTAGCGTGCGCCACGGGCGGGGCAAACCGTAGGAGGAACCGTGGCCGTATCCGTGAATCTTGAGAAGGCGCTCGACAAGGCCTACGAAAACAAGGACCTCAAGGATGTCCTGGATGCGCCGCCGTCGGCCCTGGCCGGCCTGACCGAGAAGCACGACGCGGCCCTGAAGGAAGCCCTGAACATCTCGACCATCCGCGAGCTGGGCACCAACAAGTACCTCGCGGTCGCCGCCGCGCTGGCGGCGCTGGAATCCAAGACCGGCTAAATCGTTGGCCGAGAAGGCATCCACACCGGCAAGCCAGCCGTGTGGATGCCTTCTCGCCGTCAGCCGCGCAGCGCCTCGGCCAACGGCTCCAGCACGGCTGGGTCATACGGCGGCGGCAGATAGATGATCGCCAGATCAAGCCCCTCGGCGCCCAACGCTGCGGCCTCGTCGACAACCTTCGTGTAGTCGCGATCCTCACCAAGGCGAATATGGGCGGAGAGCATGATCTCCTTGGGATCGCGCCCGATGTCCGCGCAATGCGCCGCCAGCACATCACGCTTGCGGGCGAATTCCTCGGGCGGTCCGCCGACGAAGTTCCAATGCTGGGCGTACTTGGCGGTGATCCGCAGCGTTCGCTTCTCGCCGCTCCCGCCGATGCAGATCGGCGGGTGTGGCTTCTGCGGGCCTTTGGGCTCGTTGCGGGCATCCTTGAGCTGGTAAAACGTTCCGTCGAAGCTCGTCGTCTCCTGGCTCAACAGTCCGGTGAGCACCTCACAAGCCTCTTCGAATCGATCGAAGCGCTCCTTGATACTGCCCAGCTCGATGCCGTAGGCGCCGGACTCCTCTTCGTTCCAGCCGGCACCGATGCCCAGTTCCAGGCGGCCACCGGAGACGATGTCCAGCGCCGAGGCCATATTGGCCAGCACCGCCGGATGGCGGTAGTGAATGCCGGTCACCAGTACCCCGACACGTAGCCGCCGGGTGGCCTGTGCGAGCGCCGTAAGGGTTACCCAGCCTTCTAGGCAGGGCCCGGTGGAGTCCGAGAAGATCGGATAGAAGTGGTCGAAGGTCCAGCCGGATTCGAAGACCTCGATATCGTCGGCCACCTTCCAGATGGCCAGCATGTCTTCCCAGGTGGTGTTCTGCGGAGATGTCTTGAATGCAAAGCGCATTGCACCACCCTATGCGTCGCGCACCTGGGGCGTCGACCAGGAATGGCCGGTCCGGCCATGGGGATCGCCCCCGGTCGCGATGGCGGCCAGCACGGACGACAACTCCAAGATCCAAAGATCAACCTTGAGGGTGATGAAAGCCGTGCTGACTGAGGTGTGGAGAGAAAGGGCGAACATGCAAAGGCGCTACATCGTTTCCGAACTATTGGTCAGCGGGGTGGCGTGCGCACTCGCCACCGCGTCGCCGGCATTCGCGAACGGCGGCGGACAGAGCTGCATCACCGTGCCCAATGCCAACACCGTCTGCTCGTCACCGGGGAATGTCCAAATAACCAGTACCACACCCATATATGACGGTCCGCCGCCATCGATATACCCGCCGTACTATCCCTTCGGAGTCGGCGGTTACCTGGGTACGCATGGACACAGCAGCAGCGAATAGCACTGTACTGTAACGTGATTCATGTTCGAATCATCGATGCGTGAGGAACGCCAGCACCGCGAGTACCCGGCGGTGATATTGGTCGGCGTGCCCCAGATCCAATCTGCGCATGACGCTGTGGACATGCTTCTCCACGGTGCTCTCGGTGATCCACAACTTCCCCGCGATACCGGAATTCGATAACCCCTGGGCCATCAGCTCGAGCACCTCGAGCTCACGGTGAGAGAGGGCCGATAGCGGATCGTCTTTGCGCCGCACGGACAACAACTCCCGCACCAGCTCTGGATCGACGATCGAACCACCACCGGCGATGCGAGTGCAGGCATCCGCGAACTCGGCGACGTCCCCCACTCTGCTCTTCAACAGATAACCCACCCCGTCGCCCGAGGTAATCAGCTCGGCCGCGTACTCGACCTCGACGTGCGCCGACAACACCAGCACACCAATGCCGGGGTATTCACCTCTGATCTTTTGCGCCGCCTCCAGCCCCTCGGTGGTGTGGGTCGGTGGCATCCGGATATCGACGACGACGAGATCGGGATGCTCGGCTCGAACCAACTCCAAGAGCGCCGCGGCATCACCCGCGCGACCCACCACCTCGAAGCCGGCCTTTTCCAGCACGCTCGCTACGCCCTCGCGCAGCAACGTGTCGTCATCGGCCAGCAGAACCCGTATCGCGGACATCTCGCCAGGTTACCGCCGCCACGCGGGCCCGGAATCGCCCTCACCGCCGATACTATGGATTTGTGAACGAGCCGCACGGCGGTTCGCAGGCAGTGAGTAGACGTAGATACATATGCAGCAAGCACCACAGGCATCGTTGCCGCGGGCGGGTCAACTGATGCCGAGCAGATGGCAGCCGGACGAGGCTTCTCATACCGGCTGGTGGCGCTACATTTCCGGATGGCGCACACAACTATTCGGATCCACACCACCCTCGGCCTACGCCGGTATTGCGACATGCGTGCTGTTACTGGTCGCCGAATCGATACTGACGATCTTCCTGCGCGCGATCGCACCCGCCGAACACCTCGCCGCGATCTACCTGATGGGCATCCTCGTCATCTCGGTGATCTGGCGGCTCCGGCTGGCACTGGCGATGTCCATCGCCAGTGCCGTCGTCTTCGACTGCATTCGCAACTGGCCCATGGCCCACCCACTGTCCACGGAAAGCCACAACATCGTCACGCATCTGAGCTTCCTGGCAGTGACGCTGACGGCGAGCGCGCTCTCTGCGCTCGCGCGCGCCGGCACCATCGAGGCCGACCGCCGCCGGCGCGAGGCCGCCGCCATCGCGCAACAGCAGGCCGCCCTACGGCATACCGCCACTTTGGTCGCGAGCAATGTCGCGCCCACCGAGCTCTACGCGAAGGTAGTCCAGGAAGCCGCACTCTGTTTCAGCTCACCAACCGCGGTGCTGGTTCAACTGCTGCCGGGCGATGAAGGAATCGTGGTGGCCAGCCACGGCAGGACAGGACCCCGAACACCGGTACCGGGCAAGCGTTTTCCCCTGCTCGATGCCAACAACGTCGCACGGGAACTGCGCTTGACCCCCGCCGTCTCCGCCCCCATACTCGTCGACGCAAAACCGTGGGGAACGCTCATCGTCGGTACCGACGCATCGACGGTGTACGGCACGGATATCCGCGCCGGGGTGCGCGACTTCGCCGGTCTGGTGGCGACCTCCGTCGCCAATGCCGCCACCCGACAAGAGCTCGCGGCCTCCCGCGCCCGCATCGTATCCGCCGCCGACACGGCACGCCGCAGGCTCGAACGCGACCTCCATGACGGAGCCCAACAGCGGCTGGCGTACCTACGGCTCAAACTCGGCATGGTCAGATCCGCTGTACCACCGGAGGATGCCGAACTCGCACGGGAACTCAACGACCTCGACGCCGACCTCGACGCGGTTACCCGCGAGCTCCAAGAGTTCTCACGGGGTTTGCATCCCGCCATCTTGTCGAAGGGCCTGGCTCCCGCCTTGCGCACACTGGCCCGACGCTCGCTCATCCCCGTGCGAACCGAGCTGGAACTCGACCAGAAGTACCGCGAATCCATCGAGATCGCCGCCTACTACGTGGTTGCCGAAGCTCTCGCCAACACCGCCAAACACTCCCAGGCCAGCGAGATTCTCATCCACGCCCACGAGACCGCTGAGCAGATTCAGATAACCATCAGCGACGACGGCGTCGGTGGGGCCAAACCTCGCAAGGGCACCGGGCTCATCGGACTGACCGACCGGGTCGCAGCCCTCGGAGGTCGCCTGGACATCCACAGCGCCGCGGGCCGTGGCACGTCAATGACGGTGACCATTCCGCTGCTTCAGTCCGAATAGACTGCACTGCTCCGGTTCTCGTCACGCACCCGCGGCTAGCGCTTCCTCAATCCCGAGCAGAACACGGCGCTCGGCACGCTCCATCGGCGTCAAAGCACCCCATACCCCGTGGCGCTCACCCGCACTCACGGCGTAGGTGCCACATTGCCGCAGCACCGGGCAGGTTTGACAGACCCGCTTCGCTCGCGTCTCACGGACCAGTCGCGAACGCCCTCGATCACCGTCCGGGACAAAGAACATCTCCGTCGGCAGACCGCGGCAGCGAGCCTGGCTCCACCATTCGGCCACGTCGCCCACCGCGCCGGCGCCAGCCGCTGCGATCTCGCGTCCCGCGACCGGCGCAAATTCTCTACCCATCATCACGTCGCCCTCCGGTCACATTCCATCGGTTCCTCGCCGAACCGATGCGGACGATATCCAGGCGACGGTTAACGGCAACCCTGCCTGTGGTTAACGGGATGCAAACCCAATTGCATTATCCAACAACACAATGAAAGACTGCGTTTACCTTCAATTCCTTCTTGCGGAATTCCGCCATCAGCGAATGGAGGCCAGCCTCCATGGTCAAATCACACGGCACCGACAGCTATCCGGCTGCCCTTAACGGTCCCGCCGGTGGGGGTTTACCGCCAACGGCGATGGGCACCAACCCCGACGACAAGGCCGCCGCGCTCCGCGACCCTTGTACGAGAACAACTCACCGTAGAGCTCTGGCTGCGCCGGCGACTTGCCCGGCACCCCAAGACATCATCGCGCGATCCCGTGCGCAGGACAGATAGGCGATACGACGTGCATCCTGACCCGCGCACCATGTCATCACCACCTCATAGCGGGCGGGACCGTTGGCTGGCGCTCGCAGTTGCCTGCCTCGTCGAAATGCTGCTGGTGATCAACAGCAGCATCATTGCCGCTGCGCTTCCCGCCACCCAGGCCGATCTGCGGTTCGGCAACAGCGATCGACAGTGGTTGATCACGGCGTATGTGCTGGCCCTGGGTGGACTACTGCTGTTGGGCGGCCGAGTCGCCGATATGGTGGGGTTGCGCCGCGCGCTGGTCATCGGGTTGGTCGGCTTCGCGACCGCATCGTTCATCGGTGGCTCCGCCACCAATTTTGGCGCGCTGGTGACATCGCGCGTCGCTCAGGGAGTATTCGGCGCCCTGCTCGCTCCGGCGGCGATGTCTTTGGTGGTCAACAGCTTCCGCGATTCCGAGGAAGAACGGCACGCATTCGGCATCTTCGGCGCCGTGATCGGCGCCGCCAGCACCGCCGGGCTACTGGTGGGCGGGGTCCTCACTCAGCTGCTTACCTGGCGGTGGGTCATGTATGTCAGCGTGCTCATGACGATCCTCGCCCTGATCGGCACCCTGGCATTCGTCAGGAAGTACCCGGCAGGCCACCGTCGCCAACTCGATCTGTTCGGCTCGTTGACGGTCACGCTGGGGCTCTTCGCCATCGTGTTCGGCTTCTCCCGTGTCGAGATTCGAGGATGGACTGCAGGCATCACCCTCATGTCCTTCTGCGCCGGACTGACACTGATCGGCGTGTTCATCCGGCATCAGCACCGCAGCAAGAATCCGCTGCTGCCCTTGCGGGTCATCTATGACCGCACTCGCGGTGCGGCGTTTCTTGCCATGTTCTTTTCCAGCGCAGGGCTTTTCGGCGTGGTGTTGTCGCTGCTCTACTACCTGCAACGGTGTCTACACCTGGCGCCATTGTGGGCAGGGGTGGCCTTTCTTCCCTTCTCCGCGATGGTTGTCGTTGCCTCGACCCTCGGCAATACCTTCATATTGCCCCGTCTCAATGGCCGCATTGTACTCATAGTCGGTGGCGTCACGGCCGCGTTCGGCCTGCTGATTCTGAGCCACATCAACTCGCACGCAGACTATTACACAGCGATACTGCCCGGGCTCATCATCGGGGGACTCGGGAAGGGGCTCATATTCGGAGCGTCCACCCATGGTGCTGCCACCGGCATCCATCCCGATGAATCTGGAATTGCCTCCGCCACAGTCAATGTCATGCATCATGTGGGCGGTTCCATGGGCGCCGCGCTGCTGAGCAGCGTCGTGGCATCGACGGCCACGTTCTTTCTTGCCCGCCACGCATCAAGCGATCAAGCAGCTGCTGCCGGCTACTCGGCGGCATTCTGGGTGTCGGCCGCCAGCTGCCTCGCGGCCGCCGTGATCGCGCTCATTGTCAGCCCCGCACGGCCCGGCGCCACGGAGCGGGAGCCATCCGAAAGCTATTGCGCAACAAGTCACTAGGACGCGGTGCTGCCACAGATCACGCCCGGGTTCTCGCATTCGGCGCCGGTCTGGTCGGGCATTTGAACCCATTCGGACCGCCCGCCTTCGTCTTGGCTACCCTGCCGCTGCAGATTGTCGGGGTACCAGATTCCGGTATCGCACACGACCCCCCGGTCCATGCATTGCGCACCCGTGGCTCCGCGGTGTTCCACCCAGCCTCCGGAATCGTCCCGGGGCTGTTGCGCCTCGGAGGGCGCGTTACCCCCACCTAGCAGCTGCCCAACGTGGTCACCCGGGCCTGGCGACGGCGCAACCGGAGAGGCGTTCGCGGCGGCGGCGGGAGGCAACAGCACCATCGCCGCACCAACTGCTCCGAGAACGACTGCTCGGCGGATTAATCGTGTTCGCAACACCTTTGACTGCCTCTCGTCACACCAAGGGCTCCGCTCGGAGCCGGGCGCTTAGCGCTATCCACATGGTGCGGCTTACTCGAGGCAGAAGCATCGGTGCGAACATCCAAGTGGCCATGGCGGAAAACCGCCATGGCCACTTGGATGAGAAGTCTTGTCCTAGGAGTTGAGGCGCTGCTTCAGGGCTTCGAACTCGTCCTTGACGCCAGTCGGCAGCTTATCGCCGATGAACTCGAACCACTCTTCGATGAGCGGAAGCTCTGCCTGCCACTCATCGTTGTTCACCGCGAGCGCCTCCGCGACGTCAGCTGCCTCGACGTCCAGACCCGTCAGATCCAGATCATCGACACCCGGGACGGTGCCGATCGGCGTGGACACCCCGTTGGCGCGGTGCTCAATCCGGTCGACGATCCACTTGAGCACGCGACTGTTCTCACCGAATCCGGGCCACAGGAACCGGCCGTCATCACCGCGACGGAACCAGTTGACGAAGAACACCTTCGGCAGCTTGGATTCATCGGCCTGCTTGCCGACGTTGATCCAGTGGTTCAGGTAGTCGCCCACGTGGTAGCCCATGAACGGCAGCATCGCCATCGGGTCGCGACGCACGGTGCCGACCTTGCCTTCGGCGGCCGCAGTCTGTTCCGAACCCAATGTGCCGCCGATGAACACGCCGTGCTGCCAGTCTCGGGCCTCGGTCACCAGCGGCACCGTCGTCTTGCGTCGGCCGCCGAACAGGATTGCCGAGATCGGCACACCCTGCGGGTCATCCCACTCAGGAGCCAGGATGGGGCACTGCGACATCGGGGTGCAGTAGCGCGAATTCGGGTGTGCCGCTTTGGTCTCGGTCTCCCGCAGGATCCAGTCCTGACCCTTCCAGTCGATCAGGTGCTCCGGCTCGCCCTCCAGACCTTCCCACCACACGTCGTTGTCGTCGGTGCGCGCGACATTGGTGAAGACGGTGTTGCCGGCCTCGATGGTCTTCATGGCGTTGGGGTTCGAACTCCAGTTTGTGCCCGGTGCCACCCCGAAGAATCCGAATTCCGGGTTGACGGCGTACAGACGGCCGTCCTTGCCGAAGCGCATCCAGGCGATGTCATCGCCCAATGTCTCTGCCCGCCAACCGGGAATGGTCGGCTGGATCATGGCGAGGTTCGTCTTACCGCAGGCCGACGGGAACGCCGCGGCCACGTAGTACGCCTTGTTCTCCGGCGAGATGAGCTTGAGGATCAGCATGTGCTCGGCGAGCCAGCCCTCATCGTGGGCCATCGCCGAGGCGATACGCAGCGAGTAGCACTTCTTGCCCAGCAGCGCGTTACCGCCGTAACCCGACCCGTAGGACCAGATTTCGCGGCTCTCGGGGAAGTGAGTGATGTACTTGGTGTCATTGCACGGCCACGGAACATCGTCCTGGCCGGGCTCCAGCGGCGCGCCGATCGAGTGCAGGGCCTTGACGAAGAATCCGTCGCCACCCAGCTTCTCCAGCGCGGCAGCACCCATGCGGGTCATCACTCGCATGGAGGCGACCACGTACTCCGAGTCGGTGATCTCCACGCCCAGCTTGGGGTCGTCGGCACCAAGGGGGCCCATGCAGAACGGCACCACCCACATGGTGCGCCCGCGCATGCTGCCGCGGTACAGCTCGGTCATGGTCGCGCGCATCTCGGCGGGGTCCACCCAGTTGTTGGTGGGACCGGCGTCCTCTTCGCGCTGCGAGCAGATGTAGGTCCGCGATTCCACGCGCGCGACATCCGACGGGTCCGACAGTGCCAGGAACGAGTTGGGGTGCCTTTCAGAGTTCAGGCGCTGGAAGGTGCCCGCGTCCACCAGCTGCTGAGAAACTCGCGCGAACTCATCATCCGAACCGTCAGCAAACACGACTCGATCGGGTTGTGTCAGCTCAGCGACCTCGCGAACCCACGCAAGCAATCCTGCGTGTTTCGTCGGAGCATTGTCAAGACCGGGAATGGTCGCTGCTGTCATCGAGAGCATCTCCTCTGTGGGGTACACAGGGCCACACGGGCACTGGTCGGCACCTAGATATATGAGGTTAGCGCTGGTGTCGTTCCGCGTGAAACGGGGTCATGGACAGTCCGTCATAGCCCTAGTAACAGTGATCCAGACCCCAGCTGTCCGACTCGGGACGGTATTGCCCTGATGACGAAAAGATTGCCTGCGAGATTCCCGGCTTCTTGGGGTCCGAGACACGCACGTTGTCGTATTACTTACCGCCGACGCGGCCGTGTTCGATGAGCTCCCAATGCGTGCCCGTGCCGCGGACCCAGGTTTCGTACGTGCCGTCGGCGCCGAAGGTGGTCACCTTGTCGGCGATACCGTCCTCGTGGCTACTGGAGACGATCTCAAGTCCCCCGTCGGGCTCATGCAAGACGACGGTGTCACCGATGCCGTCGTGGTCGGTATCGACGAGATTCGTGCCCAGGTCCACCAGCCCGCCGTCCGTCGGCAGGTACATGTGGTGATCGAGGTGCATGTCGGGGCTCAGGGCATGTCCCGCTTCGGGCACACCCTCCCCCAGGCCACCAGGTAGTCCCTGATCAAAACCTTCGATCATGACGTCATATTCTCGTCGCTTCCGACGAGAACGTCCAGCCGTTCGGCGACTTTGGTTAGCGCCTTGTGCACCGACGGCAGGTCACGGTTGCGCAGCGCCGTTGCCCGCGCGGTGTTCATGGCGGCCTCGCGCAGTTCGGAGTCAATTTGCCCCACCCGGGCGGCGAGTTTGTCGTTCTCGCGTTCGTCGATCTCCACCAGGTCGGCGTTGAGTCTGGTCTCCATCTCGAGCACTCGAGCGGCCACCCACTGCTCCAGGTATGCGCGCAGCTCCCCCATGGTGTCGCCCAACCACCGGTCCAGCACGGTCCGGTCGTGCAGGAGCCCCCGCACCGCCACCAACCACACCGCGATGACGGCACCGGCCACCAAACCGACGGCCAAACCCACCGGCGCCAGACCCGGGCGTGCATACGCCACCAGACGCGACACCGTTAACGCCGCACCCAAACCGAAGAACACCCCGAACAGTGCCATCATCCGGGTCTCCAGATGACGTGATCGCACCGGAGGATCACCCGCTTCCGGCGGCACCGGACGATTGGAGCTGTGACGTGGCGCAACCCAGCGCTGGGTCACCTCGGCAGAAATCTCGGCAAGGTGTTCCTCGGTGCCCTGCTCAACTTCGGCGACCACCTCGGCCATGCGACTCCGTACCCGATCGCCGAAACCGGCGACGTCTCGCCGCTTCAGTTCGGCGATGTCCTCACGTAGTTCACCGCCCACCGAACCGACCCGCTTGCGCGAGAAGTACAGCAGCGTCATCCGGGCCTGAGCGATGCGGTTACGCAACGCCAGGGTCCGCTCGGACTTGCCCGAACGTGTGCGCCGCACCGCCGCCTGCCGTTGATTGCGCAGCTCGTCCGCGCGCGCACCCTCGCAGGCCTCCGGCGGCACGTTCAACATTCCCTGTAGACGAGTTATCCAGGCGCGCAACCGGTTCCGCTCATTCAGAGCGGGTTCCTCGCGGACCTTACGCACGGCTCGCGCCAGCTCGTCGAGTCCCGGCGCGGCACCGCGCGTCGACACACCCAGCCAGCTGATCCCGCTGAACCGGGAATCGTGCTGGGCCAGGATCTCGCGGTTTCGTTCCATTACCTCGCGCCAGGACTGGTGCACGTCGATCTTGGAGACCACCGCGATGAGCGCATCGGTATTGGCGGCGGCCAACTGGATCAGCCCGCAGTCCGATGGGGTCAGCGGTGCCGTCCCACTGCACACGAAAACCACCGCCACCGGCGCCTGTCCGTGCCGCAGATCCTCAGGTTCGACGATGCGCACCCCCGACATGCGTGGCTTCAGCTCGGCGGCCAGGGTGCTCGCGCCTGCCAGCCAACTGCCGGTCACCATCACGGCATCGTGTAGCTCCACACCCAGCGGCCCGAGCCCCGGATCCACCGTCAGCACCAGCTCATCGACGCGTCTATCTGCCGAAGTGTTCACGCCCGGCCCCCGGCCCGACGCCACAGGCGCAGCGACCCGCGCACGATGTCGGCCCCCATCGCGGCATAGGTGGCGTTCACCGGCCCGGCGGCGAACCGCTGCCAGTGCTCGGCGCGGTAACGGTGATCTTCCGGGTGATCGCTCAGCTCCACCGCGATGCCCGCGGCCGTGGCGGCGTCCACTGCGCACTGCATCGCGGCCACCACCACGTCGTCACTGTTCACGAAGGAATCGATCTGCATCGGCAGCACACCCGTCGCCCCGATCTTGCGGAGATCGGACAGTACCGCGCGCATCCGGCGGTACCAGCCCTGCGCGATGGCCGTGCGAATGACGTTGACCACCGCGTCGATCCCGGACAGATCGCGCAGCAGCGAGCTGAGCCCCGGGGCCGCCAGGGTGGGAACCTGCCGCAGCGCCCCGATGGCGCACCCCATCGGGTACAGATCCAGTTCATGCAGAATGCGCTGCCGCATCGCCACCGGCACCTCATGTGTGCACGTGACGAAGGCGTCGACGGAGCTGGTGTCGGCCGGGTTTTCGACCATCAGCTTGAGCGCCTCCACCATGCCGTCATCGAGACTGACCAACGGGACATGCGCAGACAACGGCAAGGTCGGGACCCGGGTCTCGGCGCGATATTGAGCGCAACACGACACGGCCGCGCTCCAGGGCCCGCGTGCGCCGCCCGGATCGGTCAGATCCGCCTTGTTGAGAATCAGCACCTTGGGCGCGGTGGAGGCCTCCAAAACCACACGATCCTCGGGCTTGAGCGCCTCCGCGAAAACCACGATGTCCACGTCAGCCACGAAGGGGTCTGCCGCCTCATCTTCGGGGATCGGCACCTCGATGAGCGCGTGCCCCGGCCCGTCTTCAGCCGGCAAGGTGCGTCCCAGCGCACCGATGACACTGGTGACTCCCACCCCGGCGCGGCCCCTGACAGCGACCCGCAGCGGGTCCCCGGCCCGTACCACGAGATCGTGAATGCGCTGGCCACCGTGCACCTGCCGAATCTCGGGACGCGTCGCGAACCGGTCGAGCGTCGCCCGGAAGACCTCAAACCCCCGCGTCATTGTTGCTTTTCCAGACCCAATCTCATCGTTCGTACGGAAATGCTCACATTGTCACCTGATCTGGTAGACGGTTCCACCCTGGTAGGCAACTGTTGAGTATCAATACGCGCTGGGATTATGGGATCTGCCACCTATGGGTGACCATGGGGATATGCGTTATGACGGCCACGAACGGGGCTGTGCGGTCGCTGAATCAGCCACCGACGAGCTCCCGGGAGCTGTCAGCGCCGATTCCGGCGATCAGAACCGCCATCCACGTCGGGTTTCCAGCTTCAGGTCGCGCGGCTCGTCGCTGACCGAAGGCCAACAGAAGGCCTGGGACAAGTCGTGGCCCACGTACGGTCGCGTCGCCCGGGAAGCCGACGGCTCCTGCCCGCCGCTCGACCCCACCTCATGGTTCGGGCGTACCGCCCCGCTTATTCTCGAAATTGGTTGTGGCACAGGGATATCTACCGCCGCAATGGCACTCGAAGAACCCGATTTCGACGTACTGGCGGTCGAGGTCTACCGCAAGGGCCTGGCTCAGCTGCTGTCGACGATCGACCGCGAGGGCATCGAGAACATCCGGCTGATCCGCGGCGATGCGTTGGATGTGCTGGAGCACCTGCTGCCGTCGAGATCGCTGGCCGCAGCCCGGGTGTTCTTCCCGGACCCGTGGCCCAAGTCCCGTCATCACAAGCGCCGGCTGCTGCAAGCAGGCACCGTCGCCCTGATTTCTGACCGGCTGCGCCCGGGCGGCACCCTGCACGTGGCCACCGATCATGCGAACTACGCCGAGCACATCGCCCAGGTCGGGGACTCGGAACCGACATTGCGCCGACTCGACCTTCACGATCCCCGCATTCCGGTCTCGGTGCGCCGCCCCACGACCAAATTCGAGGGGAAAGCGCACACCGTCGGCAGCATCATCAATGACTTCGTCTGGGAGCGATTGTGAGCCTGGACATAGACGACACGGAAGATACGGAAGACACCGTGTGCACCTCCGACGCCGCCGACTCGACGCGCCGCCGGGTGCTGCGGGTGCTGCTGGTGTGGGACGCGCCAAACCTCGACATGGGGCTGGGAGCCATCATCGGCGGTCGCCCCTCCGCGGAGAACCGGCCGCGGTTCGACGCGCTCGGTCGTTGGCTGCTGGAGCGCACCGCCGCCTACTCGGCAGATCATCCCGATTGCCTCGTCGAACCCGAGGCCACCGTCTTTACCAATATCGCGCCGGGGAGTGCCGAAGTGGTGCGCCCGTGGGTTGAGGCGCTGCGCAACGTTGGGTTCGCGGTATTCGCCAAACCCAAGATCGACGAAGACAGCGACGTCGACGCCGACATGCTTGCTCATATCGAGCTGCGGTCCGCCGAAGGCCTGGCTGGGGTGCTCGTGGCCTCGGCAGATGGTCAGGCTTTCCGCGAACCGCTGGAAATAATCGCCGGTGACGGGGTGCCCGTCAGTGTGCTGGGATTTCGCGAACATGCGAGTTGGGCGCTAACCTCGGATATTCTGGAGTTCGTCGATCTCGAGGACATACCCGGAGTTTTCCCCCGCGCCTTGCCGCGGGTGGGTCTAGATTCGCTCCCCGACGAAGGCGCCTGGTTGCAGCCATTCCGACCGTTGTCGGCGTTGCTTACGTCCAGGACATGAAAACTCAGCGCGTGAGAGACGCTAGTTAGGAGATTCTGTGTTCGCCTGGTGGGGCCGAATGGTGTACCGGTATCGGTTCATCGTCGTTGCCGCGTTCGTCACGGTCTGCCTGGGTTCCGGGCTTTTCGGGATCACGCTCGGCGACCACGTGACGCAGAGCGGTTTCTTCGCCGATAACAGCGAGTCGGTCAAGGCCTCTGTCATGGCCGACGACGCGCTAGGGCGTGACCGAACCACCCACGTGGTTGCCGTCATCGCCGCCCCCGACGGCAAGACGGTCGACGATCCCGCCTTCCAGAAGCAGGTCATCGACCACTTCGATCAGCTGCAGAAGAACAACCCCGACCAGATCTACGGCTGGGCCGGCTGGCTACGCGCCCCCACCACCACCGACCCCACCGTCAAGCGGATGGTGACCGACGACCGGAAGCACACCTTCGTCTCCGTCAGCCTCAAGGGCGACGATGACGACACCATCCTCAACAACTACAAGGCCCTGTCGAACCCCGACAAGGACGATGACCCCGCCAAGAACAAGTTCCTGATGGACGGCGTGGACATCCAGTTGGCCGGTCTGCAGCCTGTCGCCAGCGAGCTGACCGGAACCATCGGCAAGGACCAGCAGCGCATGGAGGTTCTGTCGCTGCCCGTCATGGCCGTCGTGCTGTTCTTCGTCTTCGGCGGTGTGATCGCCGCCGGCCTGCCCCTGATGGTCGGCGGTCTGACCATCGCCGGCGCCCTGGGCATCATGCGATTGATCACGCTCTTCGCTCCGGTGCATTTCTTCGCCCAGCCGGTAGTCACGCTGATCGGCCTGGGTATCGCCATCGACTATTCGCTGTTCATCGTGAGCCGGTTCCGAGAAGAGATCGCGGAGGGTTACGACACCGAGACCGCGGTCCGGCGCACAGTCATCACCTCGGGTCGTACCGTCATGTTCTCCGCGACGCTGATCGCGGCCGCCCTGATGCCGATGCTGATCGTGCCCCAGCAGTTCCTGCGGTCACTGACCTACGCGGGTATCGCCTCAGTGCTGCTCGCCGCGATTCTGGCGGTCACCGTGCTGCCGGCCTGCCTTGGTGTTCTCGGGCGCCACGTCGACGCATTGAGCATCAAGCGGTTCAGCCGCACCAAGTCTCGCGAGGAGCTGGAGAACGGCTTCTGGGGACGCACCGTCGTCTTCGTGATGCAACGACCGCTGGTGTTCGCCGTGCCGATCGTCATCGTGATGCTGCTGCTTATCATCCCGCTGGGCAATCTGAAGCTCGGCGGATTCAGCGAAAAGTACTTGCCGCCAACGAATTCCGTTCGTATGGCGCAGGAGGACTTCGACAAGCTCTTCCCCGGCTTCCGCACCGAGACCATCACCATCGTCACCAAGGGCGCGACCGACTCACAGCTCAATCAGATCCGTGCCGACGCAATGAAGGTGCCGGGGTTCGTGGAACCCGGCGGGGACAAGACCCAGATGTGGCAGCGCCGTCAGTCGGTCAAGACCGACGGGGACACCAGCGTCAAGGTCATCCAGAATGCCTTGATCAATCGCGACACCGCCGGGGCCAAGGTCAAAGAACTTCGGGCGATATCCGTGCCCAAGGGCGTCACGATGTATGTCGGTGGCACGCCAGCGCTTGAGCAAGACTCCATCGACACCGTCTTCGACAAGCTCCCGTTCGTCATCGTGATTTTGATCAGCGTCACCACGATCCTGATGTTCCTGGCCTTCGGCTCGCTCGTGTTGCCCATCAAGGCCGCCGTGATGAGCGCCCTCGGTCTGGGCTCCACGATGGGCATCCTGACGTGGATATTCGTCGACGGGCACTTCTCCACGTGGCTGAACTTCACCCCGACACCGCTGACAGCACCGGTCATCGTGCTGATCATCGTCGTCATCTACGGCCTGTCCAGTGACTACGAGGTCTTCCTCATGTCGCGCATGATCGAGGCGCGCCATCAAGGGCTATCGACCACCGAGGCCGTGCGCGTGGGTACCGCCAACACCGGACGCATCATCACCGCCGCCGCTTTGATCCTGATCGTGGTGGCGGGCGGTTTCGCCTTCTCCGATCTGGTGATGATGAAGTACCTGGCATTCGGCCTCATCGCCGCGCTCATCCTGGACGCCACCGTGGTCCGCATGCTGCTCATCCCGGCCGTCATGAAGCTGCTCGGGGACGACTGCTGGTGGGCTCCGGCGTGGATGAAGCGGATCCAGGTCAAGCTCGGTCTGGGCGAGGTCACCCTGCCCGACGAGCGCAAGCGTCCGACCGGCCGCGAACAGGCCATCGCCGCGGCCTCGTCTCCGGTCGGCTCCAACGCCCGCACCACCAAGCTGCCGATCGCCTCTGAGCGCACCCGGCTGCCCTCCACACCCACGCCGCGTCAGCACGATCCCTCGGCTCCGGTGCGGCCCACTCCGCCCCCCGCCGCTCCCCCGACCACACCGGTCAACCTGGCGGGCACCGACAGTGGAGACGCACCCGCGACGACGCGGATGACGTTGCCCGGTAAGAACGTTGCTCCCACCGATGCGCCCACCACCCGCGTACCGGGTGGCAACCCGGCCGGCCCGGACGCACCGACCACCCGCGGCAGCGTCGCGGGGACGCACCGCCCGGACCGCCGCAATGCCGACCGCGAGATCGAATCCTGGCTCGGCGAGCTGCGCGGGCCCAAGCAGCCCGGCTCCGCCCCGTCCGTCGAAGCGGGCGACGCGACCACCGCGATTCCGGTGCCCAAGCCTCCGTCCGCGCAACCGAACCGCGCCAACGGCACACCTGCTGAAGACGCGACAACTGCTATGCCCATCGCCACGCCGGACGCCCAGCGACAGGGCCCACCGCGGGCTCAGCGTCCGCAGACCGAACAACAGCCTGCTACGCCGTCTGCCGATGCGACAGAGGCGCTGCCGGCACCCGGGCAAACTCGCACACCGCAACAGCAGCAGGAGGCCGACGAGGCCACTCGCCGCAGCCGTGGTGGCAGCGTCAGTGCCCAGGACCTGCTACGCCGCGAGGGGCGCCGCATTTAAGCGACGCCCCTGCGGGGTTTCTTGCCTACTTGACGGGCACCTCGACCGACGTCGGTTCGCTGCGGCTGGCGTACTCACGCGCGTAGAGCGTGCCGCCGCCCAGCAGCAGCAGTCCGGTGATGATGAACGCGCCGATCCGGGCGATACCGTCGAGGGTGGCGAGGTCGAACAGGAAAAGCTTGGCCACCGCCATCGCGGCGAGCACGAATCCTGCTCTGGTAAACCAGCTCTGATCGCGGTAGCGGTGCAGACCGGCGAGCAGCAGAGTCACCGAGACAACCATCCAGGACACCGTCGCCAGGCCGTGGCCCAGCAGGAACCCGTCATTGTTGCCCAGTAGTGCGGTCCCCGAGAGCACGATCGCCGCCGTGCCGGAGTACAACATCGACGCTCCGGCCAGCACACCATGCGTCGGAGCAGACTGTGGGCTCACCCAGCCAACCCGGTGCATGGCCGCCAACACCAGGCCAACCGTGACCGCCATGAGCACGCTGGCGACGACCAGCAGCGGACCCGCCTGCCGTACCGCGGCGGACGATTCGGTGAGCAGCGCTGGCGGTACGTACGCGAGGTAGACCGCTGCGCCCAGCGCACCGAACACCTGTCCCAGTACTAGCGAGACACAATCCCGCAGTTGGTATCCGATGGCGCAGAAGGACAGCGCAATCGCCAGCAGTACCACCGCCAGCAAGCCGCCCCGAGCTCCATCGACCGATGCCTGCAGCAGGGCCAGGCCCGCCACCGCGGCCATGATGATGCGGGTGTGCGCCGGAAGACTACCGACCAACAGCAACACCGCGCCCATTACGGCGGCGACACCGACGGGCACCAGCACACCTAGTGGCCACGCCGAAAATGACAGGGCGCCATAGAGAACCGGTGCGGAGGCGACGGCGATCATCACCGATGCGGTGAGGTCATCGTGTGCACCGGTAAGTAGCCACAGCGAGCCCACCAGGGTGATCAGCAGCCCCAGTACCGCCATCGCGAGCAGGGCGCGCGATGCGCCGTGGCACCCATAAACCGCCGCGAGCAGCGTCAGCGTCACACTTACTGTCCGGAAAGCATGCAGCACAGGCCAATTCCGCCCAATCTGGGCGGACAGGCTCGCGATCAACAGCACCAGCGCGAAGGCAGCGAGTTCCACAGTGAACCCCTCGGTCAGGAACGGGGCCAGCACCGCGATCGCGGCGACCACACCCGCGGCGAAGGGCTGAGAGTTCCACTGCCGGGCCAGTACCAGGCCGGCGCCCGCGATGGCCAGCCCGAGGACCAGTCCCGCCACCACCGGGATCTTGTCGTAGATCACCGTGAGTGCCAACACGTCGAAGAACGCCGCCGCAAATCCTGTTGCCGCCGTGGCAATACCGCCCGTTCGACCACCGGGCCGCGAGCACACCCGAATTCCCAGGCCCACCAGCCCACCGGCGAGAACGGCACCGGACGCCATGCGCGGTATCGGACCGAAGTACCCGCTCTTGGCGGCCAGCACCAGCAGCATGACCACACCGGCCAGTGTCACCACCGCGCCCGCGAAGGCCATCGCCTTACTCGCGAATCCTTCGCGCATCCACAATGGTTCCCGCCGAGGCGGCATGGCTTGAGCCGGGCCCGCCGCCACCGGCGTCCCTACGGACGGCATAGGGGCTGCCGCAGGAACGGGTACGACGGGCGGCGCGGCCCCCTGGGTGCGCCGGTAGTCATCCCAATACTTTTGTGCCTTCACGTATTCGGCTTGGGTCCATTCGACCATCCGGCCGCGCAACGCGTCGAGCTCGGTGCGCAATGCACGTTCGCGCCTGTCGAGTTCGTCCAGTGTCGCGGTCATCTGCTGCAACTGTGGATCTGTCATGCCTCCTAGCGTGCTGGCCGCACGATACGAGGTGAAGACGTAGACCTACCGCCGCGCATAGGGGTTTCTTACGGCACTAAGTAGCTCTACTCATCACCGCTGTCCGCACGGGGCGGGACCTCTGCCAGTGCATATCCGAGATACGCGGCGCGCAGGGTTCGGGACGCAAACACTTCCTGCTCGCCCCACGGCAGGTGCGGCCTCGTCACCAGCAGCGAGGCGACACCGTGCGTGGTGGCCCACAGCTGCAGGGCCGATCCCAGGGTGTTACCCCGGGGAAATCGCTCTTCGTCTACGAGTTCCTGAACAACACCGCGTAGATGCAGAAAAGCTGAGCTGCTGAGTATCTCGTCGAATTCGGCACCGAGACGCGGAGGGCTTGCGGTCGCGAACCGATACAACAGCGGATGCTCCGCGGCATACCGCACGTAGGCCAGGCCGAGTGCCCGCAGCCGCTCCAATGCCGTGGAGCTGTTGAGGGTCGCGCGCTGTAGCACTTCTCCAAGCTGTTCGAAGTACCGCGCGGACAAGGCGTCCGCCAATTCGTCGGTGCTCGAAAAGTGCCGGTACAGCGAGGGCGCCGTGATTCCCAGGGCACGCGTCAATTCGCGCGCCGACGGGGCACGCGCCTCCCCGGATCTGAGGATGAGATCCATTGCCGTGTCGATGATCTGCTGGCGCAGCTGCCAGCCCTGCCCCCTGGGCAGACGCTTTCGCGCTGCGGTCGCGTCGTTTTCGTCACCCATGTGTCGCTCCCACCGCGTGTCTCGATCACCGCGGAGGTTCGATGGGCAGTGTCGGGCCGCCCGGGGGAGTCGGGATGGTAAACCTGCCCTTGGGGGTGGGATCGGTGGTCTTTCCGAGGTCTGCTCCCGAGGGCGGACCAGCCGTATCGTCTCCCGCAGGCCGCGGCGCATTCTTCGCACCGCGAATCAGGACTGCCGGATCATCATTGGCGCAGTAGGTATGCACGGGCGGCTCGGGGAAATCAGCCGAAGACGGCGGGACCCTCGGGGTGCCGTAGTCACAGGCATACCGTGGATACAGGTCGGCGGTAACCCAAATACCGTTGTCACGCATGGTGTCCGCGATCGCACCGAAAGTAGATCCGCGATAGTTGGGGAAGAACGCATTGATGGCAGGTGTACGCACGTAGAGCATCTGTGATGTCGAGGCCAGGCTCGCAAGCAGTTGCACCATGGTGTCGGAGTTGTCGTTGAAGAGGTTGTCGATGGCGCTCAGGGTTTTCGGCGTCTGGCCGATGAGGGTGCGGTAGCCGTTCTGCATCTTCTCCACACCGCGCAGCGTGCGGCCCAGCTCATTGGCGGTGGCCTTGATGCCGGCGTTCTTATCGGCGGCCAGGGTCAGCACCACGCGGCTGGTCTTGAGCAAGCTGGTGGTCTCCGGCAGCACCGAGTCCAGGGTGCTCAGCAGGAAGGTGCCGCCATCGATGATCTCGGTGAGCTTGCGCGGCCCCTCCTTGCTCAGGCTCAGTTCCTTCTTGATGAGCTCAAGCTTCTTGGGGTCCACCTGCGCCAGCAGACCATCCGCGTCGGCCAACAGCTTGGCCAATGTGACCGGCACCTGCACACCCTCGG
>Ga0265327_10000333_pt1 | contig 89521 bp, 74 predicted proteins | sample 41621metaG_FD_202089 | JGI IMG/M metagenome (GOLD analysis project Ga0265327, IMG submission 202089) | Rhizosphere microbial communities from Carex aquatilis grown in University of Washington, Seatle, WA, United States - 4-16-21 metaG | ecosystem: Host-associated > Plants > Roots > Rhizosphere...
TGCTGCCTTGGCTGGATTACGATTCGCAGGGCCTTTTTTTAGCCATTTTGACCACGCCCGGAAAAACTTGCGCTATGCTTCCCCGCATCCTGCCAACCACCCGAAGACTACACCATGACCGCATCCAATTACCGCATCGAAAAAGACAGCATGGGCGAATTGCAAGTGCCCGCCAGCGCCCTGTATGCCGCGCAAACCCAGCGCGCGGTGGAAAACTTCCCGGTCTCCGGCATTCCGCTGCCCGCCGCCTTCATCCAGGCCGTCGCGCTGATTAAACAAAGCGCCGCCAAGGTCAACATCGAACTCGGCCTGCTGGACAAACCCAAAGGCGCGGCCATCGTCGCGGCGGCGCAGGAGATCATCGACGGCAAACACCTGGAGCATTTCCCCATCGATGTGTTCCAGACTGGCTCGGGCACCAGCACCAATATGAACGTCAACGAGGTCATCAGTACGCTGGCCTCGCGCAGCAGCGGCGAAGCCGTCGGCGCGAACGACCATGTCAATATGGGCCAAAGCAGCAACGACACCATCCCCGCCGCGATCCATGTCAGCGCCGCACGGGCCGTCAACGCAGACTTGATTCCCGCGCTGGAACATCTGCACGCCACGATCACCTACAAAGCCCGCTCCTTGGAAGACGTGGTCAAAACCGGGCGCACCCATTTGATGGACGCGATGCCGATCCGCCTGTCGCAAGAACTCGACGGCTGGGCGCTGCAAATCGGCAACGGCGTCGAACGCCTACGCGCCAGCCTGCCGCGCATTTACCGGCTGGCCCAAGGCGGCACCGCCGTCGGCACCGGCATCAACGCGCACCCCGACTTCGCCGCGAAAATTGCCGAATCGTTGGGCCAAGCCACCGGCCTGCCGTTTCAACCCAATACATCCTTTTTCGAGAGCCTCAGCAGCCAAGACGCGGCGGTGGAACTGTCCGGCCAGTTGAAAACCATCGCCGTCGGCTTAATAAAAATCGCCAATGACCTGCGCTGGATGAACTCCGGGCCGTTGGCGGGCTTAGGCGAAATCGAACTGCCCGCACTGCAACCTGGTTCCAGCATCATGCCCGGCAAGGTCAATCCGGTCATCCCCGAAGCCACGGCCATGGTCGCCGCGCAAGTCATCGGCAACGACGCCACGATCACGATAGCCGGCCAGTCCGGCTCGTTCCAATTGAACGTCATGCTGCCGGTCGTCGCCTACAACCTGCTGCAAAGTATTTCATTACTGGCGAATGTCTCGCGCCTGCTGGCCGACAAAGCCATCGCCGATTTCACCGTGCGCCAAGACAATTTAAACCGCGCCCTGGCTTTAAATCCCATTTTGGTCACGGCGCTGAATCCGATCATCGGCTACGCCAAAGCCGCCGAAATCGCCAAGAACGCTTACAAAACCAAGCGCCCGGTGGTCGATGTCGCCATAGAGTTTACCGGCCTAGCCCGCGAGGAATTGGAGCGGCTGCTAGACCCAGCGAAACTGACGGAAGGCGGGATTCAGGAATAAGCCTACCGTCGATTGACAAGCCCTTAGCCTCAAAAGCATCCTGCCCGCGCAATACACGGAAAAACGATTGGATCGATCATCATTGCGCGAGGCAGGCATGGGCAAGCTGTTTATTTCCCACAGTTCGCAGGACGACGGTTTTGTCCGCGCACTCCAACAGACGCTGGGCGACTGGGATCAAGATGTTTGGATCGACTCCCGCGAACTGCGCGGCGGCGATCCGCTTTGGCTGGAAATCAAAAAGGCTATTGACGAAGCCTCGGCCTATGCCGTTCTGGTTAGCACCGATGCCTTGCAGTCCAAATGGGTCGGCAAAGAATTGCGCCATGCGCTGCTCGCGCAAGAACGGCGCGGCAAAGCTGAATTCCCCGTCATCCCGCTGTCGCTCGACAATACCAAGCTCGGCGTGTTGGAGGAGTTCTTCGGCGAAGAGCAGATTTATATCCCCGTCAGCCGCGCAGCCGGCGGCATCGACGCGGCGTTGAACGCCATCCTGGTCGCGCTCGGCCTTCGCCTGCCCAGCGACCCGCCACCCACGCCACAGCCCAAAGCCGAACCGCTGGAAGAACTCGTTTTAGAGCTAACCGACCTCAAACTCTACGAACAAGACGGCCTGCGCCGCGCACTAGCCAAGGCCAAACTGATCTACGAACCCGCCCATCCTCAACAACCCAAAGTCCAAAGCACCGAAATCTGGCGCTTCATCGCCCCGCTAGGCCCCATCGAAGCCGACGAACTGCGCTGGTATCTGGAAAAATACGCCATCTGGCCCAGCCGCCATTTCGACGAGCGCGTCGCCCAAGTCCAAGCCAACCTAGTCGAATGGGGCAAGCGGCTTTACCAATCCGCCCTGCCCGCCGCGCACACAAACAACGTCCTGCAAGCCTGGGCCAAGATCGACAGCCACGCGGGCCGACGCTTCTCGGTCTATGTGGACAAAACCCTGGAAGCCGGTGCCAGCCCGGAAGAGCAAGAAAAAGCCCGCGAAGCCGCCACACTCTTGCTCGGCCTGCCCTGGGAACTGCTGCACAACGGCCAAGGCTTTCTGTTCCAAGGCGCGAAGCCTGTCCGCGTCCGCCGCCGCCTGCCCAACACCGAACCGCTGGACGTGGCCGTCGTCGCCCCGCCGATCCGCATCCTGCTCGTCACCGCCCGCCCGGAAGACGACGCCTGCGGCTACATCGACCATCGCGCCAGCGCCTTGGCCTTGGTTGATGCGATGGAAGCGCTAGGCGGCTTGGTGCAAATCCATCTGCTCGACCCGCCGACGCTGCCCGCGCTAAGGCAAGAACTCGACCACGCCCGCGAGCGCCGCCAGCCTTATCATGTCGTCCATTTCGACGGCCACGGCGTCTACGACCGCCAAGTCGGCCTAGGCGGGTTGTGCTTTGAAGATCCGCGAGACCTCGCTAAACTCGACAACCGCCGCCATCAAACCATCTACACCGACACACTTGGCCCGCTATTAAGCGAACACCGCATCCCGCTGGTGTTCCTCGAAGCCTGCCAAACCGCGCTGGCCGAGAAAGCTTCCGAATCCGTTGCCTCCGAATTGCTGAAAGTCGGCGTCGCCTCGGTCGTCGCGATGAGCCACTCGGTGTTGGTCGAAACCGCCCGCCGCTTCGTCGAAGCGTTTTATCTCGCCTTGGCCGAGGGCAAGCGCGTCGGCGACGCGATGCTGGCCAGCCAACGCGCCTTGAAAGACGACAACTTCCGCGGCCAAATCTTCGGCGCGGGCGAATTGCGCTTGGAAGACTGGTTCGTGCCGGTGCTGTTCCAGGAAAAAGACGACCCGCAATTGTTCCGCGCCACCCCGGCCCGGCAAACGCGGCAGGACATACTGTCCGGCCTGCAAGCACGCCTCGGCGCAACGCCCCCGCCGCCAGAAACCGGCTTTGTGGGCCGCAGCCGCGACTTGTTGGCGCTGCAACGGCTGCTGCGCCAGGAGTCCTACGCCGTCGTGCGCGGTCAAGGCGGCGAAGGCAAGACCGCGCTGGCCTGCGAATTCGCCCGCTGGCTGCTGCGCTCGCAGCAAATCCGCCGCGCCGTCTTCGTCTCCGTCGAACACCACAGCACCCCCGCCGCCGTGCTAGACGCGCTAGGCCGCCAACTCGTGCCGGGCTACTCCTTCGCCACCTTCGACGATTGGGACAAAGCCGTTCAACCAGTCGAACGCGCCTTGCAAGAGCAAACCACGCTGCTGGTCATCGACAATATGGAAAGCCTGCTGCCGCCGCCCTACCTCGCCGCCACGACGCCGGAAGCGCTGGCCGAAGACGCTCGGCAAGCATTGGACGGGATTTTGAGTTTGTGTGAACGGCTGCTGCGGAGTGCAAAGCTTGCTTTGCAAAACGCCGGAAATCAGGTCTTCAGCGCAAAGCAAGCTTTGCACTCCGATGCCACGCGGGTCGGCGCGAGAGAAGACTGGGGCTTCCGCATCGTCTTCACCAGCCGCGAAACCCTGCCCGCGCCATTCGACGGCCAGCGCAACCGCCGCGAACTGCGCGAGTTGAGCAAAAACGACGCGGTAAAACTGATCGAGCGGGCTTTGAACAGCGGAGTGCAAGATTCATCTTGCACCGCGCAAGATAAATCTTGCACTCCGGCGCACGCCGAAGCCGACGCCAAAACCGAAGCCATCGAACAACTGGTGGACGCCGTCCACGGCCACGCCCGCACCTTGGCGCTGCTGGCCCCGGCGCTGCGCCAGCTCGGCGTGGAGCAGACGCATGCCGAACTGGTGGAGCTGATGGCGCAGATGGACCGCCGCTATCCGCCCGGCGACCCGCAAGCGCGGGAGAAATCGGTGTTCGCCAGCGTCGCGCTGTCGCTGCGCCGGCTGTCGCCGGAAAACCAAGGCCGGGCGCGGGTGCTGGGGGTGTTCCAGGGCGGGGTCGATTTGGACATGCTCGTCACGATGATGCAATGGGAACAGGCGGACGTGGCCGCTTTGGCGCATGAGTTGATCGCCACCGGGCTGGCGACGGCCAATCCTTACAACCATCTGAGCCTGAACCCGGCGCTGTGCCCATATTTGCTGGGCGCGTTGGACGAGGCGGAACGGCGGGCACTGACGGTGCGCTGGGTGGAGACGATGCGGGCGTATGTCGATTTTCTCGTACAACAGAGCAACCAAAATGCCGAAGTCGCGGCTGCGCTGACCGGGCTGGAACTGCCGAATCTGTTCGCGCTGCTGGAACTGACGCGGCGGGCCGGGGACGCGGAGGCAACGATAGGCTTGGCGACTTTGCTGTTTCGGCTGCTGCAATTTCTCGGCAAGCCGCGCTTGCTGGAGCGGGTCGGGCAGGTGCGCGACGCGGTGGCGGCGGCGCTGGGCGACACTTGGAACCATGCGCGATTTGAGGCGCGGCGCAGCCGGATCGAGCAGCAGTTGGCCGGCGGACGTTTGCGTGAGGCTTTAGCTGGCGCCGAGGACTTGCTGCGGCAAGCGCGGGCGGCAGGCGGGCAGGCGTATGCGGGTGCCGATTACGATCTGGCGATAGCTTGTTTTTTGTTGGCCCGCGCATTGCGGTTTGTCGGCGCGGCGGAACCCGCGTTGCCGCTGCTGGACGAGGCGCGGTGCGGCTTTGAGGCCATCGCGCAGCAGCGGGCTAGTCAAGCTGCGGAGGGCATGGCGTCTGTTTGCCTCGCGGAACGCGGCGACTGTCTACTCGACTTGGGCCGGCTCGACGCAGCGGCCGCCGCCTACGAAGAGAATATTCGTTGCTCCGAGCAACTCGGCGACGAGCGGCAAGTCGCCGTCGGTCAGAGCCAGCTTGGCACAGTTCGCCTGTTTCAGCATCGCCATCCGGAGGCGCTAGCAGCTTATCGGGAAGCCCGCGAACGCTTCACGCGGCTGGACGAACCCGGCTCCATCGCCGTAATCTGGCACCAGACCGGCATCGCGTATCAGGACGTCGGGCAAGCGGAAATGGCGGAGGATGCCTACCGGCAAGCGTTGGCGACTGAAGTGCGGCTGGGCAATGTCGCCGGGCAGACGAGGACGCTGAACCAACTGGGCTTGTTGTATGACGATATGTTGGGTCGCACCGAAGAGGCGGTGTCTTTTCTGCGGCAAGCGGCGGATCGCTATGCCGAAATCGGCGACCAGGCCAATGAAGGGAAGGCGAGGAACAATCTAGCCATACGCTTCAGAAAGCTCCACCGCTACGACGAAGCGCGGCAGGCCATCCGCCGGGCCATCGCCTGCAAAGCGCAGTTCGGCCATGCATCTACGCCGTGGAATGCTTGGGCCATCCTCGCCGACATCGAGACCGACGCCGGCAATGCTAGCGCCGCCGCCGAGGCTAGCGCGAAAGCCCTGGCCTGCTTCCTCGCCTACCGCCGCGACGGCGGCGAGAACCACAGCGATCCGGGCCGTCTCGCCCAGGCCGTGACGCAAAGCCTGCTCGCCGCCGACGGCCAGGCGGCACCGCTGCTACAACAACACGCCGCCGATCCCGAATTGCCCGATTGGGTGCGCCCCTACATACTAGCCCTGCAAGCCATCGCCGCCGGCAGCCGCGATGCCAGCCTCGCCGCCGACCCGGGCTTGTCCTACGACCAGGCCGCCGAAATCCTGATCCTGCTCGAAATCCTGCGCCAGCAGGGATAACACCCCTGCTAGGGGTGTTATCCCTCTATGCCTATCAGAACGAGAAAAAACGCGGCCTGGACTTGATTAGCAAGATGCATCAGCCACCGTCATTCCGACCTCCCTGCCGGAATGACGGAACTTCAGATCAATCCAAGCGGTTTGCATGGCGGCGCCGCGCTGTCGGAGCGCGGGCTTCTAGCCCGCAGGCGCGCGGGACGCCGGTTTGTTTACTACCAAGATAGATTTGCCCTACGTTCTAGCCCGCAGGCGTGCGGGACGCCGACACTGCCGGATGCAAACCCGCCACCCTGCAATGATTGTTACCCGAATCCGCGCAAATGGCGGATAATCCATTCAATGATTACCTGACGCCAAGGATAGGCAGCGTCGCATGACTTCATTGGCCCGGCAAAGCTGAATGGCAAACTTCAAAACCCATCTTTTCGTCGCCTCCGGGGTGAGCGGAGTCGCCGCCATCGCCTGCATGAAGGCGGGAGTCGCCCCGGCGGCTGAAACGCCGCTGCTGCTGGGCCTGGGCGCGTTCGGCGGCCTGCTGCCGGACATCGACTCCGACCATTCGGTGCCGATCAAAATCAGCTTCAACTTGCTTGCCTTTTCCCTGGCCTTCTTGGTCATGTTCGTGTTCGTGGGCCGCTACACGGTGTTGGAGTTGGCGGCGGTCTGGCTGGGCGTGTTCGTCGCGGTGCGGTATTTTGTGCTGGAATTGTTCGTCAGTTTCACGACGCACCGGGGCGCGATCCACTCGCTGCTGGCCGCCGTTTTCTTCGCCCTTTGCACGGTGAGCCTGTCCCAGCACTTGTTTGCCAAGCCCAATTCCATCAGTTGGATTTACGGAACCTTCGTCGGCTTTGGCTTTGTGGTGCATTTGCTGCTGGACGAATTATTCAGCGTGGATTTATTAAACCGTCGCGTCAAAAGCTCTTTCGGCACCGCGCTGAAAATCGTCAGTTTGAAATATTGGCGAGCCACAGCGGTATTGCTATTGGCGACTTTAGGCGTGTATTCGACGGTAAGCTATCCCAACGGGTTTTATGCCGCCGCCTGGACCAAGCTGGAAAGCCATTACACGGGCCGTGCGCCCTGGCTGATGCCGACCAACGGCCAATGGTTCAGCGGTTTCGGCGGCATTCTCGCCCACTCGCTATGTCTGACGCCGGGATCGCTGGGCGCTACCGCCAGCAAATCGGCAAAACCCGGCATGTTGAAAATGGCGACCGATTAAGCCATCAACGGTTGATCGGCAAAGCCGCGACGCGGTGCTCGATGTCCTGCATCATCTTGTTATACGTCGGCGCGCCAATGCCGCCGAAACGGCTTTTGAATTCCGCTTCGGGCATAAACTCCGGCAAGCCTTCGACCGAGGGCATAAAATCACTTTCGACTAAGCGCGGCCCGCCCAAGGACTGCTGTAGCTTGCGCGCCGAAGCTTGGCTGGCGGCGGCTTTTTCACCCAGGCGCACGCCGGCGCGGTCGGCGGCAATATCATTAAACGAGAAGCCGCTGCCGCCCCGCGAGTCGTCCACCTCTTTGAACAAACCCACGGCGTCGGACAGCGGCCCGCCGGCGTTGGCGGACAACGCGGCGGAAATCAGGAAATGTTTGGGGAAATCGTCGCGGGCTAACAGCTTGACATGGCTGGCGGCGGGCTTGGGCCAGTCTTTCGCCTGCGGAATAATTTTTGCCAGATCGCGGCCTTCGACATAAAACACCAACACGATAATCACGGCGCGGTTCTCCGCCACCGCGTCGCCCTGGGCGGAACGCTCGATGGCAAGCTTGAACAATGGCTGCATCAACTCGGCCAAGGAAACCCGGCTCTTCGGCGGCAAGGCGCGGCTGACCTCCGCCAAGCGCTGCTGATAAGCGCGCAGGCGCTGCTGCTCCTCGGCGGGGATGAGGATATTGCTGAGTTTGGCGGGCAAATCCTTTTGCCATTCGTAAGTCACGTTCAACTGGCCGTCGGCGACGTTGACATTTTTGATGACGTCGGTAAATACCCGGTAATCCTCACTGTCCCCCAAAGCCTTCACCGCCTGGCCCAGCAACCAATCCGCCGCCCCGCCCGGAATCGTCAAATTGCCGATGCGCAGGTGTTCAACCGTCGGCAAGGCGCGGGTCTGCGCCAGTTCGGCGTCGATGTTCAAATAAGCGCCGACGGGGTTTTGCGGCAATTCCGCCGTGATCTCGGCCTGCGCCCCGCCCGGCTGCAACCTTAGCCTCGCGCTACCCCGGCCGTAGCGATGGGCCAAATAATTAAGCGCCAAATCAAGGTCTTGCTGGGTAAAGCTGACCTTCCTGACGTCGCCTGGCTTAAGTTTGCGTGGATCGTTGGCATCGATGATGCGCTTGCCGTCCGCGATGCGCTCCGGCGTGAATTCGGCGGCGCGGTTGACCAAAGGCTGGGCTTGTAGCGCGGCCTTCAAAGCGAAAGCCAGACCAAAGACTAGCAGCAGCGGGAGCAGGAAAAACAGGCGCAACAATAGTTTCATGGGGGCTCTTTTAAGGAAAAAAGGAATTCGCGGGGGTTTTGGGGCTATGCGTGCTAACGCACCGAATTGGCAAGGCAATTCGCGTAGCCTGTTGAACACTCGTTAGTAAAAATGAAGGAAATCGTCATGAGATATTCAAAACTGTTGATCGTTGCTCTGGCGAGTCTCGCCATGAGCGGATGCCTTACCCTTCCCGCCGGCCCTGCCGGCCCACAAGGCGCGACTGGCGACACCGGCGCTAAAGGATACACCGGCGCGTCCGGTGGCACCGGCGCGACCGGCAATACCGGCGCAACTGGCGGCATGGGCGCGACCGGAGACACGGGTGCAACCGGTGGCACCGGCGCGACCGGCAGCACCGGCGCGAAAGGCAACACAGGCGCAAGAGGAAACCCTAGCGGCGGCACTGTCGTTATCGTACCGGATCGCTAAAACTGCCAAGATCGGAACCCGGCCAGGCAGGTTTAATTTGCCGAAAAGCTGAATAAGCAAACCCTTGGCCTGCAGTATGTTGATTGGATTTTTAGACAAGGGATGTGCGCAGTGGCATTCGTGGGCAACGCTGGCAACGTTGCCCACAATTCTGTTTTTAGCGGTCGATGGACTGGCTTTTTCCGGGGCGCGTTTGTAGACCAGTGGTTTGCTAGAACGACGCCTATTAGACAAAAACGGCTGGGAATATGAGCTTTGGCGTGATGCGATTACCTGGATAATGGCGTTAATTCGCAGGTAGCGCAGGAGAGTTTTTTTCCAGCCTATCAATCAACCGCTTGCCCATCACAATGCCTTGCCGCTCAATCGTGATATAAAATAGATATGATACAGATGACGCCACCAGCACAACGCACAGAAAGTGCATAATGCTAGAGACATCCCCTGTTTTAAATACTGTTTTGCTGCCCAGCTTTGCAAAAAGCATTAAAACCGCATAATGGGTAAGGTACAAACTAAAACTGACTTTCCCGAGAAAGATGACAACCTTATTCACTAAAATGGCAGACTGATAATATGATAATGCCAGCGCAAAAAAGGCAAAGCAAAAGGCCATAATGATGTAGTTTGGAAAAATCACCGCCAACCAAGCTATGTGCAGTAATTTAACTACTAGGATAAACCCGATTAATACAGGAACACCAAAAAAAATAAATCGCCTCATATTTTTAACGTTATGAAACGCCGCGTAGGTCAGCAATCCAATCGCAAACACTGGAAGCTGCCCAAAGAAATTCATATAATAAAAATCAGAAACAAGGTTTTGTTGAACCGATGAATAATGCGCTTCAAACAACCACCAGATGATAGGTTTTGACAGCGCGTACAGACCGAGGCTAATCAAGAAAAATAATATTAGCGATCTGACGCTGTTAAAATGCATCAAGACAAACGGAAGCAACAGATAAAAATTCATTTCAACGGCGACCGACCATCCGCCAGGAACCACAGCATTGATAGCCTGAGGATTGAATCCGTGCAAGAACGAGGCTGTCAGGGCAATGATCCACCATTCAATGCCGCTAGACGTATTTCCACTGGAAGCCAATCCGTGGTGATACATATAATAAGCAATAGCAATATAAAACATAGGCGCAATTCTGAAAAACCGCCTAATATAGAAATTCCGAACCGGGGCTATTTCATCAAAGCGTCTAGCCTCCCATGACATGCATAAGGTCAAGGCGCTTGCTATGTAAAAAAGCTGAACGCCAAGCCATCCGCTCGACATGAGGAGTTGGAGATAGGCATTGTCAGGCGCAATGAAGCTGGACGAATGCACCGCAACTACTCCGAGAATTGCATAGCCTCTTAGCGCATCAATAAAGTCGTATTTGCGAATGTCTTTCGTCATAGCGGGATAAGTTATTACTTTGGAATTGGACAAGAACTACGTTTTAAACGGCGGGGGTTGGCTTGCTGCTCTTTCGCAACCCAATGAATAGCAGGCAGTATTGAGATGACAAAAAATCGGCGAATCACGCCTATGCGCATGCCCTATGAGGCTACCGCCTTTCCCATGCCATGTCAATAAATTTGCCGCCCGCCACCCAGTCAAAGCAGCCTTCCTTGGCCGCTTAATGCCTAAATATCATAGGGAATATTGGGCAACGACACAACCGTCTTGTCCGCCGCGATGAGACGCGCACGGACTGGCGTGGAGTAAAAAAGTTTGCTCAGATGTCAATAGACCCACCCTACTTAAGTGTTGACTTGCTTTTGGAAACAAAATCTTACGGGCAAAAGCGGGTTGTTGCTTTCAGCTTTCATAGCCCGGACTCAGCTTTTTATAGCATCGCTTGGTGGACAGGGGTAGAATCCATTTCAAATTACACACTTCGAGAGCATAAGGCTTTCTGCCTTTGCTCGGTGTCTAATTTACGTTGGCCGAGCATCTCATCGTTGACGAATATTGGGAGCGTGTTATGAAAACGTTTTTTTCGCTGTATGGCTCAAAGCTTTCCCCATTGGCGGTCTTCGGCGCATTGATGCTGAACGCAACCACGGCCACTAGCGCCACTTTCATCACTAGCAAGGTGAACGGGGACGACCAGTTCAAAATATACCTCAGCACCACCAAGCCAGGCGTGACGGCTGTCCAACCCGAGGGTTTCCAGTATGCCAACGGTTTGGGATGGCCGTTCACATTCACCAGCACGCTTTATCTTCCACAATCCAGCTCAGGCGCCAACTTTCACGACTACTGGATTAATATTTGGGTACGGGACGAGGGCGGCGGCGGGCCGGATGTGCTTGGCGAGTTCACGTTGACGGCGGCACCCGGGGCGGGCACTCCGTCCTATGGCTCAATTGCCGGGTGTACGTTTGACGACGGCTCCACCGCCATCGTCACCAACACCAAACTATGGCGCGTGACCAAGCCGCTGCCTACTTCGGCCCATCCTGCGGCACCCGCCGGATATCCGACATGGCTTAGCAACTACCGGCCGCCTTGGGTTGTGCCCACGTTGACGCCGACTCTTTTAGGTTTCAATGGCGTCGGGCCTTGGGGGCCACGCTCCGGCGTCAGCGCGAGCGCTCAATGGATAAGCACCACGCCGGGCTATCCCGCCAATAACCTGGCTGAAGCATGGTTCAGCACCCATATCAGATGTCCTTAACGCACAACAATAGAGGGGAATAAGGACGGCTAAAGCGACATGCAGTGGGCACGATAAAGCCCTGCCCATGCTATTTAGCTACTTGGCTGGGTTAGACTCTGAAGAAGTAGGGCAGCGCGATAAGCGCGAAGCCAATTAAGACTAGCAGCAGGGTGTTGGTGACGAAATAGGGAAAAACCATCAGGGCTAGACCGCAGGCCAGTGGAACGACCGCCTTCTGCTTCTTGCCGTAGATGAAGAAGCCTAGCCCGGCCGAGCCGAAAAACAAGCCCCAAAGCAGTGACGAAGTGTTCAAAGCAGCCTCCGCTGGTTGCTTAATACTAGAATTGAGCTGTAAGTCTGGCGTGGCTTGTTGCGTTGCGCCCGACATTCCGGTGTGATTGTCGGGCAACGATGGAGCCGTTGCCCGACCTGCCCGGCTATCTAAAAACGAAGGTTTTTTAGACAACGCACAGTGGGCAAACGATGAAGTCATTTGCCCACCTATCGGGCTCATGCAAACTGAAACTCTCCGCCATGCTGCTCCATAAGAAAAGACAGATCTTGCGCAGCATTTTGAAATAGTTCTTGAATGATCCCTTGAACACCATACCACTCACGAGATTTTTCAATATCCGAGTGAATTGTAGTGTCCGAAAACTCAATACCTGACTCGCTCGCAATCTTGACCAGTCTATACATCCGATCAAAGTCAATCGGTGCGCCTAAACGATGTGCCAGACGGTTACGAAAATTATTCACCTCTAGCAGAAATTCACACATCTTATTATCAATCAATCCTCGAGACCTAGCCATATTGACTTTGCTCGGAAAGCTTAGGTCAAAGAGATCAATGTTGTCGTTCTCTGTCAACTTAAGCTCAATTAGTTGGACAATTACTGACTCGATGAGCAGATGACCTGCGATGAATGCTCCTAACTCTTGGTTGTCAAAGAGCGACGTAATGTGATCCAGATTTGGCTTAATTCTATCTTTCCATTGTTCACGCATAGATTTGTCCGCCTAGTACCCGCGTTCAGCGTCAAGAGCCACCCCACAAAACCAGCCAAGTAGCCAAGTAGGGTGGGCAAACGGCTCTATCGTTTGCCCACCGGAACCGGGCGAATCGGTGGGCAAGCAAAAAGACGCTTGCCCACCCTACCCATCCAAGCCTGTATTATTTGCGCCGGTCAGGTTGCGAAAGAGCCGCAACCCGACCGGCGCACATAATATTAGACATCCAAATTCAACTCGCTGACCTTCCGCGTCAAGGTATTGCGCCCATACCCCAGCAACTTTGCCGCCTCCTGCCTGCGCCCCCGGGTGAACTGCAAGGCGGTGGTGATCAAAATGCTTTCCGCCTGGTCGATGGCTTCCTTGGCGATGTTGCGGTCGCCTTTTTTCAACTGGGCGTCCACCCAGTGCTTGAACACCTCCTCCCAAACCCCGCCGACCGGCAGCGCCTCGGGCTTGGCTTGCAGCAATTCCGGCGGCAAATCATCGACATGGACTTCACGCCCCGCCGCCATGACGGTGATCCAGCGGCAGGTGTTTTCCATCTGCCGCACATTGCCCGGCCAGTCCAGCTTGCACAGCAGTTCCTCCACCTCGGGCAGCAAGGACTTGGGCTCCACATTCAATTCCGTGCTGGCTTCCTGCAGGAAATGCCCGAGCAGCAAGGGTATGTCCTGGCGGCGTTCGCGCAACGGCGGAATGTGGACGCGGATGACATTGAGGCGGTGGAATAAATCCTCGCGGAAACGGCCCTCATGCACCAGGGTTTCCAGGTTCTGGTGGGTCGCGGCGATGATACGCACATCGACCTTGACCGGCGCGTGCGCGCCGACCGGAAAAAATTCGCCGTCGGCCAGCACGCGCAACAAACGGGTTTGCAGCTCGGCCGGCATGTCGCCGATTTCGTCCAGGAACAACGTGCCACCGTCAGCCTGCTCGAAGCGCCCCGCCCTTCTGGCCTGCGCACCGGTGAACGCGCCGCGCTCGTGGCCGAACAGTTCGGACTCCAACAAGTCCTTAGGAATAGCCGCCATGTTCAAGGCGATGAACGGCTTGTCCACACGCGGGCTGTGGCGGTGCAGGGCGCGGGCGACCAGTTCTTTGCCGGTGCCCGATTCGCCGTTAATCAACACGGTGATGTGCGAACGGGCCAGCCGGGCGATGGCGCGGAAAACCTCCTGCATGGCCGGGGCTTCGCCGATGATCTCGGGGGTTTTCTCCGGCAAGGCCGGGGCGGTTTTGACTTGCTCCTTGCGCGTCCTTTGGCAATGGCTGCACGCCCGGCGCACCAGATCCACCGCCTCGTCCACATCGAAGGGTTTGGGCAGGTATTCAAACGCGCCGCCGTGGAACGCGGACACCGCGCTTTCCAGGTCGGAATGCGCGGTCATGATGATGATGGGCAAATCCGGCTGCTTGACTTGCAGCCTGTCCAGCAATTCCAGCCCGTCGATGCCGGGCATGCGGATGTCAGTCAGGATCGCGTCGGGCCTGGCGCTTTCCAGGGCATCCAACAACAAGTTGGCGTTGGGAAAACAGCGGGTCTGGATGGAGGCTTTCTGCAGGGCCTTTTCCAACACCCAGCGAATGGAGCGGTCGTCGTCGACCACCCAGACTTGAGCCGCATTACTCATGTTCTTTCTCCAGGGGCAAGAAAATGGAAAAAATCGTTTCGCCGGGCTTACTGTCGCATTCCACCAGGCCGCCGTGCTGGCTAATCAGGGATTGGGCGATGGACAGCCCGAGGCCGGTGCCTTCGGCCCGGCCCGTCACCATGGGATAGAAAATCTGGTTGAGCAATTCCGGCTTGATGCCGGGGCCGTCGTCGATCACATCGATCTTGGCGACCAGCGGATGGCGGTGCATGCCGATGGTGACCTGCCGGTGGATGCGGCTGCGGATGGTGATCTTGCCTTTGTTGCCCAAGGCTTGCGCGGCATTGCGGACGATGTTAAGGATCGCCTGGATGAGCTGATCGCTGTCGCCATGCAAGGCCGGCATACTGGGGTCGTAATCGCGGACGAGCTGCACGCCGGGCGGAACCTCCACCTGCACCAACTGGCGCACCCGCTCCAGCACCCGGTGGATGTTGAGCAGGCTTTTTTGCAAAGGTTTATTCGGGGCCAGCATCCGATCCACCAGCGATTGCAGCCGGTCGGATTCTTCGATGATGATGCGGGTGTACTCGCGCAGCTCGTCTTCCGGCAGTTCGCGGTCGAGCAACTGCGCCGCGCCGCGCAGGCCGCCCAAGGGATTTTTGATTTCATGCGCCAGGCCGCGCAGCAGCATCTTGGCGGCGCTCTGCTGGGCCTGCAATTGCTCTTCCATGGAAAAGCGCAAATGCCGGTCGACCTGCTGCACCTCGACCAGCAACAAGGACGACCGGCCCTCGGCCATCGGGGTCATGGTGACATTGACGGTCATCGGATGCAGCGGCAGGGTCAGCACCACGTTGCGCTTAGTCAGGGTGCTGTCGGAGGCCAGCACCCGGCGCATGTCCTCCTCCATGCCCTCGTCGCTGAAAAAAAACACCTGTTGCGCCTGGTTGCCCAGCACATGGCGGGCGCGCAGCGAGAACAGCATCTCCCCCGGCGTGTTGATATAAACCAGCGACAGCGCGTCGTCGAACAAAAGCACCGCATCGGACAGATTGTCCAGGATGTGGCGATAAAAATTGGCAGGGGCGGTATTGTTCATAGCAGTCCCGTCAGCAAGATGTGGGCCATTAGCGCACACACCCATCAGCGCCAAGCGTTGAGCGGGGGTGCCACAGAAACAATGGCTTAGGAAATAACAGCAATGAGCGAGAGGGGCCTGACGGCACCACAAACCCTGCCATGCACAATTATAGTGCAATAGCCGCCCGCCGTTCATCTAAGCAGCGAATACGCGCCAGGCCGCCTTCGCTTTTTTCTGGGCAACCCGCCCAATTATCACGCACCGTCCAGGTGCGTAGCGAAGCCGGAACCGATTGGCGGGGCCGGGCGGGATCGCGCCGCAGCTTCGCCGACGATTTTCCGTGCCCGAATGGCAAGCAGCCGCGCCCATCGTTATTAAAACGGGGCGTTTTACGGTATCATCCGCAAATCTTTTTTCATTGGTTGGAATAGAATCACAATGCTGGGCAAGCTGGTCAGAAAAATCATCGGCAGCCGAAATGAGCGGCTGGTTAAGAAAAAAAGGAAAATAGTCAAGAAGATCAATTCCTTGGAGCCCCAGATTGAGAAGCTTTCGGATGAAGCGCTGAGAGGGAAAACCGAGGAGTTCAGGGAGCGGCTGGCCAATGGCGAAAAACTGGAGGCATTGCTGCCGGAAGCTTTCGCCGTGGTCCGCGAGGGTTCGCGCCGGATCTTGAACATGCGCCATTTCGACGTGCAGTTAATCGGCGGCATGGTGCTGAACGACGGCAAAATCGCCGAGATGAAAACCGGCGAAGGCAAGACCCTGGTCGCCACGCTGGCCGCCTATCTCAACGCGCTGCCCGGCAAAGGCGTGCATGTGGTCACGGTCAACGACTACCTGGCCAAGCGCGACTCCGAATGGATGGGACGCCTCTATGGCTTCTTGGGCTTGAGCACCGGGGTCATCCTTGGCGGCTTGGACAACGAAGAGCGCCGCACCGCTTACGCCGCCGACATCACCTACGGCACCAACAACGAATTCGGCTTCGACTACCTGCGCGACAACATGGCTTTCACCCCGGACCAACGGGTGCAGCGCGGCCGTTATTTCGCCATCGTCGATGAAGTGGACTCGATTCTGATCGACGAGGCCAGGACGCCGCTCATCATCTCCGGCCCCACCGAAGACCGCAGTGATTTGTACCATCAAATCAACCGCCTGATGCCGAGGCTGGTCAAACAGGAGAAGGAAAACGGCCCCGGCGACTACAGCGTGGACGAGAAGGCCAGGCAGGTTTTCCTGACCGAGCAAGGCCATGAGCGCATCGAGCACATGATGGAGGAGCAAGGGCTGATTAAAGAGGGGCAAAGCCTTTACGATGCCGTCAACATCCGCCTGATGCATTACGTCAACGCCTGCCTGCGCGCTTACGCGCTATTCCAGCGCGACGTGGACTACATTGTCCGCGAAAACCAGGTCATCATCGTCGATGAGTTCACCGGACGGGCGATGACCGGCCGACGCTGGTCGGAAGGCTTGCACCAGGCCATCGAAGCCAAGGAAGGCGTGACGGTGCAAAATGAAAACCAGACGCTGGCGTCGATTACCTTCCAAAACTATTTCCGCCTGTACGCAAAACTCTCCGGCATGACCGGCACGGCCGACACCGAAGCCTTCGAATTCCAGCAAATCTACAACCTGGAAGTGGTGGTGATCCCGTCCAACCGCCCCAATGTCCGCAAGGACTTGGGCGATTTGGTCTACCTCACCGCCCAAGAGAAATACGTTGCGATCATGGAAGACATTAAAGAGTGCGTAGAGCGCGGGCAGCCGGTGCTGGTAGGCACCACCTCCATCGAAAACTCCGAGCTGATTGCCGGCCTGCTGACCCAGGCCGGGGTCGAGCACCAAGTGCTAAACGCCAAGCACCACGAACGGGAAGCCCACATCGTCGCCGAGGCTGGCCGGCCTGGCGCGGTGACCATCGCCACCAACATGGCGGGCCGGGGCACCGACATCGTGCTGGGCGGCAACCTGGACGAGGAAATTGCCCGGCTGGGCCTGACCGATCCCGCCGACATCGAACAGGCGCGGGCCGCCTGGGTGCTTCGCCACGAGGCCGTGGTCGCCAGCGGCGGCCTCCATGTCGTCGGCTCTGAGCGCCATGAGTCGCGCCGCATCGACAACCAGTTGCGCGGCCGCTCCGGCCGCCAGGGCGATCCCGGCTCGACCCGTTTCTACCTGTCCTTGCAAGACAGCCTGATGCGCATCTTCGCCTCCGACCGCGTCGCCGCGATCATGCAAAGACTGGGCATGCAGGAAGGCGAGGCCATCGAACATCCCTGGGTCACCAAGGCGATTGAAAACGCCCAGCGCAAAGTCGAAGCCCGCAACTTTGACATCCGCAAGCAATTGCTGGAATACGACAACGTCGCCAACGACCAGCGCCGGGTGATCTACTTCCAGCGCGACGCCTTGATGGAGGCCGAAGACATTTCCGAGACCATCGCGGCGATCCGCGAAGACGTGGTCAGCGCCATGTTCCACCAGGCCATCCCGCCGCACACGATGGAGGAGCAATGGGATGTGAAAGGGCTGGAGGAGTCCTTGGCGCATGAGCTACACGTCGCCGCCCCGGTGAGCCAATGGCTGGACGAGGACACCCACCTGCACGAGGAAAAGCTCCAGCAGAAGATCCAAGACCAGGTGCAATCGGATTACGAGGCCAAGTCCGCCGCCATTGGCGCGGAAGTGATGCGCCATTTTGAAAAATCGGTGATGCTGCAAGTGCTGGACAACACTTGGAAGGAACATCTGGCGGCGATGGATCATTTGCGCATGGGCATCCACCTGCGCGGCTACGCCCAGAAAGACCCCAAGCAGGAATACAAGCGCGAAGCCTTCGAAATGTTCACCAATATGCTGGACAGCGTGAAACAGGAGGTTATTTCCATCCTCTCCAAGGTGCAGGTGCGCAGCGAAGAAGAAGTCAGGATCATGGAAGAGCAAGCCCGGCAAGTCCAGGAAATGCAATTCCAGCACGCCGAAGCCAGCCCCTTGCTCGGCGCGGCGGAGGAAGAAGAAAAGCCGCTGCTCGGCGACGAAGGCTGGACGCCCGAGCCGCCCAAGCCTTTTGCCCGCGCCGTTGCGAAAGTCGGCCGGAACGACCCCTGCCCTTGCGGCTCCGGGCTGAAATACAAGCAATGCCACGGCAAGCTTGAGGCTTAAGCCGATTGATGAGCTTGAAAAATCAATCAAAGACGGCAAGTTCAGCGCAAAATTTAGGCCGCAAGCGGAACTCCGTCTGGCCCGCCTCAAAAGTTGGAGCCAACAACTGCCGGAAATAAAGATTGCGCCCTAAGTTCAGGTCATGGCCCATGCCTAGCCTATCACGATGGCAACACTAAACATCGGAGGATCACTATGGAACTGTCGGCAGTCATAACACCTGCCCCGGAGGGCGGTTATACCGCTTTCAATCCTGAAACCGGCACGACGACCCAAGGCGAGACAATTGAGGAGGCTTTGGCTAATTTGAGCGAAGCAACCGAGCTTTACCTTGAAGAATTCCCGCTGACATTTTATGCCCGCCCCTTATTGACGACGTTCCAAGTGGCCGGACATGCCTAAACTTCCGGTTGTTTCCAGCGCGGAAGCGATACGGGCTTTTGAACGGCTAGGGTTTTCAGCGGTTCGGCAACGCGGTAGCCACATCGTCCTGCGCAGGGGATCTTCTGGCTGTGTCGTTCCCAACCATAAAGAATTGAAAGCTGGAACGCTGGCCGGGATACTCAAACAAGCGGGTGTATCGGTGGATGAATTCATTGAAGCGTTACGCGCCTAGCCTATCAACCATCTAAACCCATTTACGAACGAAAAAGACTCGCCAAGGCATTGCCGATGAATCCCCCCCCAAACAACACCGTCCCAACCGTCGCCGGCTTGAAGCTGGGCGCGGCGGCGGCGGGCATCAAGCCAGGCCGCGACGACCTGCTGCTGATTGAGCTGGCCGCAGGCTCCACCTGCGCCGCCCTTTTCACCCGCAACGCCTTTTGCGCCGCCCCGGTCACGGTGGCCCGCCGCCACTTGGGCCAAAGCCCGCGCTGGCTTTTGGTCAACGCCGGCAACGCCAACGCCGGCACCGGCAGCCGCGGCCTGGAAGACGCCGAGACCAGCTGCCGGCTGGTGGCCGGGCTGACCGGCGGAAGTCCTGCGCAAGTGCTGCCGTTTTCCACCGGCGTCATCGGTGAATTCCTGCCCGTGGATAAGATCGAAGCCGCCCTGCCCCAGGCCATCGCCGCCTTGACTGAAGACGGCTGGGCCAGCGCCGCCAAAGCCATCATGACCACCGACACTCGCCCTAAGCTTGCCCACCGCCAAATCACGCTGGACGGGCTCACCGTCAACCTGGTCGGCATTGCCAAAGGGGCCGGGATGATCCATCCCAATATGGCGACATTGTTGTCTTATATCGGCACCGATGCGCAGGTCGACGCGGACTTGTTACAAGCCTTGTTGTCGGCGGCGGCGGAGCAATCCTTCAACCGCATTACGGTGGACGGCGACACCTCCACCAACGACTCGCTGGTCTTGATGGCGACCGGCGCCTCCGGCGCGGCCCTAGGCAACGGCACTCTCCCGGTTTTCAAAGCCGCGCTGCAAGAAGTCTGCGACGAACTGGCCGAAGCCATCGTGCGCGACGGCGAAGGCGCGACCAAGCTGATTCGCGTGGTGGTCGAACAAGCCCGCGACGAAGCCGAAGCCCACCAAGTCGCCAACACCATCGCCTTGTCGCCGCTGGTCAAGACCGCGTTTTTCGCCAGCGACCCCAACTGGGGCCGCATTCTCGCGGCGATAGGCCGCTCCGGCTGTCCCGGGCTGGACATCAGCCAAGTCTCCGTCTGGCTGGGCGAAGTACAGATCGTCGAAAATGGCGGGCGCGCCTTAAGCTACACCGAGCAGGCCGGCCAGCACGTCATGTCACAAAGCGACATCACCATCCGCGTGGCGCTGGGTCGTGGCACGGCCCGCCAGCGGGTACTGACTTGCGATTTTTCCTATGACTATGTGAAGATCAACGCGGAATACCGGACTTAAGCCCAAGCAACCATCCGCCCAAGTCCGTGGAAGTCCAAAAAACCCGCCAAAGTCAAAAGCTTAGGCGGGTTTTTTCCGCTCCACCCAATGGAAAATTGACGCCGCACAGCCCGACACATCGCCTCCCTTTGCCATCCTGGCCGGGCTGTGGATAGCGGAAGACGGCAAGCATTGGACGGAACGCCACCGCCAGCAAATGACCAACCGCCTTCAGCAAGACGCCTTCCCCTTGGGCAAGCTCAACGTGCAAGACATCACCGTCCGCCAGGCGGCGCGTTGGAACCAGAGCAAACCCGCAGTCGCTAACTTGGGCGCTGGCGAAAACGCCCCATCGACAACCCGGCTTACGCTACGGAAATCCGCCGCCACCCCGCATTTTGCCTGCGTTCCTTGTCCAACAGACGGCGAAGCCGTGATTAAGCGCGGCTCAAGCTGATAAAATACCGCCAATCTATTTCGCAACACCTCCCGAGGCTTTAAGTTTATGAATCGCAGAAACACCGTCGCCGTCAGAGTCGGCAATGTCCAGATCGGCGGCGGCGCGCCCGTCGTCGTGCAGTCCATGACCAACACCGACACCGCCGACATAGCCAGCACCGTCCAGCAAGTCTACGAACTAGCCCGCGCCGGTTCGGAGCTGGTGCGCTTGACGGTGGACCGCGACGAGTCCGCCGCCGCCGTCGCGCACATCCGCGACCAGCTCGCCGCGAAAGGCTGCGAAGTGCCGTTGATCGGCGACTTCCATTTCAACGGCCACAAGTTGCTGGAGGCTTACCCGGACTGCGCCGAGGCGTTGGCGAAATACCGCATCAACCCCGGCAACGTCGGCCGCGGCTCCAAGCGCGACCCGCAATTCGCGCAGATGGTCGAGTTCGCCTGCCGTTACGAAAAACCGGTGCGCATCGGCGTGAACTGGGGCAGCTTGGATCAAAGCGTGTTGGCGCGGCTGTTGGACGAAAACGCGCTGCTGGCCGAACCGCGTCCCTTGCCGGCAGTGATGCGCGAGGCGGTCATCACCTCGGCCTTGGAAAGCGCCGCGAAAGCCGTGGAACTGGGCTTGCCGAAAGACCGCATCGTGTTGTCGTGCAAGATGAGCGGCGTGCAGGAGTTGATCGCGGTGTATGAATCGCTGGCACCGCGTTCGGATTACGCGCTGCATTTGGGCTTGACCGAGGCCGGCATGGGCTCGAAAGGCATCGTCGCCTCCACTGCCGCGCTGTCCATCCTGTTGAACCAGGGCATCGGCGACACGATCCGCATTTCCTTGACGCCGGAACCGGGCGGCGACCGTAGCCAGGAAGTGATCGTCGCGCAAGAAATCTTGCAAAGCCTGGGCGTGCGGGCGTTCACGCCGACGGTGATCTCCTGCCCCGGCTGCGGGCGCACCACCAGCGATTATTTCCAAAAGCTGGCGCAGGACATCCAAAGCCATATGCGCCACCAGATGCCGGTGTGGAAGAAGCAATATAAAGGCGTGGAAAACATGCATGTCGCCGTGATGGGCTGCGTCGTGAACGGCCCCGGCGAAAGCAAGAACGCCAATGTCGGCATCTCCCTGCCCGGCACCGGCGAGCAGCCTGTCGCCCCGGTGTTCGAGGACGGCGTGAAGACCGTCACGTTAAAAGGCGACAATATCGCCGGCGAATTCCAAGAACTCGTCGAGCGTTATGTGCAAAGCCATTATGGCCGGGTGGAGGCTTGATTTTGCCGCGCTTTGCGGGCTAGAGCGGCAGGTTCAACGCGCCGCCCTGGCCGATTTGCGTTCCGCCAGCAGGCGGAAATTGCTCAGTGAAGCCAGGTGGAAGAAAATCCAGGCCAGCTCGCCGGTTTTGAACAGCCCCTGAAGTTTGTCCGCGTCCAATTGGGCCAGCAGCGCTTCGTCCACCGTCCAAATATCGGTGAGGGTATGGACTTTGCCGTCCGCCGTGGTGGCCTGGGCCTGGCTTTCCGTCAATAAATTCCAGTCGGCCAGCTTTTGGCAAAAATAGGCGGTGCGTTCCGCCTGCGCGTTGTAGTCGGTCAGGAAGCTTACAATCTGCACCATGAAAGACGAGGGCTGATTGGCGATGAACAAGGGCTCGCCCACCACGTCATGGCCCAGCCATGGGCAAGACTCGTCCACGCAAACCAAAGGCTGGGCGGGGTTTTCGTAATTGGAGCCGAGGACGAACGGGTAACGCCGCACGAAAGCAGGCACATAATGGGCTTGCCAATCCGCCTTCTCGCCGAGAAACAGGTTTTCGGCGTTTTCCAGCCCCAAAACCACCACCGCGTTGAAATTGCCGCTGCCGTCGCGGGCAAACACAAGGGGGTATTCCTTACCGGCTTCGCCGAATTCCACGCCCGCCAGCGGAACGGAATTGGTTCTGGCCGTAAAGCTTTGGTCGGGGGGCGTGCCGATTTTCAGCGCGCCATGCAGGTCTGGACGGAGCGCGGTGACGCGGCGATAAAATAGCAACTCGACATTGTCATCGGCGACTGCTTCGTTTTCGGACATGTGTGTTCCTTATAGTACAGTGGGTCAGTTGGAATGCGTCACTCGCGCGCCGGGCTTGAGGACGGGAAAGAGTTGGGATCGTTTTTCGGCTTCTTTAATACACGCTAAAATCGGCCAGTCCGCCGACAGGGGCTTCATCGACTACGTCTAGCGTGTCCACCCTGGCCCAGCGCGGACCGCGGCCACACCATTCAACAAACGCGGCCACGCCGGCCGGGCTGCCTTCGGCGAGAATTTCGACCCTGCCGTCGGCCAGGTTGCGCGCCCAGCCAGTCAGTTCCAGGGACAAAGCCCGGTCGCGGGCGAAAGCCCGGTAAGCCACGCCTTGCACTCGGCCGGAAACCCAAAGATGGACTCGTTTTCGCATCGTGTGTCTCGCCCGCAAACGCTTCGGACTTGCCGCCCCGCCGCCTCAGGCGGGCGGCCGGCTGATCGTCCAACAATAATGGATTCTGGGATTGCGCTCGAAATCTTTAGGCAGGGTCTTCGTGCTGATATCCTCGACAAGCAGCCCGCCCAGCGCTTCCCGGTCGATTTTAAAGCGCCGGAAATTGGTTGAGAAAATCAACAGCCCCTGGGGTGTCAGCAGGCTTACCGCTTTGCGCAGCAATTCGACATGGTCGCGCTGCACATCGAAGGGGGCATCCATGCGCTTGGAGTTTGAGAACGTCGGCGGATCCAGGAAAATCAAGTCATACAGCCCCTGGCCCCGGCCCGCCTCTTGGTTCAGCCAGTCCAGGCAGTTGGCTTGGATGGTTTCATGCCGGTAGCCTTTGATGCCGTTCAACGCCAGGTTGCGCCGCGCCCAGTCCAGGTAAGTGTGCGACATGTCCACCGTGGTCGTCGAACTGGCGCCACCCATCGCCGCATGCACCGAAGCACTGCCGGTGTAGGCGAACAGATTGAGAAAATGTTTGCCCTTGGCTAATTCTTGGATCATCAAGCGCGTAGTCCGGTGGTCGAGGAACAGCCCGGTATCCAAATAGTCCTCGAAATTGACCAGCAAGCGGCAGCCGCCCTCCTCCACTTCATGGAAACGCCCCGCCTCCGCCTGTTTCACGTATTGGGCGCTGCCCTTCTGGCGGCGGCGAATCTTGAGGAACACCTGCTCCGCCGGGATGTCCAGCACCTGCGGCATCACCGACAACGCCTCTGCCAGCCTAGCCTCGGCTTTTTCGGGGTCTATGCTGGACGGCGCCTCATATTCTTGCACATGCAGCCAAGTCTGCCCGCCCAGATCCTGGTACGCGTCCACCGCCACGGCATATTCCGGCAGATCGGCGTCATACAGCCGGTAACAGGACACGGCGTTTTTCCTGGCCCAGCGCCCCAGGTGTTTCAGGTTTTTGCGCAAGCGGTTGGCGAACATCTCAGCACCCGCCCCGATCTCCGGCTTTTTCGCCAGGCTTTCGGCGCGGCGCGCCAGTTGGCGGGTTTTGCGGGCTTCCTCGGACAGGCCGGTTTCGTCTTCGTGCGGCGTGAAAAAGCGCTCGGGCTCAACCTCGAAATTGAGCAGTTTGCACTCGATGGCACCGTTGTACAGCTTGTAGAATTTGCGGGCGCGTATGCCCAGCCTGAAAGCCAGCTCCGGGTTGCCGGTGAACACGCTGGCTTTCCAGCCTTGGAAATGTTCGCGCAGCAACTCGCCCAATTCGGTGTAAAGGCCGACCAGCTCCGACGCCTCGCCCAGCCGCTCGCCATACGGCGGATTGACCACCAGCAGGCCGCCGCCTTCGTGGCGCGGCCGCGCCTGCGCCGCCGTGCGTTTTTCGACATGGATGAAACCATGCAGGCCGGCGCGTTCGATGTTGTCCAAGGCGGCATGGACAGCGCGGTGGTCTAAATCGTAGCCGATGATCGAAGGCAGATTTTTCAAGCCGGCTTCGCGGCAGGCCTGGGCTTCCTCGATCAAGGCTTGCCAATGTTCCGCCCGGTGGTTCTTCCAGCCTTGGAAGCCGAAAAAATCGCGCCTAAGCCCCGGCGCGATATTCGCCGCCATCCACGCGGCTTCGACCAGCAAGGTTCCTGAGCCGCACATGGGGTCGATCAATTCGCCGCCCGCCGCCGCCGTCTGCGGCCAGCCGGCCCTCAGCAAAATGGCGGCGGCCAGGTTTTCCTTCAACGGCGCCGCCCCGCCTTCCAGCCGATAACCGCGCCTGTGCAAGCTCTCGCCGGACAAATCCAGGCTGACGCTGGCGATGTCTTTATCCAAATAAACATTCACCCGGACATCGGGCCGATCCAGCCGCACGCTAGGGCGCACGCCGCACAGTTGCCGGAACTGGTCGACGATGGCGTCTTTGACCTTTTGCGCGCCGTATTGAGTGTGGGTGATTTGCGAACGGGACGCGGCAAAATCCACCGCCAAAGACGCCTCGGGCGACATGTGCTCGGCCCAGTCGATGGCCGCCACGCCTTCGTAAAGCGCTTCCGGTGTGGCGGCGGGGAAGCTGGCCAGCTTCAGCAGCACGCGGTTGGCCAGCCGCGACCACAGGCAAACGCGGTAGGCGTCGGGCAAGCCCCCGCTGAAAGAGGCGCCGGCGCGAGCCTCTTTGGCGTCGGCAAGCCCCAGGCCGCGCAATTCGTCGGCCAGCAAAAGTTCCAGCCCCAGCGGGGCGGTGGCGAAAAAAGAATGATTGTCCACAGTATTCCGTCAAAATCGGCCTAGGCCGGTTTAATAAAGCAATCCCGGATAGAAATTGCGGGAGCGCTGGAGGATGAATTGGTTTTCGCGGCGCTCCCGCTCCAATTCATTGCGCTGTTGCTGGAGTTGCCGTCTTTGCGCGTCCAAGTCCTCCATCAGTTGCGTCTTGTCTTTGGCGTATTTTGCATTGAGATCAACCAGTTGGCGCTTATTGTCCGGCGCAGCGAACTCCTCCGGCGCCCGGCCAGTAATCAACGCCGCCCGATGCGCCAGCAAATCGTTGATGAAGCGCTGCTTGGCTTCCGCCGTAAATTCAAACTCCGCACCCAACCCGGTGCGCAGGCTTCGCAAGCGGGCGATTTCCTTGTCGATCAGACGCAAATGCTCGTCTTGCAAAGCGCGGCAGTTGGCGGGCTTGTCAGGTTCCTCGGCTTGGCCGGGTGGGCGGAGTTTTTCCCCGACCACGGTGCCGACGACGCCTGGCGGGGGCCGGTAGCCATAACGGGTTTCGCCGTCAGGGTCAGTCCATTGATACAAGGTCGCCGCCGCCGCCCAAGCGGGCAACAGGCAGACCAACAGCGCTTGCGCGCGGATTATCCTCTTCATTTAGCATTCTCCACAATCAGATCGCGAACGGTCATACCCTGTCCCACTACTGCCTGCATTGCCCCGTCGAGCCGGCCCACCAGCCCGTCCACGGCAGGATCGGCCAGACTTTCGGCGCTCACTGGAAAATCCGCTTCGTGGGCGGAGCGCAGCGCGTCCAGCACCTCCGCGACCCGGATTGCAGAAAGATCGCGGGCGGGGGCGACGGCTCCGGTGGCGCCGCCCACCTCCATGATAAAGCCCCGCTCCGACAATACCGCTAACAATTCATCCACGCAATCGTCAGGCACCGCCAGCCGGACGGACAATTCCGGCCCGCTCCATGGCTGTTCCCCCTGGAAAAACCGCCGCCCGATCAGCACCATCACCAACAGTCCCATATGCTCGGACAGCCTGCCGCTGAGTCGCGCCTGGCCATTGCGCAGAAATAGATAGCGCGGATACTGGTGGAAAAACGTCACCTGCACCCCTAGCAAGACGATGAGCCAGCTTAAGTAAAGCCAGACCATAAACAGAATCAAGATCGCAAACGTGGAATAAACCGCGTGATATTGGACAGATCCTGCCATGAACGTGCCGAAAACCCAGCCAACCAGTTTCCACGACATGCCCGCCACCAAGCCGCCAAACCAGGCCGAGCGGATTTTCACCGGCGCGTCGGGAATGATTTGGTAAAGGAAGGCGAACGCGGCGACGACCAGGCCATAGGGCAAGACCGTCTGGAAAGCCGACAATAGCGGGCCGATGGTGCCTTCAAACAATTGAAAATCGGCGGCGCGGCGGAATATCTCGTTCATGCCGCCGAAGGCCGAGAACACCAGCAAGGGGCCGGCCAGGATAAAACTCACATAATCGCTGAAGCGCCGCAGCAGGCCACGCGGCACCCTGGCTCGCTTACGCCAAATGTGGTTGAAAGAGTCTTCTATTTTATCCAGCAGCGACACGCTGGTGTAAAGCAGGGACAACAAGCCGACCGAGCCCAGCACGCCCACATCCAGGCGCTTCACCGAATCGAACAGAGTCGCCGCGGCCGACTCCGTATTGCCGCGCAAAGGCTTGAGCATTTCCAGCAACAAAGGCTCCAAGTAGGCATCCGCCCCAAAAGCCTTGAGCATCGAAAAGCACACCGCCAGCAGCGGAATCAGCGCCAGCAGGCTGGTATAAACCAGGCTCATGGCCCGGTAATCCAAGCCGCCTTCTTTGATCTGACGGAACACCGCCAGACCTGCGCGCAGCAACCACGCCGCCCAGTTCCGCGCCGATGCGAGAGCAAGCTTGACGGGTGTGGCGGGTGTTGGAAGTGCTTTCAGCTTATCGTCTCTCTTTTCAGGCTAGTGTTTTAAGTCGGTACGGCCCGCCTCGCCAGGCAAGCGCACAAGGACAGCATGGCCATCAGCATCAGGAAAACCCCAGGCATATCGTTCAAATCCCCGGGCAACAGCCTAAAAATTGATCCAGATCAAAGGATTTAGAACGATTATTGTCTATCATATCAACACTTTCCACTCGACTCCGCTGCAAAGCAACCTCTTTTTTTGAAGTCCTCTATTTTACCCTCTGGGATGGTGTTTTTGGGTTGCCTAAGCGGCAACCCATTTTTTTTAACTTTTTCAGGCCGGCTAGTCTAACTCGCTCAATCGGTGGGCCAGTATATCAACATCCCCTTGCAGCCATCGTTCCTGCGCCAAGCCGGCCCCGTGGGCTTCGATCAGCGCCCAGCATTTCCGGATCAAGGCGTATGGGCTGTTGCGCAAGGATTGCTCCGCGCCAGCACGCTGTTTTCGATAGAGCGCGGGATTGCCCTGGCGCAGCAACCCGTCAATCACGGCCAAGGGCGGTGCCAGCAGGCCGGCCACGCCCGGCAAAGTCTGCGCGATTACCAGGCCAGACGGGTCGATATCGACCATAGCCAACACCGGCAGCGCCCGCCCGCGCAAAAATTCATGCACATCGTCCGTCCGGCTGGCCTGCGGGTCACCCCGGTAGACTACGACGGCATTGGCCCACGGCCCATCGTCCAGCACCAGCCGCATCTGCGCAAGCCGGTCAAAGCATTCATAATTTTCGACGACAATCGCCGAGCCGTGCCCCACGCGCCCCACTGTGTCCGCCGCCATGTCCACATGGCCGCGGCTGTGCAGCAGGAGCGCTTGTTCGTTGACCAGCAAAGGTTTTCCGGGCAATGCCTTGAGCAACAGCCGACGGCGGCGAACCGCCTGCCCCGCCCATTTTTCCTGATGGCTCAAAGCCAGCGCTTCGTGCCGACTCAACCCGGCCAGCTCGTCCAGCTCGGCAGCCAGTAAATTGAAGCCGGTCATTTGTCTGACCAGCGCCACCAATTCGCGCTTATCCCAGTCACCGACGCGGATTTGATTGCCCACCGGCAGGCCGATATTGTATTCGCGGTGCAGGCGCTGCCAGCTCGTGTTGAACGGGAACAAGGTTTCCGGCGACAGCACCGCCCGCTGAATCAGGCCGACGAGGCGCTTATCCATGTGTTTTATTGACAAAAACCAGGCGCAAATCCTTGACGCGCAGATTGCCGTCGAAGCCGTCGCTGGCCCATGGGATCAGCTCGAAGTCATAGCCTTGCCGCAAGGCTTTGCGGCGAATGCCCTCGCCCAGCACGCAACTCAGCCAGAGCGGCGCGGCAATCTCCGCGACATGGCGGTTGCGGAACGCCAGCGCGGAAACGCCCTGCCCCGGCGCTTGCCGCGCCTGCTCGAACAAGGCTTTGATCTGCCTGCGATACAAGGGCGATTCCACGCGGATCGAAGGCCTGCGAGCCAAGCTGACGCCATTGAGTCGCCGCTCCGGCTTTTTCGACAGCAAAGCCGCGCCATCAATTTTTATTTTGCGGGCGAGCTCCACCAAATCTTTTTCCGCGCCCCGGTCCAGCGTGTCGGGATGGGCGCGGAACGCCAGCCCCAGGATGCGGTTCCAGTGCGTCGGCACCTGCGCCTGCTCGCTCCAATCTTTGGGCGCATAATCCGGGTTTTGCCGCAGGAAAAACGCGAAACCGCGCACCCGCCGGGTGCGCGCCTCGATCTGCCGGATTTGGAACAGGAAGGTCTTCAGAATATCGAGAATGTCCTGCAAGCGCTGCCGGTGGACAGGCAGATTGCGCACCAACTGCCGTTCGACCAGCGCTTGCATGCCCTCATGGTCGTCGGCCATTTCCAATAACAAGGCCGGCTGCAAGGCGCTGACCGCGCCGACCAATTTCTCCAGCCGGCCAATGTAAAACACGTTCTGCCGCTTCTTCTCCGACAAGGTGCGGACATTGGCAAAGCGGCTGTTCACCAGCATCAGCAAATAAGCCGTGTTCTCCTCCAGCGTGTCCGACAGGTCGAACGCCAGCCGCTCGATTTCCGCCAGATAGGCGTCGCAATCATCCAGCCGGGCTTCCGCAAAAGCATCGCGGTACAAGCTAATTTGCTGCTCCAGCAAATCCACCCAGCCACCCAGATCCGTGTCCAGCCGGCGCATGCGGTCACTGTTCAAAGCCCCGTCGAGGAACTGGCCCAAGCGGGCTGACAAGCGGAAGCCTTGCCCGCCGTGGTTGGCGAGCACTTTAAGCTGCTTGAGCTGGTTCAAGGCCCGCTGGTTGGCCTCGCTAGGCTCGACGCCGCCACCGAAATACGCTTCGGCAACCAGGTCGCTATGCTGGGCCAAAGCCTGGAATAAGCGGTGCAGGCTAGTCTTGTCGCCGCTCAAAATAGATCCGCCTGTTGTGCTTCGTCTTCACTCTGTTCCAAGGGAAGCTCTTCGTTTTCCTGGATGAATTGCAGCGCCTGGTAGAAATAATCCAGTTTGCCGGTCACCTGGTAAACCAGGGTGTCGCGGCTGGTCAAGATCAAATAGCCCCAGTTGCTCAAGGTCTTCAACAATTTCTCCAGTCGGCCTTTAGCCGAATCGTCACTGCTGAGGAAATCCTTGAAGCGGGCGAAGCCTTGCAAGCGGTCGGCGAGGGACTGGTTGTTTTCGATGGCCTGTAGCAAGCCGGAAAAGGAAATCGTGTCGCCAGGGTTTAAAGCGGCGTCCTGCCGTTGGCATTGCATCATCAAATCCAGCCATTCCACGACCGGCTGAAGCTCCCATTTGAATTGTTGAAACAGGCGGCGAATTTCGGCACGCGCCTCCGCGTCGATTTCAGCGTAGGCAGCGAAAAAGGCCAGTTGATTTTGACTATGGCTCAGGCGATAGCCTAATTGCTTGAGAAAATCCTCTACCGTCTGAGCGTTGCCCGGCTGCTTAAGCCAACGGAAGCAATCCTCGGCGGACACCTCGCAAATAAACTCGCCTTGTAACAGGCGCTTGACGGTGGGCTCAAACATTGTGCGCCGCCTCCTCGGCGGGAATTTCCAACGGGGCGGGTATGTTAAGCCGTCCCTGCCTTCTTGCCAACTTGTCACCGTGGAAAAACCAAACGCCTGGACGGGTTGCCCCGGCACAGTTATCCACCGCCGCCTGCAGACAGCCACATATCTAGGCCAAGCCACTTAAATTCAAAGACTTGCGTGACGCAAAACTGACATATTCTTTTTTTTTCAATAGTTTGCACGCTTCCGTCCACAGCGCAAACAACTGTCTAAGAACTGGACAATGCAACGCAAAGCGCCGAACCACGGGTGTCAACGGTAGCAATCCACAAAGTTATCCACAGCTTTGTCCACCCTTTCTGTGGATGAAATCTGTCTCGTTCACCGCCCCGTGGACACCTCGAAAAACCCCGCACCTTGACAAGCGTCCCTCCTTCACATCCGACGCAACCCATAACACGCATAAGGCATCTCATCCAAACACATGCCTAATAAAGCTTTTATTAGTTTATAACTTATAAAAGTCATATTTAATTTTATATAAAACAAGATAATCATAATTGTCTTGATTTATAGCTGTTTATTGACTCCGAAGCCGCCCGTTTAGGCATCTGAGGGTCTGTCCACGAACGGAAAAATCGTACACTAAGCTGTACGGCCTAATGATTTAGGACAGCCAGCTTTGCAATCCCTGCCCGAACGTTGCAGGCAAGCGAAAAAAAAACGCCGGGCGGGCCTGCGCGGCCCGCCCGGCGTTTGCTGTGCGGGAGGCGTTAAGCCGCCTTGCGCCGACGCCAGCCCAAGGCCGCGCCGCCGATGGCGAGCAGCGGCAGGGTGCCGGGAACCGGGATGGTGGAACTGGCGCGGACATCCAGGCCCGTCAGCGTCACCGGCGCAAAACCGGCATTAGGGTTGTAAAATTGCAAGTTGACCAATTGGGCTGTTCACCGCCGATTTCGTTTTCGATGATGTCGATGCTGGCCGCCGAGGCCGCGACCGGCGCCAGCAAGGCCGCCGCCAAGCCTAGCGCGAACAGGGAACGCTTGAAGTCAAACAGGTTTTTCATAAGTGGATTCTCAATGAGTGGGAGAGTGGCAAAGATTGCATGGGGCTTTGCCGTGGGCGGGCCGTCCCGCGCCTGCGGCAAAAGCTTCCGGCGCACTCTAGCCCATCGTCCGGTGTTTGTATGTCCCGAAGTTCGCTACAAAATCGCATTTTTTGCGTCGTGATTTCCAGACGGCGGCCGCAGTTCCAGCGGCAGCCGGGCGACGGCGAGGAAGCCGGTTTCGACCGGTTCCAGGCGCAATTCGCCGCCCAATGGGCGCAAATCCTGGCGCAGGCTGTCAAGGCCGAAGCCCTCCTTCAGCGGCGACGGCGGCGGCTCGCCGTCGTTCCACACCGCCAGTTCCACCGCGCCATCCTCCACGCGCAGGCGGATTTCCGCTTCGCGGGCGGCGCGGGCGTGTTTGATGGCGTTGACGGCGAGTTCGGCGGCGCAGCGGTACAGCGTGGCGCGCTGGGCCGGGCTGTCCAGGTCGAACGCCGCCGGGCCGAGGTAGCGGAAGCGGAGGCCACCGCTGGCTTCGGCCTGCCGCGCCAGGTCGGCCAGCGCCGCCGCCAAGCCTTGCTCCTCCAAAGACGCGGGGGCGAGGTCGAACAGCAGGAAGCGGAATTCGCGGATGGCGCACAGCAGCAGTTCGCGCAGGCTGCGCACATGGGCGGCGGGGTCTTCGCGGCCTAAGGCGTCGGCCGGCTGGCCGATGTCGTGGCCGAGCCAGTCCAGGCGCACATTGGCGAGGGCGAGGCGCTGCAACGGCCCGTCGTGCAGCCGCCGCGCCAGGCTGCGCCGTTCCCGGTCCTCGGCCGAGGCGAGGCCGTCCAGCGCGTCGCGCCACGCGGCCAAGGCGGCGCCGCGCTCTTGCCGCGCTTCGCGCAAATCCGCCTCGCGCCGCCGCCGTAAGGCGTCGGCCAGTTGAAAATCGCGGCGCTGGTTGGTGATGCGCTCGCCCAGCGAGAGCGTGAACAAGGCCGCCGTCACCACGCCGGCATAGAGCAATATCCGCCAAGACGCCACGGCGCCTTGAAACCAGCCCAAGGCTTGCAAAGTGGCATGGGCATTCGCCAGCATGACCGCCAGCCAGCCCAGCAAGAACAGCCGCGCCGGGCGGAAGCCGGACAGCATGGCGCGTAGCGCCGCGTACAGCACCAGCAAGGCGCTGAGGTTGCCCATCCAGATGCTGAACGGGTTGAGTGGCGGAATCGCCAGCGCCAGCGGCGAGGGAATGGCGGACAGTCCCATGCAGACGATCCACAGCGGATAAAGCCGGGGCTGGCGGGTTTTAATTTCCAAGAACAGAGCGGCGTAGGCCAGCCCCATGACATAGAGCAGGCCGCGGCTCAGTTCGGTCGCCATCGGGCGGCTGTCGGGAAACAGCCAGCCGGTCAAGCCCTCCTGCGCCGCGCGGTTGACGGCAAAAGCCAGGATGAACAGGGCCAGATACCAATACGCCTTCTCGCGCACGGTGACGAACAGCAGCAGGTTGTGTACCGCCGCCATCAGGAAAGCGCCGAAGACCAAGCCCAGCCATATCCCGTCCGTCTTGTCGCGCGCCAACTGCGCCTTGGCGGTTTGCAGCCTAAGCCCGGGCGCCATGATTTGCCAACCGGCCAGGCGCAACACCAGTACCGCCTCTTTGCCCGGCGGCAATTCCAAATCAAAGGCATAAGCCAGCGCTACGACGGGGCGTTGCCCATACGGCGTGAAGCGGCCGGAATGGCCCAAGGCTTGAACCGCGCCGCCGTCCGGCAGCAGCCAGGCGTCCGCCGCGTCGATGCGCCCGTCCTCCACCCAAAGCCGCCAAGCCGCCGGGCTTGGGCCGGGGTTGCGCAGGCGGACGCGCACCCAGGCGGCGGCGTCTTTGACAAAGCCCAGGTTCAAGGTGTCGCTGGCGACGGGCTGGAAGCCGCCCGCCCGGGCCATCTGCGGCGGCGTCGCCGACGGGTCGGGATCGACCCGCCATTCGCCCGCGCCGGCCAGGGAATACGACCCGACCGCCTCATCCAGCGCCAGCGCCTGCGCCTGCGCCTGCGCCGCCAAATAGGCATGGGGCAGCAACAGCCAACACAGCAACAGTTGCACAGCCAAAAACCGGGCCAGGCTAACAGGCCCGTCGCCGACGGCAGTTTTTTTTGTCATCGCTGGGATTTTTCTCGATTGAGGTTGTGTTTGTCCGCCCGCGCTCCCTTTGCGATCCCGGCCCGTGTTAGTCTAAACCCTCCGTGCAAGAGGCAAAAAACATGCTTCCCACCCAAACGCCCCCCAGCCAAGCAAAAACCCCGCCCAGACTAGCCTGCTCCTCGTCGATGACCATGCCATCGTGCGCGAAGGCTTGCGGTCGCTGCTTAACCGCAAGCGCAAATATGAAGTGGTCGGCGAGGCCGCCTGCGGCGGGGAGGCGGTCGCGCTGGCCGAAGCCCTGCGCCCCCACATGATGATTTTGGACGTGGGCTTGCCGGACATGGACGGGGCCGCCGTGATCGGGCGCGTCAAGGAAAAGGGGCTGGCCGTCAAAATTGTCGCGCTGTCCATGCACAACGGCCTCGACAGCATCCGCCACACCTTGGCCGCCGGCGCGGATGCCTATGTGCTGAAAGACGCCCTGTTCCACGAGTTGGAAACGGCCATCGACCAGGTTATGCAAGACGGCTTTTACCTGGGCCAAGCCGTGAAGGCGCTGCTGCGCCTGGACGGTGAAAAGCAGGCGCTGGCCCAGTTCGCCGGCGCGGACAGTGTCCGCTTGCTGTCCGAGCGCGAACTGAGCGTGTTGAGGATGATCGGGGAAGGCGCGAGCCGGCGGGAGATTGCCGCGTCATTGGGCGTGAGCGCCCACACGGTGGACACCTACCGCCATCGCATCATGGCAAAAGCCGGGGCGGAAACGGCGGCGGATCTGCTGCGGCTGGCCTTAGGTTTTATCGGACACGCCAACCGAGCCAACCAGAACCTCTGAGCCCAGCGCCGACAAGCAACCGTATTCCTGCTTGCCGCAACAGGCGAATCGGTGGATCATCCGCCTATGCCGCAGCCCTTCGCGGCCCAGACAAGCACCCTTCCCCACCCATCCAACAGGAGACACCATGGCATCCGCAAAACCTGTGATACCTGACGGCGGCGAACCAATCCGCCTGTCCGCTGACGGACAATTGATCGTCCCCGACCGCCCGATCATTCCCTTCATCGAAGGCGACGGCACCGGCCCGGACATTTGGCGAGCGTCGGTGCGCGTCGTCGATGCGGCGGTTGAAAAAGAATTTGGCGGCGGCAAGAAAATCGCCTGGGCCGAGGTCTACGCCGGCGAGAAGGCCAAGAACCTGTTCGACACCTGGCTGCCCGACGAGACGGTGGAGGCGTTCAAAGACTATTTGGTCGGCATCAAAGGCCCGTTGACGACGCCGGTGGGCGGCGGCATCCGCTCGCTGAACGTGGCGATCCGGCAAATTTTGGATCTATACGTCTGCCTGCGCCCGGTGCGCTATTTCGCAGGCGTCCCCTCGCCGGTGAAACACCCGGAGAAAGTGGACATGGTGATTTACCGGGAAAACACCGAGGACATCTACGCCGGCATCGAATGGGCCGCAGGCTCTGCGGAGGCCAACAAGCTGATTGATTTTTTGCGCAATGAAATGGGCGTCAAAAAAATCCGCTTTCCCGAAACCAGCGGCATCGGCGTCAAGCCGGTGTCGCAGGAAGGCTCCGAACGGCTGCTGCGGGCGGCGTTCGACTACGCGATACGCCATGGGCGCCAATCGGTGACGATGGTCCACAAAGGCAATATCATGAAATTCACCGAAGGCGCGTTCCGCGACTGGGGCTACGCGCTGGCCAAGCGCGAATACGCCGGGAAGATCGTCGGCTGGGACGATTGCGGCGGCAAGCCCGAAACGGGGCAGATTCTACTGAAGGACTCGATTGCCGACATCACGCTGCAACAGGTGCTGACCCGGCCCGAGGAGTTCGACGTGATTGCGACGACCAATCTAAACGGCGACTACCTGTCCGACGCGCTGGCCGCGCAAGTCGGCGGCATCGGCATCGCCCCCGGCGGCAACATCAACTATATCACCGGCCACGCCGTGTTCGAGGCGACCCACGGCACCGCGCCCAAGTACGCCAACCTGGACAAGGTTAACCCCGGCTCGGTCATCCTCTCCGCCGTGATGATGCTGGAATATCTGGGCTGGGACGGCGCCGCGCAACGCATTATCCGCGGGCTGGAGTGGGCGATTGCGAAGAAAACCGTAACCTATGATTTCGCGCGGCTCATGGAAGGCTCCACCGAGGTGTCATGCTCCGAGTTCGGCAACCGCATCATTGCCGAGCTTTAAGCGCCCGACATGCGCTTCCCCGGCGGGCGGGCAAGCATCGCCGCCCGCCGACGGGAAAAGCACGGGGCATTAGCTTTTTTTGTTAAAAAACAGCCTCCACACGACGATGGCAACCGCCACAAAAGCCGCTATCTCGATGACGAATCTTGCTGTGTGCATGCCGAAACCTCCGCTCAGTGTGTTTAAAAAACGCCATCATATCTTGGCCCGGCCAAGTGCGCATCGTCAAATTCGCCACCTGGCGACTTGGCCGCGCCGACTTTTCGCGCCGACAGGATGTAATTGATGCCCATGTAGCCGGTCAGCCGGAAACGCAAAGAAAACGGATTGACGGCCACCCCGGTGGAGGCGAAAACCTCCAGCCCCCCGCCCGCCAGCAGATTCTCCACCTCCAAAGGCGTCGGGAAGCGCGACCAGCGGTGGGTTCCGCGTGGCAGCCAGCGCAGCACGTATTCCGCCATGACGATGGCCCCCAGCCAAGACTCCAGGGTGCGGTTAAGCGTGGCGACCATCATCACGCCGCCGGGGCGGACCAGTTTCATGCAAGCGTTGAGAAAACAATCCAATTCGGCCACATGCTCCACCACCTCCATGTTCAACACCGCATCATAAAGCTCGCCGCGCCCGCAGAGAATTTCCGCGCTGGCCACCTCGTAGGCGATGTCCAAGCCGCTTTCCGCCGCGTGAAGCCAGGCGGCGCGGATGTTCTTGCCCACCACGTCCACCCCGTGGACATCCGCCCCCAGCCGCGCCACCGCCTCGCTGAGAATGCCGCCGCCACAGCCGATGTCCAAGATGCGCAAGCCCCTGAGCGGCGCCGGGTCGCTCGCGTCCAAGCCAAACGCCTCGGCCAAAATATCGCGGACATAGCCCACGCGCAATCCGTTCATGCGGTGCAGCGGCCAAAACGGCCCGTTCTCCTGCCACCACAACGCGGACAGCCGTTCATAAAAAGCGATTTCGTTCGCGTCGATGCTAGTGTGTTCAGTCATGGCATTCGCCTCGTCAAGGTTTTGCGGTTTGGCTTAACGGCCTTGCCGTTTCCCCCTATACTTTAACCCAAGAAACGCCCAGCGCTTCACCTTTAGAAGTCGCCGAAAAATTCTCCGGCGACGGCCACCCAAACATAGACGCTAGTGAAAATACGTAGATACTTCCGGCAGCCTGTCATCCAGGAAGCGGTGCTCAAACTTCCGGACACCGTCGATATCCCTTGCGAAATTAGAAACTTCTGCCAAGCCGGCCTGTTTCTTAAGCTCACCGAGCCCGGTGCGGAAAAAAGCTTGCCGCGTGAGCGGCGGGACGAGGCCGAGGTCGCCTTCAGCGCCGCCCATGCGGAATCGCCTTTTCAACTGGCAGGCCGGTTGAGCCACGTCACCCCCAAAGGCGTCGGCTTCGTCTTCAGCCTGGCCCCGCCCTTCCAGGTTTTGCTGGCCTTGCAGGAAAAAGCCATGCCGCCCCCGCCGCTGGCGGACCTGCCCAGCGAACTGGCGGAAATCCATGCCAATTGCCTGCAAGCGCTGGGCAAGGCGCTGCGCCCCTTGGCCGACGCGCTGCCGGCGCAAATCCAGCTTGAACTGGCGGGAGCCGGCCCCGATGCGCCGGACGGCGAGCCGGGCCAGCCGCCGTCCTCGACCGTCGGCCGGCTGGAAGGGCTTGCCAGGCCGCTGGTCGAAGGGTTTTACGCGCATGTCCTGGCCCAGGCGAAAAGCTTTGTCGTCCCCGATTTGAGCCTGCAACCCGAGGCGGGCGCGATTTACAGCGAATCCCAGGCCGACCGGCTGCTCTTCGAGGACTGGATGAACGTGATCGACAAAGTCATCGGCTTGGAAAGCAAGTACGAGGACATCCTGAGGATTCTCGAATCCCGCCTCAGCCTGATGGCCCGCCGGGAGATTCTCAACCATGACAATCCGTTCGGCCCGAATGTGCTGTGCCACTCCTTCCACTACGCCTTGAACGCGCTGGAATTGGACAACGGCCAGCGCAACCGCGTTTATGAAATTTTCAGCCGCCTCCTCGACGAGCATCTGCCCAAGCTTTACGGCGATTTGCGCATCCTGAGCAAATCGCTGGACGCCTCAAAGACCAGCGGCGAAAAAAAGCCCGAAGCCAGCTACTCCCACATCCTGACCGCCACCGCCGTCTCTTCGCCGTTCAAAACGCCCTACCCGGCGGAGCCGGGCAGTCCTGTCCTGGCAACAAGCAAGCCTCTCGCCAGCGGCACCCATGAAGCCCAGCCCAGGCAGCAGGCCGCCGCCAAGGCAACGCAAGCCCGCCCAGCGGCCAAGACGGAAGCGGCCCCGCATCATCAGCCGGACGCTTTCTCCGCCTTCGTGTTATTGTTCCGCTACGCGGAATCCCAGGCCAACAAAAGCTCGGCGGAACCGACCGGCAGCGCCGAGCGCGCCGCGATCATCGCCGCTTTGCGGAAACTGCAAGCCAACAGCCCGCAACAGCCCCCCCCTTATTTCAACGCGCCCTGGCTGCAAGCCGGCCTCGGCCAGATTCTCGCCGAAACCGGCCAGGAAAAAGCGCTGTCTTCGGTGGAAGTCAGGGAAAACCTGCAAATCTTGGGTTTGCTGCTGGACGCCATGCTCGGCGACGCGACACTGCCGCCTTGCGTAGGCACCTATATCAAGCGTCTGCAAATCCCGCTGCTCGTCGCCTCCTTCGCCGACCCGCTGCTGATGCACGGCCAAATCCACCCGGGCCGGGAGATTTTCAACCAGTTGGACTACCTGACCCAAGCCGCCAACGCCGAAGGCGAAATCGACAGCGCCGAGCTGCTGGAATCGCTGGACGGCATTTTCACCCGCCTGTCGGAGGAGGCGGACGGCAATCCGCAGGCTTTCGCAGAAGCCCTGGAGTCGCTGAAAAAACTGACCGCCCCGTTGAGCAAAGCCTACGCAGTGCGCCTGGAGCGCATCGCGGAAGCGTGTGAAGGCGGGCAGCGCCTGGAACAAGCGCGACGGCTGGTCGACAGGGAAATTGATCTGCGCATGGGCGGCAAGACGGTGCCTGCCGCCCTGCTGGCCTTGCTTGACGCCGGCTGGAGGCAGTTGCTGGTGTTGACGAACCTGCGCCAGGGCATGGAGAACGACGACTGGCGGCGGCAATTGGCGGTCGTCGACCTGCTGCTGGCCTGGCTGGGCAAGAAGCCGCCGGCGAACCCGCCCAGCCAAACCAACATCCAGGGGCTCATCAAGTACGTCCAAGAAAAGCTGCCCAGCATCGGCACCGAACCCGTCGAGGCCGGCCGCGCCTTGGAGAAAATTGAAAAGCTGCTGCTGAACAGCGGCGACGCCGGCGCGCCGGCTTATGTTGACATCCCGCCCACCGACGCCGCGCTGGAACAAAAGGAACACGCCTTCCGCAACCGCTTGCAAGGTTTCCGGGCGGGAGAGTGGCTGAAATTCGCCTCGACACGCGGCGCCTGGATTCCGCTGCGGCTGGCCTGGATTGGACAAAATCCGGGGCGTTATGTGTTCGTGAATCGGAAAGGCGTGAAAACCTTGGATCTGGACGCCGCGAAATTCGCCCAATTCCTGGATGAAAAACGGGCCAGCCGCATGGAAAACCTGGACGAACTGAGCCTGGTGGAACGAACGGCAAAATCCTTGCTGTCCACGCTGCGCGACCGTCTACGCTAACCCCCTTAAACAACCGCCGGAAAACCCGCCATGGCCCTGCCTAAGACGCTTTTGCCCTTGCTCCTGACGCTGCTGACCATCGCCGGTCATTCCGCTGCCGCCGCCGATGGGGGCGGCCATTTCATTTACCGCAACGGGGGAGTGGACTACCCTTACACCGTCAAACAAACTGGCGACAATTATACGTTTGAGTTTGCCAAGAATCCCGGGGGCGAAGGCCGGAAACTCCAGGCCGCGGTGGACGTGTTACAGTCAGTATATGGCGACACTTCGCTCAACCCCGCCTATAGCGAAACCTTTATGAAGGAAACCGCCTTGTGTTTCGTTTTCGACGGCACTTTTTATTCTTACCGGGCCTGTTTTCTGCCCAACGACTATTCCCCCGCCAACCGAGACCGGTTTTGGGGTTTCGTGACTCAGCTTCCCAACGCCCTGTGGCTGATTACGCGCAACCTGCTACCCGCCCTGCTTGCTTTTGGCCTGTTTTTCTTCGCGCTTCGCAAAAAGTAATCAACCTGGCCGGCTTATAAACTAAGCCTTAAGGCTTTCACCCCGGCTGGGCCAGCCGTGATTCCAGGCGTTAAACACGCCCTTCACCGATCAGGGGCTGGTCACACCTGGCAATTGCGCCTACAGTACGCGCAAACTTTTATGATAGGAACCGATCATGCCCAACATCCACCACGCCCTCGTCCTCAACCTGCACCAGCCGCCGGGCAACTTGGAACGCCTGTTCGCCGAGAACGAATGGGAGGCGAAGGAGATCCTCTTCGCCTATGACCGCATCGCCCGGTCTTTGTGGGGTTACGAGGATGTCGGGCGGGTGCATTTGTCGCTGTCGGGGACTTTGCTGGAGGCTTTGTCCGACCAAAAGTTCCAGGCGCGGGCCTACGGCGTGGTGGATACCGGCTCGCTGCTGTGGCATTGGCAGAACCGCAACGTCATCAATATCTTAGGCACCGGCTATTACCACCCGGTGTTTCCGCTGATCCCTCGCGGCGACTGGGACGAGCATCTCGGCCGCTGGCGCGCCATCGCAAAACACCTGTTCTGGCGGGAGAATTTTAGCGGCTTCTGGCCGCCGGAGATGGGCTTTTCCATGGAGATGATCCCCCACCTCGCCCGCGCCGGGTATCGCTATGTCATCGTCGACAGCGAGCATGTCGAGCCGGTGACGGCCATGCGCTGGGAAGAGCTGCGCTACCGCCCGCACATCGCCCGCCACGGCGACGCGGAAATCATCGTCGTGGTGCGCGACCGCGACCTGTCCGACGCCCAGGAGGCCGGCATGGAATTCGGCTGGTTTGAGTACGAGGTGGCGGAGCGGACGAAGTGGTGCAACTTCGAGCCGCTGGTGACCACCGCCACCGACGGCGAGAACGGCGGCTGGTTCCGCAACACCACCGAGGGCAGTAATTTCTGGAGTTGCTTCTACCGCGAATTGATGGATCGCGCACGCGGCGACGGCGCGATCAAACCCACCTTCATCGACGCCTACCTTGACAAATTCGGCGCGCACGGCGAGGTGATCGTGAAGGAAGGCGCCTGGAACACCGGCTGGCACCATGGCCGCGGCTTCGTGCAATGGACCGGCTCGCAGACGCAAAAAGACGCCTTGGCGCGAGTGGCCGACCTCAGCGGCCTGCTGCAGGCGGCTTTCGCCAAGGCCATCGAGACCGAACAGCACGACCCCGCCGTCTGGAGCGCCCTGTCAGAAGCGCAATGGCATTTGCTGCGCGGGGAGACCAGTTGCAATTTCTATTGGGGCGAGGACTGGGTGCATCGCTGTCACGAGGATTTGGACGCGGCCGCCGCGGCTTTGCGGAAAGTAGGCTGACCGCCTACGCCTCCTCCGCGCAGGGCCCGGCCGGCCCGCAAGCCCTGCGCATTTCCTCGTGCAACTCGGCATGGCTCTTGAAGGCCGCCAGCAGCGGGTCGTCCAGCGTATAAACCGGGCAAGGCCGCGCCGAGCCCTTCAACTTGAAATCGCCAACATGGAGGAAAGGCCAAGGCCGCCGCGCCGCCCGCACGACCGACTCGCCCAAGGCAATGGGCCTGGCGATCTCGCGGGTCAGCGACTCCAGCCGGGCGGCCTGGTTCACCGTGCCGCCCAGCACGGTGTAGTCCATCTTCACCGACGAGCCGAAGTTGCCTTCGATGACCGTGCCCAGCGCCACGCCGAAGCCGCAGTAAAGAAACCGCATCAACGCGCATGCCTGGCTCTTCCCGCGCATTTCGCCCAGCGTGCGCAATACCAGCAAGCAGGCGGCGAGGGCGTTGTCGGCCTGCTCCGGCTCAAAATAGGCGATGGTGCAATCACCCACGTATTTCGCCACCACCCCGCCGTGATCGACTATCGCCGTCGAACAAACCTCCAAAAAGGCGTTCACCACAAGGGCCACCTCCTCCACCGGAAACAGGTCGGACAAATAAGAAAATGCCACCATATCGCTGAACAAGACGATTTTCTCCGTTTTGCGCGGCGGCACGGTCAGCGGGTTGACGCCCTCGGTGAGGAATTTCAACACGCTAGGCTGGGTGTAGCGCTCGATGATGCGATGGGAATCGGCAATGTTTTGCAGCATGTCGCGGATCGCTTGCAACACCAGGTCGGCCGAGCCGGCCAGGCGGATGGTGCGCATCGACCACTTGGGAAATTGGCGCTCGCTGACGTCGGACTCCGCCTTCAGGATGCGCATGTCCCGGTGCCTGGGGTCGGCCCGGATGCGCGCCACCACGGCGGCAATGGCGTCCTCCTCGCCTTCCAAGACCTGGAAAAAATAATCATGCACCGAAATTAACACCCCGGTGATGCCGACCTCACGGTTGTTCCGCGCCGAAACCTGGCCGATGGACTCGATTTCACTTTCGGTCAAAGCGCGGTTGACCGTGCTGATATAGATGATTCTTTTCACAAAGCCTGCCTCGCTGAGAAAACCGCCTGCCCTGTTTTCAGGCGTGCGCTACTGAATACAGAATTTCGTGCCGGGACGCAAGCTTCGCATTGACAAGCGGCGGGTTTCCGGTGAGCGGAGGCGGCGCAACGCGGGACGAGCCAGCACAGATTTGCGCGTTGCCAACGCAGTAAGGCGCAATCCGTAGGACGCAATAGCGAAGCGTATTGCGCCCTACGCGGGCCGTAACGCTAAAGGGATAACATCGCTTAAAGCGATGTTATCCCTAATCCTCTCAAAAGCCGGTCGCGCTTTGGCGTGGCGGAATCCAGGGTTTGCAGCGCATCCGCCCTCCCCGGATTTCGCCGTGCTTCATCCGGGCTAAACTGGCTTCGTTCGTTGGGTTGCCAAAAAGAGGGCAACCCAATCTGCGCTGCTTGGCGGCTCCGTACTTGCCCTAATAGACTGCGCACTTACAACATCCTATATTGCGGCCACCGAAACACGGCAATCAAAATAGACCATCGGACAAGCAAAACTTTCTATATATCTGGAGCTTCCATGCACACTTCTCGAAACCGCTTCCGTAAACAAACCCTGATTCAAGCCGGAGGCGTCTTGGCGCTGTCCGCGCTGGCCGGGGCAGCCGAAGCCGTGCCGATCTACAGCGGCCCGGAAAATATCACCTTGACCGTGCCAGCCGGTGCTGACGGCAAGGACTATGTCGGGCCTACCAATTTCACGACCGGCCAGTTGGATTTGAACGGCGATGGCACCGCCGATTTTGAATTTAAACTAGGGCTTGCGTCAGATTTTCAGCACGTCGAAGCGTTCATCGCCAGAAGTTCCAACAGCGTGCAGCTGGATGGTATTAGCAACCATGCTGGTGATTATGCCTCCCGTTTTAATGCGGCTGGCACCATCGGCAGCTCTACGGTACATAACGTTTCTACCTTCGGTGGCGACATATTCAACACCACACCTTTTCATTCTGCTGATAGCCAATGGACTACCGCCACGCCCGAAGGCTATGCGGCGGTGTTACTCAGTGGCGGCCAGTACGGCTGGATACATATCGGTGCGGTGATTCCTTCCAGCGGAACAGCCAGCAGCATCACCATCTATGACTGGGGCTATGAAAACGTCCCTGGTGCTGCCATTGCGGCGGGCGCGGGCATTCCTAGCTCCTCCGTCCCGGAACCCGGCACCGTCCCGCTGATGCTGGCCGCTGGCATCGCGGCTGCACTTAAGCGCTGTTTTGCTCGGCGCTAATTCACATCAACGTTCCGGGCAAGACCATGAGCGAACTGTCTGATCTTTACGATCAAGCGCCTTACCCGGAACAAGCGTATGAGTTCACCCACCCCGGACATCTGGGCGCTATCGCCCGGCTGTTCGGTTTGGACGCCGCGCCCGCCGCGACCGCCCGCATCTGCGACATCGGCTGCGCCAGCGGCAGCAATCTGCTATGGATGGCTTCCCATTTGCCTGAGGCCGAGTTTATCGGGCTCGATTTTTCCGCCGTGCAAATCAAAGCGGCCCGCGCCGCAGCAAAGGCGCGAGGCTTAAGCAATGTGGTCTTCGAACAAGCCGATTTGCTCGACTTTGACCCAGGCCCGCGCGAATTTGACTACATCATTGCCCATGGCTTCTTTTCTTGGGTGCCCGATCCGGTCAAACAGGCTTTGCTCGAATTCTGCCACACCCATCTGGCTGAACGTGGTGTCGCCTTCATCAGCTACAACTGCTATCCCGGCTGGCAAGTCCGCGAAGGCTTGCGGATGCTCGCGCAATTGGAGCAAGACAGCCTTGTCGGCCGCCAAGCCGACCCTAGCGCGGGCCTGGAAAAAGTGCTGCGCTTTTTCGAGAGCGCCCGGCCCGCCTATGCGGAGGCCGCTCATGGCGCTCTGCTGGATGCCGAGGTTCGCGCCTTGCGGGCCAAGCGGCTCGACGTCGTGATCCATGACGAGCTCGGGCTGATCAACGATCCCTGCTATTTCCTGCAATTCGCGGATTGGGCGCGGGAATGCGGGCTGGGCTATCTGGCCGATGCGGATGTGCTGACCAACTGGCCCGACGCCTGGCCCGACGCCTTGCGCAAGGCGCTCATCGGGGCGGGCTGCGACCGCTTGCGCATACAGCAGTACCTCGATTTCGCCGCGAACCGGAAATTTCGCCAATCGCTGCTGTGCCGGGCCGAATTGCCCGTCCGCGACCAGCCCGACCCGCTGGCCGTGGAATCCATGTGGGTGCGCTCAAGGCTGCGCGCCGACAGCTCCATACAAATCTCGTCGAAGGCTCAGCTGGCGTATTATGCGGATGCGCCGCGCTCGACACCGCGCAAACCCGACCTATTGCTGGACGACGCGCTGCTTCAGTCTGTGCTGGCGGATTTAAGCCAACCGCTAGGCCGGTTCCAGCCAGTGGCCAAGGTGCTCGAACGGGCCTGCGCGGCGGCAGGATCGGACGCGGGCGACCGCCGCGCAGCGCTGGAGCGGCTGGGGCTCTTCATGCTGACCTGCCAAGCCCAGGGGTGGATGGAGTTGGCGACCATGGGTCGGCCATGCTATTGACATGGCCAGGCAGGGGTAACATCGCTTCAAACGATGCTACCCCTTAAGAACGAAACGGGCCGGGATTGAGAATCCCGGCCCGTTTTTTTTGTGCCCGGCGGCGCCCGCCATTTGCGCCTAAGAAAATGCTGCCAAGCCAGCCGGCGACCGGGGCGTTGTCCCACCGCTCCGCGTGCCGGCCCGCAAGTCCTGGCGGCGGCATGGCATCGCGGAGTGGAAAGCCTTAGGCTATGACTTGCTGTAGCAGCTTGTTGAGCCTGTGGACGAAAGCCGCCGGGTCTTCGATTTGGCCGCCTTCACTGAGCACGGCCTGGTCGAACAGGATCAGCGCCAGATCCGCGAAGCGGGTCTCGTCGGTCTCGTCCCTGAGCTTGGCGATCAGGGCGTGGTTGGGATTGACCTCGAACACCGGCTTGCTGCTGGGGAACTGCTGGCCGGCTTCCTTGAGGATGCGCTCCATCGTGCGGCTCATGCCGTAGGCTTCGCTGACCAGGCAGGCCGGCGACTCGGTGAGCCGGTGGCTGAGGCGCACGTCGGACACCTTGTTTTCCAGGGTCTTCTTGATCTTGCCGACGAGTTCCTCGAAATCCTTGCCGACGCTTTCGAGCGCCTGCTTCTCCTGCTCGTCTTCCAGCTTGCCCAGGTCAAGGTCGCCGCGGGCGATGGATTGCAGATGCTTGCCTTCGTAATCCGTGAGGTGCTCCGACAGCCAAGAGTCGATGCGGTCGCCGAGCAGCAGCACCTCGACGCCTTTCTTGTTGAAAATCTCCAAGTGCGGGCTGTTCTTCGCCGCCTGCAGGCTGTCGGCGGTGATGAAGTAAATTTTGTCCTGGCCTTCCGGCATGCGGGCGATGTAATCGTCCAGGCTGGTTTCCTGGGCGTCGCTCACGGTCGAGGAGAAGCGCAGCAACTTGGCCAGGCGCTCTTTGTTCTTGAAGTCGTCGATGACGCCTTCCTTGAGCACCTGTCCAAAATCCCGCCAGAACGCCTTGTACTTGTCCGGCTCGTTCTTCGCCAAGTCCTCGAACAGGCCGAGCAATTTCTTCACCGCCCCCGAGCGGATCTTCTCCAGCAGCTTGTTCTCCTGGAGCAATTCGCGGGAGACGTTGAGCGGCAGCGAGTCGGAGTCAATCACGCCGCGCACGAAGCGCAGCCAGCGCGGCAGCAGCTTGTCGGCGTCGTCGGTGATGAACACCTTGCGCACATACAACTTCACGCCATGCTTGGGGTCGCGCTCCCACAAGTCGAACGGCGCATGCGAGGGGATGTAGAGCAGCAAGGTGTATTCGTTGGTGCCTTCCACCCGGCTGTGCAAACGCGCCAACGGTTCTTTGAAATCGTGGGAAACGTGCTTGAAAAACTCGTTGTAGGCTTCTTCGCTGATCTCGTCTTTCGACTTCGCCCACAACGCCGAGGCGCTGTTGACGGTCTCGTACTCGTCCTGCTTGTCCTTTTCGTCGCCGTCCGCCTTGTCTTCCTTGTCCTCGCCGTATACCTCCTTTTTCATCTCGATGGGCAAGGAGATGTGGTCGGAGAATTTGCGGATGATGCTGCGCAGTTGCCAGCCTTCCAGGAATTCGTCTTCGCCCTCGCGCAGGTGCAAGGTGATCTTGGTGCCGCGCTCCGGCTTGTGGATGGTTTCCAGCGTGAACTCGCCCTCGCCGGCCGATTCCCAGCGCACGCCCTCCTCCGGGTCGCCGCCGGCCTCACGGGTCTCCAGCGTGACCTTGTCGGCAACGATGAAGGACGAGTAAAAGCCGACGCCGAACTGGCCGATCAACTGGCTGTCCTTGGCCTCGTCCCCGGTCAAGGCCTGGAAGAAATGGCGGGTGCCGGAACGGGCGATGGTGCCGATGTTCTCGCGCACCTCGTCGCGGTTCATGCCGACGCCGTTGTCGGTGATGGTGATCGTGCGCTTGTCCTTGTCGAAATCGACGCGGATCTTCAACTGGCTGTCGCCTTCATAGAGGCTTTCGTTGCTCAACGCGCCGAAGCGCAGCTTGTCGGCGGCGTCAGAAGCGTTGGAGATCAGTTCGCGCAGGAAGATTTCCTTGTTGCTGTACAAGGAGTGGATCATCAAGTGAAGCAGTTGCTTCACTTCCGCTTCAAAACCTAAGGTGACTTTGTTTTCCGCGACAGTCATGGCGGGTTGTTTTCCTCGTGGGTTGGGTGGGCAAAATAGGGCCGCTTAAGGCCGCGACCTTGGGAATAGTTGGGGCGGTTTGGAATTTTTCAAGTCAGAACCGGTAGGGCTGCGCCGCCTCGAAGCCCGGCACCTTGGCCTTGGGCTTGAAGGCGGGGACGGCCCAAGGCGCTGCGGTCTGCCCGGCGAGGTATTGCGCCAGCCACAGGGCTTGGCTGCGCACCGGCGTGACATAGGCATAAAGCCTGCCGTCGGGCAGCTCGGCGCAATCGCCGATGGCATGGATGGCCGGGTCGGCCGTGGTCAGAAACTCGTCGACGACGATGCCCCGCCGCGTGGCCAGGCCCGCCGCTTGCGCCAGCTCCGTGCGCGGATGGAAACCGCAGGCGACAATGATGCCATGGAAGCCGGACTGCGCCTCCTCCGCCCGGCGCACCGCCAGATCGAAGCCTGTGCCCGAAAATCCCAGCACCGTTTGGTCGAGCAACACCTCGACGCCGAGGCCGTCGCGCAGCACGTCCAGCAAACGGGCCGAGTCCTCTTCCGCCAACTGCCTTTCCATCAGGCGCGGCAGCGCGTGGAATAAAACCACCTCGTCCCCCGCCTTGGCCAGGTCGGCGGAAATCTCGCAACCAATCAAGCCCCCGCCAATCACGGCCCAGCGCGGACGCGGATGCGCGGCCTGGATCGCCGCCCGTCGGCGGCGCAGGCCGACCAGGTCGGCCAGGCTGTTGAGCACCTGGAACACATCGGCCTGCGGGCGAAACGGCGGCGGCACCAGGGCGTCGGAGCCGGCCGCCAACACCAAATGGTCATAGGCCAGGCGGCTGTCCTCGCCGTTTTTGCGAAAATGCAGGGTTTTCGCCGCCGCGTCGACACGCGACACCCACGCCCCGCTTTCCACGCCAATGTTGTTGCCGATCAACGTGGGGAAGGATTTAAGGATGATTTTGGTTTCAATGTCGCCTCGGCTGAAGCCGTGGGACAGCAGGGGCCGGGAATAATAGCCTGAGGTCTCGCCGGTCAGCAGCGTGACATGCGCTTCCCTAAGCAATTTGCGGGTTTCCTCGGCGAAGGTGACGCCGGCGATGCCTGAGCCGACCACAACGATATGCTTGGCCATGGGGCCGCCGCTCAATCGACGATCAGTTCAAAATCCGCCTTGCCCGCCCCGCAATCCGGGCATGCCCAGTCCTCCGGCACATCTTCCCAGCGCGTTCCCGGTGCCAGCTTGGAATCCTCGTCGCCCAGCTCCTCGTCATAAATATAGCCGCACACGACGCACAGGTATTTCTTAAATTCAGGCATGATTTTCTCCTAAGGTTGATTAAGCCAGTTCTTTCGCGGTCTTGAAAATTTCTTCCGCGTCGAGAACCCAGTCGTTTTGCTCGAACAAGCGGGCGACGCAAGCCCGGTGCAAGGCCAGTTTGAGCGGGCCGAAGCCCAGCGCGCCCCAGACGGTCTTGCCGTGACGGTTAACGCCCCGGTCTGCCAAGCCCAAACCGCCTATCCCTAAAGGCGGGGTGGCGTTGGCGTCGGCGATCAATTGCAGCGTGGAATTGCCGCGCCAAGCGTCTTCCGTCAACAGCTCGATGCCCGCCGCGCCGCTGGCAAAGACGATGTGCGCGCCCTCGACAAGCCGGGCGCGGGCGTCCGCGTCGGCCGCCTCCGCCGGGACGAGATCCACCCCGAAGCGTGTTTTCATGTCACGGCAGGCTTGCTCGGCCTGGGCCAGCCGCCGCGAGCTGACGACCACTTGCGCCGCCCCTTCCTGGGCCAGCATGACGGCGGCACGCTGGCCCACCGGCCCGGTGCCCGCCAACACGACGGCCTTCTTGCCGACTATCGCGCCGCCTGTGGCCAGCTTGGCGACCGCCGCCGCCGCCGTGGTGTTGCCGCCGTTGCTGTCGAGCATCACCGAGACGCGGAAGCCGCCGAAAAACTTGGCCTGGACGGCCGCCAGCAAGGCTTGCCCGGCGGCCATATTGCCGCCGCCGATGAAAATAGCAGTGTTTTTCTTGTCCTTGGGCGGACGCGTGAATATCGCACCCTCCACCAGCCCGCCCACCGTCTCCGGCGTCAGCCCGCCGTGGCCGATCACCTGGTCGGCGCCGGCATCATAGCCGACCACGGTGTCAAAGACCGAGGGATGCGGGTCGGTGTCGAACTGGAACAGCAGTTTTTTCATCGTTTGTCCTGCTTGTGAATGCCGGGGAAAGCGTTCGACCATTGGCGCCACGCAGCCATAATGCCTTGATATTAAGGGGGCGGCGCAGTAATTTTACGTCTTGCCAAGGCGAGACCTTATAATCAACCATCTATTTTAATGCATTCAGCGGCCAACAGGAGAGCCTTGCATGATTAAAGACCAGCCCATCGGACAGTTTCTCGACGGACTCGCCAGCCCGGCGCCGACGCCCGGCGGCGGCGGCGCGGCCGCCATCATGGGGGCCATGGGCGCGGCCCTGGTCAGCATGGTGTGCAATCTCACCATCGGTAAAAAACCCTACGCCGATGTGGAAGCGGAAATGCAGGCGACGCTGGCACGCTCCGAGGATGTCCGCGCCCGCTTGACCGGCATGGTTCAAGCCGACGCGGAGGCATTTGGCCGGGTGATGGCCGCCTACGGCCTGCCCAAGGACAGCCCTGAGCAGAAGCAGGCCCGTAGCCAGGCGATCCAAGTCGCCTTGCAAGCCGCCGCCGACGTGCCGCTGGCCTGTGCCAGGGCTTGTGCCGAGGTCATCGAACTCAGCCGGGTGGTCGCCGTGAAGGGCAACAAAAACGTCGTCAGCGACGCGGGCGTCGCCGTGCTGGCCGCCTACGGCGCACTGCAAAGCGCCGCGTTGAATGTCCAAGTCAACGCCTCGGCGATCAAGGACGAGGACTTCGTCCGCACGCGGGTCGTCGAACTCGACGCCCTGCTGGCCGCGACCGAAACCGCCGTCCGGGACATCCACGGCCAAGTCCAAAGCAGGCTGTGAACGCCGGCTGTTAAATAACATTGAACGTGACATCCCATGGCAAACCAGTGTTTCATTCACCCCCGGATAGGCTTGCTGCTCGGCCTGCTGGTGCTGTTGGCGGCCCCCGTGCTGCGCGCCGCAGAGCCCGCGGACGCCGACACCCGGCAGGCGGTGCGGCGCGAATTTGAGGCCGCCGACACCCGGCAGGCGGTGCGGCGCGAATTTGAGGCCGCCCGGCTGGGGCTGGAAACCGCCAAGCAGAAAGGGCCGCAAGACATCCCGCTGCTCCAGCAGGCCAGCCTGCATTTGCCCACCGGCTACGCCTTCGTCCCCAACCCGGCGGCGGCGCGCTTCGTCGCCGCCATGGGCAATCCGGTCGACGACAGCTTCCTCGGCCTGATTTTGCCTGAGGCGGACGAGGAGGATTGGCTGGCTGCGGTCAGTTTCGAGCCGTCCGGCTACGTCAAAGACGACGACGCCAAAAACTGGGATGTCGATGAACTGCTGAAGAATTTGCGCGAAGGTGCCGATGCGATCAACCAGGCCCGCGCCGACCGGGGCATCCCCGCGCTGGAATTGCTGGGCTGGGCCGAGCCGCCCGCTTACGACGCCGTCAACCACCGGCTGGTGTGGGCGCTGGCCGTCGGCAACCAGGGCGCGCCCGCCGGCCAGCCGCAAAGCGTCAACTACAACACCCACGCGCTAGGCCGCGAAGGCTATGTCAGCCTGAATCTGGTGACTTCCCGCGACCAATTGGAACAGCGCAAACCGGTCGCGCAAACCCTGCTCGCCGCGCTCGAATTCAAACCGGGCAAGCGCTACGAGGATTTCAACGCCGACACCGACCATGCCGCCGAATACGGCCTGGCGGCTTTGGTGGGCGGGGCGATGGTCGCCAAAAAGTTTGGCTTGTTCGCCCTGGCCGGGCTATTCATCGCCAAATTCGGCAAGCTCGCCGCCATCGCCGCCGCCGCTTTGTTCGGGATTTTTGGCAAGCGGGCAGGCCGTAAAAAGGAAGGGGGCGGCAGTTTAGACGCCTAGTTCCGAAATAACGGAAATCCAGAGCGCAAGTTTCCGCCGCCGCCACCGTATCATACCGGCGAAACTCTTGCTTCCCTGGACGCAACTTATAAACTGCAAGCTGATGATAAGCACCGGTCTTGAAGAGCACCCCGAATCCGACTGATGAAGAACTAATGGGCCTGGTTGTTTCGGGAGATCAGGCAGCTTTTGCCTGGCTGGTCGACCGCCACCTCAAGCGAACCCACGCCCTGGCGCAGCGCATCACGGGCAAACCCCAAGAGGCCGAGGATGTCGCGCAAGAAGCTTTCTTGCGCGTCTGGATCCACGCCGGCGACTGGTCGGCGCAGAAGGGGCGGTTTTCCACTTGGTTTTACCGCATCGTCACCAATCTTTGCATCGACCATCTGCGCGGGAACAGCCGCGAAATGGTCGAAATCGATGCCGAGTGGGCGGACGCCTCGCCGGGCATGGCGGCCCAACTGCACCGGCAACAACTGGGCCAGCGCGTCGCGGCGGAAGTCGCCCGCCTGCCGCCGCGCCAAAAGACGGCGTTGGCCTTGTGCTATTACGAAGGCTTCAGCAATGCCGAGGCGGCGGCCATATTGGATACCACGACTGGCGCAGTGGAGGCGTTATTGGTCAGAGCCAGGCGAGGCTTGCAGGAACGCCTGGCCCCCTACGCATCAATTTAAGTAAGAGGGTGCCCATGCCAAGACAAAGGTTCGCGCAAACATTGCGTACATTCTGGAGACGGGCCAAAGCCGATTCATCCAAGGATTTTTGCCCGTCGGCCGATACGGCGCTAGACCGCACGCTGGCTTGCTGGACGGTCGAGGCCGTCGCGCCAGACCTGGCGCAGAGAATCATCGGGAAGTCCCAAGGATTGGCGCAGCGCAAGCCTGCGCCGGCATCGGCGCGGAGTGGCGGCGCAGGCGCGGCGGGCGACGCGGGATGGTGGCCTTGGCTGGTGGTTTTCCCCGCCGCTTTCGCGCTGGGCCTGGGCTTAGGGTTTATCGTCACGCTGGTCAATCTGGACGCCGACGACAACCCCGACGAGCAGTCCCGCAGCGCCAGCGCCTCCGTATTCGACGAGGAGCCTGACCGCCTATGAAATCAATATCCCCGCTTTCGCGCGGCTTGGGCGTGGCGCTGCTGCTGTCCTTGTCGCTCAATGGCTTCTTGCTGACACCGGGGGGGAAGCGGTTTTTCAGGCCCGACCGGCAGAACCGCTATTCCGTCGAGAGCTTTGCGGAGCGCAACCTGTCCCGCTTGCCCAACGAGGCAGACGCCTTGCGCTTTAAAGAAGTGCTGGCCCAGCACCGGGATGAATTGGCAAAGTGCCTGGACAAGGCCGTCTTCGCCCGCGACGACTTGCGCCAGACCCTGAATGCCGAATCCTTCGACCGGCCGGCTGTCGAAGCGGCATTGGCCAAGCAACAAAGCGCGTCGGCGGAGTTCCAGCAACTCGTCCGCGCCATTATGCTGGACGCGGCTGAAAAACTGTCGCGGGAAGGACGCGCCAGCCTATTTTCCAAACGCTAGAATCGCAGCCGCGCCGTCCTGTCTGAGGGTAAAACGGCAAATGGGCTGTTCAAGCGGCGAAAAAACGCACGCCATACCAACACCGAATGAGGTGGTGTATATAAACCATATTATGGTTTATATACACCACATAAATTGATACAATGCTCGCCCAACCCGCGCCTAAGGCGAGAGTGTTAATCATCGTGATGGATACTTAACCAGTAGACGAAGAATTTTTAACGGAAAATGCATCCTATGCGATTGACCATCCCTGCCGTCGTGGTTGGCGCTTGCGCCCACAGCCTGGCGATCACCCGCTCGCTTGCCCGCGCCGGCGTCGAAGTGCATGTGCTGGAATCGGACGCCAACCAGCCCGGACTGCTGTCCCGCTATGGCCACGTCCATTTGGCCGATGATATCAACGGCGAAGGGCTAATCCGCAACCTGCTCGCGCTGCGCCAGACAGCCAGCCCCGGCGAGCGCCCCGTCCTCTATCTGACCAACGACCAAATGGTGCGCACTGTCGCCACCCACATCGACGAGCTGGCACCCCATTACCGCCTGAGCTGGGCGCCGGCGGCGCAAGTCGTCGCGGAATTGCTCGACAAGACCTCAATCGAAGCGCATTGCGTCAGAGTCGGCCTGCACTACCCCAAGACCCGCTACATCGACACGCTTGCCGACCTGGTGCGCGCGAAAACCGAATTGCGCTGGCCTTGGATCATCAAACCGGCCCGGCCTTTGTCCGGCTTCAAAGTGGTGCTGGTGGAAACGCCGGCCGCCGCCAGGGAGTTCCTGGCCAGCCACAGCGAGGATCTGCCGGTGCTTGCGCAGGAATGGATTGTCGGCGGAGACGAGTGCCTCTACTTCAGCGCCAGCTACTATGACCGGGGTGCCCCGCTGGCGCACTTCGGCGGCCGCAAGTTGCGCTCCCATCCGATGGGCCACACCACGGTCGGGGAACCCTATTTCAACGACGACGCCCAGCGCTGCGCCGCCGCGTTCTTCGCCGACACCGGCATTTCCGGCTTCGCCTCGCTGGAGTTGAAGAAAGACCCGGACGGCCAGCTTTGGGTCATCGAGCCCACCGTCGGCAGAACCGACTTCTGGATTGACCTGTGCATCCAAAACGGCGTCAATTTCCCTTTGATCAAATACCTGCACCAGACCGGCCAGGCGGTGCCCAAGCTGGCCCAGCTCGACCGCGTCGCCTGGCTTAACGCCCAGCGCGACCCCGCCGCGCCGCTCTGGTATGTGGCGCACCTGGGCCTGGCGACCCGCTACTTTCGCCATTTGCGCTTCACCTACTTCGACGTTGACGACCTGCGCCCCTTCCTCTGCGCCCTGCTCATCGACGCCAAATACATAGTCGGCAGCGTGACCCGGCGGGGACGCAAGTTCCTCAACCTGGCAAATGGCGCGACATAAAACTCCGGCTTCACTGATACCGCAGGGCCTCGATGGGACTCAGATAAGCCGCCTTCCGCGCCGGGTAGAAGCCAAAAAACACCCCCACCGCCGCCGCGACGCCGAAAGCCAGCAGGATGGAGCTTAAAGTCACCACCACCACCATCTCGGCCAGCGCACTCAAACCGTAGGCGCAACCCACGCCCAGCAAAACGCCGATAAAACTCCCGGCCAGCGAAATCATCATCGCCTCGAACAAGAATTGCAGCAGAATGTCGCTGCGCTTCGCCCCAATCGCCATGCGGATGCCGATTTCCCGCGTCCGCTCCGTCACCGACACCAGCATGATGTTCATGATGCCGATGCCGCCCACCAGCAGCGAAATCGAAGCGATGGCCCCGAGCATGCCGGACATCACCTTGGTCGCGGCGGCGGCGGTTTCCGCCAAGGCGGCCAGGTTGCGCACGCTGAAATCGTCGTCCTGCCCGTCCCTGATCCGGTGCCTGGCATGCAGCAAGGCCGACAGATTCTTATCCGCCCGCCCCATCAGCTCGGCGGACTTCGCCTTCACCATGATGAAGCGCACCATGCCGGGGAACTGATTGCCGAACAACTGCCGCTGCGCCGTCGTCACCGGCACCAGCACCGTGTCGTCCTGGTCGCGCCCGTCCAGGCTTTGCCCCTTCACGCCGAGCACGCCGAGCACCTGGAACGGGCTGTTTTTAATGCGCACCGTCTTGCCCACCGGGTCCTCGTCGCCGAACAACTGCCGCACCACCGTCTGCCCGAGCAGCAACACCCGCGTGCCGGCCCGCACATCGCTGTCGGTGAACGGCAGCCCCTTCACCACCTCCCAGTCGCGCACCTCCAGCATCGACGGCGTGGTGCCCGCCACCGTGGTATTCCAGTTGTTCGACCCGTAGACCATTTGCGCCGTGTTCGGCAAAGACGGCGCGGCGGCGGCGATTTCCGGCAACTCGGCCATCGCCTGCATATCGGCCAAGGTCAAGGTCGGCGCGCCGCCCGAACCCGAGCGCAAGCCCCCCGCGCTGGCGGAGCCCGACAAGACGATGAACAAATTGCTGCCCATCGAGGCGATGGAATCGTTCACCGTCATTTGCGCGCCCTGCCCCACCGCCAACATTAAAATGACCGCGCCGACGCCGATGACCATGCCGAGCATCGTCAGGAACGTGCGCAGGCCGTTGGCCCGCATCGCCTGCCAGCCTTCGCCGATAAGGGGAGTTATTTTCATGGGTTTGACGGGTTTGCGCCGATCAATTCGGCTATGCAAGCGAGGAAACGCCCGGCGGTTTCGATGGCCTCCGCCGAGCGCTCCAACGGAATATCGGAGTCCGGGCCGGTTTCGTAGTCGGCGACCGCTTTCAAATTGTAGGCATGTGACAAAAAAGGCGGAAAGCTTCGGTCGATGCGTGGTTCGCCCTTTGCCAGGCGGTGGAATTCGCGCTGGACGCCTTGATGGGTTTTGGCTACTTTTCCCGTGCGCTCGAAGATCAATGCCTGCGAGGCATGGAAAGCGGCGAGATAGGCGCTGCGGGCGGCGTCGTTGCTTAGATTGATGACGAACATGCTGCGGGCGTTAGATAAGCATTGCCCGGCTTTGGCGAGATAGCGCGTGGTTTCCAGTTTCATATGTCCCGCCCCTCGCGCCGAATCTCATGCATCAAGGGTGTGCGCTCTTCATAGGAACCGGCCCGGTAAGGCATGGCATGTATCACCTCGCCGGTTTCCATCAAAATGTCCGAAGTGGCGTCGGCGATTTTTTCCGCCTCGGCCCAGCGGTCGGCCAGGTCTCGCAAAAACACTGCCACGTCATAGTCGGAATCGGGCCGCGCATCGCCCCGCGCCCGCGAACCGTACAACACCACGCGCTCGATGCGCTCGCCGTATAGCGCGTCGAGCGCGGCGCGGAATTTCTGGAGGACGGCGGGGTTGGCGATGGCCGTGGGATAATCGAGGGTGGCGGCTGGGTTCATGGTTTTTCTTGGCAAGATGAATCTTGCATTCCATTGTGTTCAATGACCGGGACGGGCAGGCCCAGTTCGGCGGCGGTTTGCCGCAACTCGCGCCACAAGCCCCATTGGCCGATGGCGCGGATGCGGGCCTCGGCGGCTTGCAGCGCGGCGCGGGCGGCTTTGGGGTCGTGTTGATAGTGGCGCAGGCGGGCGTCGAGCAAATGCAATTCCGCCAAGCGCCGGCCGTAGCCGTCGGCGTGGATGATCTCGGCGGCGCGGGCGTATTGGGCGCTGACCGACTCGGTTTGGAAAACCGAGCCGGTCTTTTGACGTATCGAGGCGTCCAGATGAAGCTGGCCGGCCAGCAGCGCGGCGTCGGCCAGATACGTCCGCATCGCGCCGGCTTCGGCGATGCGCAGCGCCGCGTCGTGGTCGGCCCACGCGCCGGCGAGGTCGCCCAAGCGGCGGCGATGGCGGGCGCGGGCGAGGTGCATGATGGGCAGGTTATTGATGTTGCCAGCCCGCTGCATCGTGGCGACGGCGCGGTCTAGCGCGGCGCTGGCTTCGGTGGACTCGTCCAGCTCGGACAGGGCCAGGCCGATGGTGCAGTAGTCCAGGGATTGAGAGAGAAGATGTTCTAGCCTAGCCATGATCGCCAGGGAACTGCGCCCCCGCTTCAATATCTTCTGCCATTGCTCCGGGCGGCAGGCGCGTTCCAGCAGTAGTTGGGCATAGTCGAAGCCGCGCACGCTAAAGAGGTGGGGTTCCTGGGAACCGGATACAGCCTGCAACGCTTCAGCTTTGGTGAAGGCGGCAACGGCGTCTGCCAGCCTGCCCTGACCGTGCAGCACCCGGCCCCGGTGGGCGCGGGCGAATATGGTGCTTTGCCATCGACCTGTGTGATTTTTGATGTGCGGTGCCGCCGTCACCGCCTCGTCCGCCACTACTCCGGCCTCGGCCCAGCGGCCCAAGGGGGCGAGCAGATCGATCAGGCCCTCGGAGGATGCGCAGAAGTTGCTCCAGTCCTCCGCCTTTTTATCCATTTGTCGACCTATGCGCCGTGGTTCCAGTGCATCTAGCAATCGACCCAAGGATGTCAGGCAGAAGGCGACTACCCCCAACAGCCAGGAGCGGTTGGCTTCGCTCAATTCTTCCTCGCCTTCACCCGTGACCGGCGGTGCGGCCCACCCATTGGGGAAGAAGCCAGCCAGCGCGGCCAAGTCCGAAGAATACGCGCCCAACTGGAATAGCGTGTAGCCTTGATTGCTCCGGTAGATGCGATCCCGGTAAACCTTATCCCGCGCCGTGCGCCAAGCCCCCGCCTTGCACCCATGCACCATAGCCCGATACAGCGGTTCCAGTTCCTCCAACGTGTCGGGCTGATCTTTTTCAGGCAGCTTGCGGAACCAGTCAAACAGCAGCCTATGCGCGGCGCGGAAGGCTTCCGGGTTGTCTTGTTCCAGTTCGCCGCCGAAATGTTCGCGCACCAGCGGGTGGGCGTCTAAGTCCGGCGCGGGCCGGGCCAGGTCGGCGTCCAGCAAACCCCATTGCTTCAAGCGGGCCAGCGCTTCCAGCAAGTCGTCCTCGTCGGCGCGGTGCAGGGCTTCGGTGAGGCCGGGAATCGGCGGATCTTGTTGTTGCAAAGCCAGCAACGCGGCCCACGGCGCGGGGCGGTCGAACAGGCCCAGCACCCGCGCCAGGTCGCGGTCGAGGTTTTGCCGCTCCTGCGCCAGTGCGTCGTCGAACCAGGCCATGACCGTGGCGGCGTGGGCGCTGCCGGTGCGCAAGTCCCAAGGCCGGGCCAGGAACGCGGCGGCGGAATCGTCGAGGAAGCTGTGGCAGAACTCGGCGGCCAGCACCAGCGCCAGCGGATGGTAGCCGCAGCGGGCAGCCATTTGGGCTATTGAGCCATCCCCATTATTCAGGGATTCCGTTCGGGTTGAGCTTGTCGAAACCCCTACGCCTCCTTCGACAGGCTCAGGACAGGCTTCGACAGGCTCAGGGCGAACGGTATTGATGGATGGGCTTAATGACTCACCGGGAGCGCAGCCATATTGGCCGCTCGCGGGCGGGACGCCCGCGCCCCCACGCACGCCGCGCTGCGCCAGCAAGTCTTGCGCGTCGATGGGGCTGAGTCCGGGCAAGGTTTCTTGGCGGAAATACGCGCTGCGGCTGATGGCGGCATCGGGCAGCAGCAAGCGGCTGGTGGCCAGACACAAGGCTTTGCCCGGATTTTCGGCCAAACCGGCCAGCAGCGCGGCCAAGCCTTGGTCGCGCAGGACGCCGTGCAGCCGGGCATCGCCGGGCGCGGCTTGCTGCAAAGGCTCCAGGCCGTCCAACACAATCAAACTGGGCGCAAGCACGGCGGCTTGCGCCAGCAGTCGGCCCAGTTCGGCGTCCGGCGCGTCGATGGCGTGGGCGATGTCCCACTCGGCCAACGCGGCCAGCAGGAAAGGCCGGGCGGTAGTCGCCTGGTTATGGCTGCCCTGGCTGTAAAAAGACTGGCCGAGGAAGCGGGTGCCGGGCTCGAAAGTCTGCCGCTCCAGCCACCAGCGCACCAGCGCCGACTTGCCATAACCGCCCTCCGCGACCCACAGCCACACGCCTTTATGGCCGCGCCAAGCGTCCATGCGCTGTAGCTCGTCCTCGCGTCCGAACAGCTTGGCGGTAAAGCCTGGGAGTTTGGCGAGGAGGCGGGGAAGTTCGCTCGTGGGCGTGTTTTCCGGCTGCGACGGAATCTCCGGCGGCGTAAAAACAGGAAAAGGCGTGGCAATCGCCCCATCGGCTAATCCACCGAGCCATCCGGCAACCGCCTTTGCAAGCCTCCTCACACTGGCCCCGGCTATCCTGCGAAGCGGAGTGACCATGGCCGCTCGGCGGTGGCTGATTTCGTCCCGGTGTTTAATCAGGGTCTGTCTTATCTCCTGCTGAACCCGCGTGTAAGCCTTGGAATAGGGCCGGAAGCTCGTCACCGGTTTATTGTCGCGGGGGACGACCTGGAACCGCTTGATGAAGTCGTAGTTATCCCAGCCACAATAATCCCCGAGGACAAAGATGACCACCGCGCCTTCGTCACGATGCTTTTGCAGGAAGACCGGGACTTCCTTGTCCAGGCAGAAGGCCGACGCGCAGAAGCCTTCGCATAGCAGGAAGATGGCCCCGTCGGCCCGCGCCATGGCTTGCTCGATGGTGTCCAGCCAGTCGTCGCCCGCGTCAATGGCGCGGTCGTGCCACAGTTCGGCAATCAAGCCGATGTTTTGCAGCGGCGTCAGCGCGGTCAGCAAGCGATCCCGCTGCGCCTCGTTGCGATGGGAATAGCTGACAAACAGCCGATAAGCCCGTGCCTGCCCCGATCCGCCAATCGTCATTGTGTTCTCCTTGCCCGCGCCCATTGCACGGATGATGCGGATATTGTGCGGATTATGCGGCGGCTAGTCGAGCCTGTGAATCGGGTCGGCAGGCCCGTCATTTAGGCAGATTCTTCCCCAGCCTCAAAAACCTCCGCCAAATCCACCGCCTCGTCGCCCAATATCTGCAACACCAAAGATTCTTCCGGCCCGTACACCTCCCCCGCCCCATAACGCCCCTCCGCGTCCAAGCGGAATAACAGGGCGTAAAGTTCCAACGGGTCTAGCACGAGGTATTCGGCCACGCCGGCGCGTTCGTATAGGGCCTTCTTCTCGCGCATGTCTTTGCGGGAGGTAGAAGGCGACAGGACTTCAAGGACGAAATCCGGCGCGCCTAGTATGTTTTTCGGGGTGATTTTTTTCGGGTCGCAGACTACCAGCGCATCGGGCTGCACCACGTCATGTTCGGACAACACCACGTCCACCGGGGCGATGAACGGTTTGCAGGGTTTGCCTTTGAGGCGGTTGCGCAGCAGGCTGGCGAAATTTAAGGCGATGTCCTGGTGCTTGATCGTGGGCGCGGGCGACATGTTGTAGGCCACGCCGTCGATCAACTCCCAGCGTTCATCGTCGTCCCAGCTTAAGTAATCGGCGACGGTGTAGCACTGGGTTTTAGGTTTCAAGATGGAATTCATGGGGCTGCCCTCGTGGTTGTCCTGCGCCAGTTTACGCCCGTCACGGCTTTCCCAACAATTGCCGCGTCGGCCCGTCGTCCGCGATGCGGCCGTCTTTGATGCGGATCATCCGCTTGGACACCAAGGCGATGTCCGGCTCGTGGGTGACTAACACAATGGTGATGCCCTGCCCGGCGTTAAGGTCGCGGAACAAGGCCATGATGTCCTCGCTGGTCTGCGTGTCCAGATTGCCGGTCGGCTCGTCGGCGAGGATCAGCTTAGGGTCGGAAACCAGGGCGCGGGCGATGGCGACGCGCTGCTGCTGGCCGCCGGACAGTTGGCTGGGCAGGCGGTCGCCGTAGCCCTCCAAGCCAACCCGCGCCAACATGGCCGACGCTTTTTGCCGCCGCTCGGCCTTGCCAGTGCCCGCATAGAGCAAAGGCAAGGCGACGTTGTCGCGGATGTTGATGCGCGGTAACAGGTTGAAGCCTTGGAACACGAAGCCGATGACGCGGTTGCGCAACTCGGCGAGTTGGTTCGAGGACATTGCCGCCGTGTCTTGCCCGGTCAGATAGTAATGGCCCCGGCTCGGCGTGTCCAAACAGCCCAGCACGTTCATCAGCGTGGACTTGCCCGAGCCGGAATGGCCCATGATGGCGACGAACTCGCCGGTGCTGATGGCGAAATTGATTGCCTTCAGCACCGCGACCACCGCCCCGCCCGCCGCCGGATAATCCTTCTCCAAATCGACGGCGCGGATCAGCTCTTCAGCCATTAAAACGCCCGCAGCCGGAAATTGCCCGCCGGGGCGGCTTTGTCGCCCTTGCGCTGGCCGGTGTCCTCGACGATGACCGCGTCATTTTCGGCTAACGATTCGCCGCTGATTTCAACAGACTTGCCGTCGCTGATGCCGATTTGCACCGGCGTGGCGACTGGCGCGCCGTTGACCAGCCGGTAAACGATCTTGCCGGCCGGCTTGCCTTCCACTTTGCCGGCCGCTTCTTCGGGTTTGAAACGCAACGCGGCCAGCGGCAGCTTCAACACATTTTTGCGCTCGTCCACGACGACGCCGACAAAGGCGGTCATGCTCGGCAGCAGGATGCCGTCGGGGTTTTCCACGTCGATGACGACGTTATAAGTCACCACATTCTGCACCGTCGTCGCGTTCAGCCGAATCTGCTTCACCGAGCCTTTGAATGCGCGATCCGGGAAGGCGTCCACAGTGAAATTGACGCTCTGGCCGACGCGGATGCCGCCCACGTCGGCCTCGGCCACCGTGGTGTAAATCTGCATTTGCTTGAGATCCTGGGCGATGGTGAACAAGGTCGGGGTTTGAAAACTGGCCGCCACCGTCTGCCCCACATCCACATTGCGCGACACCACGACGCCGGAGACCGGCGATTTGATGATGGTATAGGCCAGATTGGTCTGGTCGCGGTTGACCAAAGCTTCGCCGACGGCGACCTGGGCCTTGGCCGCTTGCACCGCTTGCACGGCCTGGTCGACATCATTTTGCGATGCGTAATGGCGGTCGATCAGGGCGCGGGTGCGCCGTTCGGTCAGCTCGGCCAAGGCCAAAGCGGCTTTGTAGTTCTCCAGATTCGCCTGGCTTTGCTGTAGGGACGCCTTAAGCAAGGCCGGGTCGAGTTCGGCCAGCACCTGGCCTTGTTCGACGGGCTGGTTAAAATCCGCCTTGAGCTTGATGATGACGCCGGAAACCTGGGTGCCGACCATGGCCAGCACCACCGGGTTCAAAGTGCCATTGGCGGAGACCGTCTTGACGATGTTACCGCGCTCCACCGCCATCGTGCGGTAGCGGTTTGCCTCGGCGGCACCGTTGAAGCCGGCCCGCCAGAAGGCATATCCGCCCCCGGCCAAGGCGGCCAGGAGGAGCAAGGACAAAACCTTCTTGCGCATGGAAAATCCTTAATGCGTTAGTGAGCGGCAAACCTCTGCCTAGGATACGGGGTTTTGCCGAAGAAGCCTACGCGGCGCATCACGACGGCGAGGACAAATCGCGCAGCCTGTCCTTGTCAATAATGCGAATATGCTTGGCCTGGACGGTGATGACCCCCAGCTCTTCAAGGCTTTTGAGGACGCGGCTGACGGTTTCCAAGGCCAGGCCCAGATAATTGCCGGTCTCCTGGCGGGTGAGGCCGAGCTTGATGTCCAGCCCGGAAAAGCCGCGCCGACTCAGCCGGTCGGACAGGTCGACCAGGAAGCCGGCGACGCGCTCTTCCGCCGTGCGCTGACTGAGCACGAAGCGGTCAGTCTCGATGGTGAGGGTTTTGCCGGCATGGCGGAACAACTCCCGCAACAAGGTCGGCACGTCGCGGCACAGGCTATCCAAATCCTCGCTGGGCATTTCGCAAAAATCCACCGGCTCTAAAGCCACCGCCGAATAATGATGGCGGTCGTCGAACAGCGCGTCGAAACCCAGCAATTCGCCCGGCAGCAAATAGCCGGCCAGAAATTCATTGCCGCCGGTGTCGGTGACAACCAGTTTGGCCGTGCCGGATTTAAGGGCCAAGATGCCACGGAACTTGTCCCCCTGGCGATATAAATAATCGCCCTTATGCAGCGATTTGCGCTGGCCGACAATATTGGCGATACGTTCGATATCCCTCTGGCTCAGGCCACGCGGGATGCACAATTCGCTAAGACTGCAATTTTGGCAGGTGACTTGAAGCTTGGTTTTGATTTCACGGGTTTTTCTGGATGTCATGTCGTTCCAAGGGATGGGCCGGTTTCCGTATTTCATGCGTGGCCTTTCTATTTTACCTTAGCCGAACCCTCGCTTTCGACGGCTGGGCTCACTTTTTGCGCAAACCGGCCGGTCGCGCAGGGGCCGGGGCGGCGCGCGGTTTCGTGTATAATCCGCCGCATCCAAACGCCGCCCCGCCGGGGGCGTCGATCTTCCCACAACCCCCGCCACCTCCCTGTGTCCAGCCTAGCACCCGTCATCGTCCGGGCCGAAAACCTAAGCAAGCGTTACGGCAAGGAATGCGTCGTCGAGCGGATTTCCTTCTGCATTCGCCAGGGGGAATTCTGCGGCATTCTCGGGCCGAACGGCGCCGGCAAGACCACCACCTTGAAAATGCTGGTCGGCAACACGCCCGCCAGCGGCGGCGAGTTGCAGGTGCTCGGGTTTTCCATCCCTAAGCAAGCCCGCGCCATGCGCCGGCGCGTCGGCGTCGTGGCGCAGTCGGACAATCTCGACCAGGACTTCACCGTCGTCGAAAACCTGCGCGTCTATGGCCGCTATTTCGGGCTGAAGCGGGCTGAAATCGAAAGCCGCATCCCGGCGTTGCTGGCCTTCGCCGCGCTGGAGGAAAAAGCCGGCGCGCGCATCAACCAACTGTCCGGCGGCATGAAGCGGCGCCTCGCCATCGCCCGCGCCCTCATCAACCGCCCCGAGTTGCTGATCCTCGACGAGCCCAGCACCGGCCTAGACCCGCAAATCCGCCAGAACATCTGGCAATTGCTGCGCCAGTTGCAGAAAGACGGCCTCACCATCATTCTGACCACGCATTACATGGACGAGGCCGAGCGCCTGTGCGGGCGCATCATCCTGATGGACCATGGCCGCATCCTCACCGACCGCACGCCGCAAGAACTGGTGCGCGAACGCATCGAGCCGCATGTGCTGGAAGTCTATGGCGCAGGGCTAACCGCTTGGCAACGAGCCAACCCGCTGGCCGGCCCGGTGCGCTGCGAACAGGCCGGGGAAACCTGCTTTTATTACGGCGCCGATTTGCAAGCCTTGGTGAAAACCCTGGACGGCTGGCCCGGCGTGCGCTACGCCTACCGCCCCGCCAATCTGGAAGACGTGTTCTTGAAAATGACCGGCCGTGAACTGCGCGATGGATAGTTTTTACCACCGCTGGCTGGCGGTGTGGAGCCGCAACGCGCTGGTCTGGCGCAAATCGTTGAAGACCGCGCTGCTTGGCGGTTTCGCCGACCCGGTGTTGAGCCTGTTCGCGCTGGGCTATGGCCTGGGCGGGCTGGTCGGCGACGTGGACGGCGTGCCTTACATCGCCTTTCTGACCGCCGGCATCCTCTCCTTGAGCGCGATGAACGCCGCCACGTTTGAAGGCCTGTACCTGGCCTACACCCGCATGGCCGTGCTGAAAACCTGGGACGGCATGATGGCCGCGCCGTTGAGCCTGTCCGACGTGGTCATGGGCGAACTGCTGTGGATGGGCACGAAGAGCCTCATCAACGCCAGCCTGATCCTGCTAGTCGCCTTGGGCGCGGGGCTGACCACCGGCTGGGCGGCCTTAGGGGTGTTGCCGATGGCCTTTCTTGCCGGGCTGTGCTTCGGGGCCATGGCTTTGGTCGTGACCTCCTACGCGCAAAGCTATGATTTTTTCGTCTACTACATCACCTTAGGCGTCACGCCGATGATCTTGCTCAGTGGCGTGTTCTTTCCTCAAAACGCCCTGCCCGAAGCCATCCGCCTAGGCAGCGCCTGCCTGCCGCTGCACCATGTCGTGGAACTGATCCGCCCCTTGCTGTCAGGGCGCTTTGACTGGCCCTTGCTGACCCATCTGGCCGTGCCGGCCGGTTTTGCGCTGTTTGCCACGCTGTTTGCGATTTGGCGGTTTGAGCGGCGGCTGTTGCAGTAAGACTCACAAGGCCGTCGCCCGCTGCCGCGAGCGGTAACTCAGCCAGGCCGGCAAAACGGCCACGAAGACCAGCAACAGCCCCAACAGCAAAGGCCAATACACCGGCCGGTTCCACTCGGCCCGCAACGCCGCCCGGCGGCGGGCGTCGATGCGCTGATACTTGGTTCGATTCCGCGCCATCAGGTTAGGGGCCAAGTTGCGATACCAATCATGGTACAGCGCGAATTTCATCGGGTGATAGCCAAACAGCCAAGGCGAGTCATGCCGCAAAATTTCCTGCATCTGCTCGATGATCGCCTGCCGCTGCGGGCCGTCGTCCATATTGCGCATACGCTCGAACAAGCGGTCATAGTCGGGGTTTTTATAATTGCCCGCATTCTCGCCGCCCGCGCCGACTTTGGCATTGGGGCCATACAATAGAAACAAGAAATTCTCCGGGTCTGGGTAATCGGCGTTCCAGCCCCAAGTGAATAATTGCGCATTGCCGGCGGCGATTTTTTGTTGAAACTGGTTGTAGTCAGTGGTGCGTAAAACCAGTTGGATGCCGAGCTTGGCAAATTGCTTGCGATACCAATTGAGCGAAGATTTGCTGTCCGCGCCGGCGGCGGTCACGTCGTAATACAGCACCAAGGATTTGCCGGTTTTGGCATCGACACCGTCCGGATAACCGGCTTCGGCCAGCAGCTTTTTCGCCTCGTCCAGCGCTTTGCGGCGCGGTGCGCCGTCTTTCCAATCAAACACATAAGGATTGATGCCCGCCTCGCCCTCCTGGTAGCCGAAAATGCCCGGCGGCAGCGCGCCTTGGCCGATGACGCCACGGCCATTGGCGAAAATGGCGATGAACTCGTCGTAATCCACGGCGATGGCGATGGCCCGGCGCAATTTGCTCTGCGCCTCGCCGTAGCCGCCGACGACCGGATCGAGCATATTGAAGCCCATGTAAAACACCGAAGCCTCCACGTCGGTTTCCAGACGGATTTTTTTGGCCTTCATTTCCGGGGTCAATTCCGGCCCGCCTTGCCCGGCGAAACTGATGGCTTGGTCGAAATTGTCCGAGGCCAGCCCCGAAGCGTCGAAATAGCCTTGCAGGAATTTATTCCAGTAAGGAATCGTTTCCTTTTCTAGGATGCAAACCACTTTGTCGATGAATGGCAGTTTCTTGCCTGCGTCCTGCAATAATCCAGCCTTGTCGTCTTCGACCGAGCCCTCTGAGGGATAAAAGTCATCCCGGTAATTAGGATTGCGCACTAACACGATGCGGCGGTTGGGGTTGTTCTCGATCAACCGGTAAGGGCCGGTGCCGACCGGATACCAGTCCAGTGAAATGTTTTTAGCACGCAACCCGGCTTGATTGTAGAAAGCATCGGCTTCCCAGGGCACAGGGGCGAAGAAAGTCATCGCCAGCCAATAGCGAAATTGCGGATATTTGCCGTTCAAGCGGATTTTAAAATGCTGGGCGTCGACAACAGTCACGCCCTCCAAAGGATACGGACGAATATCGAAAAACCCGGCCTTGTCCGCCTGCGCCTTGAAATCCTTTTCCACCTGCTCGGACAGCGCCTTCAGGCCGACGATATGCTCTTGCATCAATTCGCCGATGGGTGAATGCAGTTGCGGATGAACCAGCCGCTTTAGCCCATAGAGATAATCGAAGGCGGTGAGTTCGCGGCTGCCGGTTTCGGCAAAGTCGGCGATGGTTTTGACCTCGCGCAACGCCGCTGCGCTGAGGCTGTGGTAGCGCAAGTGCCCGTCCGGGGTTTGCGCGAACGCCGGATGCGGCTGGAAGCGGATGCCGGATTTCAGTTGAATGTCATATTCGCTAAAAGCAATCGCCTGCTCCTCGGCGTCTTCGGGCAAGGGCTTGAGCTCGCGGTCGAGGTAGCGGACTTGCGGCAGGGCCGCCGCCGTCAAGGGCTCCAAGGTGTAGGGGCGCTTGAGGTAGTGGTATTGCAGCAGCGGCTCGTAAATTTGCGCGACATAGCGCGCCTCGTCCTCGCTGTAGGAACGCGCCGGATCGAGGTGCTTGGGCCGCTCGGAGAAAGCGGTGTAGAGGATGTTTTGGCCGGCTTGGTCGGGTGGATACGGGTCGTTCAGGGATTGCTCGCCGCAGCCTGCGGCAAGCAGCATAGAAAGCACAAGGGCCATCCCGACGGCAGGAAAAATATTTCGCATAAGGCTTCTGTCGGTGGCGTCAGCGCAGGGCTTCCTCAAATAGCACGGGCTCCGGCCCACACAGCAAGCTTGCGCTTTCCGCCTGACGGATGCGGCGGTCGATGAATGTCGTCATGGAGTCCTCGTCGGCAGTTTGGGGGGTGTGGCGCTTAAAATGTCGCATTCGGCGGCTTGTACATCATAACGCAACTCTGGGGACTGGAACGCACCTTGGCTTCCCAAATTCGATCTTGTACCGGGAAGCTGGAGCTTCCCTCGCCGGGTTCCCAACAAGGCATCATCGGTTTTGACGGTGCCGGCTGCGGCTGCCGCGTCCGTCTCCAAACAGATGACGCGGACAGTCTTCCGATTCCACGCAGCCCGATAGGGTTCTGGTATGTCGATGACGCCATCGTGGGCGACGGCGGTGAATTCAATGGCGCTCATAGATTCTCCTTTGGATGCGTTGTTGCCTAGCTCTGTCGAGGATTCTATCGCGTCGGGGGCATGGGTTTGGTTTATCCCTTCTTCCGGTTTACGGAGTATCAAGATTCCGCGTCTTCCGCTCCCAGCTCCTGAATTAGCCAATCCAGGCTCGTTGAGTCGGCTATGCCTTGGAGAATTGTTTCCATGATTAGAGCGGTTTCACAACCCAACCCCGCGCACAGCGTCTCGGAGTCTCGCTCACCTTTCAATAAAGTATTCAGCGCATCTGCGAACGGCACCCAATTTGGCCCGGCTTGGCGCAGTTTGGCTTGATAGTGGGCCAACATTGGGATAGCTCCGGTTAGTCCTAGGCCACAGCCTACAGCGACTAGGATCATATGTTTGCATTGTCGCAGCAACACCCGATTCCCGGGAAAGCTTCGGTAGGTATCCAACGCCAAGCGGCGACAGTTTCGCGCTGTCTGTCGCCGTTCTTGTTTGTAGGCGGAAGAGCCGGGGGCATCGGCTTCCTGTTCGGCGATTTTGGCGAGAAGCTCATAGTTTTTCCAGGTTTCCGCTATGCCCGGCTCCAATAATTGGCTGATAGCCAACGCTTCCTCCGCCAAGCCTCGCGCCTCGGTTAAACGCTGGGGCTGTTGCCGCAGCAGGCTGGCAAGATTGTCTAAACAACAAAATAACTCCATTTGTCTGTTCATATCCCGATAAACAGATATTGCCATGCGATACCATTGCTCTGCCGCCTCTAGCTTGCCTGTGCTTGCATTTACCATCGCCAATTGGTTCCAAGTCCTCGCCGCATCGTGCTTATTTCCTAGTGATTCACTGATGCGCACTGATTCCCGGTAACATCGCTCGGCTTCCGCCCATCGTTCAGTCATATGGTAAACCATGCCCAACTGATGCAAGTTCGAGGCTTCCTGGGAAGGTTCTTCTAGTGTATGGAACAATTGCAAGGCCCCCTGGTATTGTTCGATTGCTTCGACATGCTTGCCTTCCCTCAGCGCCAGGTTGCCTAATCGACCCAGCACTATGCCTTGCTGCCGCAAATCATTCTGTCCCTTGGCAATACTCAAGCTTTCGATACACGCCTGCCGAGCATTTGCATATTGGCCCTTTTCCATAAGACCTTGAGCCAGATCACTCAGGCAGATGCCGCGCTGCCGCTTCCGAACTTCGTCGGCTTCCAGCTTATCCAGCAGCGTTAATGCCTGCTGCTGGGACTGGACGGAAAGATCAGGTCGGCCGCTTGCATCGAAACAGCGTCCCATCATCCCAATAATTATAGCTCGCCGGTAAATGGCTGTTTCATCCAGATGCGCCAAAATCGATTCATATACAACCGCCGCCTCGGCTGCTCTGCCTGTCCGCTTTAATTGTTCACACCGGTCTGATTGAATCAAAATCCAATCTTCCGACCCAATATCATCTGCTAGAGCCTGAACCAAGCCAGTCACTTGTTCTGCTTCTCGTCGCATGTCAAACAGCATTAAAAATAGATTCACGCTAACAGAAAATTCCAGCGCTCCAGTCTCGTCTAGTTGTAATGCGACATGAAGGGCATGGAGTAAATTGGGCAGTTCGCGCCGGGCGATAGCGCGGGCCGCATGAGGATTGTGGCGGTCTTCGTCATACAAATACCTAGCTAAGGCATAATATCGTGCCCGGTGGGCAGCGCTGAGTCGCTCTTGTTCGATATTTTGCAGCTCCAGCCATAGCAGCGGGACCAAGTTCGGGCTGAATCGCAGGAAGGGGACGGTGACACCAGGCAGGGATTCCGCCTCTGCCAGCGCGGCGACTTCCAGTTGCTGTCGTAGCCTAGCCCACTGCACGGAGTCCAGACCGGTGACTTCCAGCAATAGGTTTTCAAAAGCCCCGCCCTGAAACACCCCCAGCCGGGGCAATAAAGCCCGTATCTCCGGCTCTAGCCGATCCAGCGACAATTGCAGCGAGGCGGCTAGTCCTTGGGGGATGTCTTCGTCAAGTGTGCCCTCTCCCCCGGCCCCTCCCCCTGCGGGGGAGGGGAGCAAAAGCCCCTCTCCCGCAAGCGGGAGAGGGGTTGGGGTGAGGGGCTTTAGCAATTGCTCCAACCGCTCCCCCAATTCCTCCACCCGCCGGGTTTTCAATTGCACCGCCAAGATATGGATCGACAGCGGATGAAACCCAACCTTGTCAAACAATCCGACCAATTTTTCCCGCGTCGGCGCGGAAAATCCGGGCGCGAATTCAGGCGGGCGTTTCATCAGTTCGCCGAACCATGCCAGCGCATCGTCAGGCTGTTCGCGGCTGCCCAACCCGGACAAAGACACACGCAGATAATCCAAGCCACCCGCAGCCGGATAGGCGGGATGCTGGAAATCGGGGCTGCGGCTGGTCAGCAAGACCCGTGTGGCTCCGGTTTGCGACCATGCCACGGCGCTGTCCAGCAGTTCCTTGAGGGATTCAGCGGGGAGGGTTTCGAGGTTGTCGAGGATTATCAGCGTAGGGGTTTGCGCCAATACGTTCAGGACATCGGCAGGGCTGGGGAAGCTGCGCCCGAAGGTTTCGCCTAGGGCGTTGACTGCCAGCGCTACGCTGTCCAGGGTTTGCAGGCCGGCGTAGCGGACAAACGCGGCGGCTTGGCAAAGACCTGTGCGCAGCAGCCAGCGGCCGGCTTCTTGCGCCAGCGCGGTTTTGCCTTGGCCGCCGAAGCCGGTGATAGCTATGCGGCGGGTGTTCAGCGCGAAGCCGCGTTCGATTTGCCACAGTTCCAGGGTTCGGCCATGGAAGCCGGCTTGGGGTTCGGCGGGGAGGTTGGTGGCCCTCACCTCAACTCTCTCCCGCAGGGAGAGGGAGTCGATACTTCCAGGTTCCAGCAGCGGCAGGTCTGCGCCGCTTTGGTATAGCGCCGGTACAAACCAGTCGTGCAGCTTTAGCGGCACCCAGTCTTGCCCGCGCCGGGCGGGGTATTTTTCGGGGTGCCCGTCCAGATGCATGCGGGCTAGATCCAGCGCCGCGCCCAAGGTCTGACCTTGCGCCAAGGCTTGGTAGAACGCGCCGAACAGGGCCAGTGTGGTCGTCACTAGCACGGAGTGGGTCATCGCCAGCACGGCGGGGATGCCGGCCGCGAGCAGGCCGGTGGCGACGCTGCCCAAGGGTTCCTCGCCTTGCGTGGCGGATTGGCAGGCGGACAAGATGACCAGCGGGATGTTGTGTTGGTGCAAGACTTTGCCTAGGTCGTGGGCCGGGAGGTAGCGCGGGTTGCCCCGACAGGCTTCGGGCTGACCCCGGTAGTCCTCGAATAGCAGATAGCCGGTCTGGCTGGCTTCGTCAAACGCGCCGTGGCCGTCGAAATGCAGGATGTCCACGGCGGGCTTGCGGTCATCTTGCAGGCGCTCGACTAAAGCGCGGAAACTGGCCGGGTGCAGGAATTCGGCGCTGATTCGGCCTTGCGCGTGTTCGGCCAGCGCGTCCAGCACGGCTTTGGCGTCGGCGCGGGGGTTTATGAAGCCGGTTCCTTGCGGGCGGCTGATGACAAACAGCAGGTGCAGCTTGGGTTTGCTGGCGATGTTCAAAGGAGGGCTGGCTTGCGCCTCGTCCAGGCGGCGGCGGAGGCTGACGCCTTGATGGAACAAATGCGCCTGGCCGTCGTGCAGCAGTTCCCAGGGCAAGGCGAGGATGGCGGGCTGGCTGGTGCTGAGGGTCAGCAGGCGGTTTGGCTGGGCGGCGTCTTGGAAGGCTTGCCACAGGCTTTGCGCCTGCGGGTGTTGGAACACGGCTTGGAACAGGGCGTGGCCCCAGTCCGGCAGTTTGGCTTTGATCCGCGCCGCTTCGCTGTCGTCCGGATCGCCCAGCGAATGCGCGGCATAGGTCTCGACATACCAGCGCAGGTCTTGATGGTCTTTGGGGCTGAACGGATTTTGGAAAGGCAGCGGGCCGGTGGTTTGCCGGTCTAGGCGGGCGATGACTTGATCGGGGCTGGGAAAACGGAGATTGAGTTCCATGGCGGGTCCCTTTAGACGATTCTGTGCAAGGCAAGCTTTGCGCTCCGGGGATTAGCGGTCCTCGCCGCAATCCTCGCACAGCGCTTCGATGCCCACATCCAGCAGCGCCGTCAGCACCAACACCGTCAACCCAACGCTGACTGTGGCGAGGGCGGGGGCGGCGACGCCCATTTCCTGCACGATCAGGAAAATCGCACCGACGGCGGTCTTGCTGTCCAGGTCTTTGAACACCTTCCATTTTTCGTGCATAAAACCGCCGGGCTGGCAAAGGTTGCGGCGCAGGCGGGGGAGGAATTCCTGCCAGAACGGATCGAAAGTCTTGCCGGTGGCTTGTTCTATCGAGGCTTGTTGTTTGGGCGCGGACGGAAGCCCTTTAGTTTTGCGCTTGCCGCTTCGGGTGTCCGGCCCGAAGCGGTCGGATTCGGCGTACAAGTCGTTCAATTCCGCATCGACTTGCGCAGCAAGGCGGTCGAGTTCTTCTTCGCTTAAAGAGTGCATGGTCTAGGCTCCGGGTGTTGGCGCTGTGGAAACTGTGCTGCCGGCCAAGCGCCTTGTCAATGCTTAGGATTGTTGTTGCCACGCGCCGCTAGACAGCCTGCGGCCTGTCGGGGATACTTTGCAGCCGCACAATTAAAACAAGCGCATTTGGAGACAACCATGGGTTTTTTGCAAGGTAAAAAAGTCCTCATCGTCGGCGTGGCGAGCAACCGCTCCATCGCCTATGGCATCGCGGCCGCGATGCACCGCGAGGGGGCCGAGTTGGCGTTCACGTATCAGGGCGAAAAACTGCAAGAGCGGGTGACGAAGTTCGCCGCTGAGTTTGGCTCCTCCATCGTGCTGCCGCTGGACGTGTCTTCCGACGAGCAGATCACGGCGGTGTTCGACGAATTGGGCAAGGTGTGGGACGGCCTGGACAGCATCGTGCATTCGGTGGCCTACGCCCCGCGCGACGCGCTGGACGGCGATTATGTCGAGGCGACGACGCGGGAGAATTTCGCTATCGCCCACGACATCAGCTCGTATAGCTTCACCGCGCTGGCCAAGGCCGGGCGCAAGCTGATGGCCGGACGCAATGGGTCTTTGCTGACCTTGACCTATCTGGGCGCGGAGCGGGCGATCCCGAATTACAATGTGATGGGCGTCGCCAAGGCGAGCCTGGAGGCGAATGTCCGCTACATGGCGGTCGCCTTGGGGCCGGAAGGCACCCGCGTGAATGCCGTCTCGGCCGGGCCGATCCGCACCTTGGCGGCGTCCGGCATCAATAATTTCCGCGAGATGTTGAGCAAGGCGGAGCAAGCCGCCCCGTTGCGCAAGAACGTCAGCATCGAGGAGGTCGGCAATGTCGCGGCTTTCTTGTGCTCCGACTTGGCGGCCGGCGTGACCGGTGAAATCACATACGTGGATGCGGGTTACAACATCGTCGGCTTGGCCAGCGTCTAAGGCCTTCCAAACTTGCGGCGGGTGCTTGCAAGCCCCCGCCGCCCATCTTCGCGGGCGCCCGGCGTGGGCGCAAACGATGCAAACGAGTGGGTGAGCATGTCCTTGGAAGAGCTGATCGTCCAGTACGGTTATTTGGGTCTGTTTGTCGGCACTTTTCTGGAAGGCGAGACGATACTCATCATCGCCGGCTACCTGGCGCAAGACGGCTATCTGGATTTGCCGCTGGTGATTCTGGCCGCGTTTCTCGGCACTTTCGCCGGCGACCAGACGTTCTTTTTCTTGGGAAGGCTGAAAGGCGTGAGCTTCCTGGCCAAGCGCCCGGCCTGGAAACGCAACACGGAGAAGGCGTTTGCCCTGCTCGACCGCCATCAGATCGGCGTCATTTTGGGATTCCGCTTTCTTTACGGCATCCGCAACGTCACGCCCTTCGTCATCGGTGCCAGCGGGCTGCATCCGTTGCGTTTTTTCGTGCTGAATTTCCTCGGCGCGGCGACTTGGGCCATTGCGTTCGGCAGCCTTGGCTACCATCTCGGCACGTTCGTGGAGGTCGTGCTGCGGGATGTGAAAAAATACGAAATGATTGGTTTGGCGCTGTTCTGCGCCGTCGCCGTGGCATATTTCCTGTGGTCGAATTTGCGCAAGAAATAAAACCGCGATAGCCCCGCCTGTGTTTGCGAGACCAAGCCCAAGCCCCCTTCCGTCTGTTAAAATGGGCGGCTTGCAAACCCCCTGCGGAGATCCCTCTTGCCAAATTTCGTTCCCGGACAGCGTTGGATTAGCGAAACCGAACCCGAGCTGGGCTTGGGGACGGTCGTTGCCTACGAGCCCAACCGCGTCACCCTGTTGTTCATCGCCAGCAGCGAGCGGCGCACCTATGCCGCCGACAACGCGCCGTTGACCCGCGTCCGTTTTGTCAAAGGCGACCAGGTGGAGAGCGTCGACGGCTGGGCCTTGCGAGTGCGCGAAGTCGAGGAAACCGACGGGCTGCTGACTTACTTCGGCCAGGACGGGGACGGCGAAGCCGTCCGCCTGGAAGAGGTCGAGCTGAACCATTTCATGCAATTCAACAAGCCGCAAGACCGGCTGTTCACCGGGCAGATCGACACGCTGGCTTTGTTCAAGTTGCGCTGGTCTACCCAGTTGAAGCTAGGCGAATTGGAGCGCTCGCCCGTGCTGGGCTTGTGCGGGGCGCGGACGAGCCTGATTCCGCACCAGCTTTACATCGCCCACGAGGTGGCCGGCCGCCATGGGCCGCGCGTGCTGCTGGCCGACGAGGTGGGCCTGGGCAAGACCATCGAGGCCGGGCTCATCCTGCACCACCAATTGCTCACCGGCCGGGCCGAGCGCATCTTGATCCTGGTGCCCGAGCCCTTGCTGCACCAGTGGCTGGTGGAAATGCGCCGCCGCTTCAACCTGCGCTTCAGCCTGTTCGATGACGAGCGCTATTATCAGCAGGAGTCCGGCAATCCGTTCCAGGGTGAGCAATTGGTGTTGTGCGGGCTGGATTTTTTCCGCGAGGAGCCCAAGCGCCGCGAGCAAGCCTTGGCGGCCGGCTGGGATTTGTGCGTGGTGGACGAGGCGCACCATCTACAGTGGGACGAGGACAAGCCCAGCGAAGACTATGCGTTTGTCGAAGCTTTGGCGAAAACCGTCCCCGGCCTGCTGCTGCTGACTGCGACGCCCGAGCAATTAGGCAAGCGCAGCCATTTTGCCCGCCTGCGCCTGCTCGACCCGGATCGCTTTTACGGTTTTGAAGAGTTTCTCGCCGAAGAGCGCGAATACGAGCCGCTGGCGCGGTTGATCGAGCATTTGTCCGCAGACCTCGAACTCGATCAAGCCAGCTTGGCGCAATTAAAGGCAATGTTGGCCAACGACCGAGCCGAGGAACTCGTGAAGCAACTGGACGACCCGCAAGCCGCCGACGCGGCGCGGGAAGCGCTGATCCGGCTGCTGCTCGACCGCCACGGCACCGGGCGCATCCTGTTCCGCAACACCCGCGCCACGGTGAAGGGTTTTCCCGAGCGCCGCGTCCACGCCCACGCCTTGCCGAGCCCGGCCGCTTACGCGGCAGCCGATGGCGCGGAGGAAACTCTGGAGGCTTTGCTGTTCCCGGAAACCCGCTACCGGCAAGCCGGGGCAAGCCCGCCATGGTGGCGGGTAGACCCGCGCGTGCGCTGGCTGGTGAGCACCTTGACCCGGCTCAAACCCGCCAAGGCCCTGGTGATTTGCGCCAAGGCGGCCACCGCCGTCGAATTGGAGGAGGCTTTGCGCGTGCTGGGCGGCATCGGCGCGGCAGTGTTCCACGAAGGCTTGAGCATCGTCGCCCGCGACCGCGCGGCGGCTTGGTTCGCCGACGAGGACGAAGGCACCCAGGTGCTGGTCTGCTCGGAAATCGGCAGCGAAGGCCGCAATTTCCAATTCGCCCATCATTTGGTTCTGTTCGACCTGCCGCTGAACCCCGACCAGTTGGAACAGCGCATTGGCCGGCTGGACCGCATCGGCCAGCGGGAAACCATTCAAATCCATGTGCCCTGGCTGGAAAACAGCGCCCAAGCGGTGCTGTTCCAGTGGTACAGCCAAGGCTTGAATGCGTTCAACCAAACCAGCCCGGCCGCGGCGTCGGTGTTTGAGCGTTTGCGCGGGGAATTGGAAGCGCTGCTATGGCAAGCGGATGAAGCGGCGCAAAACGCTTTGCTGGTCAAAGCGCAAGCGCTCAACGAGCAGATTTTGGCCGCGCTGCACCAAGGCCGCGACCGCTTGCTGGAGTTGAATTCTTGCCGCAAGCAAGAGGCCGAAGCGCTGGCGGGTTTGATTCGCCAAGCCGAACGCAAAGGCGATTTGTGGCCCTGGTTGGAGGAGGTGTTCGAGGCTTACGGGGTCAACGCCGAAGAGCATTCCACGGATTGCCACATCTTGCTGCCGGGCGACCACATGCGCGTGCCCAATTTCCCGGAATTGTCGGAGGACGGAGCCACCGCGACCTTGAACCGGGACATTGGCCTGGCGCGGGAGGACATGCTGTTTTTGACCTGGGAGCATCCGCTGGTGCGCGGGGCGATGGATTTGATCCTCAACAACGCCCACGGCAACGCCGCGTTCGGCTTGGTTAGCCACGAGGATCTGGAGGCCGGGCAGTTGTTGCTGGAAGCCGTGTTCCTGGTGGAGTGCGCCGCGCCGAAGCGGCTCAGTGCGGGCCGCTATCTGCCGCAAACCTTGATCCGCGTGCTGGTGGACGCCAATCTGGAGGATCTTGGCAACTTATCGTCCGACCGTTTGGAGGAAGTCCCTAGGCTCATCGACAAGGAGGAAGTCGCCACCTTGCTGCGCGGCCAGCGCAAGGTCATCGAGCGCATGCTCAAATCCGCCGAGAAGACCGCGCAAAAACGCTTGCCCGAGATTGTCGCCGCCGCCACCCGGCATATGTTGGATTACGCGACAGCCGAGTTGAAACGATTGTCCGCGTTGAAAAAAGTGAACCCTTATGTGCGCCAGGAGGAGCTGGATCAAGTCAAAGCCAGCACCTTGGAACTGCACGGCCATCTGCAAGCCGCCCGCTTGCGACTGGACGCGATTCGGGTGATGTTGGCGGCATAGTCTTCCGGCTATCATGCGACTGAACAAATACATCAGCGAGACGGGGATGTGCTCGCGCCGCATGGCGGACGAGTGGATTGCCCAAGGCCGGGTGACGATCAACGGCATCAAGGCCGGACTCGGCAGCCAAGTTGACGCGGGTGACGAGGTGCGGGTCGACCGGCAGTTGGTCGGCGCGAAGCCTAAACCGGTGTATATCGCGCTGAACAAGCCGCCGGGCATCACCTGCACGACCGAGCGGCATATCAAGGGCAATATTATCGATTTTGTCGGCCACAGCGAGCGGATATTTCCGGTCGGCCGGCTGGACAAAGACTCCGAAGGGCTGATCCTGTTGACCAACAACGGCGACATCATCAACGCGGTGTTGCGCTCGGAAAACCAGCACGAGAAAGAATATGTCGTCACCGTGGACAAGCCCTTGAGCGAGGCTTTCCTGGCCGGCATGGCCTCTGGGGTGCGCATTCTCGGCACCACGACCAAGCCTTGCGCGACCAGCCGGATGGGCAAATGCGAATTCCGCATCATCCTGACGCAAGGCTTGAACCGGCAAATCCGCCGCATGTGCGAGGTGTTCGGCTACCAAGTGCTAAAACTGCGCCGCGTCCGCTTCGTCAATGTCAAACTGGGCGGCCTGAAAAGCGGGCAATGGCGCAATTTGACCGAGGCGGAGCTGGCCAAGCTGCTGTCCGGAACCGGGCTATCCGCTGCGCAATTAAAGCTAAAGCCTTAAAGCCAGCGCAGCGGAACAAACGCCAGGCAAAGACGCCCCGTCAAACGCTTTGGCGCATAGGGGCAATGGCTGTTTTCGCTTAAACTATCAGCCTCAGCCATCGCGCCAACCGACCCCGCTCCGCAGCACTGGAGGAAGCCATGCAAACAACCCGGCCCGCCGCCGTCGCCGGTACGTTTTACCCGGCGGACAAACATCAGCTTCAGGCCATGATCGATAGCCTCCTGGATCGCGCCGGGCCTGCCGGTGAATTGCCCAAAGCCATCATCGCCCCGCATGCCGGCTATATTTATTCCGGCCCGATTGCCGCCAGCGCCTATGCCCGCTTGCGCCAGGGGCGCGGGCGGATTAGCCGCGTGGTGTTGCTAGGCCCGGCCCACCGCGTCGGTTTTCGCGGGCTTGCGCTCAGTAGCGCGCAGGACTTCGCCACGCCCTTGGGCCAAGTGCCCGTTGACCGGGAGGCTTGCGCGACGCTTGCCGCCCTGCCCTTTGTGCATGAGCTAGACCAGGCCCATGCCCAGGAGCACAGCCTGGAAGTCCACTTGCCTTTCCTGCAAACGGTGCTGGGAACGTCGTTTAGTTTAGTGCCGGTAGTGGTCGGCGACGCCACGCCGGAACAAGTCGCGGCGGTGCTGGAAGCGCTTTGGGGCGGCGACGAAACCCTCATCGTCATCAGTTCCGACCTCAGCCATTACCACGACTACGCCAGCGCGCAACGCTTGGACGCCGCCACGTCGAAGGCGATAGAAGGGTTGCGGCGGGAGGATATCGGTTTTGACCAGGCTTGCGGTCGTTTGCCCATCAGCGGCTTGCTGATCGCCGCCAAGCGCCGCAGCCTGTCGGTGCAAACCATCGACCTGCGCAACTCCGGCGACACCGCCGGCGGCAAAGATCAAGTGGTCGGCTATGGGGCTTATGTTGTCGCCTATCCGGCCAAACCGGAAGACCAGGGCGGCTTGAACGCGGAAGAGCAACGTCAACTGCTGCGACTGGCGCGGGACTCCATCCGCTTTGGGCTGGCGCACGGCCGGCCTTTGCCGGTCGATCCCGCCACGCTGCCCGAACGGCTGAAATCCCGGCGGGCCAGTTTCGTCACCCTGGAAAAACAAGCGCAATTGCGCGGTTGCATCGGCAGCTTGGAGGCCCGCCGGCCTTTGGCGGAAGACATCGCCGGCAATGCTTACGCCGCCGCGTTTCAAGATCCGCGCTTTCCGCCGCTGGCTGAAGCCGAGCTGGATCAACTGGACATCCACCTGTCCCTGCTCACGCCGCCCGAACCGCTGCATTTCCAATCGGAAGACGAGCTGCTGGCGCAATTGCGGCCGGGCGTGGATGGCTTGATTCTGGTTGAAGGCGGCCGGCGCGGCACGTTCCTGCCTTCGGTTTGGGCGCAACTGCCCGCCCCTCGGCAGTTCCTGGAACATTTGAAAATCAAAGCGGGCTTGCCGAAAAGCTATTGGTCGGATTCGATCAAAGTGTATCGGTATGCGGCGGAAGTGGTGGAATAATGCCGGATTACACGCACCATGCCTAATGTGACGGTGAATATTCGACGGTTGGCCATGGTGATTGCCAACACCGTGGATTTAGTGGGAGTGGACGACATTTCCCACGGCAAGCGCGTCGCCATCATGGCCCGCCAATGCGCCCAGATCAGCGGCTATGACGCCTCGGCGCAGGAAATCCTCTTCCAAGCCGGTTTGCTGCATGATTGCGGCGTGTCTTCGACCCGGGTGCATCAAAAACTGGTCACTGAATTGGATTGGAGCGGCTCGCAGGCCCATTGCACGCTAGGCTGGCAAATCCTGAGCCAATTCCAGCCCTTAAGCCATCTCGCCCCCATCGTGCTCTACCACCACACCCACTGGAAGGATTTGCTGGCCGAGAAGGTATCCCCTGAAACCGCCCGGTTCGCCAATCTGATTTATCTTGCCGACCGCGTCGATATGCTGGCCACGCACGATTATGCCGGTTCCCCGCCGATATTCCACGCGAAGGAAATTTGCCAGCGCATCGCCCGTTATTCCGGGGATTTTTTCGCCCCCGAATGGGTGGAGGCGTTCCGGCAAGCCTGCGTCCAGGAAGCGTTCTGGTTGCGGCAAAGCTCGTCTAACATCGCCCAGCAACTGCTGGAGATGCCCCATGCGGCGGAAGAAAGCACATTGGATTTGCCGCAGTTGCGCGCCTTCGCGTTGATTATCGCCCACATCGTCGATGCCAAGTCGCCGTTCACCGCCGAGCATTCCCTAGGCGTCGCCAGGCTGGCGAAATTCCTTGGCGAACTGGCCGGGCTTTCCAGCACGAAGAACGACCGGCTGGAAATCGCCGGACTGTTGCACGACATCGGCAAATTGCAGATCCCCGACGAAATCTTGGAAAAACCCGCCAAGCTCGACGAATACGAGCGGACGGTGATGAATAGCCATAGTTTCGTGACCTGGCAGATACTCCAGCCCATCGAAGGCATCGAAGAAATCGCCCAATGGGCCGCCTTTCACCACGAGTCGCTCAATGGCGTGGGCTATCCCTTCCACCTGCACGGAGCGGAGCTTTCCATCGAGGCGCGCATCATCCGCGTCGCCGATGTGTATCAAGCCATGGCGCAGAAACGGCCTTACCGCGACACCACGCCGCCCACGGCGATACTGGCCTTGCTGCGCGAGATGGCGGTACGCGACGAGATCGACAATTCCTTGGTCGATTTGGTCGAAGCCAACCTCACCCGCTGCCATGCGGTCGCCTTGGGCGTGGAAAGCTATTTCCGCGCCGCCGCGCCAGAACCAGACAAGCCCCCGGCTTAGGCCCAGGCCGTTTCCTGGCACAAACCCGCACACGCCCATGCTGTTACGCCTATTGCTGAGTGCCATCCTGCTGCTGCAAGCCCAGCCGCTGTTTGCCCATAAGGCCAGCGACAGTTATTTGGCGCTCACGGTGCGTGGCAACGCCATCGAAGGCCAATGGGACGTGGCTTTGCGCGATCTGGATTATGCCATTGGCCTGGACGGCAGCGACGACGGCGCGATCACCTGGGGCGAGTTGAACGGCCGCCGCGAACAGGTGGCGGCCTATGTGCTGCCGCGCTTGCAAGTCACGGCGGCCGGCGCGCCCTGCCCGCTCAAGCTGGCCGACTATCTAGTCGACAAGCACACCGACGGCGCCTATGTCGTGCTGCGCTTCAGGGTGGAATGTCCGCGTCCAGGCCCGGCCATCGACCTGGCCTATGCGCTGTTTTTTGATGTCGATCCGCAGCATCGCGGCTTGCTGCGGCTGGACTATCAAGGCACCACGCAAACCGCGGTATTCAGCCCCACGCAGCCTGCCCAGCACATCGAATTGGGCGAAGTCCGCCAGGGCTCCGCTTTTTTGCAGTATCTAAGTGTAGGGGTTTGGCACATCTGGACGGGCTACGACCACATCTTGTTTCTGTTGAGCCTGTTGCTGCCTGCCGTGCTGTACCGGCAAGGCCGCGATTGGCACCCGGTCGCAGGCTTCCGGCCGGCTTTCATGGAGGTGCTCAAAGTCGTCACGGCGTTCACCCTCGCCCACTCCATCACCCTGAGCCTGGCCACTTTGGGGCTGATCAGCCTGCCCTCGCGCTGGGTCGAGTCAGCCATCGCCGCCTCGGTGGTGTTGGCCGCGCTGAACAACCTCCATCCCATTATTGACAAAAAGCGCTGGGCGGTCGCTTTCGGATTTGGCCTGGTGCATGGGCTGGGCTTCGCCAATGTGCTGAACGACCTCGGGCTGCCGCAAGGCACATTATTATTGGCCTTGGTGGCGTTTAACCTGGGCGTGGAAATAGGCCAGCTCGCCATTGTCAGCGCCTTTCTACCTTCGGCCTATTGCCTGCGCCGCTCACGCGGGTATCGGACGCTCTGCCTCAATCTAGGCTCGGTGTTAATCAGCCTAATCGCCTTCGCCTGGCTGCTGGAGCGGGCCTTGGATCTAAAGCTATTCAGCGGTGGCGGATTATGACGATGCGGCAGAGAACACGGCGGGCCTTAAACAAACGCCGCCTGGCCTCGGCCTTCGCGCTTCTAAGCCCACTGGCGGCGCTGCAAGCCGCGCCGTTCATCCCCGACAGCGACGGGCAAATCCTCGAACACTTGCCTTCCGATGCTTTTGCCCGCGAGTCGCGCAGCTTGCGCAAAGATTTGCGCCTCAACCCAGGCAATCTCGAACTGGCCGTCAAGCTGTCGCAAGCCTATATCAAGCTCGGCAAGGCCGAAGCCGACCCGCGCTATTACGGCTACGCCCAAGGCTTGCTGAACCCGTGGTGGGCAATGCCGAACCCGCCCGCCGCCATTTTGCTGCCGCGCGCGTTGATCCTGCAAAACCGCCATGATTTCGACGCTGCCTTGCTGGATCTGGACAAACTGCTGCGCCTGGAGCCTGGCAACACCCAGGCCTGGCTGGCCCGCGCCGTGATCTTGCAAGTGCGCGGGCGCTACGAGGAGGCGCAACAAAGCTGCCTACCGCTGACCGAACTCGACGATATCTTAGTGCCTGTCACCTGCCTAAGCAGCGTCGTCAGCCTGACCGGGCAAGCCGCCAAGAGCTATGACTTATTGCACGACGCCTTGGCGCACACGCCCAGCCTCTCCGCCGAGCAAAGCCTATGGAGCTTCACCGTGCTGGCCGAAATGGCGGCAAGGATGGGCAAAAATGCCGAGGCCGAACGGTTTTTCCGGCAGGCGCTAGAGGCCAACGGCAAGGACGCTTATCTGCTGGCCGCTTACGCGGACTTCCTGCTCGACCAGCGCCGCCCCGGCGAAGTCGTCAGCCTGCTTGCTGACAAAACCCGCGTTGACAGCTTGTTGCTGCGCTTGGGTCTGGCCAAGCAGCAACTCAAGGCCAGCGACCTGGCCGACACAGTGGCCAGCTTGCAAGCCCGTTTCGACGCCGCCCGGCTGCGCGGCGAAAATTTGCACCAAGGCGACGAGGCCCGTTTTACCTTGTTTCTGCTCGACCGGCCGCGGGAGGCTTTGCGGCTGGCCAAAGCCAACTGGATGGCGCAGCGCGAGCCCAAAGACGCCCGCATCCTGCTGGAAGCGGCCATTGCCGCGCAAGATCCGCAGGCGGCGCAAGCGGTCGTGGACATGCTGGGCAAGACGGGGATGGAACATGTCCAATTGCGACAACTGGCAAGCCAGCTAGGGACGGCGCACTCGGCGGGAGACAGATAACACCCCGGCGAGGGATGTTATCTGCTAAGAAGCGGGGCTCTGTAAACCCCGCCCGGATGATAAACCTACAATCGTTTTACGCCGCTGCGGCGCGTTTCTGGCGACGCCAGTATATAAACCCGTACACCAGGCCACCAATGCCCGCCAGCACGAACAGGCCCGGCTTCACCAGGTACTCCCAGATATAAGGCCAGCACGACCCCTGCAAAGGCGGCGTCCGCGCAGGCCAAGGCTCGGCCAGGTAAGGAAACTCAGGCAGCAAAGGCTTGTCGTTCACGGTCGCCCTGGGCCATTGATTAGTGTCGATGAAAGCGTTTTCTTGCAAAGGGCAGTCGCCCTGGTTGCACGTCAGCAAAGCGACATCGTCGGGCAAGCGCCTGCCGTTGGGAAAGCCGGCCGGCAGTTGGTTGGTGTAGACCATCACATCCGGGGCGTAATCATAATGCCGCAGCAGCAAGCCACTGAGCTGGTTCAAATTGGCTAAGGGCGGCAGGCAATCTTTGAGAAACTGCTGCAATTTGTCCCTGGATATCGCCGCTTCCTTGAGCACATCCACATGCTTGCTCGGCGGAACCGTGTTCAAAATGTCAAAGCGGCCCAATTGCGTGCGGTTGGAACGGCCGACATGGTCGATTTGCTTGCCCGAGGCTATATCCCGCGAGGTCGCCCACAGCAGCCAGTTCTTCTGCGTCTCGGGAAACGACGATTTGGGAATGCTCACCATCATGGTGATGACGTTGACCTTGAAAAATTTCGGAAAAATGAACGGATCGTCGCGGACGCCGGTGTAAACGCGGATGTTTTCCGGATTCTTCAGCCCTTTGAAAACTTTGCTTTTCAAGGACGCGTCGTTGTTGAGCTGAAACGTCAAGGTGATGTCGGGTTCGATAGTTTCCGGCTTGGGCACGGTTCCGCCATAGCGGGCGACATCCTCGGGGTTGTCGAAAGCCACATGGGTGTGCAAATCCATGTTGATGGTGTATTCGTAAGGTTCGAGCTTGTACGGAGGGTCGGTGGTCAAGGATCGCCGGACATCGAGGATGGCGACCATCTGGTCGCCATCGGGGAAAAAGAAAAGCCCGGTAATATTAGCTTCCGCCTGCTCGGGCGAAAGCCAAGCCGGATCGGCATGATCCGAGGCGCGACCCGTCAAGGGCAGGAACATCAAAGCGAAGGCAATACACAAAATGCGTGGCGCTTTCATAGACGAACTCCTTATGCGATGAAATGTTGTTTACTAGCACGATATCGGCAATTTCCTTAAAATACCTCCGGGATTGTTATGGGGGAAACAGGTCTTAAGCGGGATGCTTCGATCATAGCCCGATTATTGATAAGGGTCAAATTCGGCCTAAGGAGCTGAGGGAAACGCTTTGCTGGATAAGGATTAGACGCCTTTACTGCCTAGCAAAAACGCCACAGAAATGACTCGATACCATTCCGCGTGCCGGAGGGAAATGCCGGGCAACACGGGCACCGTTGCATGGGGCCTTAAGGCCGGCTCGTGTTTTTCCAGGCCGGCCTGGACAAGCGCTCATCCACGGGCCTGGACAGCTCGGCCAATAAGAGCAAAGCGCGAAGGACAAGCAGCGCCAACGCGACCCAGCCACTGATATGGTAAGCGGCCCGCCATTGCGGGTTGGCGGATTTTAATATCTCAAGCGCTTCCACAAAAACCACTTCACAAGCGCCGTTGCCGCCGTCCAGCCGGCTTAGGCTGCTATTGCGCCAGAAGTCGGCCCACAGCCGGTCGCGGTAACCGACGAGGCGGCCACGCAGATGGACTTGGTCGCCCCGGCGCAAACCGTCGATTTGCTTGCGAATGGCGGGGCTGTCGGTGATTAAATGGTTATTGGAAACTTCGCGGGCATTGAAGGAAACGCCTTGGGGATATTCAAAATAGCAAGTCCAGGCACCGCTGCTGAATTTCACATGCAAGTAATCATCACCCGCCACATTGCCTCCCCATAACACGCAAATATCTTTGGTGTCCAGGGAGTCTGCGTTATGGTAAATATCACCGACGCCAGAAATATTATTATGGCTGACAATCACGCCCCATAATTCATACTCGGCGAAGGTTTTCACTTCATAGTCGTGGCCGCGATAGCTGAATTGGAAAAGCGGGGCTTCCAGCGGAGTTTGCACCGGCGCCTGGGCCAAGGTCGGCAGCAGGTCTGGCGGCTGGGGCAGGCGGTCTTGAAAATACCAGGCCAGGCCGAACACTAAGCCCGCCAGCAAGAGCAGGCCATTGAGCGCCGACTCCAGCGTCCGCGCCGCGCCGCTATTTGGATTTGGGCCGCGCCTGCGCTGGCCTGGCCCGGCCCTCTTAGGCGCGCCGCCATGTTTAGGCGGCAGGACAGGCGGCGCTTCGCCGTCGGCGACGGGTTGCAGCGCCCAATCGGAACGCTGGGGCCTGCCACCGCCCGAAGGCGGGGTTGGCTGGGAAAGGAACGCTGGGCTGGTTATCATTCGACTAATGCCGCCGGAGTGAATCTTCGTTGACTTTGGCCGTGCTCCCGCCGGACAATCGCCTGCTTTCCGGCTGCGGCCCTACCTTAATTAGCAATGATTTTCGCCTATTAGGCTGTGACATGCATATCTGTCTTCCCGAGCTTGCGCTGGTGCTGTTGGTCGGCCCGTCCGGAGCCGGCAAATCCACCTTCGCCCGCCGCCATTTCCAAGCCACCGAAGTGGTTTCCTCCGACCATTGCCGTGCTTTGGTCTGCGACGACGAGAACGAGCAGTCGGCCACTGCCGACGCTTTTGAAATCCTGCATCTAATCGCCGCGAAACGTTTGAAGAACGGGCGTTTCACGGTGGTCGACGCCACCAATGTCCAAGCCGAGGCGCGAAGATCGTTGATCGCGCTGGCCCGCCACTATCACTGCCCGGCCGTCGCCCTGGTGTTGGACATGCCATTATGGCTTTGCCTGGAGCGCAACGCCAACCGCCGCGACCGCGACTTGAGCGACGCTGTCATCCGCAACCATCGCGGCCAGTTGCAAGCCTCACTGCCAGGGCTGGCCAAGGAGGGCTTCCAACAAATTCAGGTGTTTCGCGGTTTTGCGGAATTGGAAAATCTAAGACTCAGCCGGCAACCCGCCCAGTCCAACCAAAAATCCGAGACCGGGCCTTTCGATCTGGTCGGCGACGTGCATGGTTGCTTCGACGAACTCGTCGCGCTGCTCAAGGTTTTGGGTTACCGGATCAGCCGCAGTGACGCAGGCTTTGAAGTCTACCATCCAGAAGGCAGAAAGCTCATCTTCCTCGGCGACCTCGTCGACCGTGGCCCGAAAACGCCCGAGGTGCTGCGTTTAGCTATGGATGCGGTGGCATCCGGCGATGCCTTCTGCGTGGCCGGCAACCATGACCAAAAGCTAATCAAGGCGCTGCAAGGCCGCCAGGTAAGCATGAGCCATGGCCTGGCCGAATCTATGCGGCAATTGGAAAGCGAAAGCGAGGGCTTTCGCGCCGCCGTGGTAGATTTTCTGCAAGCAAGGGCCAGCCATTATGTCTTTGACGGCGGCAAGCTGGTGGCAGTTCACGCCGGTCTGCGTGAAGACATGCACGGCCGCTGCTCTGGCAAGGTGCAGAGCTTTTGCCTGTACGGCGAAACCAGCGGGGCCACCGACGAATTTGGCCTGCCGGTTCGCCACCCTTGGGCCGCCCGCTACCGTGGACGGGCGATGGTAGTTTACGGGCACACCCCGGCGGCCGAGCCGCAATGGCTGAACAATACCTTGTGCATCGACACCGGCTGCGTATTTGGCGGCCGCTTGACCGCGTTGCGCTACCCGGAAAATGAATTGGTCTCCGTGCCGGCCTTGGCGCAATATTTCAAGCCGACTCGCCCTCTGACGCTTGCGCCCCTCCCCGCCGAGGCAGGGCTAGGCAGTCGCCCAATAATATCCTAGGGCAAGCAGGCCATGCCCGGATAACACCAAGCCGACATTGGCCGCCTGGGCCTGGACGAAATCCCCGCCAGGGCGATAATCCGGCTTGCGTGACAAGCGCATCGCCTTGGCTGCCAGCGGCAGCGACAACAAAGCCAGCAAACCTTGCGCCGGCATTACACCGACCCCCACGCAGCCGACTATCCACAAATAGGCTGCAATATTCAAGATGGAATATAAAGACTGCGCCTGCCGGAAACCTAATTGCACAACCAAAGTTTTGCGCCCTCCCCTTTTATCCGGTTGTTCATCGGGGAACTCGTTGAGCAGTAACAAATTGAATACCCAGACGGCGGAAGGGACACTGGCATAGATGAAATCCAACATGGGTGTTCCATGGATAATCCAGGCCGTGCCAAACACGGGCAATGCCCCCAGGCCCAAACCGGCGGACAACTCCCCCAAGCCAAAGCCTAGCTTGCAGAGATGGCTGGTGTTGAAAACGACAAAAACCGATCCCAGCAGAAACAAAGGCAACAGGGAATAGCCAATTTTAGCCACGAAATACCCGCCGATAGGCGTAGCCAAAGCAAACGCGGCGAGGGCCAAGCGAAGGGTTTGCTTCGGCGTCAGCAAGCCCGCATTCAACAAGCCGCTACCGCCATTGAAAGGCGTCCTCTGGGTGGCAAGATCAATTCCTGAGGTATAATCAAAATAATCGTTGAGCACATTGGCACTGATGTGCAACAAAACCAGTCCCGCCAGGCAAAGCAGGAAAGCACCCCAGTGCCAAGCACCATAGAATCCCGCGAGGCTGGCACCTAGACAAACCAACAGAATGGACAACAACAGAAATCGTGGACGGATTGCAAAAAACAGCGTTCTAATGGGAATCATGGAATGTATCGGCAGCGTTTGCATTAAGCATCATTACTGCTTCGTCGCCACCACGACTTGGAAATTGCCGAAACAATACGCTGACCGCTCGCAGGCCCAGCCCCCCTTCTTCTCAAGAAAGCTGACCGGGTCATACTGGCCCCACATAGCCAACGCAAAAGGCTCGAAAATCGTGAAATAAGTCCGCCCCAGCAGGCGCATAAGGCTAGGTCTAGGCCGGTGGAACTCCGCGATGATGAGCTTTCCACCGGGGGCGACCAGTCGCGCCGCCTCTTGCAAAGTGCGCTCCTTGCTCGCATCGGGCAATTCATGGAGCAAGAAGAAAATCAAATTGACGTCAAAGGCACCGTCGGCTTGCGGCATACAAGTCGCGTCCGCCTCGGCAAGCTCGAACCGGCCATGGAATTTGCCGAGTTTCCGATTGGCGTGAATCAGCTCGTTTTTGATAAGGTCGGTGATGCAGACGCGCGCCGCCCCGCCGGCGACAGCCGCCCCGACCACGCGCGGCATGACATCGCCAAATGCGCAAGAGGTCATCAGCAAGGACTTACCTTGCAAGTCTGTGCGCCTGATGGCTGCGACGACCTTATCGACAAGGCGGTCATACTGAAATAGTAACACCGCCGCCACACAAGGCTTCTTGTCCGAGAAGCGGATCAACCCCATATGGGAGTAAACCCAATACACATGGAATCTGTCTTCTGCGCGTGGCACTAATGCATGGGCAATCAGTGCGCCTCGGGTGATCAGGAAGAAGTAGCCCACACCCACGCAGAAAATAGCGCTAAATACTATGCCGACAATTGATCCGTCCATCATTCACCTCTGTGTATGGATTGAAACGAAGAGCTTAACAGCGAGCGCCCAAGCTTGTCGATGTGTAATACTGGCAACGCAGTTTTGCATAATCGTGCCCGCTCGGGCTGAAAACTGATAATTACTTTAAGCTTGGCAGAGGATATATTGTAAAGACACCCCTGAAATGGGGTAAAAGCAGGTATTTTAACGAGAGCTAAGGCCAACTGCCGGAACAGGTGAAGTGCTCCGGCAGCAAAAAATCCCGACAAATCAAATCGCTTTCTTTGTCCAGGGAGGCAGCCACATTTGAACGAGCGATGTCGCGACCATGACAGTGGAAGCCAAGCTATAACCGAAGCCACCTATCATCGTCAACCAAGCAAAAGCGGGGATGTATTTGGTCAACCACCACGACAACACGTCGGCAATCAGGAAAGCGAAAGGCGTCGCAATCAAAATCAGTTTCCAGCGGAAATTAAACTCCGAAAACGCGAATATTGCACCCACGAACATGAAGATAAAGCCAATGCCGAACAAATGAATATGTGAAACCCTGGTCAGGCTGGAGACGCTGGCTCCATGATCGACCTCTGCTAACTGTTGCGCCACCTCAAGCTTAGCCACTTGCACCATGCCGGATTCGGCATCGTGGCAATTGGAACAATGCTTTTCCAGTAAAGGCCCAACTTTGTCCCATTGCTCCTTAGGCGCGCCATCACGCGCCCATTGGATTAATAAAAAACGCACCTCGTCCGGCGCCTTGGATTTCATTGCGCCGGTCAGCGCGGCTTCCAGTTTGGAACCTGAGCGATTGCCATAATAGCTGTAGACAATGTCTTCTTTGGACAATCCCGGCTTGCCGTCCGCCATGCCATGGGTCAGCATGATCTGCGCACCCGCCATCATCAACCCCAGGCCGATTACCAGCAAGAAGCCGGTGAACAACACTTTAAAGGGCAAGGGTAGTTTGCCCAGCGTTGTGTTCAAATTTACTTCGCTCATTTACGCCGCCTAGAAATTGTAGATATACGAAAGTCCAAAGGCATGGACAGAATAGACAGGAGCTTGCGCATTAGTGGGCATCACGCCAGTCGGCGTCCCGGCAGTGCTCATGCCGGTGTAGATATAATCATTGCTGATTAGATGCTGGTAAAGGTAGGTGAAGTGCGCCGCCGAGGATTTGCTGATCGTATATTTGGCAGCCAGCTTGAACGAAAATAACTGGCTCTTGACTTCGGGCTCGTCGGCGGCTCCGATCAAGTAAGTAGGCCCGTTTGCCGCCGTACCGGTCGGACTGGTCGTATAAACTCCGCCATTCACATTAACATTAGTCCTGGCGAAGCTATAGAGAAAATCACCGACCAAGTCGAGTTTTCCAGCAAACAAGCCTTTATGCTTCAATCCTAGGCCCACGGTGTCGATGTTATTAATCATGCTGGACAACCAATTGCGGCAAGGATCAGTTTTGGCGTTGTTATTCACAGCCAACACATTGTTGTAACAACCGCCCACCACAGAACCCGCCGTGGCGTTGCCAGTATTGCTGTTGGCTCCGTAAGAGGCTCCTGCCGTCCTCGACATTATGTCTTGGTAGGTATAAAACACATGACCACTAATATCTTCATTGAAGGCATAGTTGGAATCCAGGTTGATAGACCAATTGCGGGAGGATTGCAAACCATAGCTAGACTCGTAGTAATTGTCA
>Ga0265327_10000334_pt1 | contig 89444 bp, 91 predicted proteins | sample 41621metaG_FD_202089 | JGI IMG/M metagenome (GOLD analysis project Ga0265327, IMG submission 202089) | Rhizosphere microbial communities from Carex aquatilis grown in University of Washington, Seatle, WA, United States - 4-16-21 metaG | ecosystem: Host-associated > Plants > Roots > Rhizosphere...
CTGTTCATCATCAACATCATCGGCCTTGGCCTGGGGCCCGTGTTCACCGGCGCCCTCAGCGACTACCTGTCCGTCCCCGCGCGGCTGGGCCCCGCCAACGGCGTCCAGTGGGCGCTGGTCATCACCTCGTTCTGGGTGATCCCCTCGGTCATCCTGTCCCTGATGGCCCGCAGGACCATCCGCCAGGACCTGGTCAGCTAGCCGCCGGCCCCGAACGGCGCCACAAAGCGTCAAACAGACGTTGGGGAGACGCCATTCATGACCGACGCAACCGCGCCGGCCGCGGCCAAGCCGCTGTATTCGAACACCTACAAGACAGTGGTCCTGGCGATCCTGCTCAGCGCCTACACGGTCAACTTCATCGACCGCACGATCATCTCCACCATCGGCCCCAAGATCCGCGAGGACCTGCACCTCACCAGCGGCCAGCTCGGCCTGCTGGGCGGGCTCTATTTCGCCCTGCTCTACACCCTGCTGGGCATCCCCATCGCGCGCCTGGCGGAACGCTTCAGCCGGGTGTGGATCATCTCCATCGCCCTGGTCATCTGGTCCGGCTTCACGGCCCTCTGCGGCACGGCCGCCAACTTCGCCACCCTGGCGGCCTATCGCTTCGGGGTCGGGGTCGGCGAGGCGGGCTGCTCGCCCCCGGCCCACTCCCTGATCAGCGACTATTTCGAGCCCAAGAAGCGGGCCTCGGCCCTGTCGGTCTATTCCTTCGGCATTCCCCTGGGCACCATGATCGGGGCCGTGGCCGGCGGCTGGCTGGCCACGGAATTCAGCTGGCGCATCGCCTTCATGATGGTCGGCGTGCCGGGCCTGGTCATCGCCGTGCTGGCCAAGCTGGTGATGAAGGAGCCCGCCCGCGGCCACGCGGACCTGGAGGAAAAGGCCAAGCTGGCCGAGGACGTCACCGCCCACGCCGTCGAGCCGCCGGCCACGGGATCGTGGCTGGCCCGCGAGATCAGCGAACTGACTTCGGTGGCCAAGGTGCTGTTCACCAAGTGGCCGGTGTTCAACATGGTCCTGGGCGTCACCATCGCCTCGTTCGGCTCCTATGGCGGCGGCGCCTTCGTGCCGCAGTACTTCAACAGCGCCTTCGGCCTGTCCCTGGCGCAGGTGGGGCTGATCACCGGCCTGGTGGGCGGCTTCTCGTCCGGGGTCGGGACCCTGGTGGGCGGCTTCCTGAGCGACCGGCTCTCCAAGCGCAGCCCGCGCTGGTACGCCCTGACCCCGGCGCTGGGCCTGGCCATCGCCACGCCCATCTACATCCTGGCCTACACCCGCCCCACCTGGCAGGCGGCGGCCCTGGTCCTGCTGGTTCCGGGCATCTTCCACTACACCTACCTCGGCCCGACCTTCGGCGTGGTCCAGAACATGGTCGAGACGCGCCGCCGCGCCACGGCCACGGCCCTGCTGTTCTTCTTCCTGAACCTCATCGCGCTCGGCGGCGGCCCGCCCTTCACCGGCTGGCTGATCGACCAGTTCGCGGCGGTGAACTTCGCCCACGGCGGCGGCCATGGCACCTGGGACACCCTGATGGGCCTGTTCGGCGGCCAGGGCGGAGCGGCAGGCTTCACCGCCCAATGCCCGGGCGGCGTGGCGCCCAAGACCGCCGGCGCGGACCTCAAGGCCCTGTGCCTGGCCACCCTGTCCAACGCCTCGCGCCAGGGCATCGTGGTCAGCGTCTTCTTCTACGCCTGGGCGGCGTTCCACTACCTCTTGGGCTCGTTCGGCCTGGCCCAGGCCATGGCCAAGGCCCGCGCCGACCGGGGCGAGGCGGACTGACCCCCCGCGAGCGCCTTTCCTAACGGGGATCATGGGACTATGAGACGGCCCCATGATCCCTCGCTACACCCGGCCTGAAGCCGCGGAGATCTGGTCGCCCCAGACCCGGTTCCGCATCATGTTCGAGATCGAGGCGCACGCCGCCGACGCCATGGCCGAGCTGGGGGTGATCCCCAAGCTGGCGGCGCAGACGATCTGGGAAAAGGGCGGCAAGGCCGTCTTCAACGTCGAGCGGATCGACGAGATCGAGCGCGAGACCAAGCACGACGTCATCGCCTTCCTGACCCACGTCACCGAGATCGTCGGGCCCGAGGCGCGCTTCCTGCACCAGGGCATGACCTCGTCGGACGTCAACGACACCGCCCTGGCGGTGCAGCTCTCGCGCGCCACCGACCTGTTGCTGGAAGACGTCGACCTGGTGCTGGCGGCCCTCAAGCGCCGGGCGATGGAGCACAAGCACACCCCCACCGTCGGCCGCAGCCACGGCATCCACGCCGAGCCCACCACCTTCGGCCTCAAGCTCGCCGGCTTCTACGCCGAGTTCCAGCGCGCCAAGGAGCGCCTGGCCATGGCGCGGTTCGAGATCGCCACCTGCGCCATCTCCGGCCCCGTCGGCACCTTCGCCAGCGTCGATCCGCGCGTGGAGGCGCACGTGGCCGAGAAGCTGGGCCTGGCCGTCGAGCCGGTGTCCACCCAGGTCATCCCGCGCGACCGCCACGCCGCCTACTTCGCCGCCCTGGCCGTGGTCGCTTCGTCGATCGAGCGCTTCGCCGTCGAGGTCCGCCACCTGCAGCGCACCGAGGTTCTGGAGGCGGAAGAACCCTTCGACGCCGGCCAGAAGGGTTCGTCGGCCATGCCGCACAAGCGCAACCCGATCCTGACCGAGAACCTCACCGGCCTGGCCCGCCTGGTGCGCATGGCGGTGACGCCGGCGCTGGAGAACGTCGCCCTCTGGCACGAGCGGGACATCAGCCACTCGTCGGTGGAGCGCGGCATCGCCCCGGACACCACCGTCCACCTGGACTTCGCCCTGCGCCGCCTGGCCAGCCTGATCGAGCGGCTGGTGATCTATCCGGAGAACATGGCCAAGAACCTCGAGCGACTGGGCGGTCTGGTGCATTCCCAGCGCGTCCTGCTGGCCCTGACCCAGAAAGGCCTGTCGCGCGAGGCGTCCTATGCGGCCGTGCAGCGCAACGCCATGAAGGTCTGGCGCGGCGAGGGCCGCTTCCTGGACTTCCTCAAGGCCGACCCGGAAGTCCGCCCGGCCCTCACGGACGCCGAGCTGGAAGCCCTTTTCGACCCCGCCTGGCACTTCGCCCACGTGGACACGATCTTCGCCCGCGTGTTCGGCGAGGATGCGGTCAAGGCGGCGACGCCGCCGGCCAAGGCTCAGGCCGTCCCCGCCTGAGGCGGCGAAAACTCCGTAAATCACCGTTGTTAACGGTGAGGGCGGGCTGGGCGGCGGGTCGGATGTCGAGCGTCGGCCAGCTTGGCGCATGGCCACAGGATTCGGTCTATTCGCCCGATGATCAAGGCCGGGCGGGTCAGATGGCCCTTCGCCCCTTGCGGGAGAAGGAGGAAAGCGGCGGGTTCGAAGAAGCTCAGGACGTCAGCGCAGTGTCGGTCAGCCACTCGTCCTCGGGCAGGCGCCAGTAGACGTTGTTCTCGCGCGCCATCATCCGGTAGCCGATCATTTCCCGGCGCAGGGTGGCGCTGTCCCAATAGTGGGCCTGGATCAAGGCGTTGACCTCCGCCTCGGGATAGCGGCGCCCCTCCTCGAACCGCCTGGCCAGCCAGGTCAGCAGCACCCGCCGCTTGCGGCGGCTGGCGGGGATGGCGGTGAAGGTCCCGTCGGGCTTCATGAACGTCGCCAGGACCTTGTCCTCCCAGCTCGGCTTGGGTCCGGCCAGGGCCGCCACCGCCTGGTCGATGAACAGGCCCTTGCTGAGGTCGGAGAGCCCCTCGGGCTTCAGGGCATGCCAGTGCGTGACGCCCTCGGCGCGGGCGGTGACCAGGCCGACGCCCTTCAGCACCGCCAGGTGGTGCGAGACGGTGGGCTCCTTCAGCTCCAGCAGCTCGGCCAGTTCCTGCACGCTGCGCTCGCGCTCGGCCAGCAGGCCGACGATGCGCAGGCGGCTCTCATTGGCCATGGCCTTGAAGAAGGTGAGCAGTTTCTCGACGTCGGCTTCGGGCACCGGAGTTTCCATAGACAGTTATCTAATTAGATATCTGTCTATGTATTTGGCAACAGAAAAACGCCCCCCGGACTTCCGAAGGGCGTCGTCCCGATCAAAAATGTAGCGGGGCGAGGGCCCGGAGCGTCAGCTTCCGGACTTCACCTGCTCGCGCGCCACGGCCAGAAGCTCGTCCATCTTGGCGCGAACCTCGCCCTCGTTCACCGACAGGCCGGAGCCCGTCAGATCCTTGAAGACCTTGCGCAGCACGTCTTCGTCGCCGGGCTGCTCGAAGTCGGATTTCACGACCGCCTGGGCGTAATCATGAGCGTTTTCAAGGCCCATAAGCCCCGCGGCCCACTCGCCCAGCAGGCGGTTGCGTCGGGCGGTTGCGCGGAATTCGAGCTCCTGGTCGTTGGCGAACTTGCGTTCGAAGCCCTTCTCGCGCTCGTCGAAGGTGGTCATGAGAGTCCTAGTCGGTATTTGGAGCGCGGTGAATATCGCGCGCCGGGCCGGCCCGCAATCGTTCCCGAAGCGAAGTTTACTCTACTGCGTGGAAATGCGTGAAATCGATGACACGCCGGCCGGTCTCGTCGCGGCTGAAGATGTCCTTGAGGCGCCGGTTCCAGACGATCTCGTGGGGGGCGTAGGACGCCCGGGCGTGGATGGTGCTGGAGAAGGTCTCGTCCAGCCCGCGCATGATCACCACGATCTCGGCGAACTGGGCCGCCAGGCTTTGCGCCGTATGCCCGTAGAGGGGGCTGGCTTCGTCGATCCGGTGCATCACCTGCCAGCTGAGGATGAACAGGGGCGTGCGCGCCCGCGTCACCGCCAGGTCCCGGAACGAGCGCATCCGGTGTCCCTCGCGCGAGACCTGGTCCATCACCACCGAGACGCTGACCTCGGCCTCGACGATGCGGTTCCTGCGACGGTTGGCCGCCCTGAACATTAACGTGGGACAGCCCTCGAACTCGGTCACCACGGCCACGTCCGAGAACATGATCCGCGCCGTGGGCCGCGACACCCTGGCGAACATCAGGCCGGTGGCGATGGCCAGCTGGAACAGGCCGACGAAGATCTCCACGGTCACCAGCAGGTTGGCGTAGAGGCTGCGCGGCGCGATGGCCCCGTAGCCCAGGGTGCCCAGGGTCTGGACCGAGAAGAAGAAGTCGTCGGCGAAATTGCCCGGCCTCGCGCCGGCCAGGCCGTGCGGATCAAGGTGATAGAGCGCCGCGAAGATCAGGTTCACGGCCAGGAACGCCCCCGCCATCACCCCGATGAAGGCCGCCACCGGCATGGTCAACAGGGCGTGGTAGGTGTCGCGCCAGCCATCGTTGCCCAGCCCCTTGTAGATCAGGGCGGTGGAGGCCGACTGCTCCATCCGCGGATAGACGATCGGCGGCGCGGTCTGGCTCTCGTCCTGCGTCATCCCCATTCCGTCAAACCAGGCCCGTCAAAGAATCCCGTTCGCCCGGCCCATGTTTGCGCGACGGACGCCTTTCCGCTACCCTTGCGCAGCCTTGAAGAAGCATGACGCGACCCCGAGTCGGAACCCGCGCGCAGGATGTCGATCCGCGCGCGCTTTCATTTCCGAAGGCGCCGTCCGGCTGGAGGAAGGCTGATGATGACCCGCCGCAAGAAGATCTACGAGGGCAAGGCCAAGATCCTCTATGAGGGCCCTGAGCCGGGCACCCTGATCCAGTACTTCAAGGACGACACCACCGCCTTCGACGCCACCAAGAAGGCGGTTCTCGAAGGCAAGGGCGTGATCAACAATCGCATCAGCGAGCACGTGATGACGCGGCTGAACGCCATCGGCGTGCAGAACCATTTCATCAAGCGCCTGAACCTGCGCGAGCAGCTGATCAAGGAAGTCGAGATCATCCCGCTGGAAGTGGTCTGCCGCAACATCGCGGCCGGCTCGCTCTCCAAGCGCTTCGGCCTGCCCGAGGGCCAGGCCCTGCCGCGCTCGATCATCGAATTCTACTTCAAGGACGACAAGCTGCACGACCCGATGGTGGCCGAGGAGCACATCACCGCGTTCAACTGGGCCTCGACCCAGGAGATCGACGACATGATGGCCACCACCCTGCGGGTGAACGACTACCTGTCCGGCATGTTCGGCGCGGTCGGCATCACCCTGGTGGACTTCAAGATCGAGTTCGGCCGCATCTGGGAGAACGACTTCTCGCGCATCATCCTGGCCGACGAGATCAGCCCGGACAGCTGCCGGCTGTGGGACACGGTGACCAACGAGAAGCTCGACAAGGACCGCTTCCGCCGCGACCTCGGCAATGTCATCGAGAGCTATACCGAAGTGGCGCGGCGGCTGGGCATCATGAAGGAGATGCCCACCGTGATCCAAGGGGGCATCCATTGAGTTCCATGAAGGCCAAGGTGCACGTGTTCCTCAAGCCCGGCGTCCTGGACGTGCAGGGCAAGGCGGTCGAGAACGCCCTGCACGGGCTGGGCTGGGGCGGGGTCGGCAACGTCCGCGTCGGCAAGCTGATCGAGTTCGACCTGGCCAATGGCGACAAGGCCGCCGCCGAAGCCGAGATCAAGGCCATGTGCGACAAGCTGCTGGCCAACCCCGTGATCGAAGGCTACCGCGTGGAGGTCGCGTGACCGGGCCGGCCGGCGAGCCTCGCTGGCAGATCGCCCAGGTCAATGTCGCCCGCCTGAACGCGCCGCTCGACCACCCCAGCATCGACGAGTTCCGCAATGCGCTGGAGCGGATCAACCTGCTGGGTGAAAGCCAGCCGGGGTTTGTCTGGCGCGCCAAGGGCGCGGGCTTCGACGCCACCGACTGCCGCGTGTTCGACGATCCGGAGATCCTGATCAACGCCACGGTCTGGCAGAGCATCGAGCACCTGGCCGCCTTCGCCTATCGCACCGAGCACCGCGACTTCGTCCGCCGGCGCCTGGAATGGTTCGAGCAGCCGCGCGAGGCGTTCCAGGCCATCTGGTGGGTTCCCGAGGGGCGCATCCCCACCCTGGACGAGTGCGTGGAGCGCCTGTTGCACCTGCGCCGCCATGGGCCGACCCCCTTCGCCTTCGACTTCCGCACCCGTTTCCCCGCCCCCGAGGCCGCCGACGCCTCGCAAGCCGCAAAGGTCGCCGCGCCATGAAAGCCGCCGTCGTCGTCTTCCCCGGATCCAACTGCGACCGCGACTGCAAGGTGGCCATCGAGCGGTCCACCGGCGCCAAGGTCGACATGGTCTGGCACGGCGACGCCGACCTGCCCGAGGGCCTGGACCTGATCGTCCTGCCCGGCGGATTTTCCTATGGCGACTACCTGCGTTGCGGGGCCATGGCGGCCCTGTCGCCGGTGATGGGCGCGGTCAAGGCGGCGGCCGAGCGGGGCGTGGCGGTGGTTGGCATCTGCAACGGGTTCCAGGTGCTCTGCGAGGCGCACATGCTGCCCGGCGCCCTGCTGCGCAACGAAGGGCTCAAGTACGTCTGCAAGGCCGTCGACCTCGACATCGTCAACCAGCAGACCCGCTTCACCTCCGCCTACCGCCAGCGCGACGCGCGGATGACCGTGGGCAACGGCGAAGGCGCCTATTTCGCCGACGACGCCACCCTCGACCGGCTGGAGGGCGAGGGCCAGGTGGTGTTCCGCTACAAGGACAATCCCAACGGTTCGTCGCGCGCCATCGCCGGCATCGTGAGCGGCCGGGGCAATGTCCTCGGCATCATGCCCCACCCCGACCGGGCCTTCGAAGCCGAGCTCGGCTCGGCCGACGGCGCCCTTCTGTTCCAGAGCGCCCTGGCCAGCGCCTAGTCGCCGGGGCCTTGCGCCCCCTCCGTCACGCCTCGCTTCGCGAGCCGCGCCACCTCCCCCGCTTCGCTGCGCTGCGCAAGGGAGGAGGAACCAGAGCGACAACACTTCTCCTCCCATGCAAGCCCGCAGGGCGCAGCCGGGGAGGTGGCGCTCGGCGCGCCAGCGTCGAGTGACGGAGGGGGCGCAAGGCCGCAACCGCCGCCGCCCCTATCGCCTCCCCGCCCGAAGCCCGCTAGAAGCCACGCCATGAGCGCCTCCAAATCCATGGCCGAGACGGCCCGCGAGTTCGGTCTCAAGGCCGAGGAATATGACGTCATCCTCCAGCGCCTGAACCGCGAGCCGAACCTGGTGGAGCTGGGCGTCTTCTCGGTGATGTGGTCCGAGCACTGCTCCTACAAGTCCAGCCGCAAGCACCTGGCCAAGTTCCCCACCAAGGGGCCGCGCGTGATCCAGGGCCCGGGCGAGAACGCCGGCGTGGTCGACATCGGCGACGGCGAGGCCTGTGTCTTCAAGATGGAGAGCCACAACCACCCCAGCTTCATCGAGCCCTACCAGGGCGCGGCGACCGGCGTCGGCGGCATCATGCGCGACGTGTTCACCATGGGCGCCCGGCCCGTGGCGCTGCTGAACGCCCTGCGCTTCGGCGACGTGAACCATCCCAAGACCCGCCGGCTGGTGTCGGGGGTGGTGGCCGGCATCGGCGGCTACGGCAACTGCGTCGGCGTGCCCACCGTGGCCGGCGAAACCAATTTCCATCGCGGCTACGACGGCAACATCCTGGTCAACGCCATGTGCGTGGGCCTGGCCGACGCCGACAAGATCTTCTACTCCGCCGCCCCCGGCCCCGGCCTGCCGGTGGTCTACTTCGGCTCCAAGACCGGCCGCGACGGCATCCATGGCGCGACCATGGCCTCGGCCGAGTTCGACGAGGACTCCGAGGAAAAGCGCCCCACCGTCCAGGTCGGCGACCCCTTCGCCGAGAAGCTGCTGATCGAGGCGACGCTGGAGCTGATGGCCTCCGGCGCCGTCGAGGCGATCCAGGACATGGGCGCGGCCGGCCTGACCTCCTCCTCGGTCGAGATGGCCGGCAAGGGCGGGGTGGGCATCGAGCTCGACCTCGACGCCGTGCCCCAGCGCGAGGAGGGCATGAGCGCCTATGAGATGATGCTGTCGGAAAGCCAGGAGCGGATGCTGGCCATCCTCAAGCCCGGCCGCGAGGCCGACGGCCAGCGCATCTTCGAGAAGTGGGGCCTGGACGCCGCCGTCATCGGCCACACCACCGACACCGGCCACATCGTGCTGAAGCACAAGGGCGAGGTGGTCTGCGACCTGCCGCTGGCCCCGCTGTCGGACGACGCGCCCCTCTATGACCGTCCCTGGGTGCAGCCGGCCCTGCAGCCGCGCCTGGACCCGGCCCAGGTCCCGGCGCCGGCCGACTGGGAGGCGGCGATCCTGAAGCTGGTCTCCTGCCCCGACGCGGCCTCCAAGCGCTGGCTCTGGGAGCAGTACGACCGCCACGTCATGGCCGACACCCTGGAGGACTCCTCCACCGGCGCCGACGCCGGCATCGTGCGCGTGCACGGCTCGCGCAAGGCGCTGGCGGTGACCTCGGACTGCACCCCGCGCTACGTCCAGAACGACCCCTACGAGGGCGGCAAGCAGGCGGTGGCCGAGGCTTGGCGCAACCTCACCGCCGTGGGCGCCGAGCCCATCGCCATCACCGACAACCTGAACTTCGGCAATCCCGAGCGGCCGGAGATCATGGGCCAGATCGTGCGCGCCATCGACGGCATGGCCGAGGCCTGCCGCGCCCTGGACTTCCCGGTCGTGAGCGGCAACGTCAGCCTGTACAACGAGACCAACGGGGCGGCGATCCCGCCCACCCCCACCGTCGGGGCCGTGGGCCTGCTGGCCGACTACGCCGAGCGGTCGGACTTCGCCGCCGCCAAGGCGGGCGACACCCTGCTGCTGATCGGGCCCAGCCGCGGCGAGCTGGGGGCCAGCCTCTATCTGCGCGAATGCCTGGGCCGCGAGGACGGCGCGCCGCCGCCGGTGGACCTGGCCGCCGAGCGCCGCCACGGCGACTTCGTGCGAAACCTCATTAAGACCGGCCAAGTCACGGCCGTGCATGATCTTTCCGACGGCGGCCTGGCCGTGGCCGCGGCCGAGATGGCGCTGGCGTCTGACGTCGGGATCATCCTGGACGCCACCAGCGTGGCCCACGCCCACCCCTTCCTGTTCGGCGAGGACCAGGGACGCTACCTGATCGCCACCCGCGGTCCCGAGGCCATCGTGGCCGCCGCCCTGGCGGCGGGCGTGCCGGTCGCCCCGGTGGGAACCGTCGGCGGCGACGCCTTCGCCTCCACCGGCGTCTTCTCGATCCCCCTGCCCCGCCTGCGCGCCGCCAACGAGGATTGGATGCCGGCGTACATGGGCGGGTAGGCCGATCAGCCGGCGCACCGGCCTTACGCCCCTTCCACCATCGCGCTGCTAGCGCGCTGGTCCCCCTCCCCCGCTCGTTGGCGGGGGAGGAAAAAATCGTGTGATCCTTCTCCTCCCATGCGAGCCCAAAGGGCGATGCGGGGGAGGTGGCGCTCAGCGCGCCAGCGCTGAGTGACGGAGGGGGCGCAAAGCCCCCGCGCCTACTCGGGCGGGCTGTCCCCCGGCCCGGCCGCCCGCGCCCAGTGGGCGTTCATCGCCTTTTCGCGCCAGGCGTAGCTGGCCTTGGCCGCGCCGCGCAGGGCGTCCACCGACGTGGTGGTGCAAAGCGGGTCGCCCTTCTTCATTTCCATGCCCGGCAAGGGGTGGCGGGTGCCGAACTGGAAGGCGACCTTGGGGCTGGCGTTGGGCTTTGGCGGCGGCGGGGGCGGGCCGCACTGGATCAGCCAGTAGGTGAAGGCGGTGATCCTGCCCTGCGGTCCGAACGCTGTCGGCCGGACCGCCGCATAGCCGTAGAGCATCTGGTCCGAGCCGCTCTGGCTCGCGCCCGAGCCGCTGGAGAGGTTCATGTGGAAGCGCACCTGGGCGATGCGCGGATCGCCGGCGGCCAGGACCAGGGGCTGGCGCTCCCAGACCCCCTTGCCCTCCTTCTTGGAGAAGCTGGTCGCCTCGCCGTCCTTGAACACCATGCCGCCGGCGCAGTCGGGCCAGGCCGTCAGGGGCTGGCGCGCATTGATGGCGCAGTCCGGGTCTTCCATCACCCATACGCCGGGTCGCAGCGGCGGCGCGCCCGCCTCATCCGCGCTGGTCAGCAGCGGCGTCTTGGTGACCACCACGTTGCAGGCCGACAGAAGGGTGAGGCTCAGGATGACCAGGATGCGGCGCAAGGGTCGATCTCCGGCCTTGGAGGTCAGTCGGGGGCCGACGTCAGGACGGCGCGCCCGGGGCGATCCAGGCTACCCGGCTGAGGGCGGCGTGGTCCTGCAGGGTTTCCTTGGCGGCTTCGCGCACGCTGTCGGGCGGGGCGCTGTCGCAACCATTCAGGTTGGGACGCAGGGAGATGGCGCCCACGATCGGCAGGGGGCAGGCGAAGGCCGCGCCGGTGGCGCCGACCATGCGGCCCTGGGAATCCCGGTCGACCTCGGTGAGGGCCAGGAACACGTAGCCGTCCTTTTCCGTGCCGACCTGGGCGATCACCGGGTCTCCCGCGGCCAGCCGATAGTCGGCGCGGTAGCTGCGGTCAGGCGACTTGCCGCCGCGCTCGAAGCGCGAGGTGACCATCACCGCGGTCTCGCGGCTGATCCAGAAGGGCGAGGCGCACTTGGGCCAGGTCTTGAAATTGGTCAGGCTGGGCTTGGGGCAGCCCGGATCCAGGATCGCCCACAACCCTTCGGCCGGCTTGGGCGCCGGCGGCGTGGGCGCGGGCGGCGTCACGACGGCGACGGCCGTAGGCCCCGAGGGGGATCGCTTCCAGAAGGCCATATGGGTCCGCACCGCGCTGCACGCGGTCAGTCCGAAGGCCAAAGCGATGATGAGGATTCGTCGAGTCAAACGCCAGACCCCTCCAGCAACATCAATATATCGCCTGTCAGGAGAATTTGCATCCCAGATTATGCGTCACGTTTGTTTTTGCCGCAGGCGATCCCATTAACCAGAGAACGTCGTTCGGCGCCTTATTCCGGCGCGCGGAGACCCAAGCCGCAGCCTGACCTCCTCGCCCTACTCCCCGTTTCATGATTCCGCCGCTTGTCCGCCACATGCTGGGCGACGCCGTGCGGCGAAGCGCGTTTTTTGGCGGGACGAACGCCTCGGCTTTGGTCTATGGTTCGGATAATGACACCGGTTACCTGGATGCCGGCGCGGACCCCTGGAGGCGGCGTTTGGACCTCGACCTTGCGATCCCCAAGCCATCCGGCGCGCCCCGGGACCCGTCACGCCGCGCCCTGATCGCCGCGGGCGGCCTCGGCCTGGCCGTGAGCGCCGCCGGCGCCGGTTTCGCCGAGCCCGCCTCACCCGTCGCCAGCACCCGGACGGGCCGACTGCGCGGCGCCGTCGACCGAGGCGTGCTGGTCTTCAAGGGCGTGCCCTACGGCGCCGACACCACGGGCCGCCGCTTCCTGCCGCCCCGGCCCGCCCCGGCCTGGAGCGGGGTGCGCGACGCCCTGGCCTTCGGGCCCGCCTCGCCCCAGACCCACCCGCCGGAGCGCACGTCGGAAGACTGCCTCCACCTCAACGTCTGGACCCCGGCGCTGGCCGACGGCGGCGGGCGCCCGGTGATGGTCTACATCCACGGCGGCGCCCATTCTCACGGCTCCGGTTCGGACCCGACCTATGACGGCGTCAACCTTTGCCGCCGCGGCGACGTGGTGGTGGTGACCCTGAACCATCGGCTGAGCGCCTTCGGCTATCTCTACCTCGGTCTGATCGGCGGGCCGGACCTGGCGGCGTCGGGCAATGTCGGCGGGCTGGACCTGGTCCTGGCGCTGCAGTGGGTGCGCGACAACATCGCGGCGTTCGGCGGCGATCCGGGGCGGGTGATGATCTTCGGCCAGTCCGGCGGGGGCGACAAGGTCGGGACGCTGATGGCCACCCCGGCCGCCGCCGGCCTGTTCCACCGCGCGGCGACCATGAGCGGCCAGGCCATCACCGCCTCGGGGCCGCTGCACGCCACCGCCCGCGCCAAGGCCATCCTGGCGGCGCTCGACATCCCCCTCACCCAAGTCGACGCCCTGCGCGCCCTGCGCGCCGAACGCCTGCTGGCGGCCTGCGAAACCACCGACCCGGTGCTGGGCAAGGGATCGATCTTCTTCGGCCCGGTGCTCGACCAGGTGGTCCTGCAGCGCCATCCCTTCTATCCGGACGCCCCGCCCCAATCGGCCGCCATCCCCATGATCGTCGGCAACACCCACGACGAGACCCGCTACTTCCTGCGCGATCCCCGGAACTTCGAGCTGACCTGGGACGAGCTGCCGGCGCGCCTCGGCCCGGAGATGGTCGTCGACATCGATCCCCGGTACGTCGTCGCGCGCTACCGCCAGATCTATCCGGCCTATTCGCCCAGCGACGTCTTCTTCGCCGCCACCACCGCCGGCCGGTCCTGGCGCGGGCACCTGATCGTCGCCGAGCAGCGGGCGCGCCAGAAGACGCCCACCTGGATGTACGAGCTCGACTTCCGCTCCCCGGCCGAGGGCGGGCGCCTCGGCGCCTTCCACACCCTCGACATCCCCCTGGTGTTCGACAACGTCGACAAGCCGGGCGCCCTGACCGGGACCGGCCCCGAGGCCCGCGCCTGCGCCGCCGCCATGAGCGGCGCCTTCATCGCCCTGGCCCGGCACGGCGATCCCAACGGGCCGGGACCGTCCGGACCGGCCGCCGCAACCTGGCCCCGCTACGACCTGAACCGCCGCCCGACGATGATCTTCGACACCCAATCCCACGTCGCCGACGATCCGCGCGGCGAGGAGCGCCGCCTGTTCGACGCCGTGCCCTACACCAAGCCCGGAACGTGACGCCCAGCCCATGGCCAGCATCATCTTCAGCGACGAGTACGCCATCCTCCCCGCCCTGCTGGTGGAAGAGCGCCGGCGCGCGGGACTCTCCCAGAGGGCGATGGCCGATCGCATGCGGCGCTCGCAGTCCCATGTCTACAAGATGGAGACCGGCCAGAGGCGCATCGAGCTGATCGAGTTCTGCCGCTACGTCGAGGCCGCCGGCGGCGACCCTGTCCGGGCCCTGTCGGACCTGCTGGCCCGGCTGACGGTCGTCCGCGCGGCCGCCTGAACGGCCGGCGTCGCGAGGCGTTCGCAAAACAATTCCAGCCAGCGCTTGGGTTTGTCAGGCTGTTAAACAATATACCGCACATTCGAAGACGAGACGGGAGCCCCCCATGCCCATGCCGGCCGCGCAACTGGAAGCCGAACTTCGCGAGGCCTTTCCGGACGCCGAGATCGCCATCGAGGATCTGGCCGGCGACGGCGACCACTACAAGGCGCGCATCGCCTCGCCGGCCTTCAACGGCCTGCCGCGGGTGCGCCAGCACCAGCTCGTCTATGCGGCGCTCAAGGGAAAGGTCGGCGGCGAGCTGCACGCCCTGGCCCTCGAAACAATCGGCAAACCGGCAGGCTGATCGATGCGCTATCGCCCCCTCGGCAAGGCCGGCATGGCCGTCTCGACCCTGAGCATCCTGCTCAGCGGCGAGCGCTGCGGCGGCGACCCGGACGCGTGGCTGGCCTTCATCCACGGCGCCTTCGAGAACGGCGTCAACGCCTTCGAACTGGTCAAGCCGACGCCCGCCCTGCTCGAGGGCCTGGCCTACGCCGTGCGCTCGGTGGAGCGGCGGCTGGTGTTCATCGCCCTGCGCCTGCCCGATGGCCTGTCGGCGGACGAGATCGTGGCCGATGTCGAGCGCGTTCTGGTCTCCAGCGGGCTCGAGACGCTGGACCTGGCGATCCTCAACGGCGATTCCGACCTGCACAACGACGCCGTCTGGGCCCTCGAGGACCTGCGCGCCACGTCCAAGGTCCGGCGCCTCGGCATCGTCGCCGAGAGCGACGAGGCCATGCGCCACGTGCACGGCGGCGCCTTCGACGTGCTGATCGCGCCTTTCAATCTGCTGTCCGGCTGGCGCGAGCGGCTGCGGGTGCGCACCGCCGCCGACAAGGGCATGTCGGTGATGGCCTACAACCACTTCCCCGACGAGGCCCGCGCCATGGCCGAGCCCAAGGCCGCCAAGCGCCGCTGGTTCTCCAAGCCGGCCTATCCCCTGGCGGGCCTGGGCGCCTACAACTTCCTGCACGACACCTTTGGCTGGAACGCCGAGGAGATCTGCCTGGGCTACAGCCTCACGGAGACCGCCCTGGCCTCGGTGACGTTGGAGGTCGCCAGCCTCAAGCATCTGGAGGCCCTGGCCGAGGTCACCGAGCGCGACCTGCCCGCCGCGGTGGCCGCCCAGATCGAAATGGCCCGCTTCTCCGCCGAGCGCGCCGCCGGGACCGAGCGCCGCAGAGCCTGACGCCGCGCTTGACCGGCGGCCCCCGGCTCCCTAGCTCTAGGGCTGCCGAGTTTCTTTTACCGAAAGGGCGCCGCCGTGAGCGAAGCCACCCTGTCCGCCGATCCCGTCCACGAATTCATCGCCAAGACCGTGGGCGACCACGCCGTGGTCCTGTTCATGAAGGGCGTGCCGGACGAGCCGCGCTGCGGCTTCTCGTCCATCGCCGTGCAGATCCTCGACCATCTGGGCGTGGATTTCGTCGGCGTCGACGTGCTGCAGAGCGACGACCTGCGCCAGGGCATCAAGAGCTTCTCCGACTGGCCGACCATTCCGCAGCTCTATGTGAAGGGCGAGTTCCTCGGCGGCTCCGACATCGTCCGCGAGATGTTCCAGTCCGGCGAGCTGAAGACCCTCCTCGCTGAAAAGGGCGTCCTGCCCGCTTGAGTCCGCCGGCGATAGAACCGCCGCCGGGCCGCCAGGTCTTCCAGCGCACCTTCACCCCCGTTCCCGACGACATCGACGAGAACGGGCACGTGAACAACGTCGTCTACCTCGGCTGGGTCCAGACCATGGCCATCGCCCACTGGGAGGCGCGCCTGCCGGCGGCCGAACAGGCCAAGTGGGCCTGGATCGTGCTCCGCCACGAGGTCGACTACCGCCGCCCGCTCCTGCCCGGCGAGACCGCCACCGCGCGCACCTGGGTGGACGAGCGCACCCACGGCGCCAAGTTCGACCGCTTCGTGCGCATCGACGGTCCCGACGGCGCCATGTGCGCCCAGGCCCGCACCGTCTGGTGCCTGATCGACGCCGAAACCCGCCGCCCCGCCCGCGTGCCCAAGGCGATGGCGGGACTGTTCCTGTGAGGCGCTGACGGCGCCGCCGGTCGCAGAGCCCGCCCCTATTCCGCCGCCGGCTCCCAGAGCTCGATGGGATTGCCCTCGGGGTCGTGGATGCGGGCGAAGCGGCCCAGTTCGGGGCTGTCCCAGGCGGGGTCGGTCTTCACCTCGACGCCGGCGCTCCGCAGCCTGGCCAGCAGGCCATCCAGGTCCGAGACCCGGAAGTTGATCATCCACGCCTTGCCCGGCGGCCAATAGTCAGTGTTGGCGGCGAAGGGCATGATCACCGTCGGTCCGGCGGCCTGGTCCCAGTGCATCTGGCCCGCCACCACCACGCCCAGGTGGTCACGGTACCAGGCCGACAAGGTGTCCGGATCCCTGGCCCGGAAGAACAGTCCGCCAATCCCGGTCACGGCCATGGGGTCCTCCTTTGCGGCGCGGCTAGTCGCCTGCCGAGCGAAGCCGATCGTCACTGTAATCGTGGCGGCCGCTGGCGCTAGTCGAACGCCGCCGCCGCGTCGTCGGCTTCGCCGAACGGGCGCTGGAAGGCCCACAGCTTGGAGACCACGAACGAGACCACCGGCACCACCGTCAGGGCCGGGATCAGGGCGAACCGATAGGGCCAGTGCGCCAGGGCCGTGAACACATAGACGATGGCCTCGTTGAGCCCGAACATGGCCAGCGACACGGTCATGAAGCGGACGAACTGGTTCCAGTCCCGCGCCGAGCGGCCGAAGGTGGCCGTGGAGTTGCCGAAGTAGGAGAAGGTGAAGGCGCTGGTGTAGCCCACCACATTGGCGGTCAGGGGCGCCACCTTCAGCAGGCTGTTCACCGCCAGGCCGACGCCGGCGTGGATGATGGTGGCGATGATCCCGATGACCAGGAACCCCACCACCTCCCGTTTCAAGGTCGGGGCCTTCACGCCGGCCGCTCCGCGATCAGCAGGATCGAGACGCCGAACGGGAAGCCCGCGCCGCGCAGCCACAGCCGCTCGCCCGCGAACAGGCTGCGGAAGAGGCCGTTCACGGCCGCCGAGGGCATGGAGTCCTCGTCGCCGCCCTTCAGCCCCAGGGCCGACTTGACCAGGCGCACCAGGGCGATGGGGGCGAACAGGGCGGTGTTGAAATAGCTGGCCTTGCGCACCTTCAGTCCCGCCTGGTCGAACAGGCGGCGATAGTGGCCCAGGGTGTAGCGGCGCTTGTGGTGGTGCAGCTCGTCGTGCGGCGACCACATCCATTTGTAGGCCGGCACGGTGGTGACCATGAAGCCGCCCGGCTTCAGGAGGTCGCCCAGCGCCTTCACGGAGCCGGCGTCGTCGTCCACGTGCTCGATCACGTCCAGGGCGGCCACCAGGTCGAAGGCTCCAGGCTGAAAGGGAAGACCGTCGGGCAGAAGGCCGGGCTCCACCGGAACGCCGGCCTTCTCGGCGGCGAAACCGCGGGCCTCGTCATCGGGTTCCACGCCGGTCACCGCGCCGAACTGGGCCAGCATGCCGAGGTTGCCGCCGGTGCCGCAGCCAACCTCCAGCACCTTGGCCCCGCCCGGCAGGCCCAGGCGGGAAATCTGGTCGGTCAGAATCTCCCGACGCGCCTTGAACCACCAGTGGCGGTCCTCGAGGCCGCGCATACGCTCATAGACCTGGCGATCCATTCAGTCCTCGAACCCGGCCCGGCGGCTGACGATGTAGATCGGCCGGCCCTTCACTTCCTGATAGAGGCGCCCGACATATTCGCCGAGCACCCCGAACGCCAGCATCTGCACCGCGAACCCCAGCAGCACGGCCACCATCAGGGAGGCGTAGCCGGGCACGTCGCGGCCCACCACCAGGACCCGCACAATCAGGGTCGCCGCCGCGCCGAAGGCCAGCAGGGCCGCGCACAGGCCCAGCACCGTCCATACCCTGAGCGGCACCGTCGAGAAGGAGGTGATGCCGTCCAGGGCGAAGCGCAGCAGCTTCAGATAGCCGAACGAGGTCGTCCCCGCCGCCCGCGGCGGACGCACATAGGGCACCCCCACCTGGGCGAAGCCGACCCAGGCGAACAGCCCCTTCATGAACCGGTTGCGCTCGGGCAGAGACTTGACCGCCTCGACCACCCGCCGGTCCATCAGGCGGAAGTCGCCGGCGCTCATCGGGATGTTGAGGTCCGAGACGCGGTTGAAGATCCGGTAGAACAGGGTGGCGGTGAAGCGCTTGATGAAGGTGTCGCTGCTGCGGTCGGCGCGCACGCCGTAGACCACGTCGAAGCCGCGCTCCCACAGGCGCACGAACTCCTCGATCAGCTCGGGCGGGTCCTGCAGGTCGGCATCGATGGGCACCACCATGTCGCCGGTCGCGGCGTCCATGCCGGCGGTCATCGCCGCTTCCTTGCCGAAGTTGCGGGCCAGGCCCACCACCTTGACCCGCGGGTCGTGGCGGGCGCGCTCCAGCAGCTTGGCCAGGGTGTCGTCGCGGCTGCCGTCGTCGACGCAGATGATCTCGGCCTCGACGCCGATGTCGGCGATGGTCTGCTCCATGCGCGCGAAGAAGGCGTCCAGCACCTCCGATTCGTTGTGCATGGGCGCGACGATGCTCAGCTTGGCGCCGCGCCGGTTGCGCGTGGCCGCCACGGTCGGATCGGGCGCCACGAAGGTCGCGCCGCTGCTGGTTGGCATGCTCGCCTCTGGCCTTTGAACGGTCGTCTGCACTCTGTCGTCCCGAAGAGGCCCTGGCCCCGGTCACTGATCCCTGGCGCGCGCGGCGAACTTGTCACTTCATAGTAAACAAATCCGTGCCTTAAGGGACGCGGCGCCGTGAAGCACGCCCGCCCCTTTCCTAGCGTCTGGAATTCGATATGGAAGTCCCCGCCCCCCAATGGACCCGGGAAATCGTATGAGTCTGTCGACCTGGCGTGACACCGTGGTGAGCGTGCTCGACACCCCGCGGGCCCGGCTGATCACCCGCGTCGTCCTGGTCGTGGCCGGGGTGATCCTGGGCGCGTCCATCGCCGCCAACCACCACACCGCCGCCGACTTCGACGTCTTCTGGACCGCCGCCAGCCACTGGTGGGACCCGTACGACCCCAAGATCATCGAGCACATCAAGGCTCAGATGCACATCACCGGGTACTGGCCCTTCGCCTATCCGCCCACCTTCCTGCTGTTCCTCTACCCCTTCGGCCAGATGCCGCTGGAAGTGGCCTATCCCATGTGGACCGGCCTCAGCCTGGGCCTCTTCGCCTTCGTCTGCAGCTTCGTGATCCGGCCGATGCTGGCCGCCCTGCTGGTGGTGGCGACCCCGGCGGTGGCCTTCGCCATCACCTCGGGCCAGTCGACCCTGCTGATGGGTTCGCTGATCCTCTCGGCGTTCCTGTTCCTGGAAAAACGGCCGGTGCTGGCGGGGGTGCTGTTCGGCGTCGCCGCCTGCGTCAAGCCCCAGGCCATGGTCATGGCCCCGATCATCCTCTGGGGCCATTGGCGCACCGTCGGCGCCGCCATCGCCACGGGCGCGATCATGATCGCCGCCAGCTGCGTGTTCGGGCCCGAGCACTGGCTGCAATGGCCCAAGGAGGTCCTGTTCTTCAACAAGATCATGATCACCACCCACCGGGTGAACCCGTCGGCCCTGTTCGACGCCGCCTGGTGGAGCATCCCCATGGCCGCCTTTGGCCTCTATCTCGCCTGGACCAACCGCGACGTGGTGGGGCTGATGTGCGGCATGCTGTGCGTGACGCCCTACGCCCACGACTACGACCTGGCGTGCCTGGCGCCGGTGATGCTCACCTGGCTGTTCAACCGCGACAAGGTCGGCTGGGACCACGCCATCCTGGGCGGGGTGTTCATGAGCGGCCTTCTCTCCAAGCCGCTATACATGCTGATCTTCCTGGTCGCCCTGGCCGCGGTGCGATCGCCGTTCTGGCCGCTGAAGGGCTTTGGAACGCAGAAGGGGGCTCCGGTCGCCCGGAACCCCCTGCCGAAATTCGTCGTCATGCGCCCGGAAGCCTCCGAGGCGTAGGCGATCTTAAGAGGCGTAGAACTCGACCACCAGGTTCGGTTCCATCTTCACCGGGTACGGCACTTCGGCCAGTTCCGGGGTGCGGATGAACTTGGCGCTCATGCCCTTGGGATCGACTTCGATGTAGTCGGGGATGTCGCGCTCGGCCAGTTGCAGGGCTTCCAGCACCAGGGCCATGTTGCGCGACCGCTCACGCACCGACACCACGTCGCCCGCCTTGACGCGGTACGAGGCGATGTTCACGCGCTTGCCGTTCACCAGCACGTGGCCGTGGTTCACGAACTGACGGGCCGCGAACACGGTCGGCACGAACTTGGCGCGGTAGACGATGGCGTCCAGGCGGCTTTCCAGCAGCGCGATCAGGTTCTCGGAGGTGTTGCCCTTGCGGCGGGCGGCCTCGGTGTAGGTGCGGCTGAACTGCTTTTCGGTCAGGTTGCCGTAGTAGCCCTTCAGCTTCTGCTTGGCCCGCAGCTGCAGGCCGAAGTCGGAGACCTTGGACTTGCGGCGCTGGCCGTGCTGGCCGGGGCCATAGGAGCGCTGGTTGATCGGGGACTTCGGGCGACCCCAGATGTTCTCGCCCATCCGCCGGTCGATCTTGTACTTCGCCGAGTGGCGCTTAGACATGCGTATTCACTTCCATCTTCGACACGGCCCGGCCCCTTCACTCTTGAAGGCGCGATCTCAACGGCGGTCCACGCGTCACCCGTCATGTATCTTCGCGCCGGTCCGGTCTCCCGGCGGCGTGAAGGGGCGGCTTATGACGGCGGCGGCTCCGAAAGTCAATCGCGGGGGTGGCGTCACCCGGCGGGGGTGGCCGGCGCCACCACCGGCTTGGGCGGGACCCAGTTGCCCGCCAGCACGTGATAGATCGGCTCGGGCATCACCAGCCCCGACGTCCACCGCGCGATCAGCGCCGCCAGCAGCAGCGGCCCCACCAGGCTCGGCTCGCGGGTCATCTCCATCAGGATCACCGCGCTCGTCAGGGGCGCCTGCACGACCCCCGAAAGGTATCCGGTCATCCCCAGAACCACGGCGTCCCTGCCCGCGAACGCCAGGCCCGAACGACTGAACGCGGCGCCGATCCCAGCTCCGATGGCCAGGGAGGGCGCGAAAATGCCGCCGGGGGTTCCCGACGCCGACGCCGCCAGGCTAGCGAAGAATTTGGACACCGCCAGCCCCAGCCCCGCCCCCGGATGGTCCTGCAATAGCGACTTGGCCTCATTGTAGCCGGCGCCGAAGGTCAGACCTCCGGACGCCAGAGCGGCCCCCATGGCCACCAGGCCGCAGCCGAAGGCGAACACCACCGGGTGACGCCGTCGCCAAGCGGCGACCAGATTGTCGCCCGGCCCGGTGACCACCGCCAAGGCCCTCGAGAACAGGCCCCCGCAGAGGCCGCCGACGCCCCCGATCAAGGGCGCGGCGATCCAGGCCGTGCCCAGGGCGGAGGCCCCATTGAGAACGCCGAAGTAGGCGTAGTCGCCCTGCAGGGCGTAGGAAGCGAAGCCGGCGACTACCACCACCAGGATCACGGTGGTGTGGGTCCGGCGCTCGAAACTCTTCGCCAGCTCCTCCACCGCGAAGACGATCCCTGCGATGGGGGTATTGAACGCGGCCGAAACGCCCGCCGCGCCCCCCGCGATTATGATCGCGCGCCGGCCCGGCCCGCCTTTCAGCCCGCGTGTCAGCGTGCGCATGATCCCGGCCACGACCTGAACGGTCGGCCCCTCGCGCCCGATCGAGGCGCCGCAAACGAGCAACGCGCCTGTCAGCGCGACCTTCCAGGCGGCCGTCCTCAGCGTAACCCTCTGCCCGCCCCAGCGGCCGTTCCAGCGGGTCTCGGCCGCGGCGATCACCTGGGGAATGCCGCTGCCGGCCGATTCCGGCGCGAACCGTCGGGTCAGCCATGCGCCGCCCGCAAAGCCGAAGGGCAGCAACAGAAGGGTCGGCCATCGGGCCAGGTGATAGAGCTGCTCGTGCGCCCGCATGGCCGCGTCGCACAGCCTGGCGAAGTAGGCGGCCGCCAGGCCGCCGAGGATCGCAACGCCGACGATGACGCCCATCCGCCACGCCCGCCGGGCATGCAGGCGACCAGCCATGACCTCCCTGCGCCGGCGAGGGCGGGGCGAGGCGGATCGGCTCGAGTCGGGCATGAACTGGGTATGTCTTCAGCCCGGTGCGGCGACAACCCGAAGACGGTTGGCGATGGCGCGAAACTTCGCCTCGGACCCACGGTGGACCGTGGGCGACACCCGTCTGACGGTTTCGCTTTCCGCGTCTGGTGGCGCGTGGCAACTAGGGTCACTCGTTCCAGCAGCCTTTGGCCCCCATGTCCGCCCACATCGACGCCTTCGCCATTGCGTCCATCGTGGTCGTGGCCGCCGCCACCGCGGGCTACCTGAACCACCTGACCTTCAAGCTGCCCCAGACCATCGCCCTGACCCTGACCGGTGCGGTGGCCTCCATCGTGGTGGTGGCCGCCGACGCCGTGTTCCCGGACCTGGCCCTGTCGCGGACCATCCGCGGCTTCCTGGACGCCATCGACTTCAAGACGGCCCTGCTGAACGTCATGCTGTCGTTCCTGCTGTTCGCCGGGGCGCTGCATATCGACCTGCACCAGATGCGGCGGGGGCAATGGCCGATCGCCATCCTGTCCACCGTCGGCGTGGTCATCTCCACCGCCGTGGTGGCGGGCGGCTTCTCGGCGATCACCCGCCTGTTCGGGATCGAGGTTCCGTTCGCCTGGTGCCTGGTGTTCGGGGCCCTGATCAGCCCCACCGACCCGGTGGCGGTGATCGCCCTCCTCCAGCCTTCGGCGGCGCCCAAGCTGCTGAAGACCACCGTGGCGGCCGAGAGCCTGTTCAACGACGGCGTCGGGGTGGTGGTGTTCACCATCCTCTTCGCGGCGGCGGCGGGCGGCGGCGCCATCGGGCCGCTGCAGGGGCTGGAGATGTTCGCCGTCGAGGCCTTCGGCGGCGCGGCCCTGGGGCTTGCGCTCGGGCTCGTGGGCTACTGGGCGATGCGCTCCATCGAGGACTACGTCACCGAGGCCCTGATCACCGTCGCCATCGTCATGGGCGGCTATGCCCTGGCCGTGCCCCTGGGCGTCTCCGGGCCGGTGGCCATGGCCGTGGCTGGCCTGGTGATCGGCAACTTCGCGGTCACCCAGGCCATGACCGAGATCACCCGCGACCACCTGATGAAGTTCTGGGACCTGATCGACCATATCCTCAACGCCGCGCTGTTCCTGCTCATTGGCCTGCAGGGGCTGGCCTTGCTGGCCTCGCCGGTCCTCTTCCTGGTGGGGGCGGCCTGCGTGCCCCTGGTGCTGATCGCCCGCGGCCTGTCGGTGGCCCCGCCCCTGCTGGTCTGGCGCAGGCTGCTGGGGTTCGGCCAGGCCTTCCCCCTGCTGACCTGGGGCGGCCTGCGGGGCGGCATCGGCATCGCCATGGCCCTGGCCCTGCCGCCAGGTTCGACCCGGGACGTGATCCTGGTGGCGACCTATGTGGTGGTGATGTTCTCGGTCATCGTCCAGGGCTCGACCATGGAGCGCCTGATCCGCCGCCTCGCCCCGCCGGCGCCCGCCGCGATCCCGCCGATCCCGTAAGGGCGCCGTCGGCGTCAGGCCTGCGCGCGATCGTCATCCGCCGCGATTTCCATCGCTTCCAGGGCCGTCTCCAGCGCCTCGAACAACCTGGCCGCCTCCAGCGGCTTGGAGACGTGGCCGTCCATTCCCGCCTCGACGCAGGCCTGGATCTGGTGGGCCATGGCGTTGGCCGTCAGGGCGATGATCGGGGTGCGACGCCGCCCGCCGCCGGCCTCGCCCGCGCGGATGCGGCGGGTGGCTTCCAGGCCGTCCATCTCGGGCATCTGCATGTCCATCAGGATCACGTCCCAGTCGCCGTTCTCCCAGGCCTCCAGAGCCAGGACGCCGTTCTCCACCACCACCGGCTCGACGCCGATCTGGTGCAGCAGGGTCTTGAGCACCAACTGGTTGACGCTGTTGTCCTCGGCCGCCAGCACCCGCACGTTCAGGCGGCTGGCCGCCATCCCGTCCGCGGACGCCGGCGTCTCGACCGGGCCCGACGCGCCGTTGACGCGGGGCAGCGGCAGGTGGACGACGAAGGTGGCGCCGGCGCCGGGCGCGCTCTCGGCGTGGATCGCCCCGCCCATCAGAACGGTCAGCTCGCGGCAGATGGCCAGGCCCAGGCCCGTGCCGCCGTACTTGCGGGTGGTCGAGGCGTCGGCCTGGGTGAAGCGCTCGAACAGGGTCGCCAGTTGCTCCGGCGCGATGCCGACGCCGGTGTCGGCCACCGTGATCGCCAGCGCCTCGCCGACCCGGTCCACGGTCACCCGCACCTCGCCCTGTTCGGTGAACTTCAGGGCGTTGGAGATCAGGTTGTAGAGGATCTGGCGCACCCGCGTCGGGTCGCCCTGGTAGACGCCCAGGGCCTCCGGCTCGATGGTCAGGGCGAAGCTCAGGCCCTTCTTGTTGGCCAGGGCGGTGAAGGCCGAGTGGGCGCCGCGCGCCAGTTCGCTGAGGTCGAAGGCGATGCATTCCAGCTCGAAGCGTCCAGCCTCGATCTTCGAGAGGTCCAGCACGTCGTTGAGGATCGCCAGCAGCGCCTCGCCGGACTGGCGCACCACCGCCAGCCGCTCGCGCTGCACCGGCGCCAGGTCGTCGGCGGCCATGGCCTGGGCCATCCCCAGCACCCCGTTGAGGGGCGTGCGGATCTCGTGGCTCATGATGGCCAGGAAGCTGCTCTTGGCGGCGTTGGCGGATTCCGCGGCGACCCCGCGCATCTGGGCCTCCGCTCGCGCCGCCCGTAGCGCCTGGCGCGAGGCGGCCAGTTGCTCGCGCGCCGCGCGGAAGAAGTAATAGAGGAAGGCCAGGGACATGCAGACCGTCACCGCCTGCCAGGGCTTGTGCGCCCGGATCACCATGGCGATGACGTTGCCCGCCCCAATCGACACCCCGGCCAGGTAGGGCGCCGCCGCGATCAGGAAGGTCTTGGGCCGGGCATAGTACTGCAGCAGCACATAGAGCAGCGAGGTCGAGATCTGGCAGATGGCGAATATCCGCGCCGCGCCGAAGCCGGTCAGCCAGAAGGCCGTCGCCGCCGCGGCGTAGAACGAGCCGGTGATCACCGACAGGGCGGTGGGCATGGCCAGGACGCCCCGCCACGAGCGCGCCCAGGCGCTGTTCTGAAGCCAGCGGGCCAGGCCGTCCTCGATGAAGGCCAGAACGGCCACCGCCACGAACCAGGCCACCGGCGCCCACACCGGCATCACCGGCAGGGCCGCCAGCACGACGCCCAGGGCCAGCACCAGCCGCTGCGGCAGGTTCTTGGCCGACGCCGCGAACAGGTTGATCGCCGCCGCGATGTCGGCCGGCGTCTCTGTCGCCGGCGGGCGGTTGGCCTCAGACATTCCCGAAAGTCCCCACTTTCGGAAACTGACATAACGCGGAGATGTGACCATCGCGTTAGCGCGACGCGCCAACTCGCGCCCCGGACGCCGCCCGGGAGATGGCCCGCATTTTCAATAGCTTATGCTATCGACCGCGCGGCTTGCGGCGTGGCCTTGCGGCGGGCGGCGGCGCGGCGGGCGGGGTGGGCGCCGGCCCCGCCGCCGGCGGCGCATCGAGGTCCTCCAGGGCCGGCAGGCGATAGCGCCCATGCACCAGCGCCGGCTTGGGCAGATAGGCGCGCAGGGTCATGGCGAAGGGACCCTGGGCCGGCGCCGGCAGCCAGTTGGCCGTCTTCTCGCCGCCGGGATCGGTGCGCTGGATCCAGATTTCCAGAGAGCCGTCGGCGCCTCGCAACAGCCCCGGCGTGCGGTCGCCGATCGCATAGCGGTTCAACGGGTTGTCGGTGAGGAAGAACTGCCCCTGGTCGGTGGCCTCATACATGGTCAGCGACCAGAACCCGTCCACGGGCAGCGGCCCCGGCAGCTTCAGCCGCCAGCGCCCGCCATCGAACACCAGCCGCCCATCCGGCGCGGCGGGGCGCATGTACATCGCCTCCGCCGGCGGCAGCGCCGCCAACCCTCCCAGGGCCACGGCCGCCCTCAATGCATAGTCCTGTCCATAGTCGCCGAGGTCGGCCTGGGGATAGGACCAGCCCCCGACCGCGGCCGGCCGCGCCGAGGCCAGGGCCTGGCGGGCCTCGTTCACCCCGGCCTCCACTTCTCCCGTCTCGGTGTCGGCGAAGCGGGCGCGCTCGAAGCCGCCGGTCATGCCGAGCTGCAACGCGGCGATGCGGCGGAAGAAGGCGATGTCGGTCACCGGCGGCGGATTCTCCGCCAGCAGGGTCTGGGCCCACAGGAAATAGTCGTTCCACGCGGCGCTTCGCCCGACGCTCTGGTCGGGCATGCGTCCCGGCCGGGCCTTGATGGCCAGGCCGTCCTGCACGGCATGGGCGGCCGCCAGGTCGTCCGGTCCGTCCACCAGGGTGCGGGCCAGGGCCCACACCCACGGCGTCGGCGAGCGGATCGCGTCGGGGGGCGCCGGGTCGCGGGGTCCGGCGATGACGAAGGTTCCGCCGCCGCTGCCCGTGGTCCGCGTTCCCAGCACCGCGAAGTTGTTGGTGAACATGTCCATGAGGGCCAGGGAGAAATACCGCTCGCCGGTCGGCGGGATGGTCACCCGCACAGGCCCGGCCGCCAGGTCGATCCAGGCGCTGGAATAGAGGGTGTCGTTGTTGGGCGTGGTCACCGTGCGCATGGCCGGGCCGGCCAGGTCGCGCACATGGACGAAGCCGTTCACCCGCGCCTTCATGCCGGTCGGCTCTGGCCCCAGCATGCGGCTGCGCGTGGTGGCCATCTCCACCAGCGGCAGGCAGTAGAGCCAGGCCTCCCGCGCGGCGCCCTTCAGGTCCAGCGGCTGGTCCAGGGCCGCGGCCGCCGCCCGCCGGACCCATCCGCTACCCGCCAAAGCCCCGAACGCACCGCCCGCCGCCAACAGCCGCCGCCGATCCATTCAAAGCCTCCATGCACGCCGCGCGGATAATCCCGGGGTCCGGCGCGATTGCAAGGCGTTCCGGCGACCCCATGCGCCGACAACCGATCACGAATGGTCGAGGTTTCACGGCGATGTCCGCGCCGTAACCCCGGGCGCCCCGTTCAGGGCTTTTCGACCCCGCCGTCCGCCGCCGCCTCGGCCGCACGGCGCTCGGCCAACTTGGCCAGGACCCGGCCGCGGCCCTTGGCCAGGGCCGTCACCACGCCGCGCAGGGTGCGCACCTCCTGCTCCGAGAGCTGGGCGCGGCCGAAGGCGACGCGCAGGTTGCGCACCATCGAGGCCTTCTTCTCGGCCGGATGGAAGAAGCCGGCCGCCTCCAGCTCGCTCTCGAGCTGTTCGTAGAACCCCAGCACCGCCGCCTGATCGGCCGGCGGCGCGCCTTCGCGGAACTTGGGCGGCGGGACGTCGCCCTCGGTCAGTCGCCACTCGTAGGCGTTCACCGCCACCGCCTGGGCGAGATTCAGGGAATGGAACTTGGGATCGATGGGAATGGTGACGATGCCCTGGGTCAGGGCGATGTCGGCCGTCTCCAGCCCCGCCCGCTCGCCGCCGAACAACAGGCCCACCGCCAGCCCGGCCTCGGCGTCGGCGCGCAGCCGCCGCGCCGCCTCGCGCGGGGTCAGCACCGGCAGGGCCGTTTCCCGCGGCCGCGCCGTCGTCGCCAGCACCACGTGCAGGTCGCCGATCGCCTCCTCCAGGGTCTGGCAGACGCGGGCGTTGTCGAGCGGCCAGTCGGCGCCGGAGGCGCTGGCCCAGGCCCGGTCCTGCGGCCAGCCGTCCCTCGGCCTCACCAGGCGCAGGTCGGTGAGGCCAAAATTCCCCATCACCCGCGCCACGGCCCCTATATTTTCCGCAAGCTGAGGCTCATTGAGGATCACGACGGGTGGCGCGGCGTTCATGCCTTCGCCATAGGCCCGCCCCGGTTGCGCCCGCAACCCACATCTATTCGCCAACCCGCCCCTCGGTGTTCAGAAGGAGTCCCGTCCGGCATGTCGCCAGACCGTCGTCATTTCGTCCTCGCCCTGAGCGCCGGGCTCACCGCGGCCACCCTCGCCGCCTGTCACAAGTCCATCCTCGGCCCGGGCCACTTCGACCCCAAGGTCATGGACAAGGGCTTTCCGCCCCTCGCCGGCCGCGCCCGTCCGGGCGTCTTCGCCGCCGCCGTCATGGACCTGAGGACCCAGGCCACCTGGTACTGGAACGTCGACAAGCTGTTTCCGCTGGGTGGGCTCGCCGCCCTGCCCATCGCCGCGGCCCTGCTGGCGGAAGTGGACGCCCGCCGCGTCGCCCTGACCGAGAAGATCACCGTGCGCGACGTGGACCTGTCGCCGCCCTACAGCCTGATCGGCCAGTCCTGGCGCTCCAGCCCGGCCAGCTTCGCCATGAACATCACCATCCAGGACCTGCTGGCCCTGTCGGTCCAGTACGGCGACAACACCGCCACCGACGTCCTGCTGTCGCGCGCCGGCGGGCCGGGCGCCGTCACCGCCTGGCTCAAGGACAAGGGGATCATCGGTCTGCGCGTCGACCGCTTCGCCCGCGAGATCGGCGTCGAGGCCTCGGGCATGGAGCCCTTCCGGCCCGCGTGGCGCACGGCCCAGGCCTTCCAGGCGGCCCAGAAGGCCGTGCCGGTCACCGACCGGCAGCGGGCCATGGAGGCCTATGTCGCCGACCCGCGTGACACCACCTCGGCCCAGGCGATGATGTCGTTCCTGTTCAAGCTGTCGGGCGGCCAGCTCACCGCCAAGCCGACCAGCGACCTGCTGCTGAAGTTGATGACCCCCGGCGGGAACGCTCTGGGGGCCATGGGCGCGGCCTGGCCGGGCAAGTCGGCCTGGGCCCACGCCGTCGGCGCCCCGCACAGCGACCTCGGCTTCACCCCGGTGCAGAACGACGCCGGCCTGGTCACCCTGCCGGACGGCCGGCGATTCGCCGTGGCCGCCCTGCTGGCCGGCTCCACGGCCTCGGAAGCGCAGCGCGCCCAGCTCTTCGCCGACACCGCGCGCCTGATGGTCAAGGCGTTCGACGCCTGACGCGCCGTCACCGGCGACGCCCGCGCACAGCCGCTTTCCCGTAACGGATTTAGCCTCTATAGCCCTGGCCAATCGCAGGCTTCCGGCGGCGCCGGACGCCCTCTCCCAGACCGCCCGCTCAAACGGAGCCGCCCCCGAACATGACCAAGATCAAGGTCGCCAATCCGGTCGTCGATCTCGACGGCGACGAGATGACCCGCATCATCTGGAAGCTGATCAAGGACAAGCTGATCCTGCCTTTCCTGGACCTTCCCATCGACTACTACGACCTGGGGATGGAGCATCGCGACGCCACCGACGACAAGGTCACGGTCGAGGCCGCCGAGGCGATCAAGAAGTGGGGCGTCGGCATCAAGTGCGCGACCATCACTCCCGACGAAGCCCGGGTGAAGGAATTCAATCTCAAGAAGATGTGGAAGTCCCCGAACGGGACCATCCGCAACATCCTGGGCGGCGTCGTCTTCCGCGAGCCGATCATCTGCAAGAACGTGCCGCGCCTGATCCCCGGCTGGACCCAGCCGATCATCATCGGCCGCCACGCCTTCGGCGACCAGTACAAGGCCACCGACTTCGTCATCCCCGGCAAGGGCAAGATGAAGATCACCTGGGAAGGCGAGGACGGCCAGGTCATCGAGCACGAGGTGTTCGACTATCCGGGCGGCGGCGTCGCCATGGCCATGTACAACCTCGATGAGTCGATCGAGGAATTCGCCCGCGCCAGCCTGACCTATGGCCTCAACCGCGAGTACCCGGTCTACCTGTCGACCAAGAACACCATCCTGAAAGCCTATGACGGCCGCTTCAAGGACATCTTCCAGCGCATCTACGAGGAAGAGTTCGCCGACAAATTCAAGGCCGCCTCGATCACCTACGAGCACCGGCTGATCGACGACATGGTCGCCTCGGCGCTGAAGTGGTCCGGCGGCTTCGTCTGGGCCTGCAAGAACTACGACGGCGACGTGCAGTCCGACCAGGTCGCCCAGGGCTTTGGCTCGCTGGGCCTGATGACCTCGGTGCTGATGACCCCGGACGGCAAGATCGTCGAGGCCGAGGCCGCCCACGGCACCGTCACCCGCCACTTCCGCCAGCACCAGCGCGGCGAGAGCACCTCGACCAACTCCATCGCCTCGATCTTCGCCTGGACCCGCGGCCTCAAGCACCGCGCCACCCTGGACGGCAACGCCGAGCTCGACCGCTTCGCCGAGACCCTGGAAAAGGTCTGCGTCGACACCGTCGAGGCCGGGTTCATGACCAAGGATCTGGCGCTGCTGGTGGGCGACCACCAGGGCTGGCTGACCACCGAGGGCTTCCTCGACAAGGTCGCCGAGAACCTCGACAAGGCGCTGGCGGCCTAAGACGACCCGAAACTGTCAGCAGTCGCGCGGGATGTTCTTGTAACGTTCCGCGCGACCGCTAGGATGCCTCCGACCTGAGCGGAGGGACATCCCATGATCGGCTACGTCACCATCGGCGCGCTGGACACCGCCGCCGCCCTGCCCTTCTACGACGCCGTTCTGGGCGCCATCGGCTATGAGCGGGGGTTCTTCGACAACGGCTGGGCCGGCTACGGGCCCAAGGGCGACGACGCCAACGTCTTCGCCAAGCCCTGAACCCATGCCGCGGCTGATCGTCCTCGCCGGCCTGCCCGGGACCGGCAAGTCGACCCTCGCCCGCGCCCTGGCGGGGCGGATCGGCGCGGTGTGGCTGCGCATCGACACCATCGAGCAGGCGATCGTCCGCTCGGCCGCCGCCAAGGACGCCCTGGCGGAGGACGCCGGCTACCGGGCCGCCTACGCCGTCGCGGCCGACAACCTGCGTCTCGGCCTCGACGTGATCGGCGACAGCGTCAATCCGTGGCCCGAGACCCGCGACGCCTGGCGGGACGCGGGCCTGGCCGCCGGCGCCCGGGTGATCGAGATCGAGGTGGTCTGTTCCGACCTGGCCGAACACCGCCGGCGGGTGGAGACCCGGGTCGTCGACGTCGACGGCCTCACGCCGCCCGACTGGCAGGCCGTCGTCGGCCGCGACTATCGCCCCTGGGACCGCCCACGCGTGGTCGTCGACACCGCCGGCCGGTCCGTCGACGAAGCCCTGGCGGACATTCTCGCCAAGCTTTAGCGGGCCGCCAGGGGGCCTTCCCAGACGCCGGCGTTGGGCGTCTTGGCGTCGCTCGCCACCACCCGCAGCCGATAGCGCCCCGGCCCCGTCGCCGGCGCCACGCCAGTGAACTCTCCGGTGGTTCCCGCGTAGGCCAGCGCCGTGCGCGAGACGACCTTGTCGCCCTTCAGCACGAAGGCCTCGACGGTGTAGTCGCCGGCGTCCCACAGCCCGGCCGGTTCGATCGGGCAGCCGCACATGGGCGAGACCTTGGCGTCGATCCGAAGCCCCGGCCCGTCCACCCGGGTGCGCGCCGGCTCCACCACCAGGCCGGGGAAGCTCAGCACCCAGCCGTCGCCGGTGACATCGCGCCCCGGGATCACCCACAGGGTCGAGGTCACCTCCACCGCCGACGCGGGCCGGCCCATGGGGCCCTTGGCCTCGGCCCGCACCAGAGTGGGGCGGTCGATGTCGATCACCGCGTCGAAGCCGGCCGTCGCCGCGTCCGCCAGCGGCGCGCCCCGCACCAGGGGGGTCTTCATGATCCGCGCCGTGTCGCCTGTGCCGCCGCGCGTCAGGCCCTGCGCCAACACCTTGCCCGTCCGGGCGTCGCGCAGGACGACCCGCACCCCGCCGGTGTGGTCGCCGATGAACTTGGCGTCCAGCGACCGGGCGCGGACCATCACATGCGTCGGCTGGGCCAGGGCGGGGCCGGCGACCAGGGCGAGGACGAGCGCGAACGCGGCGGATTTCATGGGCGACCTCTTCGGGCTCTTCGATCTGGGCCGCCTGAATACCCCAGCCACCGGCCGCCGCGCCCGCGGAATCTGAACGGCCCGGTCCTTTGCGCCGAGGCCTTTGACCGCGCCGCGGTCCCGGTCCAGCATCCCGGCCGGACGGAGGGGCCGATGACCGGGGCGAACGACGGGGGCGAGATGTTGCGCGCCGCCTACTCCACCATCCAGGGAGCCGAGATCGCGCGCCGACTGGCGCACACCCACGACCTTGGCGGCGACGTCCGCTGCGTCCTCATCCGGCGGGGCTTCAACGACGTCTACGCCGTCACCGCGCCGGACGGCCGTCGCTACGCCGCCCGGCTCAGCGGCCCCCACACCCGGGGCGGCGTCAACGTCGACCACGAGACGGCCCTGCTGGATCATCTGAAGCGCCGGGGCGTGGCGGTGGCCGCGCCCGTCCCCTTGCGCGACGGCGACCTCTGGCGTCACGCCGAGACCGCGGAGGGCCCTCGCGCCCTGGTGCTGTTCGACTTCCTGGAGGGCGCCCCGCCGATGACGGACCTCGGCGACGTGGCGCTGATGGGCCAGGAACTGGCGGCGATCCACGCCGAGGCCGCCGACTTCGCCGGCCCCGCCAGCCGCCAGCGGCTGGACCTCGACCATCTGGTCCGCCGGCCCGCCGCCTCGGTGGCCGCAGCGCCCCACCTCGACCAGGCCGTGCGTGGTCTCTTCACCGCCGCCGTGGACGAGACGCTCCAGCGCCTCGCCCCCCTCGCCGGCCTCACGGAAGTCGCCTGTCACGGCGACTGCCACGGCTTCAACACCCTGATGGCGACCGACGCCCATGGCGCGCGCCGTGCGGCGTTCTTCGATTTCGACGACGGCGGCCCCGGCCCCCTCGCCTACGATCTCGGCGTCTACCTGTGGAACATCCTGCAGCGCCTGGGGACCCGGCCGTTCGAGGATCGCCACCGCACGGTCTTCACCGCCTTCCTGGACGGCTATCGCCGGCGCGCGCCCATCCCGGACGCGGATCTCGCCGCCATTCCGGCCTACGTCCGGGCGCGGGAGATCTGGTTCCTGGGCGGGTACGCCGACCAGCTGGACTACTGGGGATCGGAGAACTTCGCGCCCGGCTGGCTGCGCGAGCGCCTGGCCGCCCTCGAGGCCTGGGACGCCGCCAGCCCCTTCGCCTCGGCGGGCTGACGGCGCCTCACCGCCGCTCGAAGTCCATCATCCAGTTGGTCTCCCAGGCGCGGCCGTCCTGCGAAAAGGCCTGGCTCCAGCGGGGCCCGCCCGCGGGGCCCCGCTTGGACCAGTTGAAGCGCACCAGCACGAAGCGACCGTCGTCCAGGTCCTCGCCGAAGAACGCGCCGTCGTCGCCGTCGAAGCCGCCGTGCACCGGCGGCTGCAGCACCCCGTCGCGGCTGGAGATCCAGTAGATCGACCACCGGCGCGCCCCGAGGTCGAAAAGACGCAGGGTCATCCCCGAGAAACCCCGGTCGGGAAAGTCGATCTGCTCGACGTTCGACGTCCCGCCCAGCCGGGGCTCGCAGCGTGACCGGCCCTCGAAGGTCTCCCACTCCGGCGCGGCGGACCAGCGGGCCTTGAGCCGCCGGTTGCGCACCGTCCAGTCGCCGATCAGGAAGTCGAAGTCCCCGAGCGCGCTGGCGGGCGGTTCGAGGGTCAGGGTCGGTGTGAGAGTCGGGGCCTCGCCCATGGCGGTTCTCCTTGGCCGCCTCCGGGTCCGGAGGCGATGCCAAGCGACCTACACCCGCCGGGCGCGCGTCCGCGTCAGTTGCCGCAGGGTGTCAGCAGGGCTTACCGCTCCTGGCCGTGGACGGGCTCGGTCAGCGCGGCCGGTATGGCCGGACCTTGGCTAGCTGTTCGAGGCGCCAGGCCAAGTCCGCCGGCCGCGCCCTTCCCTCACGCCGCCACTCGGCCAGGATCCGCCACAGGCCGAACAGCAGCGACCCCGTCCACAGGGCGTCCAGGGCCGCGAGCTGCGCCGCCGGCATCGTCCGCACCGAGAGATAGCCCTCCACGACCGCGTCGTGATAGCCGCGCCGGCTCATGGCCAGGTCGGCGGCGGCGACGTCCAGGTGGGACATCTCGAAATCCAGCAGGCCGCTGACTTCTCCGCCACGCCGGAGCACGTTCCAGGGCGAGCAGTCGCCGTGGATCGCCAGGCGGGGCGCGGCGGCGAACACCGCCGGCAGGTCTCGCGCCTCGAACGCATCCAGGGCGGCGCGCAGTCGCCGGTGCGCGTCCGGCGCCGCACGTTCCAGGTCCGCCAGCCGCTCGCGGCGCAGCGCAGCACCGCCCTCGACCGGCAGGGCGGCGTCGATAAAGGCGCCCCAGCCCGGCCGCTGCGGACGCGGCGCCAGGCGCTCCAGGTCGTCATGCAGCCGCGCCAGTTCACGGCCCAGCCAGCGATAGCCGTCGTCGCTCGCCGAGGCGGCCCCCAGCTTGCGGCCGGGCAGATGGCGCATCAGCAGCCATAGGTCGCCGCCGATCCGTTGCGGGGCCGCCAGCGCCGCCGGCGCCGGTTGGCCAAACGCCGCCAGATCGCCGGTGAGCCGATGCTCCCACGCCGCCGAGGCGTCAGCGTACGGTCCGTCGGCATAGCGGCGCAGCACCAGCGTCTCGCCGGCCGCCGTCTTCACCCGCCAGTGCGTATTGGCCCGCGCCCCGATCCGGCGCACGGCCCCCGGCTGGGCGCGGGCGGTGACGCCGAAGGCGGCGAGCGCCTGGCCGGGGCCGGTCCGGATCAGCCGGCCAGCGCGGCCTTCACCGCCGCCACACCGTCCGGGGCCTTGGCGCCGTCCGGGGCGCCGCCCTGGGCGAAGTCGGGCTTGCCGCCGGCGCCCTGGCCGCCCATGGCCGACACCGCCGCCCGCGCCAGCACGGCCGCGTCGAAGCGGCCGACCAGATCGGGCGTGATGGCGATGGCGATGGAGGCCTTGCCCTCGTTGACCGCGGCATAGGCCACCACCCCGCCCTGGCCCAGGCGCTTGCGCGCCTCGTCAACCAGCGGGCGCATGTCCTTGGGCGAGACGTTCTCCACCACCCGGCCGTCGAACTTCACCCCGCCGACGTCCTCCACCGTCGAGGCGCCGCCCGCGCCGCCGCCGCCCAGGGCGAGCTGCTTGCGCGCCTCGGCCAGGTCGCGCTCCAGCTTGCGCGCCTGGGCGGTCAGGGCGTCGACCCGCGCCGGCACCTCGGCCACCGGGACCTTGAACTGGTCGGCCAGGCCCTTGGCCACGGCCGCCTGGTCCAGCAGCCAGCGCCGCGCCGGCTCGCCGGTCAGGGCCTCGATGCGCCGCACGCCCGCCGCGACCCCCTGCTCGGAGACGATCTTGAAGAGGGCGATGTCGCCAGTGCGCGCCACGTGGGTGCCGCCGCACAGCTCCACCGAATAGGCGCCGTCGCCGGTGAGGGCCTTGCCCAGGGTCAGCACCCGCACGCTGTCGCCGTATTTCTCGCCGAACAGGGCCACCGCCCCGGCCTCGATGGCGGCCTGGGGCGCCATCTCGCGGGTGTCGGCGGGCACATTCTGGCGGATCACCGCATTGACCTCGGTCTCGATGCGGTCGAGCTCGTCGGCCGTCAGCGGCGCGCCGTGGCTGAAGTCGAAGCGCATGCGCTCACCGTCCACCAGCTGGCCCTTCTGGGCCACGTGCGGGCCCAGCACATGCTTCAGCGCCGCATGCGCCAGGTGGGCCGCGGAGTGGTTCAGCCGGGTGCGGGCGCGCCGGTCAGCGTCCACCGCCAGGCGCACGCGCGTGCCGGCCTCCAACTGTCCCTCGGTGATCTTCAGGACATGGGCGAAGAGGTCGCCCGCCTCCTTCTGCACGTCCAGCACCTCGGCGCGGCCGCCGTTCCACTCCACCTCGCCGCGGTCGCCGGCCTGGCCGCCGCTCTCGGCGTAGAAGGGGGTGCGGTCGAAGAGGGCCGACACCGTCTCGCCCGCGCCCGCCCCGTCGGCCTCGGCGCCGCCGGCGACGACGGCCAGGGTCTCGGCCGTGCCCTCGACGGAGTCGTAGCCGGTGAACACGGTCGGCCCCAGCCGGTCGCGCAGGGCGAACCACACCGCCCCGTCGGCCTTCTGGCCCGAGCCGGTCCAGTTCTCGCGGCCCATTTCGCGCTGGCGCTCCATGGCCGCGTCGAAGCCGGCCAGGTCCACAGTGATGCCCTTGGCGCGCACCGCGTCCTGAGTCAGGTCGATGGGGAAGCCATAGGTGTCGTAGAGCTTGAACGCGGTCTCGCCGGACAGCACGTCGCCTTCGCTCAAGGTGGCGGTCGCCTCGTCCAGCAAGGCCATGCCGCGGCCCAGGGTGCGGCGGAAGCGTTCCTCCTCCTGGCGCAGGGTCTCGGTGATCACCGGTTCGGCGCGGCGCAGCTCCGGATAGGCCTCGCCCATCTCGGCCACCAAGGTCGGCACCAGCCTATGCATCAGCGGGTCCTGCGCCCCCAGGATATGCGCGTGGCGCATGGCGCGGCGCATGATCCGGCGCAGCACATAGCCGCGGCCCTCGTTCGAGGGCGTCACGCCGTCGGCGATCAGGAAGCTGGTCGAGCGCAGGTGGTCGGCGATGACCCGGTGCGAGGGGCCGTTGGAGCCGCCGCCGGCGCCGCCCACCAGGGCCTTGGACGCCTCGATCAGGGTGCGGAACAGGTCGATGTCGTAGTTGTCGTGCACCCCCTGCATGACCGCCGTCAGGCGCTCGATGCCCATGCCGGTGTCGATGGAGGGCTTGGGCAGGGGCACGCGGGTGTCGGCGTCCACCTGATTGTACTGCATGAAGACCAGGTTCCAGATTTCCACGAACCGGTCGCCGTCCTGGTCGGGCGATCCGGGCGGCCCCCCGGCGATGTGCGAGCCATGGTCGAAGAAGATCTCCGAGCACGGACCGCAGGGGCCGGTGTCGCCCATGGACCAGAAGTTGTCCGAGGAATCGATGCGGATGATGCGATCGTCCGACAGGCCGGCGATCTTGCGCCACAGGCCCGCGGCCTCCTCGTCGGTGGCGTGCACCGTCACCAGCAGGCGCGAGGCGTCGATGCCGTACTCCTTGGTGATCAACTTCCAGGCCAGCTCGATGGCGCCGTCCTTGAAATAATCGCCGAACGAAAAGTTCCCCAGCATCTCGAAGAAGGTGTGGTGGCGGGCCGTGTAGCCGACGTTGTCGAGGTCGTTGTGCTTGCCGCCGGCGCGCACGCACTTCTGCGACGAGGCGGCGCGCGGCCCGGGCGGGGTCTCGGCGCCGGTGAAGATGTTCTTGAACGGCACCATGCCGGCGTTGACGAACAGCAGGGTCGGGTCGTTCTGCGGCACCAGCGGGGCCGATTGCACCACGGTGTGGCCGTTCTGGCCGAAGTACCCCAGGAATTCTTTGCGGATGTCGTTCAGGCTCGGCATCGAACTTCACTTGCGTCTGGCGGCGCGAGGACATCCCGCGCCAGTCTATGGAACCCCGGAGGGACTGCGGCGGCGTCTAACATCTCCCCCGCGCGCCACAAAGCGAAACGCGGCGGGCCCAGCGTCCGGCGGGACGGGCGCGTCAGGCGCTGCCGCCTGTATGAGATTGGAACCACGAACCACACGAACCGCACGAACAAGGATCCCCGGTGCTGTCCGCTCGGAGTTGGGGCCGAACGCCGCGTTCGTGGGGTTCATGGTCATCTCCCGGGTCGGACCGATTGCACATCTCCCTTGCCGGGTTCGCGAACCCGGCAGCCTGAAACGAAGCCTGAAACGAAGAAGGACGCCCGACCGGGGGATCGGGCGTCCGGTTTGCATGACGCGGCCGGGCGGGGCGGCCAGGGGCGGCGGGTTGGCGGGGGCCGTCCAGGGCCAATCCGGCCGCGCCATGCTATGTCGCAACCCAGGCGGCCCCGCTTGGGGAAGCGGCCACCCGGATCTTCGACAATCCAGTCTTCGTGAACCGGTCTTCGAGCCCCCCAGCCCGACGGAGCCAGGGGCGCGCGCCTAGTCTTCCTCGCCCGGCTCGGGGCCGCCGACCAGCAGCTCTTCCTCGATCTTGGCGCCGGCGCCGCGCACCTGGGCCTCGATCTGGGCGGCGATGTCGGGATTGGCCTTGAGGAACTCGCGGGCGTTGTCGCGGCCCTGGCCGATGCGCTGGCTGTTCCACGAGAACCAGGCCCCGGACTTGTCCACCACCCCGGCCTTGACGCCCAGGTCGATGATCTCGCCCAGCTTGGAAATGCCCTGGCCGTACATGATGTCGAACTCGACCTCGCGGAACGGCGGGGCGACCTTGTTCTTGACCACCTTGACGCGGACGTTGTTGCCGATGATCTCGTCGCGCACCTTCACCGAGCCGGTGCGGCGGATGTCCAGGCGCACCGAGGCATAGAACTTCAGGGCGTTGCCGCCCGTGGTGGTCTCAGGGCTGCCGTACATCACCCCGATCTTCATGCGGATCTGGTTGATGAAGATCACCAGGGTGTGGGTCTTGGAGATGGAGGCCGTCAGCTTGCGCAGGGCCTGGCTCATCAGGCGGGCCTGCAGGCCGGGAAGGCTGTCGCCCATCTCGCCTTCGATTTCGGCGCGCGGCGTCAGGGCCGCCACGGAGTCGATGACCACGATGTCCACCGCGCCCGAGCGCACCAGGGTGTCGGTGATCTCAAGCGCCTGCTCGCCGGTGTCGGGCTGGGAGACCAGAAGGTCGTCCAGGTTCACCCCCAGCTTGTGGGCGTAGCTGGGATCCAGCGCGTGCTCGGCGTCCACGAAGGCGGCGGTGCCGCCGGCCTTCTGGATCTCCGCCACCACGTGCAGGGCCAGGGTCGTCTTGCCCGAGCTCTCAGGGCCGTAGATCTCCACGATCCGCCCCTTGGGCAGGCCGCCGATGCCCAGCGCGATATCCAGGCCGAGCGAACCGGTGGAGATCGCCTCGACCTCCAGGTTGCGGCTCTTCTCGCCCAGCCGCATCACCGAGCCCTTGCCGAAGGCGCGGTCGATCTGCGCCATGGCCGCCTCGAGAGCCCGCTGCTTGTCGCCTTCTTCCTTGCCCACCAGCTTCAACGCCACCGTATTGCTCATCTGCCAACCGCCCTTCTATCCCATGATTCCGCCGACCGGACGGCGTTACCGACGCCCCGCGCCGATTCCCCTCCGCTTGTGACTATGCGTACCCGCTTTGTTCCATGTTCGCAAGATGTTCCTATCAGGCACGGCGGGCATTGTTGAGAAGGCGCCAGCGCCCGGCCTTTCCGCGGTCCTGCCTTACGATTGACGGGGGCGGTTCCGATCGCCCTTTGGCGCAAACCAGCGATGCGGCGGCTCGGCCGTGGCTTCCAAGTGGCCCAGCATCACGCCGAAGGCGCCGAACGGCGTTGCAGCGCCTAGCGCCCATGCCAGGGCATAGGCGAAGCGGTGCTCCTGGTAGAAGGCAACCAGCGACGCCGCCAGAAACGCCACGACAAACCCTGCCAGCCCGAGACGAATCATCAGGCGACGACGGTGTTCGGCCAAGTCCACAGCCTCACTTCCTCCTACCAGAATGACTCATCGTCGCTTCAGGGGCGCAACATCATTATACACGCTTATGGCGAGCTTGCGGAGTCTGTCGGCTTGAGACCCTGCCGGTTCGTTCGAACCCTGCCCTGTCGCTCTGAACAGCTTCGGGCGCACGTCCACAGAACCCCATCCCTCTCCTGGCCGCCCCTGCCTCCAAGGGCCCAGCCAAGGTCATCGGGCAGTGTTCAGGTCGCCCGCTCCTAGATCGCCGCCGCGGCCCGCGCCCTCGACTTGGCCAACTCCGACGGCCAGGGGTCGACGGTCACGCGGCGCATGTGCCGGCGCTGGCCGGGGTAGTCGTTGAGCGCGAAGTGCCAGACCTGACGGTTGTCCCAGAAGGCCACCGAGCCCGGCGCCCAGGCGAAGCGGCAGGTGAAGGCCTCGTAGCGGGCGTGCTCGAACAGGAAGTCCAGCAGCGGCTTGGACTCCCGCCGGCTCCAGCCCTCGAAGCGCATCGTGAAGGCGGGGTTCACATAGAGCGCCTTGCGGCCGCTCTCGGGATGGACCAGCACCACCGGGTGGACGAACTCGCCCGCGGCGCCCTCGGCCTCGACCACGCTCATCGACTTGCGCTTCTGGGCCGAGTGGCCGCCGGCGGAATATTCCCGGCCGGCCGAATGCACCGCCCGCAGCCCCTCCAGCGTCGCCTTCAACCCCGGCGACAGGGCGTCGTAGGCCGCCGCCTGGCTGGCGAACAGGGTGTCGCCGCCGTATTCGGGGATCTCGAGGGCGTAGAGGATCGAGCCGATGGCCGGCGTCTCCAGGAAGCTCATGTCGGAGTGCCAGCCGCCGCCGAAATTGGTGCGATCCTCGGGCTCCTTGATGATCTCCATCACCTCCGGGTGGGCGGCCATGCCGGCGACGTAGGGGTGGATGTTCAGCGGCCCGAACCGGGCGCCGAAGCGCACCTGCTGCTCCGGCGTCAGGGCCTGATCGCGAAAGAAGATCACCTGGTGCTCCACCAGGGCCTGGCGGATCTCGGCGATCACCGGCTCGGAGAGCTCGGCGGCCAGGTCGACGCCGCTGATTTCGGCGCCCAGGGCGCCGGCGACACGGCGGATCTTCAGGCTTTGGGTCTTGACGGCCATGGCGGCGCGCTCCTCCTGCGACGCCGCCTTGGAAGCGCGTTTAGGGCCGGCTTGCAAGGGCGCCGCTGCTGCCGCGGCGCCCAGCTTTTCTGAACGGACAGGGGCTCAGGGCTTCTTCAGCGTCTCGCCGCGGGCGGCGGCGTGGCGGGCGGCCTCGAGGTCCGCGCCTTCCGGTCCGTCCAGGGCCTCGCGGGCGGCCTTGGCGCCGGCCTCCACCTTGCCGCCTTCGACGAAGGCGCGCTCCTCGGCGTCGAACTTGCGGGCGGCGTCATAGTCGCCCTCGCCCTGCAGGTCCTTGGACTTGTCGGCGGGGGTGCTGGCGGGGTCTTGCGGGGTGGGCTGGGTCATGGCGGCCTCCAGGGTTTCAGGACCCTGTATCAAGCCGCCCCGAGGCGTCCGGTTCCCGTCTCGCCGGGAGAGATCAGGCGTCCAGCCGCAGTTGCTCGGCCTCGGCCAGGGCCTCGCGCCGGGCGGCGACGAAGGCCTGGAAGTCGGCGGTCAGCACACCGCGCCGGTCGGCCAGCTGGTGGCGCGCCAGGTCGGGAGCCTCGTCCACCGCCAGGATCATCGGGCCGGCCGTTGTGGGGACCAGCTCCCAGCCGATCAGCGACAGGGGCGACAGCAGGCGTGACGCCTCCAGCGCCATCGCCCGCATTACCGGCCAGTCGGGCACGCGCAGTCCGCCGAGGGCGGCGCCCGTCCAGGGATGGCGGTCCAGGTCCTGGAACTCCAGGCCGGCGCCGCGGCTGGCCCCGGTCACCGCGCCGTTGCGGGGATCGAGCCTCAGCAGCAGCTCGCCTCCATCGGGGGTCTGGGCCGTGGCGCACAGGCGGAACGGCCGCGCGCCCTGGTCGGTCATCACCGTGATCAGCCGCACCGTCGGCAACTGGCCGCCCAGGGCCTTGGCCCAGGCCGCGTCGGGCTCGGGCCGCCGCTCGAACAGATAGCCGCCGGCGTAGTTCTCGCTGACGTGCTCGATGAAGCCATCCAAGTCGGCGCTGGCCCCCGCGCGGGAGGTGGTCAGGCGCGCCGTCTCGACATTGACGTCCAGCAATTCGATCTCGCCCGCCCCGGCGCACTGCTGCACCGGCCGGCCGATCAGGGGATAGACGGCCGGGTCGCCGAGGAACTCGCGCAGTTGCTCGCGGGTGCGCAGCAGGGCCCCGCCAGGCGCGGCCAGGTCCTGGGCGAAGATCGCCACCGCCTGCGGCATGGCGAAGCCGAAGGCCGACAGATAGGCCTTGGCGGCCAGGCGGTTGGCCGCCAGGCCATGGCCGTCCGCATGATTGGCCTGGGCCATGATCTCGGCCGCGCGCCGGCGCCCGGCCACGCCGCGCTTGTCGGCCCCCGCCCAGAAGGCGTCGTCGAAGAGGCGAAGGCGGACATAGTCCCCGAAGGCGATCTTGCCGGGCCCGAAGGACAGGGCGGCGAACTCCCGCATCATCCGCATCGGCTGGGCGCCGGTCTCGGTGGCGATACGCGCCAGGACACTCATCATCGACTCGTCGGTCAGGCGCGATCCGGCCTGGCGCGCGCGGGCCGGGGACGCCTCGCTGTGCGGCGACGGCGTCTCTTCCCGTCCCGTCCAGGGCAAGCGATCGGCCGCGAAAGCCATCCAGATCAATCCGTTCGCCACGAAGCGTTAACCGGAGTTGACCCCGCAAAGTTGACCAATTGGTTACGAATCTTGGCCGTGGGGCGGGAAGGACCCCCGAGTCGCGCTCATGTCGCACCCGGCGCGGCCCCCTAACGGCGGGGCCGCGCCGGGCGAGGATCAGTAGTCGCCGCGCCGGCCGTTGCCGCGCAGGTCACGCAGGCGGTCGGACAGACGGTCCAGGCGCGATTGCAGATACTGGCGATCCCGCTCGCGAAGCGTGCCGTCCGGCCGGCGATAGGCCTCCTCGCGGCGGCGGATGTCGCCAAGGTCGCGGCGCACCCAGCGCGCCTCGTCACGGGTCAGGCTGGCGTCCTGTTCGCCGGCGGCGATCTGCCGGTCCAGCCAGTCCTCGCGCTGGCGGATGCTGTAGCGCGGCGACGTGTAGGCGGCGTCCGAGCCATAGCCGCCGGCATAGGGCGGAGAGCCGCCGTACGACGGGCCGGCGTCAGCCACCCAGTAGCCGTCGCTGTCCAGATAGCCCCGGCCGCGGTCATGCCAGCGGCCCTGGTTGTCGTAGTAGCCGTTGCCGTTGGCGGCGATCCAGTGGCCGTCGCGGTCGTAGTAGCCGCTGACGTTGGCGTGCCAGGTCCCGCGGCCGTCGTAGTAGCCATAGCCCGAGCAGTCCTTGTTGGACTTCGACAGCTGGTTGCCGATGACGCCGCCGCCGACGGCGCCGATCACCGAGCCTTCGGTGCGCGCGCCGTGACCGGCCACCTGGCTGCCCAGGACGGCGCCGATCCCGGCGCCCAGCAGGGTCCCGGCGACGCGATTGTCGGTCTTGCGCTGTTCGCAGGCGTTCTGCGCCGACGCCAGGGCCGGCGTCAGGGCCGGCGTCAGGGCCGCGGCGGCGAAGGCGGCCAGCATGAGTGCGTGCCTAGCCATGTGTTCAACTCCAGAAACGTTGTGTCCCTGGCGCTAGCAACGCCGCTTTTGGCGATTGGATGCGTCGCGGGCGGCTTAGGGCGCGCCCAGGGCCGTCCCCTGTCCGGCCGCGAACGCCGGGTCCAGGCGGTCGACGCCGCCGCCCGGCATGCTGACGCTATAGCTGCTGAATCTCTGGTCCGGATGCATGTAGTCCGTGGACACCACCTGCGCGCCGGAGGCGAAGGCGGCGGCCCGGCGGGCGGTGTCGTTGCTGCGCGCCTCCACGGTGTCGGCGTCAGCGCGGGTGCGCACGAAAAGGCCCGCCGCCACGTCGGCGCGGATGCGCGCGGCCTGGGCGATCGGCTCGTTCAAGGTGATGTAGGCCGAGGTCGGCGAGGCTTCGTCGGCGTTGGGGAACAGCACCCGCCCCTCCAGGCAGTGGCGGGCGCCGCGATAGACCGACAGCTTGGGTTCGTCCTCGTCCATGGCGAAGAACACCTTGCCCCGCGCCTGGCCCAGGGTCGGCCAGCCGCGCGCCCGCACCGCCGCCCGCACCGAGCGATAGCGGCCCTGCACGTCGTCCGGCGTGATCAGCTCGTCTGCGGGGAACACCGAGCGGATCTCCGCGTCGATGGAATCCATGGCCTTGGCGTCGAACTTCAGGGCGTGGACCGTGCCCGGCGCCTTCACGTCGTCGTCCTTGAGGTTCATCGTGATCAGGATCGGCAGGTGGTCCGGATGGGCCCTGGACCAGGCCCGGATCGCCTTCAGGCAGTCGACGAACAGGGCGCAGTTGCTGCGATAGTCGATGTCCTGGACATGCAGCACCTTCAGCCCCGGCCGGCGCATGGGCTCGGCGTCATAGGGCTCGGTCGTCTGGCCGGACTGGCGGACCAGGCGGCCCAGCAAGGGGTCGGCGTAGCGGCCGCCTTCGGGATCGTAGAGCACGTCCAGCTCCAGCGCCCGCGCGCCGGCGTCGAGCTGCTCGGCCAGCGGCGGATGGGCGTAGTCCAGGCCCACCGCGCTCTTGGGCGAGGTCGCCTTCAGGAGGGCCATTTCCGCCGGGGCGATGGCGCGCTTGTAGCTGTTGTGGGTGCCGAGGACCTGGATCTGGTTCATCTTCACCGTGCGGTCGATCACGGCGCGCTGGCAGCCGGGGGCGCCGGAAGGCTTCTCCAGGTCGCAGCCGGGCGAGACCTGGGCCGCGGACAGCACGGCGGCGGCGGCGAGGATCGGGGTCATGCGGAAGGTGTCTCCTGAGCCAGCGGCTCCTTGTAGCGGACGGCCCGCGGCGGATCGGCGAAGCGGCCGGCCAGGACATCCGGCAGCATCTGCACCATGTCGAGCGGGTAGATGTCCTCCTCGAGCCGGGTCAGCTCGTCCAGGGTCCACCACCGGATGTCGTCCACCAGCTCGCGCTCCAGGGCCTGCCAGCCGTCACGCGAAACCTCGCCGCCGGCGCAGCGGGCCAGAACATAGCTCTCGCGCACGACAAGCGGACGACGCTTGCGGTCGTAGTAGATCCCCTCGCCGTACCAGACCACCGGCCCCAGCACGGCGTCGGTGAAGCCGGTCTCCTCGACGATCTCGCGCGCGGCGGCCTCCATCACGGTCTCGCCGGGCTCCAACCCGCCGCCCACGGTGAACCAGGCGCCCGGCGCGCCGGGGTCGCTCGGCAGGCGGCCCTTCATCAGCAGGATGCGCTGGGCGGGATCCAGCAGCAGGACCCGTGCGGTGATCCGTTCACGCATACGTCCCGCGGGTCCTTTCTTGCGTTCCTCGGCCACTCAGTTTGGGCGCCCGCGGGCGGGGCGGCAAGACCGGGCTTCAAGCCTCATTAAGCCGAACCCGTTATGAATTGCGGCTCAATGGCGCCGGGAGGGCCACTTTGAACGTCGCGCCCCACAGGTTCCTGGGCTTCGCCTTCGCCTGCGCCGACTTGCTGGTGGAAGTGGATCCCCGCGATCGCATCACCTTCGCGGTGGGCGCCGCGGCCACCTTGACCGGAACCAGCGAGATCGCCCTGGTCGGCCGGTCCTGGCGCGACTTCGTTCATCCGGGCGACTGCGCCTTGCTCGAAGCGCTGTTCGCGGGCCTCGAGGACGGCGCGCGCCAGGGCCCGGTCCTGGCCCGCCTGATCGCCAGCGAGGGCGCCACCGCCCGCGCCTTCGCCCTCTCGGCCTGCCGGCTGCCCCAGAACGCCGGCGTCATCTCCTGCGCCCTCACCCGGGCCGCGCCGATCGCCGGCGTCGCCACCGAGGGCCTGCTGGACCGCGCCGCCTTCGAGACCATCACCAAGAGCCTGATCGAGAGCGCCCGCAGCGGCGGCCAGGAACTGGAACTGGCCTTCCTGGAAATGGACGGCTTCTCCAAGGCCGCGCAGAACCTCGCGCCGGAGACCGCCAAGGCCCTGCAGACCCGACTGCACGGCGCCCTGCGCGCCCAGTCGCACGGCGGCGCGGCGGCGGCCGACCTGGGCGACGACCGCTACGCCCTGGTGCGCAACAGCGGCGAGTCCGCCGAGGCCCTGACCACCCGACTGACCCGCCTGATCGCCCTGACCGCCGAGATCGGCGACGTTCGCATCGCCGCCAGGAGCCTGGCCCTCGACGGCGAGATCGCCCCTTCCAAGGTGGTGCGCGCCATCCGTTACGCGATGGATGACTTCCTGCGCGAGGGCATGAACGGCGCGCCCCTGGCGACCCTCACCGACGCGGTCGAGGAGTCTGTACGCCAAACCCTGGAGAAGGCCAACGCCCTGGGCTCGGTGGTGGCCAAGCGCGAGTTCAACCTCGTCTACCAGCCGGTGGTGACCCTGGCGTCCGGCGAGCTGCACCACCACGAGGTGCTGGTCCGCTTCGGCGACAACGCCAGCCCCTTCCCGATGATCCACATGGCCGAGGAACTTGACCTGATCGAGGGCCTGGACCTGGCGATTCTCGACAAGGCCTGCGCCGAACTCACCCGCGATCCGACCCTCAGCCTGGCGGTCAATGTCTCCGGCCGCAGCATCGTCAGCCCCACCTTCATGGAGGGCGTACAGCACATCCTGAAGGGCAAGAAGGCCATCAAGCCGCGCCTGATGTTCGAGATCACCGAGAGCGCGGCCATTGACGACCTCGCCCTCGCCGACCGCCACATCCAGGCCCTGCGCACCGACGGCAGCCAGGTCTGTCTGGACGACTTCGGCGCCGGCGCCGCCTCCCTGGCCTACCTGCAGCAATTGCGTCTCGACGTGGTCAAGATCGACGGCCGCTACATCCGCGAGCTGCAGCACGGCGGCCGGGAGTCCAACTTCATCCGCCAGCTCGTCAAGATGTGCCAGGAGCTCAAGGTCCGGACCCTGGCCGAGATGGTCGAGACCCACCAGGCCGCCGAGGCCGTCCGCGCCGCCGGCGTCGACTACGCCCAGGGCTGGCACTACGGCGCAGCCGCCGCCACGCCCCAGCCCCCCATCAGCCACCAGGTCGCCGCCCGCCGCGTCGGCGCCAAGGACAGCTGGGGATAGGGCCCGGTCAGGCGGGCTGGGTCTTGATCCAGCCGTCGATCAGCCCCTCCAGCACCGTCAGCGGCATGGCCCCGGCCAGCAGGCCGGCGTCGTGGAACCGGTGGATGTCGAAACGCGGGCCGAGCGCCGCCTTGGCCTTGTCGCGCAGGCGATTCCAGGTGTTTCGTCCGACCATGTAGCTGCACGCCTGGCCCGGCCAGACGCAGTAGCGCTCGACTTCGGTGGTGGTCGCCGAGACCTGGTCGCCGTCGGTGTCGGCCATCCACTGGATCGCCTGCTCGCGGCTCCAGCGCTTGTGGTGGATGCCGGTGTCCACCACCAGCCGGCAGGCCCGGAACAGGGCCGACTGCAGATAGCCGACGCGGCCGAACGGGTCGTGCTCATAGACCCCCATCTCGTCCGCCAGCTGCTCGGCGTAGAGCGCCCAGCCTTCGCCGTAGGACGAGAAGAAGTTCATCTTGCGGATCAGCGGCAGGCTGGCCTCCTGCTGCAGCGACAGCTGCAGGTGATGGCCCGGAATGCCCTCGTGGTAGGTCAGGGTCGGCAGGGTCCAGGTCGGGACCTCGGCCGTGTCACGCAGGTTGATCCAGTAGATTCCGGGCCGGGTCCCATCCAGGCTGCCCTGGTTGTAGTAGCCGCCGGGCGCGCCGACCTCGATGAACTTGGGCACCCGCTTGATCTGCAGCGGCGCCTTGGGCAGGGCGCCAAAGACCGTCGGCAGCCGCGCCTGCATGGCTTCGACCTGCTTGTTGAGGTCGGCCAGGAGCTGTTCCTTGGCCGCGTCGGTGTTGGCGTAGCGGAACTTGGGGTCCTCGTAGAGCGCATGGATGCGCGCGCCGACGGGTCCCTGGGTCATGCCCTGGGCCTTCAGGATCGCGTCGATCTCGGCGGTCAGGGACTTGGCCAGGTCCAGGCCGAGCTGGTGCACCGCCTCGGCCGACATGTCGGTGGTGGTGCCGTCGCGCAGGGACAGGGCGTAGTAGGCCTCGCCCTTGGGCAGGCGCCAGACGCCGGCGTCGTGGGCCGCCTTGGGACGCCAGGCCTCCAGCAGGGCGATCTGGCGGGCCAGGGCCGGCTGAACCTTGCCGGTGAAGATGGCGCCCGCCCGGGCCTGCCAGTCGCCGGCCAGGCCCTTGTCCTTGGCCCGACGCACCAGGGACTGCACCAGGCTGGAGGCGTCCGGGGCGGCGTCGTGCAGGCCGCGCATCTGCGGCAGGGCCTTGTCGATGGCGAAGTCCGGCGGAACGACGCCCAGGCCCGCGTCGCGGCGGGCCATCTCGGTTTCCTGGTCCATCCCGGCGGCGAAGGCCTCCAGGCGCGTCAGATAGGCCTCGGCGTCCTCGCGCGTCTCCACCGGATGCTGGTTGTCCAGGAAGTCGGGGATGCTGCGATAGGCGCCCGTCAGCTGCGACAGGACATAGGGCGCGCCGTCGCCGCCCGATCCATAGGGGATCTCACGATCGGCCCGGGCCCGCTGGTCGTACATGAAGTCCAGGGTGTCATAGCTGACCTGGACGGCCGGACTGAGGGCCGCCCGGTCGACGCCCTTCAGGACCGCCAGGCGGCGGGCGTTCTCGGCCGTGTCCTCGGCCACGGCGGCGATGGACCGGTCGTAGAGCTTGGACCGCAGGCCGGCCAGTTCGCCCTTGTCCAGGCCCAGGCCGGTCGCCTGCTCCGGCGCGCGCACGAGGTCGCGGCGGGCGAAGTCGTCCATCACCTTGCCGAAGGCGGCGTCGGCGGCGGTCTGCGCGAGGGCGCCCGCGGGAAAGGCGATGGGGGCCAGGGCGCCGGCGGCGGCGGCGCCCATCAGGAATTCGCGGCGACGGACCAAGACCAGCTCCTTTGGCGGCGTCGGAAGGGGTCCGGCAGGGTTAGGAGCGGCGCGCGCCAGGGGCAACCGGGCCGCGCATTAATTCGCCGTAAGAATGCCGCTGTGCGGACAGGGCTTGCCCGAACACCCGGTCAACCGGGCAACAGCCTTGCTCAGGCCGCGCTCTGGAGCTGCTGCTTCACCCGCTCGGCCAGGGTCTTGATGTCGATGGGCTTGGGCAGGAACGACACGCCCGGTTCGCCCTCCAGCAGGTCCGAGAACTCGGACTCCGCATAGCCGGAGATGAACATCACCGGCGCCGAGCCCAGGAAGCCGCGGGCCCGCTTCAGCAGGGTCGGCCCGTCGATCCCCGGCATGATCACGTCCGAGATCATCAGGTCGATGGTGCCGGCGTTCTCCTCGGCCAGCTCCAGCGCCTCCTCGCCGTCGCAGGCCTCGATGACGTCGTAGCCACGGGCGCGCAACAGGCGGGCGGCGATGCCGCGCACGGCTTCCTCGTCCTCGACGAACAGGATGCGCCCCGCGCCGGACAGGTCGCGGGCGGCGGTCTTGGGCTTGGCGGCCAGGACGGGCGGCTCGGCCAGGATCGGCGGCACATAGACCGGCAGGAAGATGCGGAAGGCCGCGCCGTGGCCCAGGGTGCTCTCCACCGAGATCCAGCCGTCCGACTGCTTGACGATGCCGTAGACGGTGGCCAGGCCCAGCCCCGTCCCCTCGCCCACCGCCTTGGTGGTGAAGAAGGGCTCGAAGATGTTGCCGATCACCTCGGGCGGGATGCCCGGTCCGTCGTCCGAGACCTCGATCATGGCCATCTCGCCCATCGGCGCGCCGGCGTAGCCCAGGGCCTGGGCCTCGCTCTCGCTGACCCGGGCCGTGCGCAGGCGCACGGCGCCGCCGCCGTTGGCGTGCACGGCGTCGCGGGCGTTGACCACCAGGTTCATCACCGCGTTCTCGAGCTGGGCCTTGTCGGCCCGCACAAGCGGCAGGTTGAGGCCGTAGTCCGTCTCCAGCTTGACGTCTTCGCGCAGCAGGCGGCGCAGCAGGACCTGGAAATTCGACACCAGTTCGCCGAGGTCCAGCGTCGTGCGCTGCACGGTGGCCTTGCGCGAGAAGGTCAGAAGCTGGCGCACCAGGTCGGCGGCGCGCACGGCCGTCTGGCGGATCTCCGACAGGCCTTCGTAGGATGGGTCGCCCAGGGGGTGACGCAGCAACAGCTCGTCCAGGCGAAGCTGGATGGCGGTCAGCAGGTTGTTGAAGTCGTGCGCCACGCCGCCGGCCAGCTGGCCGATGGCCTCCATCTTGTTCCGCTGGGCGAGCTGAAGCTGCATCTTCTTCTGCTCGGTGACGTCCACCAGATAGGCCACGGTGCGCCCGCCCGCCGGGGCCAGGTACAGGCTGGCGGTGCGGTCGGGGGCGTTGGCGGGGGTGACGTCGAACGGCCCGGCGCGGCCGGCCGCCAGGCTGGCGGTGACCTCGGCCAGGGATTCCGGCTTGATCAGCGAGCCCAGGGTCGCGCCGGCGATGGCGCCGGCGCCGGCGATGGCCTCCAGCGCCGGGTTGGCCTCCAGGATCGGGGCGGCGAAGGCGTCGGTACCGTCGATCAGGGCGGCGCCGAAGGGCGAGGCCGAGGCGAAGCCGTCCAGGGCGGCGGGGGTCGGGGCGGCGCTGACCGGCGCGGCGACGGCGGCCGGGCTGGCCGCCACGGCCGTCGGGGTCAGGCGCAACAGGAAGCGGTCGGCGCCGATGAGGGTGATCTGGGTCTGGCGCTCGGCCTTGCCGGTGCGCATGGCGCCCTGGCCGCGTCCCCCGCGGCGAGCGTCGGACAGGGCTGCGAACAGGCCGCCGCCGTTCTTGGGCAGCCGCCGCGCCGAGCCGACGCTCTCGCGCCAGGCGGCGTTGGCGGCCACGATCAGGCCGTCGGCGACGCAGACGGCGGCGGGTTCGTCGAGGGCCTGGACCAGGTCGGCCAGTTCCGCCTCGCCGGCGGCGGGCGCCTCGCGGCCGGCGTTGCGGAAGGCGATCAGGCCCACGAAGGCGACGCCGGCCAGGCCGGCCAGCAGCAGCATGCCCGCGAGGGTCACCGCCCCGGACTTGAACGCCGGCACCGCCGCCAGGCCGACAGCCATGATGAAGAACGCCGCCGCGGCGACGATCAGCGGGTCGAACCCGCGCCTACGGCCGTCTTCGCGAGGCTCGGCCATCGAGTAGCCGCGCTCCATTCCAGGGATTTGAGGTTCCACACTCACCGAATCACCCTTGAACTATAACGCTTAGAGTTGCCGCGCGCGCTTTGGCGACTTTGCGGCGGACATGATGAAGCCGATGATCTTGGCCACGGCTTCGTAGTGCTGCTGCGGAATGGTCTGGTCGACCTCGACCGTCGCATAGAGCGCGCGGGCCAGCGGCGGGTCCTCGATCACCGGCACCCCGGCCTCCTCGGCCACTTCGCGGATCTTCAAGGCCAGGCTGTCGACCCCCTTGGCGACGCATTCGGGCGCCGGCGTTTCGCCCGGCGCATACCGCAGCGCAACGGCGAAGTGGGTCGGGTTCATCACCACCACGGTGGCGTTCGGCACTTCCTGCATCATCCGCCGGCGCGAGCGCTCCATGCGGATCTGGCGCTGGCGGGCCTTCACGTGCGGGTCGCCGTCGGTCTGCTTGAAGTCTTCCTTCACCTCTTCCTTGGTCATCCGCATCTTCTGGGCGAAGCGCTGGCGCTGCCAGATGTAGTCGATGCCGGCCAGGCCGACGGTGAACACCATCACCGCCATGACCAGCGACTTGGCCATGTCGATCGCATAGGGAAGGATCGCCATCGGATCCAAGGTGGAAAGCTGGCTGAACTCCCGCGCGCGGGGACGCAGGATCCAGTAGGCGATCGCGCCCGTCACCAGCACCTTGGCGGCCGAGCGCAGGAACTGGACCACGCCGTCCAGGCTGAACATCCGCTGCAGGCCGGTCAGCAGGTTCAGCCGCTGCAGGTCGGGCGCCAGCTTCGACGGGATGAACAGAAAACCCGTCTGCAGCACATTGCCGGCGATCCCCGAGATCAGGGCCGCGCCCATCACCGCCCCGATCGCCGGCAGCGCGGCCATGACGGCGTACCGCGCCACGCCCACTCCGCCCTGCCCGTCCAGGGCGATGGAGTCCGGGTGGGCGAGGAAGGGCACGAGCTTCATCGCCAGGTTCTGGGCCAGGTAGCCGCCCATGCCGACCAGCACGCCGAAGGCCGCCAGCAGGCCGGCCGCCTGGACCAGCTCCGGAGACTTGGCGACGTCCCCTTCCGCCCGCGCCTGTTCGAGGCGCCGGCCGGTGGCTTCTTCTGTCTTGGAGTCTTTTTCCGCGCCTTCCGCCATCGCGCCCTCAGGTGAAGTTCGCGAGGAGGGCGCGGTAGCGCGAGACCCACACCATGCCGATCGTTCCCAGGCTCAGGGCGAAGATCGACAGGCCCAGCAGGACCTGCAGCGGGGTGGCGGCGAAGAAGATCTGGAACTGCGGCATGGCCCGGCCCACCAGGCCCGTCGCCAGGTTGAACACCAGGCCGAACACCAGGATCGGCGCCGAAAGCTGGATGGCCAGGGCGAAGGTGCTGGCGAAGGTGTTGATGGCCAGGGCCGCGGCGTCGTGCACCGGGATCGCCTTGCCGACCGGAAACAGGGTGTAGGACCGGGCGATGGCGGCGATGAACAGGTGATGCAGATCCGTGCTCATGATCAGGATCACGCCCAGCAGCGACAGGAAGGTCGCCAGGGCCGTGCCATTGGCCGCCTGCGTCGGGTCCGCCGTCTGGGCGAAGGACAGGCTGGTCTGGATGGCCATGATCTCGCCCGCCGCCGCCAGGGACGTCAGCATCATGCGCAGGATCGCCCCGATCATCAGGCCGATCAGCACTTCCTTGACCACCGCGCCGCCCAGACCGCCGACCGTGTCGGGCAAGATCCCCAGATGCGGCGCGGCCACCGGCGCGATCACCAGCGCCAGCAGCAGGGCGAAGGAGAGGCGGATCTGCGCCGGCGCCGGCTGGTCGCCCAGGCCCGGAATCGTCATCACCATCGCCCCGACCCGGGCGAACACCAGGGCGGCGACGTAGACCTGCTGGGCGGTGGCGTAGCTCTCCACCCGGCGCTCGCCTAAAGGCCTGCGATTCGCGCGGCGATGTGGCGCATGAAGCCGCTCATCAGGGCCCCCATGAAGGGCAGGAAGATGAGCAGGGAGATAAAGATGGCGACGATCTTGGGGGCGTAGATCAAGGTCGCCTCCTGGATCTGGGTCAGGGCCTGGAACAGGCCGATGGCGACGCCGACCACCAGGCCCACGATCAGAATCGGGGCGCAGAGCTGAAGCGTCAGCCAGATCGCGTCACGGCCGATGTCCAGCACTTCCGCGCCGTTCATGTACGACTCCAAAAGTCGGGGAAAACCGAGGCCTTACAGTCGGCCCGGCATGGTTAATGGAGTCTTAATGCGCGGCGGTGCGAGGCGTCGCGGGGGCCTGCCACTGGCGTCGCCGCCAGGTCGCCGGCGGGGCGCCGAACTCTCGCCGGAAGGCCCGGATAAAGGCGGTGTCGGTCTGGTAGCCGACGTCCTGGGCGATATGGGTCAACTGGGCGCTGCTCTGGCGCAGCATGCCGGCCGCCAGGATCATCCGCCACTGGGTCAGGTATTGCATCGGCGAGACCCCGACCAGGCGCTGGAATCGCTCGGCCAGCACCGACCGCGACGCGCCGGCGGACCGGGCAAGGTCCTCCAGGGTCCAGGGCTGGGCCGGATCCCGGTGCAGGGCCGCCAGGGCGGCGCCGACGACGCGGTCCTGGACCCCCGCCAGCCAGCCGGTCAGCCGCTCGCCCTCCTGGATCATGTAGAGGCGCAGAACCTCGATGAAGAGGACCTCCGACAGCTTGGCCAGCACGCCCGAGCCGCCCGGCCGCGGCGAACGGGCCTCCGCCAGGGCGTAGCGCACCGACGCCTCCAGCCAGACGCCGGCGTTGGAGCCCCTGACGTTGACCCGCACCACCGGCGGCAGGCCAGCGAACAGAAGCTGGGCCAGCCGCGCCTCGCAGGCCAGGTAGCCGCACACCAGCCGCGTGGTCGCCCCGCCGCCGCCGAAGGAAAGCTGCCGGGGCCGGCGGGCCAGCACCTCGCTCAGCGGCGCGCCCGAAGCGGGCGGCAGCCCGGGCGCCGAGGTCATGCGGTGGGCGTCGCCCTGGGGAAAGATGACCACGTCGCCGGCGATCAGGCGCACCGTCTCTCCGTCGCCCATCTCGACGAAGCACTCACCCTCGGTGACCAGGTGGAAGATCACCACCTTCTCGGCGCCCGGCTCGAGCACGGGGCCGGCGGTGGCGGCATGGGGCGACTGGTAGCACCAGGGGGCCGTGAAGCGGGCGTTGATGAAGATCGCCCCGACCAGGCGCACCACCCTCAGGGTCTCGGAGAGAGCGTCCATCAGGCGTTTCCGATCTCGATGCTGAGGGCCATCGGCGAGGCGCCCTCGACCAGGCTGGACATGGGGGCCAGCCGGCGCCCCTCCTCGACCAGGGCGCGCAGTTCGGCGGCGGAGGCGCCGCGCGCGGCGATGCGGACTCTCATGCGCAGGTCCTGCGGACCGACGGGGACCGGCGCGCCGTCCTCGCCCGTCATGCCGAGCACGCCTCGGGTGTCGGAGCGGCTGGAGACCCGAACGTCCAGCGCCTCGAGCGCGACCCCCGCCCTCGCGGCGGCCATGGCGATGCAGGTCGCCGCGCAGGAGGCCACGCCCGCGCGCACCAGCCAGCCGGGCGACACCTGGTCGCCGGTCCCGCCGAGCTCGGCCGGCATGTCGGTCTGAACCTCGTGGCCGTTGGCGTGGGCGGCGACGATCCTGGTCCCGCCGGCCCAGCGCGCCACGCCCTCGGCGTCGTCGTGGAGGCCCGCGGAGGGGCGCTTGGCCAGGATGGACTGGGCCCGGTCGAGGGCGAGGGCGATGTCAGCGGCGGCCATGACGGCGCTCCGGTCTTTCGGTGTCTTGGCCGCGATACTTAAGCCTCAACCGCCGATACGCCCAGAGGCCGCCGCCTCGCCCCGGGGGACGCGGACGATGGGGCAGCATTTCAGGACGGCGGGCCAGGGCTTGGCCGAGCGGTTCGCCGATACGGACGAACGGTCAGGCCTGGGGGACGGACGGGCAGGACGCGGCGGGCCCGATCCGTCACACCGCCGCTCCCCCCAATGGAGACCAAGACCATGAACGCCCACGTCGATTTCAACGCCCTGAAGACCCGTCAGCAGGCGGCCTGGAGCAGCGGCGACTACGCCCTGATCGGAGTCACCCTGCAGATCGTCGGGGAACAGCTGGCGGAAGCCTGCGACCTTCTCACCGGCGAGCGGGTGCTCGACGTCGCCGCCGGCAACGGCAACGCCACCCTGGCCGCCGCCCGCCGCGGCTGCCTGGTGACCTCCACCGACTATGTGGAGGCGCTGCTCGATCGCGGCGCCGAACGGGCCGCCGCCGAGCGTCTGTCCATCGCCTTCCAGACCGCCGACGCCGAGGCCCTGCCCTTCGACGACGCCGCCTTCGACGCCGTGGTCTCGACCTTCGGGGTGATGTTCACCCCCGACCATGCGCAGTCGGCCGCGGAGATGATCCGGGTCTGCCGGCCGGGCGGCCGCATCGGCCTGGCCAACTGGACGCCGGAAGGCTTCATCGGCCAGCTGTTCAAGACCCTCGGCCGTCACCTGCCGCCGCCGGCCGGCGCCCAGTCGCCGGCCCTGTGGGGCACGGAGGGCCACCTGCTGGCCCTGTTCGGCGAGCACGTCGCCGCCATCCAGGTCACCCGTCGGCACTTCAACTTCCGCTACCGCTCGGCCGAGCACTTCATCGAGGTGTTCCGCACCTGGTACGGCCCGGTCCACAAGGCCTTCCAGGCCCTGCCCGAGGACGCGGCGGCGGCGCTGGAGCGTGATATCACCGACCTGATCGCCAGCCACAACCGCGCCGGCCCCGACTCGCTGGTCGTTCCCAGCGAGTATCTGGAGGTGGTGGTGCGCCGGCGCTGACGGCCGCCGCGGCGGGGGCCGGAGCCGAAGCATGGACGCCAGGCTGCAACGGCGCATCCAGCGCTACGGCTGGGACCTCGCCGCGGACGACTACGAGGCCCTCTGGCGGTCGCGGCTGGCCCCGGCCCACGCCGCCCTGCTGGAGGCCGCCCGCCTCTCGCCCGGCCAGAGGGTTCTGGACGTGGCCTGCGGCGCCGGGACGATCGCCTTGCGCGCCGCGGCTGCCGTCGGTCCGGGCGGCCAGGTCATGGGCGTGGATCTGTCCGGTCGCATGATCGAGGCGGCCCGCGCCCGGACCGCGGCCGGCGGCGGACCGGGCAACCTGCGTTTCGAACGCATGGACGCCGAGGCCCTGGACCTGCCCACCGCGGACTTCGACGCGGTGCTGTGCGGCCTCGGCCTGATGTATGCGCCGGCGCCGGAGCGGGCGCTCGGCGAGATGCGCCGGGTGCTGAGGCCCGGCGGGCGGCTGTCGCTGGCGGTATGGGGCGAGCGCGCCAAGTGCGCCTGGGCCGCGTGCTTCCCCATCGCGGACGCCGAGGTGTCCAGCGAGGTCTGCCCCCTGTTCTTCCGCCTGGGCCAGGGCGACGCCCTGGCCGAAGCCTGCGCCGACCAGGGCTTCGTCTTCGTCCGCGGCCAGCGCCTGCCGGTCGTGCTCAGCTACGCCAGCGGAGAAGAGGCCTGCCGCGCCGCGTTCGTGGGCGGGCCCTTGGCGCTGGCCTGGTCGCGCTTCGACGCTGAGACCCGGGCGCGGGTCAGCGACGCCTACCTGCGCGCCATCGCCCCCTGGCGGACCGGCGAGGGCTACGCCATGCCGGGCGAGTTCGTGGTGGTCTCGGCCTGCGCGCCCTGGTGACGGGTCTCAGCGGGGCTTGGCTATGGCCTGGGCCAGGGCCCGGGCCGCCTGGGCCGGGGTCAGCTTCTGCTGGTCGCGGTCGACCGCGTAGTTGGCCTGCTGCATGGCCAAGACCGGAATGGCGCCCACCAGGGGCTTCAGCGCCGCCAGCAGCCGCGCGTCGCCGGCCCGCTTGGGCGAAATCAGGATCACCGCGTCATAGGGCGGGATGGCGCCCTTGGGATCGCCCAGGATCACCAGGTGGTCGGCGGCGATGCGCCCGTCGCTGGAGAAGGCCGAGATGACGTCGGCCTCGCCGTCGCCCAAGGCGCGGTACATGAAGGTCGGCTGGTAGCTGGTCTGGCGCTTGAAGGTCAGCGCATAGGCGCCGCGCACCTTGGCCCACTCCGGCCGGGTCAGGAACTCCAGGTCGGAGCCCAGGACCAGGCCAGGCGCCTTGCCGGCCAGGTCGGAAATGGTCCGGATGTTCAGCGCCCTGGCGCGGTCGGCGCGCATGGTCAGGGCGTAGGCGTTCTCGAACCCGAGCGAGCCCAGGACGACCACGCCGTCACGGCGCTTCAGCTCGGCGGTGAGCTGGTCCAGCACCGCCTGGCGGCCGGGATTGTCCTGCCGCTTCAGCACATTGGTCCACAGGGTGCCGCTGTAGTCGACGTAGGCGTCGATCTCGCCGGCGGCCAGGGCGTGGTAGGCGGTGGCCGAGCCCAGGTCTTCCTTGCGCGACACCCGGGCCCCCTGCCCCTCCAGCCGCGAGGCCATCATCTCGGCCAGGATGTACTGCTCCGAGAAATTCTTGGCGCCGACGACATAGGCCGGGGCCTCGGCCGACACGAACAGGGGCGACAGGCCCGCGGCGATCCCCACCGCCAGGCCGACGCCGCCGGCCCAGATGCGCCAGGGCGTGCGCCTGGCCAGGCCCGACTCCACCAGCCCCAGCAACTGGTCCGCCGCCAGGGCCAGGCCCGCCGAGGCCGCGCAGCCGAACAGCACGAACACCCAGTTCTCGGTCTGCAGGCCCGAGAAGATGTAGTTGCCCAGCGAGGTCTGCCCCACCGGGGTGGCCAGGGTGGCGGCGCCGATGGTCCACACGGCGGCGGTGCGCACCCCGGCCATGATCACCGGCGCGGCCAGGGGCAGCTGCACCTTCAACAGGGTCTGGCGGTCGGTCATGCCCATCCCGCGGGCCGCCTCGACCGCCGCCGGGTCGACGCCCAGGATGCCGGTGACGCCGTTCCGCAGGATCGGCAGCATGGCGTAGAGGGTCAGGGCCAGCAGGGCCGGCTTGAAGCCAAGGGCGGTGAATCCGACGCCGAACCAGGCCTGGCTCAGCGCCGAGAGCGCCAGCAGCAGCGGATAGAACAGGGCCAGCAGGGCCAGGCCCGGGATGGTCTGGATCAGGCTGGCGAACAGCAGCGCCGGCCAGCGGACGGCGGCGCTGCGGCTGGCCGCCACGGCCAGGGGCATGGAGATCGCGAAGCTGAGCGCCAGGGCGCACACCGACAGCAGCACGTGCGCCGACATGTAGCCCGGAAACCGCGACAGGGCGTCGGCCAGGCGCTCATCCATGGGCGGCCTCCGCGCCCGACCGCGCCAGGGCGGCGACCCGGTCCGCCTGGCGGCGCGGCGTGTCCATCAGGGCCCGCACGGCCGGCGGCTGGCGCTCGGACAGCAGGTCGGCGGGGGTCCCGTCGGCGATGACCTTGCCGGCGTCCAGGACCACGATGCGGTCGGCCAGGACCAGGGCCTCCATGACGTCGTGGGTGACCATGACCGTGGTCAGGCCCAGCCGTTCGTGCAGGGCGCGGTACTCGCGGCCCAGGTCGTCGCGGATCACCGGGTCGAGGGCGCCGAAGGGCTCGTCCATCAGCATGATCGACGGCTCGGCCGCCAGGGCGCGGGCGACCCCGACCCTCTGGCGTTGGCCGCCGGAGAGGGCCGCCGGCAGACGTCCCATGACGTCGTGCGGCAGGCTGACCAGGTCCAGCAGCTCGGTGGTGCGCCGGGCGATGCGCGCGCCGTCCCAGCCGGCCAGGCGCGGTCCCACGGCGATGTTCTCGCCCACCGTCATGTGGGGAAAGAGGCCGATTTCCTGGAACACATAGCCGATGCGCCGGCGCAGCCGCCACGGCGCCTCCTCGGCGATGGGCCGCCCTTCGACCAGCACCTCGCCCGCGCTGGGCCGGACGAGGCCGTTGATCATCTTGAGGGTGGTGGTCTTGCCCGACCCCGAGCCGCCCAGCAGGGCGACGAACATGCCCTTGCCGATGCTCAGGTCCAGCGGCCCCACGGCGGCCTCGGCCCCGTAGGCCTTGGTGACGGACTTGAGCGTGATCATTCCGCCCATGGCTAACATCCCCTCGCCGCAGGGGCGAGGGGATGTTGGCAGCAGGGGCTACCAGCGGCGGTCGCCGCGGCGGTCGTCGTCGTGGCGCTCGTTGCGCACCTGATAGCTCAGCCGGTCGAGGCGGGCGTTCAGGTCGGCGCGCTCCCAGCCGCTCAGGCCGTCGCGGCTGTAGCGGTACTGCAGGCGGCGCACACCGTCGAGCTGGCTGCGCAGACCGCGCGCCTCGCGCCAGTCCAGCGAGCCGTCGCGCATCCCGCGGTCGATGCGGAAGTCGATCTCGCGGATCCGTTCATCGACCCCGGCGGCGGCGTAGCCGCCGTATCCCGGACGATCCCAGGGCGCCGCGGCGGCCGGCAGGGCCGCGCCGAGGGCGCCGACGGCCGCGATCGCGAGCAGAAGCTTTTTCATGAGGTTTCTCCAAGCTTTCACGCCGTCACCGTGACGACGTTGAGGCCATTGAAGCCTCGGGAGCCTGAAGCGGACCTGAGCGGTTCGTTGTGCGTCGTTCAGGTTGAGCGGGCGGCCGGGGGCCGCGCCCTAGATCGGCATCCGCATGATTTCCTGATAGGCGCTGATGACCTGGTCGCGGACCGCCATCACCGTCTCCAGGCTGGCCTCCGCGGCCGAGATGGCCGTGGCCACATCGACGAGCTGGGCCTTGCCCTGGACCTGGGCCTGCATCTGGACCTCGGCGGTGCGCGAGGACTGCACCGCGTCGTTCATGGCCGAGGCCAGGAACTTGCCGAAGTCGGGGCCTTCGGTGGCGGCCGCCCCGCCCAGTCCGCCCAGCGCCGAGCCCTGGGTGGCGGCGTAGGCCTTGGCGGCGATCAGGGGAGAGACCATGGCCTGGCGCCTACTTCTTGAGGAGGTCGAGGGTGCGGGTGTCCATGGACCGGGCCGTCTCGATGACGTTGAGGTTGGCCTCGTAGGCGCGCTGGGCGGCGCGCATGTCCATGGCTTCCACCAGGGGGTCGACGTTGGGCAGCTTCACATAGCCCTGGGCGTCGGCGCCCGGATGGCCGGGAGCGTATTCGGTGCGGAAGGCGGTCTGGTCGGGCATCACCCGCGCCATCTTGACCCCCTCGCCGCCGGGCGTGGTGACGGGCTCGAACACGGGCACCTGGCGGCGATAGGGATCGCCGCCGGCGGTGCGCGAGGTGGAATCGGCGTTGGCCAGGTTCTCGGCGATCACCCGCATGCGCGCCTGCTGGGCGCGCAGGGCGGAGGCCGCGACGGTCATGGCCGAATCGGTGGCGGATTTGACGTCGGCCATGGCTCAGCCCTTCCTCGGATTGGCGGGAGGCGCGGCCACTAGGACCCCGGCTTCTTGGTCGCCAGGCGGATCAGGCCCAGGGACTTCTGGTAGAAGCTGATGGCCGCGTCGTAGTCCATCCGCGTCTGGTTCATCTTGATCATCTCGTCCTCGAGCACCACCGAGTTGCCGTCGAGGGTGGTCTCCGAGTCGCCTGTCTTGCGCGGCCGATAGGGTCCGGCTGTCGCCTTGGGCGGCGTGCCGACCAGATGCATGGGCGAGGTCATGGCCACCGCCACCGGCGCCAGCTGCGGCTGGGCGCCCGCCATGCCCCCCAGCGTGAAGGGCTTCAGGTCGCTGGGCGTATAGCCGGGGGTGTCGGAGTTGGCGACGTTCTGGGCGATCACCTGCTGGCGCTCGGACAGGTAGCCGAGGCGGCCGCGCAGCATCGCGAAAAGGGGGATGTCATCGAGTCCCATCGTGACGGGAAAGGTGAAGGAACAGGGTTAATCGCAAATTAAGAAGTGCCGGCGCATCGCTGGGCCATCCCGCCGCAACCCCTCGGAATGATTCCGGAAATGGACCTCGTCGAATTCGCCCGCGCCATCTTCGCGCTCGCGGTGACGCTGGGCCTCGTGGGTCTGGCGGCGGTGGGCGCGCGGCGCTTCGGGCCGGAGTGGATGGCCCGCCTGCACGCGGGCCAGAAGGCCAGGCGGCGCCTCGCCGTGGTCGAGACCCTGGTGCTCGATCCGCACCGGCGCCTGGTGCTGGTGCGCTGCGACGGCGAGGAGCGCCTGGTGCTGCTGGGCGAGGGCCGCGTGCTGATGTCCCCCGCCGGCGCCGCGGCCGGACAAGCCCCCTCCCCGCCCCCGCAGCCCAATCCCGACCCTACGCTGGAGACCGCCGCGTGATCGCCGTCCTGCGCCAATGCTTCAAGCGTCCCAACCCTGAGGACCTTCGCCGGGCGGCGGTTATGGCGCTGATCACCACCCTGGCAAGCCTGGTGATTCCCGCCACGGCCCTGGCCCAGGCGGTGAACATCAACCTGGGCACCGGCGCCGGCCTGACCGACCGGGTGATCCAGCTCGTGGGCCTGCTGACGGTGCTGTCGCTGGCCCCATCCATCGTCATCATGACCACCTCGTTCATCCGCATCGTGGTGGTGCTGTCGCTGCTGCGCCAGGCCATGGGCCTGCAGCAGAGCCCACCGAACGCCGTGATCATCAGCCTGTCGCTGTTCCTCACCGCGATCGTCATGGGCCCGACCCTGCAGACCTCCTACGACCAGGGCGTCAAGCCGCTGCTGGACCACAAGATGGAGCTGCCGGCCGCCTTCACGGCGGCCAGCAATCCGGTCAAGGGCTTCATGCTGAGCCAGGTCGACCGCGAGGACCTGAGCCTGTTCATCAAGCTCTCCAAGATCCCCACCCCGGCCCACGCCGTCGACACCCCGATCCGGGTGGTCACGCCGGCCTTCATGATCTCGGAGCTCAAGCGCGCGTTCCAGATCGGCTTCCTGCTGTTCGTGCCGTTCCTGGTCATCGACCTGGTGGTGGCCAGCGTGCTGATGAGCATGGGCATGATGATGCTGCCCCCGGCGGTGGTGAGCCTGCCGTTCAAGCTGATTTTCTTCGTCCTGGTGGACGGCTGGCGGCTGGTCTGCGGCTCGCTGGTGCAGAGCTTCCAGCACGGCGGCGGGGTGACCTAGGGTCCTTCCCGGTCTAGTCGCCCAGGGCCGTCGACAACAGCTCCAGCAGGGCCTTGGCGAAGGCTTCCATGTTGGCGGCGCGGTCGTCGACGCCGGTCTCCACCGTGATGGCCATCTCCACCGGCCCGGAGACGGCGATGCAGGTGTGGCCTGAGGCGTCGCCGTACGGGTTGCCGTTGGGGCCGGCGGCGCCGGTCTCGGAGATCCCCCAGGTGGCGCCGAAGTTCTCGCGCGCCGTGCGGGCCAGCAGCAGGGCGTAGGGCTCGCTGGCCGAGCGCATGCCGGCCACGTGTTCGCGGGTCAGGTGCATCAGCTCCATGCGGGCCTTGCCGGTGTAGACCACCGCCCCGCCCAGGAAGTAGGCCGAGGCCCCGGGGACGGCCAGCAGGGCGGCGGACACCAGGCCGCCGGACGACGATTCGGCCACCGCCACGGTCTGTTTGCTCGCCTTCAGGCGGACGGCGAGGTCTTCGGCGATGGGCATGAGGCTGGGCAGCATCGGGCGGCGATCCTTTTGGTGGCGCTCGTTCTGGGCGGACGATACTCAATAGCGCCCATGAGCTGGAATCTCCTACGCGCCAAAGCACGCGCCGCCGCGATCATCGGCCTCGGCGCGCTGGCGCTGTCGGGCTGCGGCGGCGACAAGCCCAAGGTGACGCGCCAGGCCTGTCCGGCCGGCAAGCTGTGCATCGAGTACGGCAACAGCTACGATCCGAACTCGCTAGACCCGCAGCTGATGACCCTGGTCAGCGAGGCGACGATCGCTCGGGCGAGTTTCGAGGGCCTGTACCAGGACGACCCGAATGGGAGGGCGGTGCTGGGCCTGGCCAGCGACGCGAAGACCTCCCCAGACGGTCTTACTTGGACGTTCCATCTCCGGCCGTCCAAGTGGTCCGATGGCGAACGGTTGACCGCCCATGACTTTGTCTTCGCCTACCGCCGCATCGTGACGCCGGCGACCGGATCCTCTTACGCCTACCTGTTCTACCTCGTGAAGAACGGCCAGGCGATCAATGGACCCAAGGGTCCGCCGCCCGAGGCGCTAGGCGTCGAGGCGCCGGACGACAGCACCCTGATCATTCACCTTGTTCATCCAGCCCCCTTCCTGCCGCAGCTTCTCAAGCACCAGGCGTTCTTCCCGGTGCCCGAACATGTGATCCGCCGCTGGGGCGACGCCTGGACACAGACGGGCCACTTCGTCAGCAATGGCCCCTTCAAGATTACCCAGTGGCGCCTGGGCGACTACCTCAGGCTGGAGCGCAACCCATTCTACTACGACGCGCAGGCGGTGTGCCTTGACCGCATCGACTTCCTGCCGCTGAGCGATGCGGTGTCCGCCGAACGCCGGGTCCTGCGGGGGGAGATCGACGTCAACGACACCATACAGTCGAGCCGCGTCGCGTTCCTGAGGCGCCCCGGCCAGGCGCCGCGGTACGTCCACACCCATACCTACCTGTCGACGTCCTATCTGATCTTCAACACCCACAATCCCGCCCTCGCCAAACGCGACGTGCGCCAGGCACTGTCGATGACCATCGACAGGGAATTCATCACCGCCAAGCTGATGCGCGCGGGCCAGGTTCCCGCCTACTCGTTCGTCCCCCCAGGCATGTCCGGCTACGTCGCGGACAACCAGCGCCCGTCACCCTATTGGCGCAGCATGACGTTCGACCAGCGGCTCGCCGAGGCGAAGCGGCTGCTGGCGGCGGCCGGCTATGGGCCGGGCCATCCGCTGAAGTTCGAGATGAAGACCGCGAACGCCACCGATTCCGTTCAGATCGCTCAAGTCGTACAGGCCGACTGGGCCAGCATTGGCGTCCAGGCGCGACTGCGCCAGGAAGAAGCGCAGATAATGTTCCAGGATTTCAATATCCGTGACTTCGACATCGGCCTGACATCATGGATTCTGGACTACGATGACCCGCTTACCTTCATGGATCTAATGCGATCCGGGACGGGAGCCCAGAACTACGGCGACTACCGGAACCCTCGGTATGACGCTCTGCTCGATCAAGCCGACCATGAGACCGACGGGGCAAAGCGCGCGAAGATCCTAGCGACGGCCGAACAGATGGTGGTCGACGACGCCGATATCGCGCCGGTCTACTACGGGGTGAACCGCAACCTGGTGAACCCGAACGTCACCGGCTGGACCGATAATTTCGGCGACATCCATCCGGCCAAGTTCCTCTGCCTGGTCGGCCATGCGCCTGCGGCGGTGCGCCACGTGGAACAGGTCACACCTTAGTCACCACAAGGCCCCATGGTCCCCACGCCAAAGCTTGGACCGGGCAGCCGCGACAATCGGCGCTCTCACCAGGCGGCATGGGGCGGCGCATACGAGGCGCCGTGTGGGGACGACGGTGGACACGAGAACAATCTTTCCTGGATCGATGACCTTCCGGCCGGAGCTTTTCTTCCTGGGCCGGACCGAGGGTCATGGCGTCGTGCGCGACCCCCTGGGCCGCGTGGTCCGGCGCTGCCGGATCGAGACCATCGGAGACTATTCGACCAGCCGCTCGGCGATCGAGTTCGAGGAAGTGTTCACCTACAGCGACGGCGAGGTCGATGTCTGGCGCTGGGTCATGACCCAAGGCAGCAACGGCATGTATGTGGCCGCCGAGGCGGTGGCCGGCGCCGGCATCACCGGCTACCGCGAGGATGAGGACTATGTGCTGAGCTTCCGCCGCGCGGTGGGTCCGGCCAAGGGTCTCTTCGCGCCTACCTTCAGGACCCGTTTCACCATGGTCTCGCCTGGCATGGCGCTGAAGACGGCCCAGCTCAGCCTGCTTGGGCTGCCCCTGGGCGTGATGACGGCCACGCACCAGCGCGTGGCCGACTAGCCTCATTCCAGAAAGAGCGCGGGCGGAGACGAACGCCTCCGCCCGCCCCGATTACCAGCCGCGATAGCTCTCGTAGCCGTTGTTGCGATAGCTGGCGTCATAGTCCCGCGGCGTGTCGTAGCGGCCGCCGTAGTAGCGCTGCTGCTGGTAGCCGTAGCGCTGGTCATAGCCGTAGCGCTGGTCATGGCGGTAGCCGTAGCCGTCCGCCCGATCACAGGACGAGCCGCTGCCGATGGCGCTGCCGGCCGCCGCGCCGAGACCCGCGCCCAGCAGGCCGCCGGCGGTCTTGGAGCCGTGGTGCGCGACGCTGGAGCCGATGACGGCGCCGAAGATGGTGCCGATCACGGCCCCGGCCGCGCGGTTGTTCTGCTTCTGCTCGTGGCAGGTCTGGTAGTCGCCGCGGCCGTAGTCGCCGCGGTAGTCCTGGGCGAACGAGGGGGCGGCGGCGGAGACGGCGCTGAGGGCGGCGACGCCGGCGAGGGCGATGGCTTTGATGGACATTGGGGCCTCCTTCGAGAACCGTTTCGCGCGCCCTGGGACCGTCCCTTGGCGCATCCGATGGCCGCACAATGAGGCCCGCCGCCTGAACTCGATCTGAGGGCGACGTTGGCCGTTGTTCATGTTGCCGAAAGTCCGGCCTGGCGCCCGACCGTCAGCGCCGGGCTTGACCTCGCGCCGGTTCGCCCGCAACGAAGAGCCGCCATGACCGAGAGCGCCCCCATCGAGACGCCCGCCGAGCTCGTCGAGCTGCGGCATTCCATCGACAACATCGACGCGGCGGTGATCCACCTGCTGGCCGAGCGCTTCAAGTGCACCCGCAAGGTGGGCGAACTGAAGGCCAAGCTGACCATGCCGCCCGCCGATCCCATGCGCGAGGCCCAGCAGATCGCCCGCCTGCGCTCCCTGGCCGTCACCGCCGACCTGGATCCAGAATTCGCCGAGAAGTTCCTCAACTTCCTGGTCAAGGAAGTGATCCGCCACCACGAGATCATCCGCGAGAAGCACTCGGCGTAGCCCCGTCCGCCGGTTCGGGGCAGAGTGCGGCCAACGAACGGCAAAGGGCGGAGATGACCATGGGTGTCGAGGTTCGGCCCCGGCCAGAGGGCCTGGGCGCACAGGTCCGCGGCGTCGACCTGTCGCGGGGGCTCGCCGGCGATGACCTGGCGGCGGTCAAGTCGGCCTTCGCCGAGCATGCGGTGATCTGGTTCCCGGACCAGCCCCTGACCCACGACCAGCTCGAGGCCTTCACCCGCGCCTTCGGTGAGTTCGGCTGGGACCCCTACATCGCCCCCCTCGCCGACCGGCCCCACATCCTGGAGGTCCGCCGCGAACCGGACGAGACCGCCAGTGTGTTCGGCGGCGCCTGGCATTCCGACTGGAGCTTCCAGGAGACGCCGCCCGCCGCCACCATCCTGCACGCCAAGGAGGTCCCGCCCAGCGGCGGCGACACCTTGTTCGCCGACGGCCGCGCCGCCTGGGACGCCCTGTCGCCCGCCTTCCAGGACTTGCTGAGGCCGCTCAGGGCCGTCCATTCCGCCGGCCGTCCTTACGGCAGCCAAGGCTTCTACGCCAAGGAGACCGGCCGCAAGGGCATGACCATCCTGCCCAGCGTCGAGGCCGAGAAGACCTTCACCCACCCCATCGTGCGCCGCCATCCGGTCAGCGGCCGCACGGCCCTGTTCGTCAACCCGGTCTACACCCTGGGCGTCGAGGGGATGACCGAGGCCGAGAGCGCGGCGATCCTGGGCTTCCTGTTCAAGCACATGACCGACGAGCGGTTCGTCTACCGCCACGCCTGGGCGGCCGACATGCTGACCATGTGGGACAACCGCTGCCTGCTGCACAACGCCACCGGCGGCTACGACGGCCACCGCCGGGTCATGCACCGCACCACCGTGGCGGGCGAACGGCCGGTGGCGACGTGAGGCGCTCAACGTCTGCTTGAAGGCCGCTTGGGCGCCGCTTAGCGTCGCGTAACCATCCGGGAGAGATGCGTCATGAGTCGGTGGGTGATCGCGGCATGCTTTTCTGTGCTCTGGGGCGCGACGGCGGTGGCGGGAGCGACAGCGCCAACCTTGGGCAATCCTGGCATCGTCGAGGCTCTGGGCTCGGCGACAGCCAGGGCCAAGGCGGACTTCATCGAGGTCGACGGCCAAGTCGTCGGCGAAGGCGCGACCCAGATGGCGGCCGCGAAGGCTCTCTCCGACAAGAAGGACACCGTCGAGGCCGGTCTGCGACGCCTGGCTGGAGCAACCGGGATAGATGTCGCCACCGGGGAGCTCAAGTTCGAGGAGGTGCGGCCTGAGGGGTGCGCCTCAAATTCAGGCGACGACAAGCCAATGCTGTCGACTGGCAAGTGCGCCTCCATCGGCGTGATCGCCACCCTCGACATCAAGGTCACCGTGGCTCCCGCCGCGTCCGTCGGACAGGCCGCAGCGCTGGCTGTGCAATTGGGCATGACTGGAGTGTCCCTGGGCGAGCCCGGAGCTAGCGATCAGGCGGCTCTGGAAAAGCAGGCGATCAACGAGGCGTTCCAGAACGCCAGGGCACAGGCTGAGCTGCTCGCAGCGGCTTCGGGCGGGCGCCTCGGCGCAATCGTGAAGATCAATCGCGGCGTCACCGAAGAGTTCGGCCCGCCTGTCGTTTCCGCTGCAAAAGCGGCGATGTTAGTTCGGCCGGCGGCCGAACCGCCATTGACGCCGGAGATCGCCCTCAAGCTCACCGCCCCCGACGTCCAGTCATCCGCCTGGGTCGCCGTCGTTTTCGCCCTGGATCCCAGGCCCTGACCCCCTACCCCTGCGCGTCGAAGAACGCCTCCGGGTCCTCCACGTCGACCAGCCGGCCCTTGCGGATCTCCAGGAAGCGGGTCGCGGCGGCGCGGGTGAAGTAGCGGTCGTGGCTGACGAAGATGCAGGAGACGTCCGTCTCGTCGAGCTGGGCCTCCAGGTCCTCCTGGCCCTCGATGTCCAGGTGGTTGGTGGGCTCGTCCAGCAGGTAGAGATTGGGCCGCTCCAGCTTCATGCGCAGGAACATCAGCCGCGAGCGCTCGCCGTAGCTCAGCACGCCGATGGGTTCACGGATGCGGCTGAAGGCGAACCCCGCCTGGGCCAGCAGCTTGATGGCGTCCTTCTCGGTCGCGTCCGGCGCGGCGGCCACATAGTCCAGCAGGCCGGTCTTCAGCGGCAGGTCGCGCATGGCCTGGTCGAAATAGACCAGCCGCGTCGCTGGGTTGAAGCGCACCGGCGCCTGGCCGTCATAGTGCTCCTGGTCCGGATCGAAGGCCCTGGCCAGCACGTTCAGCAGGGTCGACTTGCCCGCCCCGTTGACGCCCAGCAGCGCCACCCGCTCGCCGGCGGCGATGTTCAGCCGGTCGATGGTGATCAGGGTCCGCGCCCCATCCGGGGTCTTCACCGCCAGGTTCGACAGGCGCAGCGCCACCTTGGCGTCGATCTCGCCATCGGCCAGCTCCAGGCGCCGCTCGCGCGAGACATAGGTCTGGGTCCGGTCGGCCTCGATGCGGGCGATGCGCGTCTCGATGGCGTTCTTGCGCTTGTTGAGGCCGGGGTTCTTGACCGCCCACACCTTGTAGCGGGCGGCGGCGGCCTCCAGGCGCCTGATCTCCTTCTCCTCAAGCTTGCGGTGCGCCGCGGCGGTGGCGTCGCGGCTGAGAAGCTGCTCGCGGGCCACGGAAAAGGTGGTCTTGAAGGCGTGCATGCCGTCGGCGCGCAGGAACAGGGTCCGCTCGGTGACCCGGTTCAGGAACTCGCGGTCGTGCGAGACGATCAGCATGGGAATGTCGAAGTCCTGGGTCAGCCAGCGCTCCAGGACGTTGATGTTGCCCAGGTCCAGGTGGTTGGTGGGTTCGTCCAGGACCAGGATGTCCGGGTCTTCCAGGCGCGCGGCCGCCGCGATCAGGATCAGCCGCTGCCAGCCGCCGGACAGGGCGCCGAACCGGCCCTCGGCGGTCTCGTAGGAGACCCCGATCTCGTCCAGTAGCACGTCGATGCGCCACTCGTCGTCCCCCTGCCCCACCTTGTCCAGAGAGCGGCGCAGGACGTCGCGCACGGTCAGGTCCGCCAGGCCCTCCGGCGTGTCCTGGGGCAGTGAGCCGACCCTAAGGCCGCGCGAGCGGACAAGCTGGCCGCGGTCCAGCTCAAGCTCGCCCGCCAGGCACTTCAGCAGGGTGGACTTGCCGGCGCCGTTCTCGCCCACCAGCGCAGTCTTGGCGTCGTCCAGCAGAAAGCTGACGTCCGAGAACACCGGCGTCGCCCCATAGTGGAACGCGCCGTTCTCCATGCCCAGCACTGCCTGCCGCGCCGCCATTGCGGGATCCGCCCCTGCTTTCGCCCACTAGACCCGCGCCAGGCGGGCAAGAGCGGGGGTTCTGACGCCGGCGAACGACGGTCGTCAAGCGGGCCCGCCGGCCAATTCCCACTGTAAACCGCCGCTCAATGACTCTGCGTCAAGTTGAACCTTCTGATTTCGATGGACTTCCCGGCTTGCGCGGCACGCGTTCACTCTCCCGACGGTTTCTGATCGGCCTGGCCATCACCTCCCTGGTGGTGACGGCGCTCGCCTCCGTGGGCGGGTTCCTGGTCTTCGAGCAGGAGCTGGAGCGGCGCCAGACCGGCTTCCTCGCCGACTATGTCCACGAGCGCGGCGCCAACATCGACAAGCGCTTCTCGCACCTGTCGGGCCACCACCAGGCCGCCGCCGACGCCCTGGGCCGCCGCGTGGCGCTCTTGGATGCGCCCACCACCGAGCGCCTGCTCGACCTGCACTATCCGCTGCAGGCGGACGGCACCCGGCGAACCCGGCCGGCCGACTTCGACGGCCGCCTCAACGCCGAGGGTCACCACATCTACGGCCTGGGCGGCTTCGTGCGCGACGCCAAGACCCTGACCCTGGACGAGAAGAAAGCCCTGGTCGCCGCCTATGGCATCGTCTCCGAGTACGGCCAGGCGATGCACGCGGACTATGACAACTTCTACTTCTTCACGCCCAAGACCCGGCTGGTGATGTTCGGCCCCGACCGGCCCGACCACCTGATGTTCTATCGCCATGACGCCCCCGCCAGCCTGGACATCAGCGGCGAGGAGATGGCCAAGATCACCCTGCCGGCCAACGACCCCAGCCAGGAGACGCGCTGCACCAACCTGCAGCGGCTGATCCAGGACAACCACGGCGAACGCCTGGCCACCGGCTGCATCACCCCGGCCTATGTGAACCACCAGTACGCGGGCTCGTTCGGCTCGTCGCTGGAGCTCACCGGCTTCTTCCTCAACGCCATCAAGAAGACCCTGCCCGGGGCGTCCAACCTGGTGGTCACCGACAAGGCCGAGCTGATCGCCTATCCCGGCTTCGAGACCCCCGGCCGGGCCTCGCCGCAGACCATCGCCCGCTACCAGCGCGAACTGGGGCTGAAATCCCTGGTCGCGGCCATCAAGGCCGAGGATCGCGACCAGGGCGTGATCACCAGTCCCGACGACCAGAACATCGTGGCCTTCAGCCGCCTGAGCGGCCCCAACTGGTACCTGCTGGTGAGCTATCCCAAGTCGGCGATGACCGCCTCGGCGGCCAAGTCGGCCTCCTGGGTGCTGCTGGTGGGGCTGATCGCGGCGGCGCTGCAGACAGCCCTGGTGGTGGGCCTGGCCCGGCGCAGCATCGTCCTGCCCCTGCAGCGGCTCGCAGCCGCCAGCGAGCCGGGCGAGGACGGCGAGGTCGACCGCACGGTCCGCCTGCCCGAGACCGGCCGAAAGGATGAGATCGGCGTCCTGGCCCGGGCCCTGCAGACCGAGCGCGAAAAGGTCGGCGAGACCCTGGCCTCGCTGGAGGAGCGCGTGCGGGTCCGCACCGCCGAGCTGGAAAAGGCCAATGCCGAGAAGTCGCGCTTCCTGGCCAACATGAGCCACGAGCTGCGCACGCCCCTGAACGGCGTCATCGCCATCTCCGAGACCCTGGCCGCCCAGCAAACCACCGAGCACGGCCGCGAACTGGCCGAACTGATCGTCTCGTCCGGGCGTCTGCTGGAGCAGGTGCTGACCGACATCCTGGATTTCTCCAAGATCGAGGCCGGCGAGATCACCCTGGCGCGGGAGTCCTTCTCCATGGAGGGCGTCGTCCGACGCATCGCCGAGCTGCACCGGGCCTCCGCCGAGGGCAAGGGCCTGGCGCTGGACTGGTCTGTGGACGCCGCGGCGGCCGGCCAGTGGATGGGCGATTCCGTGCGCCTGACCCAGGTGCTGTCGAACCTGCTCAGCAACGCGGTCAAGTTCACCGATCGCGGCGCCGTCCGCCTGGCGATCCAGGGCGGCCCGGACGGCGTCGCCTTCAGCGTCACCGACACCGGCATCGGCTTCGACGATGAGGTCAAGTCACGCCTGTTCCGCCGCTTCGAGCAGGCCGACGCCTCGATCCGCCGGCGCTTCGGCGGCACCGGCCTGGGCCTTGCGATCAGCCGGTCCCTGGTCGAGCTGATGGGCGGGCGCATCTCCGTGGAGTCCGAGCCGGGCAACGGCTCGCGCTTCAGCTTCGTCCTGCCGCTCGAACGCGCGGCCCAGCCCGTGGCCGACGAGGCGCCGGCCGACGAGGCCGACTTCAGCCTGGCCGGCCGCCGCATCCTGCTGGCCGAGGACCACCCCACCAACCAGAAGGTCATCCAGCTCATCCTGGGCGCGGCGGGGGTGGAGATCGACACCGTCGAGAACGGCGCCGAGGCGCTCGATCATCTCGCCGCCGGCCCCCACGACCTGGTGCTGATGGACATGCAGATGCCGGTGATGGACGGCCTGACCGCCACGCGGCTGCTGCGCGAGCGCGAACGGGCCGCCGGCGCCCGCCGCATCCCGGTGATCATGCTGACCGCCAACGCCATGGACGAGCACGTCCGCGCCAGCCACGAGGCCGGCGCCGACGAGCACCTGTCCAAGCCGATCCGCGCCGCCGCCCTCTTCGAAGCCATGGCCCGCCTGCTGGCCGAAGCCGAGGCGGACGCCGCCGCGGTGGCCTGATCCTCCCGCTCACCCCGACGAAAGCCGGGGCCCAGGCAAAAGTCCGTGAAGGTGCCAACGCTGGGCCACCTCGCGCCGCCTCGAGGTCCAACCACAAAGCACACGAAGCACACCAAGTCGGCCCGTGCCTGATTGCCCTTCGGCCTGGCGCGAACCCCTTCGTGTGCTTCGTGTGCTTTGTGGTCCATCCCCACCGATCCCGGCGGCTGAACCCTTTGCCTTGGTCCCGACTTTCGTCGGGATGAGCGGATATTTTGGGGGCCCGTTCGTGTGGTTGGTGTGGTTCGTGGTCAAGAAAGCTCCAGCCCCACACTCACCCCACCATCAGCACCGTCTTGCCGACCCCCTGGCCCGACAGCGCGAATTCCAGCGCCGCCGCATAGTCGTCGAACGCGAACCGCCGGCCCACCGGCGGCTGCAGCCGTCCGTCGTCCACCCAGCCCAGCAGTTCGGTCAGGTGCGCCTGGGCCTTGCCACCCTCGAACAGCATGAACTGGCGCACGTCGACGCCGACCAGGGCCGCGCCCTTCATCAGGGTCAGGTTGGCCGGCAGGGCCGGGATCGGGCCGCCGACGAAGCCGACCACCAGGTGGCGCCCACCCCAGGCCAGCGACCGGAACGCAAGCTCGAACAAGGGCCCGCACACCGGGTCGAAATAGACATCGACGCCCTTGCCCTCGGTCAGGGCCTTCAGCCGATCGCGCCAGCCGTCCGGCGCCGTATCGATGACCAGGTCCGCGCCTTGGGCCTGGGCGAAGGCGCGCTTTTCCTCCGACGAGGCGCAGGCGATCACCTGGGCGCCGAGGATCTTGCCCAGCTGCACCGCCGCGGCCCCCACGCCGCCGGCCGCGCCGCTGACCAGCAGCCGCTCGCCCGCCTTCAGGCCGGCGCGGTCGCGCAGCCCGTGCAGGGCGGTGACGTAGTTGATGCGAAAGCCGCAGGCCGCCTCGAAGGCCATGGCGTCGGGGATCTTCACCACCGCCCCGGCCCGCGCCACCGCATAGTCGGCGAACCCGCCGCCCACCTGGGCCATCACCCGGTCGCCGACGGCGAGGCCCGCTACGCCCTCGCCCACCGCGTCCACCGTCCCGGCCGCCTCGCCGCCCGGTATGTGCGGCAGCGACGGCCTGACCTGATAGCGGCCCAGCGAGACCAGGGCGTCCACATAGCCGACGCCGCAGGCCGCCACCTTGACGCGCACCTCGCCCGGGCCCGGCTCCGGTGTCGGCAGCTCGACCAGGTGATAGTCGGCGACGCTGTCCAGCGCCTCGGCCCGCACCGCCCTCATCGACCGGCCTTCTCGCGCTCCGCCCGGGCCTTGGCGTAGTCGGGCGGGCGTTTCTCCAGGAAAGCGCGGACGCCCTCGCCGAAATCCTCGCCCTGGGCGCAGAGGATCTGGTTGCGGTCCTCCATGGCGATGGCCGCCTCCAGGCCGTTGGCGTCAAGGGCGTGGTTGAGGCACTCCTTGGTCAGGCGCAGGCCCAGCGGCGTGGTCAGCAGCATCTCGGCGGCCAGCGCCTGTCCCTCGGCCTCCAGCCGGTCGGCCGCGACGATGGCGCTGAAGAAGCCCAGGGCCAGCCCCCGCTCGGCCCCGATGAACCGGCCGGTGAGCATCAGCTCCGAGGCCACCGAGGCGCCCACCAGCCGCGGCAGGAAATAGGACACGCCGATGTCGCAGGCGGACAGGCCGATCTTGATGAAGGCCGCATTGCCCCGCGCCCGCGGCGTGCCGATCCGCACGTCCGACGCCAGGGCCAGGGCGAAGCCGCCGCCGCTGGCCGAGCCGTCCCACAGGCAGATGATCGGCTGCGGGCAACGCCGCATGGCGATGACGATTTCGCTGATCCGCCGCTGGCCGATCAGGCCGGCGCCCGGGCCCCGCTCGGCGCTGCTGGAGTTGTCCCGTTCCTTGAGGTCCAGCCCGGCGCAGAAGTTGGCCCCCGCCCCGCGCAGGACGACCACCCGGATCTCGTGGCGCCAATAGAGGCCGACGAACAGGTCGCGCAGCTCCTCCACCAGCTGGCGGCTGAGCGCGTTGAGCCGCTCGGGCCGGTTCAGGGTCACCCACAGGGCGTCGCCCCGCTGCTCGACGATCAGGGTCTCGTAGTCCATGGCTGCCTCCTCAGGCGCGTTGGCGTGGCCTTGCGCCCCCACCACCACCCGGCCACGCCGGGCGGTCCCCCTCCCCCGCTCCGCTGCGCTGCGCATGGGAGGAGATCGCGCGACCTTCCTCCTCCCATGCAAGCCCAAAGGGCGCAGCGGGGGAGGTGGCAGACCGCGAAGCGGGCTGACGGAGGGGGCGCAAAGGCCTCAGCCTCGCCCGCTGGTCGGGATCTGGTTGAACGGCACGTCCTTGTCGACGCGGATGTCGGCGGGCAGGCCCAGGACCCGCTCGGCGATGATGTTGCGCAGGATCTCGTCGGTGCCGCCCTCGACGCGGGTGGCCGGCGAGCGCAGCAGCATGGCCTGGAAGCGGGCGTTGGCCGCCGACAGCTCGGGGTCGTTGATCACCCCGGCCTGGGCCTGCAGGTCCAGGGCGAAGGTGGCGATCTCCTGCATGGTCGGGCCGGCCACCAGCTTGCCGATGGAGTTCTCCGGTCCCGGGGTCTCCCCGCGTGAGATCGCCGAGAGGGAGCGGAAGCCGTTGTACTTCAGCCCCGTGGTGCGGATCGCCCAGGTGGCCAGCTTGGAGCGCACGGCGCGGTCGTCGATGGCCAGGCCGTCCGGCGTCTCAAGCCGGCAGCAGAGGTCGAACAGCTCCGGGAAGCCCGTGGACATGCCCGAGCCGATGGACAGGCGCTCGTTCATCAGGGTGGTCAGCGAGACCTTCCAGCCGTCGCCCACCGCGCCCAGGCGCTGGGCGTCGGGGATGCGCACGTCGTTGAAGAACACCTCGTTGAAGCCGGACTGGCCGTTGGCCTGCTTGATCGGGCGGATCTCGATGCCGGGCGACTTCATGCTCAGGAAGAACATGGTCAGGCCCTTGTGCTTGGGCACGGTCGGGTCGGTCCGGGTGATCAGGATGGCCATGTCGGAATAGTGGGCGCCGGAGGTCCAGATCTTCTGGCCGTTGATGATCCAGTCGCCCGATCCGTCGGTGGCCCGTTCAGCCTTGGTGCGCAGGCCCGCCAGGTCCGAGCCGCCGGCCGGTTCCGAGAACAGCTGGCACCAGATCTCCTCGCCGGCCGCCAGGGGCGGCAGGTATCGGCGCTTCTGCTCCTCCGAGGCGAAGGCCATCATGGTCGGGCCGCACATGCCGTGCCCGATGATGAAGATGCCGCCGAGGGCGCCGTAAGGGCCCTCCTCCTGCTGCCAGATCACGCGCTGGATCGGCGTGGCGCCGCGGCCGCCGTAATCCTTGGGCCAGTGCAGGCAGGCCCAACCGGCCTCGGCCTTCTTCTTCTGCCAGGCCTTGGAGATGGCCATGGGGTCGCCGTCCCCGATGTTCATGTTGCCGAAGCCGGAGGTCTGCAGGGCCTCCAGGTACTGGCGCGGCGCATTGGCGTCGAGCCAGGCGCGGACCTCGGCGCGGAAGGCGGCTTCTTCGGGAGTGTCGTCGAAATTCATCTGGGTTGTCCTGCGCTTAGGCGGCCGTGTTGCGGGCGCGCATGCGCTCGATCAGGGCCTCTTCCCATTGCGAGAGAGAGCCGAGGTTGAGGGCCAGGAGGTTGGAGCGGCGATAGAACAGGTGGCAGTCGAAAGCCCAGGTGAAGCCCATGCCGCCGTGCACCTGGATGTTGTTCTTGGCGCAATGCTGGAAGGCCTGGGTGGCCGCCACGCGGGACGACGCCGCCGCTTCGGGCAGCTCCGCCGCGCCGGTCGAGAGGGCCCAGGCGCCGTAGTAGCCGTTGGACCTGGCCAGGGTCGCCGAGACGTACATGTCGGCCAGCATGTGCTTGATCGCCTGGAACGAGCCGATGGGCCGGCCGAACGCCATGCGGTCCAGGGCGTAGTCGCGCGCCATTTCCAGCGCCCGGTCGGCGCCGCCGATCTGTTCGAAGGCGGTCAGCACGGCGGCGCGGTCGAACACCTGGGCGATCAGGCTCCAGCCCTCGCCCGCCCCGCCCAGCAGCTCGGCGGGGGCGCCGTCGAAGGCGATGTCGGCGTGGCTGCGGGTGGGGTCGATGGTCTCGACCACCGTGCGGGTGACGCCCGGGCCCTTCAGGTCGACCAGGGCCAGGGAGACGCCGCGCGCGTCCTGGCCGCTGGCCGTGCGCACCGCGACCACCGCGAAATCGGCGATGTCGCCGTCGGCCACCACCCGCTTGGTTCCGGTGATCTTGCCGCCCTCGAAGCGGACCTGGATGGCCTTGGGCGACACGGCCCCGACACCCTCGATCTGGGCGAAGGTCCCGATGGCCTCGCCGGACGCCAGCCTGGGCAGCCAGGCTGCCTTCTGCGCCGCCGAGCCGGCGGCCAGCAGGAACTCCGTGGCCAGGAACACCGACGACGAGAACGGCACGGGCGCGATGGCGCGGCCCATCTCCTCGGCCAGGACGCAAAGCTCGAGGTAGCCGAGGCCGAGGCCCCCGTATTCCTCGGGGATCACCACCCCCAGGAAGCCCATCTCGGCCAGACCTTTCCACAACACGGCGTCGTAGGATTGCGGACCTTCCAGCACGGCGCGGGCCGCGGTGGTCGGGCACTTGGCGTCGAGGAACCGGCGCGCCTGCGCCTTCAGCTCCTTCTGCTCGTCGGAGAATTCGAAGTTCATGGTCGTTTCCCTTGGCGGCCGCTTCGCCGCCCTCGTCCGGGCGAACCCTGAGCACCGGCGCCGGGTCCTGTCGAGACTGACGCGAGGGGAGGTTTCCGCGAGGTCGCGGCGCGGGGTGGCGCGGAGCGTCCGGAACCGATAGAGCCGGGCGCGCCGGAGGGCCGGCAGGGGTAAGCATCGCATGGCGTCCGACCATCAGGCCGCGGATCAGATCGACGTCGGCCGCATCATGTCGGCAAGCCTCCAGGCCCTGCGCCTGAAGCTCGGCGACCTGCTGGCGCTCGGCGTGTTCTTCATCCTGGCGCCGCAGGTGGCGCTGGGCTTCGCGCCCCAGTATCCCGACCCGGAGTTCGCGGCCTGGAACTTCCTGGCGGTCCTTCCCACCCTTGTCTTCGACGGCGCGGCCTGTCTGATCGTCAACGCGGCCCTGGCCGGCGGCGAGCTTGGCGCCACCGACGCGATCCGCCAGGGCGCGCTGCGGTTCGGCGGCATGTTCCTCATCAGCCTGGTCAGCGGCCTGGGCATCCTGCTGGGGCTGATCCTGCTCGTGGCGCCGGGGCTCTATCTGGCCGCCGGCTGGCTGGCGGCGATCCCGCTGATGATGCTCGAGCAGACCACCGCCGTGGAGGCGTTGAAACGGTCCCACGCGCTCAGCGCCGGATCGCGCTGGCGGCTGCTGGGCGTGATGGCGCTGATGGCCGCCTTGGTGGCCGGGGGCTTCCTGCTGTCCATCTCGATCATCTCGGCGATCAGCCTGGCGTCGTCGCTCGAGACCGCGACCCGTGTCGGCGCCTTCATCGTCCAGCCGCTGTTCGCGCTGGCGGTGCGGATCATGATCATGACGGTGAGCACCGCCACCTATCTGGAACTGCGCCGCCACGCCGTGCCCAAGACCGGCGCCGTCTTCGACTGATCGGCGGCGGGCGAGCGCTCGCCCCTACTCCAGCCGCACCGTGGCCTGCAGCTCGATGTCCGCGGCCGAGGCGCCGACCAGCAGGTCGTAGGCCCCCTTCTCGGCGATCCAGGCCTTGCGCGCCGGGTCGTAGTAGCTGAACGCCCGGGCGTCCAAGGTCAGGGTCACGGTCGTCGACTCGCCCGGCGCCAGGGCGACCTTGGCGAAGCCCTTCAGCTCCTTGACCGGCCGCTCGACCGACGGGCCGCGGGGCCGCACATAGAGCTGGGCGGTCTCCTTGCCGTTGCGCTGGCCCTCGTTCTTGAGGGTGAAGGTCACCGCCACGTCCGCGCCCGCCTTCACCTCTTCCGGGGCCTTGAGATCGGCGTACCGGAACCGCGTGTAGGTCAGGCCGTAGCCGAAGGGGAACATCGGCGGTTCCGACGCCCGGTCATAGTGGCGATAGCCCACGAAGAGCCCCTCGCCATAGTCGGCCTCCGCCCCGCCCGGATAGTAGGGATAGGCGGGGGTGTCCTCGATGCGCCGGGGGAAGGTCACCGGCAGGCGGCCGGAGGGCTCGGCGCCGCCGAACAGCACCCGCGCCACCGCGTCCGGCCCCTCCTCCCCGCCCAGCCAGGCGCACAGCACCGCCGGGACGTGGTCGATCCAGGGGAAGGCGTAGGGGCTGCCGCCGGTGAAGACGATGGCGGTGTTGGGGTTGGCGGCCAGCACCGCCTCGACCAGGGCGTTCTGGTCGCCGGGCAGTTCCAGGTCGCGGCGGTCGTAGCCTTCGCCCTCGCTGATCGAGGCGGCGCCGATGACCACGATGGCGGCGTCGGCCTTGGCGGCGACCTCCGCCGCCTCGGCGATCGAGCCGCGCGGCTGGCGCACGCCGATGATCACCTGCTCCCAGGTGACGCCCTTGAGGCTCTCCGGCCGCTGGTACTCGAACACCACCGGATAGCCCTGGCCGGCAGTCAGCTCGACGGCCACGGTGCGCCGCTCGACGCGCATGCCGCCGATGTCCCAGTCGTCGACCTCGCCGGGGGTGCTGGGATCGATGACGACCTTGCCGTCGAAGCGCACCCGCACGTCGCCGGGCGCGCGCATGGAAATCTCGTGGCGCCCGTCCTTCTCCGGCCAGAACCAGCCGCTCCAGCGCAGGGCCGCAAGGCCCTCGCCGGCCAGCAGGGTGGAGTTGGTGGAGACCAGCTTGCCGATCTGCCGCTCCGGCTGGCTCTTGAAGGGCGCCCCCTCGAAGTCGCGGTCATTGAAATATTCGCACAGCAGGCCGGCCTGGCCGCGGCCCTCGTCGGGGCTGAACATCACCGGCCGCGCGGACGGCGGCGTCGGCTCGTTGTCGCCGCCGTCGGCGTGGAACACCTCGGCCTGTCCGGCCAGATAGTCCTGCACCGCCTGCAGGATCGAGATCTGCCGCCCCGCGCGCACCGCCGACGAGCCGCCGCCCTGAATGCGCCGCGCCGCGGCGTTGGGGCCCAGCACCGCCACGGTCCGCACCTTGGTGGGATCGAACGGCAGCAGCTCCTCGTTGTTCTTCAGCAGCACCAGCGCCTCTTCCGCAGCCCGGGCGGCGATGTCGCGGTGGCGCTTGGTGCGCAGCTCGCCCTTGGGCGGGTCCTTGCCGTCCAGCACCCCCGTGCGCAGGATCAGCCGCAGCAGCCGCCGCGCCGCCTCGTCGATCTGGTGCTCGGGGGTCTGACCGTCCTCCACCGCCTTCAGCAGCTTGTCGCCGAACCAGCGGGCCGGCCCCGGCATCTCCAGGTCGTTGCCGGCGTTGGCCGCGGGCGCCGTGGAATGCACCGCGCCCCAGTCGGAGACGACCACCCCGTCATAGCCCCACTCCCCCTTCAGGATGTCGGTCAGCAGGTAGTGGTTGTCGGTGGCGTAGGTCCCGTTGATCTTGTTGTACGAGGCCATGACGGTCCACGGATTGGAGGCCTTCACGGTCATCTCGAAGGCGGCCAGGTAGATCTCGCGCAGGGTCCGTTCGTCGACCTTGGCGCTGACCGTCATGCGATTGAACTCCTGATTGTTCACCGCATAGTGCTTGAGCGAGGCGCCGACGCCCTCGCCCTGCAGGCCGTTGACGTAGGCCGTCCCCAGGGTCCCGGCCAGGAACGGGTCCTCCGAATAGGTCTCGAAGTTGCGACCCCAGTTCGGGATGCGCACGATGTTGATGGTCGGCGCCAGCACCACCTTGTTGTCCAGCGCCAGGGCCTCGCGGGCGATGGCGGCCGCCACCTCGCGGGTTAGGTCCGGGTTCCAGGTCGAGGCCATGGCCACGCCCACCGGGAACACCGTCGCCACTTCGCCCTCGTTGGAGCGCACCCCCGTCGGCCCATCGGTCACCCGCACCGGCGGCACGCCCAGGCGCTCGACCCCGTGCATGGTGAAAGACGCCTGGCCGGCCATCAGCGCCACCTTCTCGCCCAGGGTCAGGCGGTCCAGCAGGTCCTCGACGCGGTCCTCGAGGGGGGCGTTGGCGTTGCGGAACGTCTCATGGACGGTGGTGCTCATGGCGTCGGTTCCTCCAACGGGATTGCGCTTCCTTGATGACCGGAAGACTCTGTTCGTTGAATGCGACGCGCGTGAGAGGATCGCAAGCCATGTCCGACATCCAGGGCGCCGAGGCGGCCGTTCACGTACGGATCGAGGTCCGCGACGGCGGGGCGATCGCCGTCGTCACCCTCGACAACGCCCGGCGGCTGAACGTCATGAACGCGGCGCTGATGGACGCCTTCGTGGACACCGTCTCCGCCCTCGCCGAGAACGAGAGCCTGCGGGCCGTGGTCCTCACCGGCGCCGGAGACCGAGCCTTCGTCGGCGGCGCCGACGTGGACGAGATGGCCGCCCTCACCAGCCCCGACGCCGCCCGCGCCTTCATCCTCAAGGTCCACGCCTGCTGCCAGGCGGTGCGCGACCTTCCCGTGCCGGTGATCGCGCGCATCAACGGCTACTGCCTGGGCGCGGGGCTTGAGCTGGCGGCGGCCTGCGACCTGCGCGTGGCCTCCCTGGGCTCCACCTTCGGCATGCCGGAGGTCAAGCTGGGGATCCCCTCGGTGGTCGAGGCGGCCCTGCTGCCGGCCCTGGTCGGCTGGGGCCGCGCGCGCCAGATGCTGCTCCTGGGCGAGACCTTCGGCGCCGCCGAGGCGCGGGCCTGGCGGCTGATCGAGGAGGCCTGCCCGGCCGCGGAGATCGACGCCGTCGTCGAACGCTGGCTGGCGGCCCTGATGACCTCCACCCCCAAGGCCGTGCGCCTGCAGAAGGCCTTGATCCGCCGCTGGGAGGACCTGCCGCTCAGCCAGGCCGTCGCCGCCGGGGTTGAGGCCTTCGCCGACGCCTTCCGCACCGACGAGCCGGCCCGCGCCATGCAGGCGTTCCAGGACGCGCGGGCGGCCCGCAAGGGCGGCGGCTGAGCGCCCAGGACGAACCCATTGGACGGTTCAACCTCTCCAGGCCGCCGGCTTGCCAGCCGCTACGGCAGGTGACCACACTCGCCGCAACGACAAGACACCGGGAGCGAAGCCATGGCCGATGGGGCAAGCGGCGGGACCTATGACGCGATCATCGTGGGGGCCGGGTTCTCGGGCCTCTACATGCTGCACCGCCTGCGCGGCCTGGGTCTCAGCGCGCGCGTCTACGAGGCCGGCGGCGGCGTCGGCGGCACCTGGTACTGGAACCGCTATCCGGGCGCGCGGGTGGACATCGAGAGCCTGGAATACTCCTATTCCTTCTCGCCCGAGCTGGACGCCGAGTGGAAATGGAGCGAGCGCTACGCCACCCAGCCGGAGCTGATGGCCTATCTCAACCACGTCGCCGACCGCTTCGACCTGCGCCGCGACATCCAGCTCGACACCCGCGTCGCCACCGCCCGCTTCGACGAGCGCGCCAATCGCTGGAGCGTGTCCACCGACCGCGGCGAGACGGTCTCGGCCCGCTACTGCATCATGGCCACGGGCTGCCTGTCGGTGGCCAACGAGGTGGCCTTCCCGGGCGCCGATCGCTTCGAGGGCGAGACCTACCGCACCTCCCACTGGCCGCACGAGGGGGTGGATTTCACGGGCAAGCGGGTGGCCGTGATCGGCACCGGCTCGTCGGCCATCCAGTCGATCCCCCTGATCGCCGAGCAGGCGACCGAGGTCACCGTCTTCCAGCGCACCCCCAACTTCAGCGTGCCCGCCCACAACGGGCCCATCGACCCGGCGGTGCTGGCCGACTGGGAGGCCAACCGCGCCCGCTACCGCCAGGAAGCCCGCGAAACCGGCTTCGGCATCCGCATGGTCGACGGCCGCGAGATCACCGCCCAGGAAGCCAGCGAGGCCGAGCGCCAGGCCGAGTACCAGCGGCGCTGGGACATCGGCGGCTTCGCCCTGCTGGGCGCCTACGCCGACCTCACCGTCGACCGCGCCGCCAACGACACCGCCGCCGAGTTCGTGCGCGGCAAGATCCGCGAGATCGTCAAGGATCCGGCCACGGCCGAAAAGCTGTCCCCCCGCTCCTTCCCCGTCGGCTCCAAGCGGCTGTGCGTGGACACCGGCTACTACGCGACCTTCAACCGCGACAATGTCCGCCTCGTCGACCTGCGCGCCGAGCCGCTGGAAGCCATCGAACGCGACGGCGTGCGCACGGCCGAACACGTCTATCAGGTCGACGCCATCGTCTACGCCATCGGCTTCGACGCCATGACCGGGGCCCTTGGACGCATCGACATCCGCGGGCGCGGCGGCGTGACGCTCAAGGACGCCTGGGCCGAGGGCCCGCGCACCTACCTGGGCCTGATGATCGCCGGCTTCCCCAACCTGTTCATCGTCACCGGTCCGGGCAGCCCCTCGGTGCTGTGCAACATGGCGGTGGCCATCGAGCAGCACGTGGACTGGATCAGCGACTGCATCGCCTGGATGGGCGAGCGCCAGGGCGGCTCCATCGAGGCCACGCCGGCGGCCCAGGAGGCCTGGGTGGCCCACGTCAACGAGGTCGCCGACACCACCCTCTTCCCGCAGGCCAACAGTTGGTACATGGGCGCCAACGTGCCCGGAAAGCCGCGCGTGTTCATGCCCTACATCGGCGGCTTCCCGGTCTATCGCGACCGCTGCAACGAGGTCGCGGCCAACGGCTACGAAGGCTGCGAGATCCGCTCGGACGCGCGCGTCGGATAGGTCGATCGGATAGCCGGGGAAAGATCATGCACCACACCGTCAACCTGGCCGCCGCGACGGAGCGCGACTCCGTTCTGCACACCCTGATGCTGGCGTTCGCGACCGACCCGTGCATCCGCTACACCTTCGACAAGGCCGACGCCTATCTGACGTCCTTCCTGCCCTTCGCCACGGCCATGGGCGGGGCCGCGTTCGGCGGCGAGGGCGCCTGGCTGGCCGACGGCGGCGCGGCGGCGGCGCTGTGGCTGCCGCCCGGCGCGGAGTCCGACCAGGAGACCCTCGGCGCCCTGATCGAGGAACGCATCCCGCCGGAAAAGCAGGCCGTGCTGGGCCAGGTGGTCGAGGCCATGGGCGGGTACCATCCGCACGAGCCGCACTGGTACCTGGCCATGATCGGCGTCGATCCCGTCCGCCAGGGCCAGGGCCTGGGTTCGGCCCTGCTCAAGAAGGGCCTCGAACGCTGCGACGCCGACGGCCTGCCGGCCTATCTGGAGAGCTCCAATCCGAAGAACGTGCCGCTCTACGAACGCCACGGCTTCGAGGTCATGGGCCTGATCCAGCCGGCGGACTTCCCGCCCCTCTACCCGATGTTTCGCCCCGCGCGGCGATAGACGCGAGCGCACGCGCCGCTCAATATCCGTGCGGCCTGGTTCAGACTTGGGACCACGAAGCACACAAAGCGCACAAAGAGACCCGCTCACGACCGCCGACTGAGCCCAGCTTGGCGCCAGCCCCTTGGTCTTCTTCGTGTGCTTTGTGGTTCAACATCGACCTGCCCGCTCGGCCGACGACGTGGGCGCTGCGGTCAGAGACATCCGCCGCCTACCCCGCCCGCCGCCGGCCGTTGTCGATCGCCGCATAGGCGCCCGCCAGGTTCTCGCAGGCGGCGCGGATCAGGGCGCCCTGGGCGTCGGGCAGCCGTTCGCCGGCCACCGTGGCCACCACCGCGCGCCAGTCGGCGGCGCGACCGTGCACGACGTCGGTCTCGCACAGGGCCGACAGCAGCCGCGCGCTGGCCGCGCCGGTCAGCGCCATGGCCGCCTCGATCCGCTCGCCGGCCCGCAGGCGGCGGTCGGCGAAGCTGTCGCCGGTGCGCGAGCGGTCGACGCGGGGGCTGTAGTCGACGCGGCCCGCGTGGGTCTGGTGCAAGGTGGCCAGGTCGTCCTGCAAGCGGCGCACCGCCTCGTAGCCGGCCGGGCTCAGCGAGCCGCGGGCCCGGAAGGTCTCGAACACGTCCTGCCGCTGGGCGCGGATCACCCGTCCGCCCGGCAGGGCGTCGACCGCCACGGCGGCGTTCGCCGGCAGGGCCAGGGCGTCCGCGTCGGCGCCCCAGGTGGCGGGATCCTGGGCGCGAAGGCGCTCGGCGGCGCGGCGGCGGGCGATCTCCATCGGGTCGGTGGGGCGGACAGGATTGCGTTTGCGGGCCAAGGGCGTCTCCGGCGTTTCGATCACACCGTCAGATTTGCATATTGCAATTTATTCGACAAGACTCATCCTTGCATATTGCGAGGTGACGAGTCCCGAAAAACTTTGCATAATGCAGCATGCCCAGGGATCCGGAGCGCAACTACCTGAAGGCTTGGCGCGAACGCCGGCGGATGACGCAGGCGCAGCTGGCCGAGGCCGTGGGCACCAACGGGGCGGTGATCAGCCTGCTGGAATCGGGCGACCGCCGGCTGTCCGACAAGTGGCTGCGCAAGCTGGCGCCGGTGCTGGGCACGACCCCCGGCCACCTCCTGGAACACCACCCCGACGACCTCTCGGCCGAGTTCCTGGACGTCTGGTCCCAGATCCCCGAGGAGCAGCGCGAACAGGCGCTCGACGTGCTCAAGACCTTCCGCAAGAAGGCCGCGCGCTAGGACGCTCTTCCATGTAGCGGCCCGGCCTGCCCCGGGTCTTCGCTGCGCGCCGCCCGGGGTGACGGAGTTGGAGCGCCGCCGCCCCCTACCCCACCAGCCCCAGGGCTCCCAGCCCGCCGGCCACGGCCAGGCACCACAGCGGATTGTACCTTGTGAAATAGGCTACGCCCGCCGTCGCGGCGGTGATCACCCCCAGCTTCCAGCCATGGTCGGCGGCGCGCACCAGCAGCAGGGCGCTGGAGCCGATCAGCCCCACCGTCACCGGCGCGACGCCGGCGGCGATGGCGTTGCGCCAGGCCGTCTCGCGATAGCGGTCCCAGGCCTTCACCAGCCAGAAGGTCAGCAGGCACGAGGGCGCACACATGGCGGCCGTGGCGGCCAGGGCGCCGGCCAGGCCCGCCGCCTTCCAGCCCACCAGGGTCGCCACCAGGAAGTTGGGACCGGGCGCCGCCTGGGCGATGGCGAACAGGGCCGCGAAATCCTTGTCGGTCATCCAGTGGTGCACCTCCACCGCCTGGCGGTGGATCTCGGGCACCACGGCGTTGGCGCCGCCGAAAGCCATCAGCGACAGCATGGCGAACTGGGTGACGAGGACGCCGAGGATCGAGGTCTTCATGTCGCCGCCTTCGCCCGCAGCCGCCAGACGATGGCGACGCTGATCGGCGCCAAGGCCAGCAGCACCCACGGCAGCGGCCAGTGCATCAGGCCGACCCCGCCGAACGCCAGCAGGATGAACGGCCCGGCCGACAGCGGCCGGCGGCGCAGCAGCGGCTCGGCCATCTTGGCGGCGGTGGCGACCACCAGGCCGGCCGCCGCCGCCCCCAGGCCGGTGACCGCCCCCTGCAGCCGCTCCACCCCGCCGAAGCGCCCGTAGAGCGCGCCCAGGATGATGACGATGATCATCGGCGCCAGCACCAGCCCGCTGACGGCGGCCACTGAGCCCCGCGCGCCGGCGAACCTCTGGCCGGTGGCGATCGACAGGTTGACGATGTTCGGTCCCGGCAGGGACTGGCAGAGCGACAGGGTCTCGTTGAATTCGTCGGCGCTCAGCCAGCCCCGGCGCTCCACCAGCATGCGCCGGGCGAAAGGCAGGACGCCGCCGAAGCCGGAGATGGCGATGCCGAGGAAGGCCAGGAACAATCCGGCCGGCCCGGGGGCCACGCGATCTGGCGTGGCGCGGTCAGGATCCGGGGGCGCGGGCGTGTCCGTCATGGCCCGGCCTTGTGCGGCCGGCCCGCCGCGAACTCAACCGCCCGCGCAGGGATAGGCGGCCTTCAGCGCCATGAACACCACGTCGGGGGCGGCGTAGCGGCGGTTCTCGGCATGCTCGTTGAGGTACCGCGACACGGCCTCGACCAGTTGGTCCGACTGGATGTCGGGCAGGCAGACCGCGGCGGCGCGGGTCGGCCCGGCGACGGGGGCGCTCCCCTGCCCCGCCTGCAAGGTGTCGCTCACCCCGATGATGTAGCCGCGGCAGTCGGCCTTTCGGGTGGCGAAGTCGGGATCGGCCGGCCCGGCCGAACAGCGCTGGAACAGGGTCTCGCCGCTGTAGAACTCGCGGTCGACCTGCGCGGCCTGGCCGGCGCCCGCCGCCAATGCCGAACTGGCGACCACGCTCGCCGCCGTCAGCGCCAGGACCATCCGCCGCATCTCGTCATACTCCTCCCAGATCGAACCCGAACCATGACGTGAGTCGCCGCCGGGTCCGAAACGGTCCGCGCTTCACGTTTGCGTTTTGCATAAGCTCCGAATCCGCCGGAAACTTGCGTTATGCAATTTACAAACAGGGGCAGGCTTGCCGTATGAAAGACGTCCACGATCTTCTGGCCGCCGAGCGCGACTGGGGCGCGGCCTGCGCCGAACGCACGCCCATGGGCTGGCGCATCGCCCGCATCGATTGCGCGATCCTGCGTGAGCTGGCCCAGGCGATCCGCGCCAGCGTGATGATCTGGGCCGACATCTGCGCCGACCTGGACCTGGCCATCGCCCGCCCCTTCGACCATGACCGCGCCGCCCGCCTCGTGGCGGAAACCGTCTTCGACGACCTGCTGGAGCCCGGCGCCTGGCGGGTCCTCAGCGCCGCCCTGGACCGCGAAGCCGCCGGCGAGGCCTGATCCCCCCTCTTCCCCCGCGACCATCGGGAGTGGGGGAAGTGTCGCCTAAGCGTAGCGGGCGACGATGGGGGTCCGAAACACGGTGCGCGATCGGTCCCGCAATCTGTCGCCGACATCGACGCCGCGCTTAGTCCCCTCAAGCAAGAGCGCGTCCCCGGACCCTTCCCCCATCGTCGCCCGCCTCCGCTTCGCGTCGGCATTGGCGACACTTCCCCCGTCCCGGGGGAAGAGGTTCGAACCTCCATGCGCGCCCCAACCCCGCTCCCCCAACATCACCCCCCAATTCCGCTCACCCCGACGAAAGTCGGGGCCCAGGCAAAAGCCCGCCAAGCCCCGAGGTCCAACCACAAAGAACACAAAGCACACCAAGTTGGCCCGTGCCCGACGCCCATCGGCCTGGCGCATCGCCTTCGTGTGCTTCGTGTGCTTTGTGGTCCCCACCTCTCCCCATCCAGCCGACCGAGGCCTTCGCCGGGAGAACGGGTGGTGGGGATCGTTCGTGGGGTTCGCGAGGTTCGTGGACCAGACCCTCGAAACGGCCCGGCCGGCCCCCTTAAGCCGCCCCCGCTTAAGCCGGCGCCCGCTCGTCCAGCGCGTCCAGCCGGGCCAGCAGCGCCTTGGCGCCGGCCTCGCCGCGCGCGGCGGTGATCTGGGCGGCGATGGCCTCGCGGGTGCGGGCGGCGGCGATGTCGCGCTCGGTCTTGCCGTGCCACTCGACCATCCGCGCCCAGACCGGATCGATGATCTCGGCGCCGGGAACCACCTTGCCGTCCGCCGTCCGCCACTGGCAGGCCCGCATCTCGGAAATCAGCACCTGCAGATAGCCCACGTGCACCGCCTCGTCGGTGCGGATGCGCTCGACCATGGTGGCGGCCAGCTCGGCCGCCTCGCGCCGGTCGGTGAACAGCTCCGGATCGCGGAACACCCGGCAGCAGAGCGAGAAGAACGACTCGGCGCGGATCTCGATCATCAGCACGTTCATCAGGAACTTGATGAGCTGCTCATAGCCCTCGGGCAGTTGCGGCATCTCGCGGTCCTCGACCGGACGCGAGATCGAGGCCGGGACCTCCGGCAGCGGATAGGCGTCCTTGCCGAACACCAGGTCACGGGCGGCGAACCACATGGCGTCGTGGGCCCGCTCGGCCGGATGGGCCGGGTCGCCCCCCTCGTCCGCGCCGTGGGCGTAGAGCAGGCCGAGGTTCATGTGGCCGATGGCGGTGTCGGCGATATCCTCGACGATCAGGCGCTGCATGTCCGGGGCGGTGACGTTGCACAGGGCCTGGCCCCGCGCCTCGATGACGCCGGTCACGGTCAGCGAATTCCACAGGGGCTGGCCGAAGCCCTCCTTGAGCAGCAGCTTCTGTTGTTCGAAGGTGGGATAGCCCTCGCGCTTGAGCAGGGCGCCGGTGGCGTCGATCAGCGGCCAGCCACGGGCCTTCAGCGCCTCGCCCCAGGCCTTCACCGCCGGCCAGCGCAGGCGCGTGCGCGGCGAGACATAGGTCCCGTCGGCCGTAAAGCCGCCATGCAGGCGATAGCCGGCTTCCTCATGCGGGCGGACGTAGTCATGGCTGCTCATGATCTCGTCGCGGGTGTAGCGAAGGCGGGCGTCCATGGCGGTCCTCCAGGGGATGATGCACGGTCGGCTCTTGACGGCCGATGCCCTATCTTATCGCCGTTCAGACGGCCGTGAAGCGCTTTAAGACAAGCGGCGGCCGTCAGCGGGCCCTAAGGTCCGCCACAAGATCAGGCGAAGGGAGCGACGGCATGGCGGAAGAAGGTCTGGTGACGGTCAGGAGCGCCAACAGCTTCGCGGGCACCGTTGCGCTGGTCGAGGGGGTGCTGGCCGCCAAGGACCTGATCCTGTTCGGCCGCATCGACCACGCCGCCGGCGCCAAGGCCTTTGGCCAGACCCTGCCGCCCACTCTGGTGCTGATCTTCGGCAATCCCAAGGGCGGAACGCCCCTGATGGCCGCCAACCGCATGACCGGCCTGGACCTGCCGCTCAAGGCGCTGGTCTGGGAAGACGACGATGGCGCGGTCTGGGTCACCTACCGCGAGCCGCACGCGGTGGCCTACCAGCACGGCCTGGACGGCCCCGACTTCCCGGTGCTGGAAGGCATGAGCCAGGTCTTCGCGGCCATCTGCGCGGCCGTGTCGGTGGCCGCGCCCGAACCTGCGCCGCAGCCGGCCGACGAGGCCCGCGCCCGCGACTCCGGGCCCGGCCCGCTACGCGGCCAGGTGCTGGCCGGGGGCGCGGCGATCGTCGCCGACGAGCCCTATTCCAACAACGGCACCGAGATGGGGCCCTCGCCCCACACCCTGCTGTCGTCGGGCCTGGCCGCCTGCACCGCCCTGACGGTGCGCTCCTACGCCGACCGCAAGGGCTGGCCCCTGGCCCACGTCGACGTGGCCGTCGAACACTTCAAGGACGAGGGCCAGACCCCGCCCGACCGCTTCCACCGCAAGATCACCTTCCACGGCGCCCTCGACGCCGAGCAGACAAAGCGCCTGCTCGAGATCGCCGACCGCTGCCCGGTCCACCGCACCCTGGTTGGCGGCTCTCGGGTGGAGACCGAACTGGCGGGGGCTTAGGCCGCCCGCATCCGGCCGCCCTGCGGCGCGCCATGCAAGCCCTCGCCGGCGCCCTTGGGCAGGGTGACGAAGAACAGGGCCGAGATCAGGGCCACCCCGCCGATGGCCAGGAAGGTCGGGGTGATCAGGGCCGCCGTCAGGTGGTGGGTCTTGGAATGGGCCAGCGACAGGTGCAGCAGGGTCGCCGCCAGGGCCACGCCCATGGTCTGGGACAACTGCTGGCCCATGGTCGACATGGTCGAGGCGCGGCTCATCTGGGCCCGGTCGACATCCGCGAAGGCCAGGCCGTTGAGGCTGGTGAACTGCAGCGAGCGGAAGAAGCCGCCGGCCAGCAGGATGGCGTAGATCATCCAGTGCGGCGTCGCCGGGGTGAACAGGGCGTAGCCCATGAAGGTCAGGGCCACGATCACGGCGTTCACCGACAGCACCGTCTTGAACCCGAAGCGGCGCAGGATCGGCGGGGCGGCGGTCTTCATGACCAGGGCCGCCGCGGCGCTGGCGAAGGTCATCAGCCCCGCCTGCAAGGCCGACAGGCCGAAGGCGATCTGCAGCAGCAGGGCCAGCAGGAACGGCGAGGCCCCCATGCCCATGCGCATGAAGGCGCCGCCGACCACCGAGGCGGTGAATGTGCGGGTCTTCAGGAGGCCGAGGTCGAGAATGGCGTTCGGCGTGCGCCG